>Ga0209507_1003226_pt1 | contig 10387 bp, 16 predicted proteins | sample AD_UKC028_MetaG_FD_184414 | JGI IMG/M metagenome (GOLD analysis project Ga0209507, IMG submission 184414) | Active sludge microbial communities of municipal wastewater-treating anaerobic digesters from USA - AD_UKC028_MetaG (SPAdes) (version 2) | ecosystem: Engineered > Bioreactor > Anaerobic >...
CCTATCATTCACCTTGACGGCCATATCACGATGGTAAGAGGGTATGATGAGGTAAGTGAGTTCTATTACGACCCAGGCCCGGCGCTTGAATTACCGGATATTCCAGAGGCACCCACAAAGGAAGAGATACAGGAGGCCGTTTCTTTTCTGTGTGAACCCTTCATAGATTTTCCGTTTTATGATGATGAAACATCAAAGGGAGCTGAGTTGAATTGTTCCTCATTCTGTAACGTGATAGCCTGCACCCTGTCTGTAACCTGCAGGAACCTCATAAACGGGCCTGTGCCTATGCTATTCATGTCTAAGCCAACGATGGGAACAGGCTCAAGTAAAATAGCCGAAATTATTTCTCATATTTCCACTGGTGCACCAATGAATGTTTTTCAACAGCAGAAAACCGATGAGGAGTGGAGAAAGAGCATTACAACAAAGATTAGCTCAGGGCCTCCGTTTGTTGTTATTGATAACGCAGAAGGAAAGGTGCACAGTCAATACCTGAGCGCTCTTCTCACCCTTCTGGTGTGGAGAGACAGGATACTCGGACAGTCAAAGGATGCAGCATTCCCACATAATTCGGTGTGGATGGTTAATGGGAACAATATCAGGCTCGGGGGGGATTTGCCCCGGCGGTGCTACCCCTGCAGGCTTGACGCTCAGGAAGCTCAGCCCTGGGAAAGAACAGGATTCAAGTACCCTGACGTTTTGAAATGGACCCGAGACAACCGGGGAAAGTTGCTTGCAGCGATTCTCACCATTGTAAGAGGATGGATACGGGCCGGGTGCCCTGGATGGAAACGACCAGAAGGTGTGAAACCTCTCGGGGGTTTTGAAGCCTGGAGCAACGTGATAGGCGGTATTCTATCTTATGCCGGGTTTACCGGGTTTTTGAAAAATCAGCAGGTAATGTATCAGCAAATAGATAGCGACTCTCTACAGTGGGACGGTTTCTTTGAAGTATGGTTTGAAAAATTCGGAGAGAAATCTATCACAGTAAATGAACTTGTGAAACAACTCATATCAGAAGAAGAAGAATATACGGCTCAAAGGGTATTTGATGGCAGTAATACCACAGGAATAGAAAGTTATCTTTTAGATACTCTTCCTGAAATGGTAACTGGAATACCTTTACAAAAGCAGGCTTTTAAGGTAAAGTTAGGAAGTGCTTTAGTAAGATGTGACGGCCGGGTGTTCCCTTCTGGGTATATGTTGACACAGGACGGAAAGAAAAAACACGCTAAAAAATGGAAAGTTATCCGTAAAATCAGAAAAGAAACACAGAATGAAGAGAGAAGAGAAGAGGGTGAGTCTCGTACTTGCGGTATAGTTGAAAAAACCGAAGTCTTTCAGGGCATAGAATCACAAATAAAGAGAGGAGAGGGTTTAAATGAAACAACAATTTTTTCATAAGGTGAGTCTGGTGAGTCTAATCTCCTTGGGGCTATGCAAAAATTTCACTTTGGAAATGAAAATGGATCTTAGTTTTAATTTTTTGTATAGAGGGGGGCAGAAACAGACTCACCAGACTCACAGACTCACCCTTCTTACCAGGCAGGTGTCAACATGATTGTGTGGGCTGAAAATCCCTTAAAATACTCCTACCTCCGCCGACTTGAACGAATGCAAGTCCCGGCCCGGTCTAACCCGCTCCGGAGTATGATATCTTATTTTCGGGGAATCGGGAAAGTCATCGGGGTTGAAGTGACGAAGAAGCCACCAAAAACCGATCCCCTCCGGTTCCGGTATGGAGAGTGCACCGTTTATTATCTCAAACCTGTGGACAGGGACTTATGCCCTGATGGTGTCTATTCCGGTCCGCTCGGTGTGTATTGCCTGCCTCTCCCTGCTGAGAGTGTGGACCCTAAGCTTTTGTTTCATTTCGAGGACTCATGTCTTCTGGTGGACAAGGTGCCTAGAGCGGACCAGATTAATTTTAGAGTACAAATGGAGGCCTTATCATGATACCCCTTCACAGACTTGAGCAGAGCATCCCGGACTTAACCGGTTTGGCGGTGCTTATCATTGCCGCGTGTGCCTTCGCTCTCTCATTCTTTAACCTGCAGGCAGCAGCCCTGGAAGCTGGTATCAGTCCGTGGCTCTCATGGCTATGGCCCTGTTGTGTCGATGCCCTTCTCATTGCAGGGAGTCTGATGATACTTCGCTCTTCACTCCGGAATGAGAGCCCCTGGGTAGGGTGGGCGGTCCTTCTCTCATTCACCCTTGTGAGCACTATTTTCAATGTCCTGCACTCTCCGGCAGATGTGATATCTCAGGCGGCACATGCTGTTCCTCCTGTGGCTCTCTGTGTGTCAATTGAGCTCCTGATGATGTGCATTAAGTCTGACCTCAAGGTGCAACCTGAGCAACCGATGAGCACACCTGCACCGAAGAGCACACCTGATAAGATTGTGCAGTACTTCAAAGAGCAACCGATGAGCAGTCATGCACAGGCGGCTGAAGCACTTGGACTGAGCCGGTCCACTGTGAGCAGACACATGAAAAATTTGTGCACTCATAACTTACATATAAGGTGAAAAATAAAAGGTAAAATCATGATTAATGCAGATTTAAGTGATGAAATACCCAAGAGTCAGAAAAAAATCAATCGGTCTGATTTGATGGGAATTCTTGGGCGGGTGATAAAACACCTGGATAATAAGGCAGTTGCCGGAAGATTATCTGACCCTGAGGTAGAGAAGATGCGGGATAGTAAAACCCGGTTACTTATTGAAGCGATAAAGACTCATGGGTCCCTATTGAAAGATGAGCAGATTGAATCTATTGAAGAACGGATTAAATCTTTAGAGGAGAAGATAACATGAATTTTTTAAACCGTATTGAAAAGTTAGAGAAAATAGCTCACCCCAAAAAAATAACTTTTCGAGTAGAGAAGCATCCCGAATGCACGCCTTATTATGAGGATATTTATTTTGGTGACAAATTTGATAGACGATTGATAGGTATTTCGTTAGATGATTTATAAAAACGAATTTATTATAGATTAAGGGGTGAAATCACACTCCCGAAGCATGGCGGGAAGGGGTGCATGATGATTTGGTGCTTTCTGTGGCTATGGCCGTTTATGTTGCAAAAGAAACCCAACCATCAGCACCTATCCTTGTGAGTTTAAGGTAAACATCTGTTTACCTCTCTTCTTCTAAGGGTTCGAGCAGAAGCACCCGGACTTTTTTTCCTGACCAGGATAAAGGCAGATACACGGCGGATGCAGAGCGCTGAGCTTTCGGCACTTTATTTTCTACTCCATAACATTCCTGTACTATTTCCATTTTCAAACATGCCATAGACTATACTTAGACTTGATAAGTATTAAATAGATATCAGTTAGACTATACTATATCAAGTCTTAAACTTGATAGGAGTTAAAAAATGACCATCACAGAACACATGCAGGCCCGTACCATGTGCCTATCATTCTGCTATGCTGGCAGGAATGGACACTGCGCAAGTGCAGGGAAGGAAAACAACCAGGTGAAAAACTGCCTGGCAATGTTTCAAAGAGAACAAAAAGCAGGAGTGGTTTAAATGATTGAAACCCACAAAACACACCCCGTTTATCAATCGGTCCCTATGCCCGATAATTCTATCTTATCCCGCACCCTGGCAGATGAGCCTATGAATGAGAAGCTTATCAGGGGGCTGCAGGCGCTTGATGTCTCTCATAAGCGATTGGTGGACGTGACCACCAGGATGATTGAGACAGGAAACCGATATTGTGATACTGTGGATGAGCTTATGGAATGGTATAGATGAGCAGTATGTCAGAGCACCCAAAACAGGAGAGAAAGAATGAGCGATAAACCAGTATATTGTATGTATTCTGAATATTCCCCTAAATGCCCGAATATCCAATTACTCAAAAAATACGAATTCCGGCCGGTATGTTCAAAGCCTGATAAGATATCAGATACCAGTTTCGAGTTGCGTACTGAAAACTGTCCACAAGCAGGAGAGACGGAATGATACAGGAGATGGTGAGATGACCTTATGTGATGACCCTTACTGGGATGGATGTAAGGAAGAGGGCAAATATCACAGGGATAGGATTTATTCAGATAAACCCGATACACCCGTTTTTCTCTGCGAAAGATGTTTTTTGGTAATGAAGGATAACGAATCTCTCATTCCTGAAGAGTGGGAAGGGGGGATATGATGATTGCAAAAATCAGCAAGTCAGCATATCAGGAGAATAAACTCTGGTTGAAAAAACACCCTGAATTATCCCTGAGCTGTTACATCCATCAGGATAAGGATGGAGAGATTAGTATCCGGCTAGAGCGTATCAGCGATATTACCACAAATACAGGCCGGTATATCCCCGGATGGAGCGAAATACCATACCCTGAATTCATGCAAGAATCCTTGCATGTTCCTAAATGTATCCTGGATGATATGCAGGAACATGAAATAAAACTGGAATGGTACAGATGATTCAAACATCAGGCCCTATACCCTTTTTCGGTGGGGAATTACGGATTATCAATGCAACAGAAAAGCACGTTTACTCTGATGTCTGCACCCTCATGAGTGTGGAATTAATAGAGGGTGACCAGGAACAAACCATACCCATGATATTCTACCAGGATACAGGGACCACCTATTGCCCTAACGACTGGCAAAGCATCCCGGCCCCCTTCGGACCGGATGAAGTGCCTGATACCAGGTGGATAAACCTGCACACCGGAAGCCCTGCTATTATGCTGGATGGACTCCCAAGGATGATACAATGAGTGACGATACATACAACGGGTTTACCAATTATGAGACGTGGGCGGTAAATCTCTGGATAATGAATGATGAAGGAATATACCAATACTGGCAGGAAGAGACACAAAGAGCAGAAGATACTTCTGAATTAGCTGATATGCTTAATGAATGGCTCAAGGAGAATAACCCGCTTGATACTTCCGGCCTATACGCTGACTTGTTGAACAGCGCGATATCATCAGTAAACTGTCATGAGATATCAGCGCTGTTATGGGAAGATTTCAAACAGGAAGAATAATCCCTCCTTTTTTTAGCCCTGGATTCCGTAACGGAATCGGTTAGCGTTTGTCATTCCTTTTGTAAAAAGGCGCTCATATTAATGTCAGGTAACACCCTGTGACCTGACTTCATATAGGGCTTCTTTTGCCTTTTGCTTGAACGCAAGCGAATATACGAAGAGTTGTATCCTGGAACAAAACGCGGCGGGCTTCCGGGTGCACCTGGAGGAGGCAAACAAGCGAAGAGCGAAATAATTTCGTCTTTCGCCGAAGACACGGCAGATAAAACAGGGCAACCTTCGCGCCTGGAATACTCAGGAAGGGATAGGAGAGATATTCGGAGAGTCTCGGCAGAATGTACAAAAGATAATTGATGCCACTATCGACAATTTTGTCAAAAGTGGCATTGATTTCAAACCGGGTATGCATACCGGTATGTATCGATATGTATTAATTGGTGCATACCGATACATACCAGTATGCAGCAGAAACCGGAAGGGGAGAAGTATAGCCGGGTGACTATCACATTACCACCAGGGCTATACCAGGAAGCGAAGAGCAGGTGCAACGATACCGGGCTGTCCCTGTCCACTGTGATAGGTGACTTGCTGAATGTGTGGATGAAGGAGGAATTACCAACTCCTATACATACCGATATTCATCAATGCACACAGGGAGATAATGAGCGCTTAACCTATCTGGAAGAACAGGTTAGGGCCATATCTGATAAGATTGAGTCACCGATACATACTGATACATACCAGTATGCACAGGATATTACAGATATCCGGGCACGGCTGGAAGCCCTGGAACAGGTGCCATTAATTGCCACAAAGGCAAAGGAGAACCTTATCACCCATACCGGAAACGGGTATGAGGGTTGTCAGAAATCTGACAAACAAGAAATAGACACCAAAAAAGAACTTGCGAAGGTTGCCGGAGTCTCGCATGATACCATAGCACCGGACCGGGTAACCCTGACAGATGAGATGAAGCGCCGACTAGCTGAGAAAGTGAAGGGTGCCCTGGATGCAGGGAGTAAGTATGCAGATATCAGCAAGTCGACAGGAGTAAGTGTCAGCCAACTTAAGAAAATGAAAAGCGGTCCGCTCGGAAAAGACCTACGCAAGTCAGAGTATGACGCGGTGATGAGCCTCCCATCTCAAAACTCTTCTCACCAAGGCACCTAGAAGCGATTATCTTTTTTCAGTCGATACATCCTATGGCTTAATTCTCAAGTCTCAATAGCGTGCTTCTATGAGTGCCATATTTTCTTTCGGCTCTTGTGATATACGACAATATCAGAATTTTTGTGAGTGAGATATGACAAAAAGAAAAGAAGGTCAGTTTATGCCCTGATATATTTAGGGACTTAAACTTTAGTTATAGAGCCTCAGGCGGGCTTTACAACTAAAGTTTAAGGCTCCATTTAGTTTATATACTCAGCCGGGCAATTAATGGTATGGAGAATATCACCGACACGCATTTTCATGGAGGGAAGGAACAGCACCAGGAATATTATTCCCGGTTAATGATGGAAGCGGTATCTGATGGAAGGATAACAGAAAGAGACAAGAATCAGATACAGGCGTTTATCTCTGAAGTAAAAGCGTGTGGGAAGCTATCAAGTCAGCGGGCGTATAAGCTGAGTTACCAGCTGGTAGGGATAAGAAAATGGCTCCCTGAATTCTCACAGGTGGATACATCAGCCGTCTTCTCAGGGATTGAACGACTAAAAGCAGAGAGCGGGTATACTGAAATTACTCAGGGAGATATGATAAAACTCTGTAAACGGTTTCTTCTATGGCTCTATGATAGCGGGGAAGCGGCACCAGGGCTGAAACCGGAGAAGCTCAGGAAGATAAAGGCCAAAACCGTATCAGCAACTAAGACGGCTGAGGATATCCTGACCCCGGACCAGATAGACGCGCTATTCAAACAGGTATCCAATACGAGAAACCGGGCTATGTTGGAACTTCTCTATGAGTCAGCAGGAAGGGCGGGTGAGATTGCCACACTTGTATGGGGACAGGTTACCTTTTATCAAAATTATGCAGCGGTACGGCTGGATGGAAAGACCGGGAAGACCCGGCAGGCACCCTTGTATACTTCGCACATTGCTTTGAGAAGGTGGCGTGACCAGTATAAAGGGGGTAACCCTGCAGCAGATGACCTAGTTTTTCCCGGAAGAGAAGGGGGGGACCAGCCGATGTCATACACTGGCATGGCTAAAATAGTAAGAATTGCAGCACATGAGGCCGGGATAGAAAAACCCGTGACCCTGCACACCTTCCGGCACTCCCGGATAACTCATTTATTGCAGGCGGGAATGAATGAAAGCACTATCAAGATGCTAGCCTGGGGGGATGTTGGCTCTAATATGCTGAAGGTTTATTCTCACCTGACTCCTGGAGACGTTGAAAACTCATTCAATCAATTGTATGGTATTAAACCAGTGGAAGAGTTTAAGGGAATGGACCCGGCAGTATCACCCCGTCAATGTCCGGCGTGTGGGATGCTTAACCCACCAGGGAATAATTTTTGCGGGGGCTGTTCAATGGCATTAACCGAAGCGGCACGGAATGAGAAGGATGAGGCAATAAATAGGATAATGGCTGATGAAACCCTGAGGACGGCCCTTACTGACTTGCTGAAACAGCGGGGAGTATAGCCTACTCTGTCAGCTCTCTTACCTCCTTTTCTATTTCGTCCGGGGTAATTCCTGCTTCCTGTAAGAGTTTAATGGCAATATCTAACCTTAATTCCAACTCTAGTTTTTCTATGGTTATTTCTCCTATTCTATTTACAAGCTCTTCAGGTGATTGTGAGAGTAATTCTTCTCTCTCTTTGTGCAGGCGGGATAAGTCACCCTGGAAAGAGAGCAGGTTGTTACTTTTCAGGCGGTAATATGTCGGTGAGCGTCCTTTTGACGGGATTTCTTTCTTAAATGTCTTCTTTTCAATCACTTGATATTGTTCCATATCTTCAAGCAGTTTAAAAAAAGATGAGTCATTAGGGATTATTTGCGGCACTATCGCTTCTTTTAAGTCTTTTGTTCTTACCCACCCTGAATTTTCAGATGTGGTATTAGACCGTAAAAACTCAATTATTCTTTTAGAATACTCTCGCGTGCTTTCTAACCGGCGGGAAATTAAAAACGCTTCAATTATTGGCGTATCTTGCACAATATTGTAGTATAAGTCTGTCTTTCTAATTTAGTCTATTACTCCAGTATTGTTTTAGTCCAATATTATTGGATATGACTAAATACCCAAAGCACCAATAATAATTTGTCGCACGAGCACACGCGACAGGAAAAGAAGAATGACCGTCTTGATTTACACAAGAAACGGAAAGGAAGTCGGATACCGTCACACATCTGTGACTATCCCGAATGAGTTATATCAGGAAGCGAAGAACAAGGGCGTTAGCCTATCAGCGGTACTGACCAGGGCTTTAGAGAGCGGTGAACATGCAAAGCAGTAACCACACCCCGGAGCCCTGGAGTTTGCACAAGGAGACCCTGGAGGCTTTAGACCCGCTCTATAGAATGATTGCAGAATCATATATTCAGCGCGGAATATGGAGAATAATTGATGAGGTATAACAAGGGTAAACCCGTGGCGTTTCCTTTATCCTGCTGGGGAGCGAGGGAAGGAAACCAAACACGGGGGCGGCTTATATCCAGTCTGATGAATCAGATGATTGTAGCCCTTCCACAACCCTGTAAGGGAGTGTATGGTCTAATATCTGATTTTATCAGCAATAAGGATACTTGTAAAGATAATTTGTTTTATCGAAAGAAAATTGTAGCTATTGCCTCCCCGCTGAGGTGGTGGTCCTAATGTCGGCTCTGGTATTACCAGACACCACACAACAAACAAACAACCTACAAACAAACCAAAACGAAAAACCAACACCGCTCCCTGTAAATTTTGAAAACATCCCTCAGGAGATTAAAGAGGCCGGCGCTCGCTGCTGTGTGTGGAAATACACATACAAACCCAAACCGGGGAAATGGGATAAACCACCATACCAGGTAACCGGACGACTCGCAGAAAGTAACAACCCGGCAACCTGGGCAACCTTTGACCAGGTGAAACGAGCCTATGAAGCCGGGGGGTGGGACGGAATAGGCGTCTTTATGGGTGGCGGGCTCGGTGATGGTTTAGACAACCTAGCCGGCTGTGATTGGGACCACATATCAGATCCAGGTATCTGGCATAGTTTGACCTCGGAAGAAGTTACAAAGGAATGTTTGTCCCTATCTTCGTACTGTGAAACCTCCCCTTCTGGTGATGGGTTAAGAGCGTTTATTCTATTGGACCGTGACACACCCCTTTCGGATAAAAAAGCCGGCGGGCGTGAGGTTTATAATTCAGGCCATTATCTGACCATAACCGGGCACAGGTTACCAGGTTCACCAGATACCATCAATGAAGTAAATAAGGCAGGGTTTGATAGGTTTTATTCAAACCTCAAAGCAGCCAAAGAGAAAAAACCGAAGGGAATACCCAAAAGGGCGAAAGTTGCACAGTCTGAATTATCAAAATTAAATAAGGTTACACCTGAAAGCGGGTTATCTGATACCCAGATACTACAAATGGCAGGTGAAAAACACGGGGAAAAATACATATTTGCTCGGTATTCTAACCTGGAAGAAACCGACAAAAAAAAGTCTGAAACAGATTTTCAGTTTTGCTGCATTTTATCCCCTTGGTGTGATAGTCCTACCCACCTGGCACGGATGCTTAGGGTTTGCCGGGTACGTCCGAAGACACAGGATAGAGAGGATTATCTTTTACGGACCGCTGAGAAGGCTTTCAATGAACGGCGGTATTATTACGACCCGGTATTGAAAGAATTAAAAGCCATTGCGTCTCTTATTACGGCCAACGACCGGTTAAAAATATCAGATACATCCGGTGGGCGCTCACAGATACAGGTGAATGATAATTCTCTTGATGACCTGACTGATGCAACCTTTAGAGCGATATTAAAACGATATGAGAACAACCCGGTATTTTTTGTCAGGCACGGTAAGCTGGTAAGAGTCAATCAGGATGAGAAAGGACACAGTTTTATTGAGGAAATAACCGAAGATTCAATGAGATGGATTTCCTGCAGGGCTGCAGACTTTATCAAAGTCACACCCGGCGGGGAAACATGCAAGGTTCACCCCCCCACACTCATGGTAAAGTCTCTCCTGGCTCTTGGAGGCTGGCCCGGAATACCACACCTGACCGGATTAATTCAGAGTCCTATCATTCACCTTGACGGCCATATCACGATGGTAAGAGGGTATGATGAGGTAAGTGAGTTCTATTACGACCCAGGCCCGGCGCTTGAATTACCGGATATTCCAGAGGCACCCACAAAGGAAGAGA
>Ga0209507_1003227_pt1 | contig 10384 bp, 5 predicted proteins | sample AD_UKC028_MetaG_FD_184414 | JGI IMG/M metagenome (GOLD analysis project Ga0209507, IMG submission 184414) | Active sludge microbial communities of municipal wastewater-treating anaerobic digesters from USA - AD_UKC028_MetaG (SPAdes) (version 2) | ecosystem: Engineered > Bioreactor > Anaerobic >...
GAAATATGGATGGCTGTCGGACTGACCACCTTCGCGGGCATGGCCACGGGCGTGGGGAGTGTCATCGCTTTCGCGGCCAAAAAGACCAACTACCGTTTCCTGTCGGTTTCCACCGGGTTTTCCGCGGGAGTGATGCTCTACGTGGCCTTCGTGGAAATATTCTTCAAAGGCTCCGGGGTGCTTGTCGAATGCTTCGGTGAACCTGCGGGCCACTGGGTCAATACGGCGTCATTCTTCGGCGGTATTTTATTTATCGGTATTATCGATTACCTTGTACCTTCGGCTGAAAATCCCCACGAAACGCATGCGGAGGAAGAGTTCGCCCCGCTCCATGGTGCCCTGGCGCCCCCGCCGGATTCGAAAAGAGTGCCGGATGGCTCTCGTGGGCCGGTGAGCGAACATGTCCATCAGGGAAGATTGATGCGCATGGGGTTGTTCACCGCCCTTGCCATTGCGATACACAATTTGCCGGAGGGCCTTGCCACATTTCTCGCGGCACTCAAGGACCCCGGCCTCGGCCTTGCCATCGCCGTGGCCATCGCGCTTCACAACATACCCGAAGGCGTCAGCGTTTCGGTACCCATCTATTATGCAACGGGGAAACGGAGGAAGGCATTTGTCTATTCTTTTCTGAGCGGCATGGCAGAACCGGCAGGCGCGATCATTGCTTACCTGGCGCTGAGATATTTTGTGGCGGGCGAATCCGGAGCCGTACCTGACCAGGTAATGGGGATGCTTTTCGGCGGCGTCGCGGGGATCATGGTATACATTAGTCTTGACGAGCTCCTGCCGGCAAGCCGCGCGTACGGTAAAGGGCACGACAGCCTCTTCGGCCTGGTCGGCGGAATGGCCGTTATGGCCTTGAGCCTGCTTATAATGAAAGGGTGAAAAAAAGGAAGGCAATGGGGTGGTTTTTTCGGTATGCCGTGCCGTGCTTACGGCAGAGGCGGTATGCATGATATCATGGATATACCGGTCAGGGAGGTGCTGCGTGAAAAGAACAGCTGCATGTTATCTTGTGTCTGTAATCTCGGCATTATTTTTATTGTCGATCGTTTTTTGTTCGTGGCCGGGCGCACGCAGCGCGTACGCGCAGCCGCCCGTTTCCCCCGGGGGCCAGTCGCTGCAGGCAGGCAATTTCCAGTACCTGGGGGCCTTCAGACTGCCCGGCGGAGACAACAGGCCGAAAACATTCGCCTACGGCGGAGGGGCGATGACATTCAACCCGAAAGGGGACCCCTCCGGCGGCAATGACGGGTTCCCCGGGTCTCTTTTCATTATGGGCCACGTGAGGCTGCCCTACGGGGAGATGGCCGACGGAAACCAGGTGGCGGAGGTGACCATCCCTGTTCCCGTCCGAACAAAAAATGTTGCCGGTCTCAAGCAGGCAAAGTTCGTTCAGGATTTTCAGAATGTGGCCAGGGGGCGCTTTAAAAGTTATGAAGAGATCCCCCGCAATGCCATGCAGTATCTCGATGTAAAGCCTGCAGGACCGAAGATACATCTGGCCTGGGGGCAGCACATGGAACCGGAGAGGCCGGCGCCTACACACGCGTGGTTCGATCCGAACCTGAAATCTCCCAATTTCCAGGGGGAATGGTTCATCGGGGAGCGCTCTTTTTACAGTGTCAACGGATACATGTTCGAGATACCCGCGCAATTGGCCGATAAATACCTCGAAGGCAGATATCTCGCCACGGGGCGTTACAAGGACGGCGGATGGTCGGGCATGGGCCCCGCACTCTTCGCGTACAAACCCTGGACCGACGAAAAGGGGACACCGGCAAAGCCCGGTGCCAGGCTAAAGGAAAAGGTACTCCTGCTGTATAAGAGTTCGCAGGACACCGCCAGGATCGAACGGGCCCTCAAGGGATACCAGCACCCCGATGAGTGGCAGGGCGGGGCATGGATCACAACGGGCGGAGGCGGATCTGCCGTCCTTTTCGCGGGGACAAAGAGCACGGGTGCGAAATACTGGTATGGATACGCGAACCCGGCCGGTCCCGATCACCCCTGTGTGGATACGAACCTTTTGGGGCAGTTCGACCTTTGCAGGCTGGCAGACGGCAGTGTTTGTCCGAAGAGCGATCTCAGGGGATGCAAGAACCACAACGACTATCGGGGCTGGTGGAGCACGCGTTTCGACGCGCAGTTCATACTTTACGACCCTTTCGAACTGCTTCAGGTCGCCTCGGGCAAAAAACAGCCATGGCAGCCGCAGCCGTATACCGTCATCAGCATCAATGAACATCTTTTCATGAACCCCGCGGGAGTTGAACGCGAGATGATCGGAAGCGGTGTCCAGAGGCGTTACAGGCTCGGCGCGACAGCATATGACAGGGCGAACGGTCTTTTATACGTATTGGAACTTTTCGCAGACGGGGCGAAACCAATAGTACATGTGTGGAGAGTCCGTTAGTTTTGTCATCCGCGCTTATCTCCCATTTGTCATCCCGGCGAAGGCCGGGACCCAGAAAGAACGACCGTATAGAAAACCTCCCGATTGGGGAATCAAGTCCGGGGTGACGGCTGAGTTGAAGTTTTTAAAACATCATGGAATCACAAGTCTGTGGGATCGGGATCAGGGTTATTTCCGAAAAGGCAGGATAGAATGAAAGACCGGATGGGATCTGAAATGAAGAGGCTACCGTATGTGCTCGGCAAGGTGCTCGGAGGCCTGATGGCCGTTGCCGGTTTCGGCGCTGCGGTCTATGTTTATACCCACAGGATTGCACTGCCATCGGCCGATGCCATGGCTTGTCTCCTGGTCGGCATCGGGGGGCTTGTAATTTTTCGTTTCTCTTCATGGTTGTTAATGAAAAGATCGGGAAACGACGACGGTCCCACGCCCGGGGTGAATGAAAAAATGAAGACCAGCGCCATACCATGGATCATCCTGCTTGTTCTGGCGGCGGCCTTCGTCATCTTCATGCTTTTTTTGGGTCGGTAAGGACCCTTCAAAGCTTCAGCTTCAGACTGTGAACACATTAGCTGGAGTATTGAAGCGCTTCATAAACTTTCAAACTCTCAAACATTCAAACTGTTCTTTCCATCACCCATCACCTGTATTCTATTGAGCACTGCGGCCTCTATATGGTAAATATCTGTCCATGAAAGACATCGTAGATTTTTGCGATCTCATGTGCAAGTACGCGAAGATGCCGAAGGAAACAGGTGTGGACGGATCAGGGAGCTGCAGGACCTTTGTCGCCATCCGATGCGAATTGAAAAAGACCCTCGTACACAAGAACATGCCCTGCAGGCAGAAGGTCCTCAGATCGTCGAAAAAGAAATAGGGATAAGGCGGGTTATGGGTGATAGGTCATGGGCTATGGGAAAGGCTGGAAAAGTTTCTTTGGTTTATTAGTTTACCTGGTTGTTCAATCCCATTGAATTTCTGCGTGAAAAATATATTTGTACCGGTTTTTACAAATTGCAGATAGAGGGCGGCTTACTCTGCAGAAAAGGGGCGGTTTTCTCCCAAACCCTTTAGGGGGGGGCGCCCCGGGCCACTTATTATTTATTATTTTGATCGTTGTTGTTTGTTGTTAACCCGCTCTCTATATCGGACACGGTCTTGATAAGCTTTTCCAGCTGGTATCCGGATGACAGGAAGGCCTGATGGAGTGTGTCGATGATGCTGAAACAGGAGCGCAGTTCCTCCAACAGCCCTTTTTCCTCCATTCCTTTCTGAGACATAATGGACGCGCCTGCCGTGAAGTGCATCCAGGCGATGATGTCCTCAAAGGCCTCCTTGCTGAACCAGAGGACATCCTGGTAGCGGTTGACCTGAAGGAAGTGCTGTACGTCGCTGTCGTTCATGAATGATGTGAGGATCGCAAGGGGGCTCTCTTCATCGCACCAGCTCTGGTGGGTGGTGAATATCTTGACAAGCACCTGCGAGCGGTATATCTCCGTTTCATCATATCCGAACTCCGCAAGGGTTTCGCCTATGATGCGTCCGAAGAGCCATTCGTCTATCCAGCTCCTGCTTATCTCATCGCGGGCGGCCTGGCCGTCGACGATACCCCCGAGGAGATGGACGAACAGCCATGCGAGATGCGAAGCCGAGAGCTCCCGGAAAAGGACGGCATGGATGTCGGTTTCGCTGTCGGTTATGTCTTCCGTGAACGGGTGGGAGGTGATAAGCGCCTTGAGCTTTCCCGCTATTTCGTCCGCTACGGCGTTTTCATCTCCGGAAGATGCCGTGAATGTCTTGATCTCCATCAGGAGATTATAAAGCTTTCCCCGGACCTCGTCGTTCAATCCCTGCGGCGGCTGGAGGATCTCGCGGTTCATAAGGTCCTTATGCGTTGTGAGGACGTATCTGAAGAGGGGAGCGTTGACAAGCTCCCTGAAATGTCGATGGATCGGCTGGAGGAACAGCTCGCGTATGGTCCCGTCGATGTCCGGAACACCCCTGCCGTCAAGGTATGTGCACAACTGGCTGAAGTGCTGCCATTCATTGTCCTCTATCTCGCGGAAATCAATGAAGACATGGTAGTGATAGGCCCCGAGCTCCACGAAAAGACCTTTTTCGGCCAGTTCCCTGTTCGAACGGATATATTCCAGATTGGTGACGTGGTCCCTGAAGATCATGTAATGACCGGCCTGCGGGTTTATCCCGAGACCGGCGCCGAGGTCTCTCTGAATGAGCCCGCGCTTCTCTGCGCTGTCTTCTCTGACGGAGAAAGCCACGGACCGGTGGACCCAGCCTTTGACCGAAGAATACCTGTTATTGAATATGAAGAGTGTTTTTTCGTCGCCGGAGCGGTTTGAATAGGCGAAAACATCTTCGTTGACGGTGCCTTCGGGTGTGAAGAAATCATAAAGGAGAAAATCTTCCACGCCGGCGAAGAGGTAACGCCTGTGGAGCAGGGGAAAGATCTCCCGCTGATGGCGTTCGATGAGGTGGCGATCGGGCGGTTCGTCCCAGTAAGCGCGGCGATATTCCATACCGTATTTCTCGGTATACCCCTCTATCTGGCCGTGGCCGAACATGGGCAGGCCCGGCATAGTGACCATCATGGTACAGACACCGAAATACTTGTCGCTCTTGCCGAACTGGTCAACCGCCGTCCTTTCGTCGGGATTGTTCATAAAATTGACGAAACGCCGCAGTATCTGGGGGTCGAACTCGAGGGTGTTCTTCATGACCGTGCGGTATTTCGCGTTCTCCTCGTCACGGAGCATGTTCATAAAGGCACTGTTGTAAACGCGGTGCATGCCGAGGGTGCGGACAAAGTATCCCTCCAGGAGCCAGAAGGCCTCGGCGAGCAGAAGTGTGTCCGGAGCCTCGAGGGCCACCCTGTCCACCACTTCCCGCCAGAACTCGTTGGGCATGGCCTTTGAAAACTCGCTGTAGGTCAGGCTGTGTTCCGTTCGGGTCGGTATGGCGCCGCCGCCTCCGGCCTCCGGGAACCATAATCTCTGGTAATGCTTTTTGGTAAGGGTCATGGCGGCGTCAAAGCGTATGACGGGGAACTTGCCGGCCACGTGCAGGATGGTGCGGATCATGGCTTCACGTACCTCCGGATTAAGGTAATTTAGCTGCGCCGTGTCATTCCAGGGCATGCTCGTCCCGTCGTTTCCGTGATATATGAATTTTTCGTCGCCCGTCCAGTTGTCGCGGCGTTTGAAAACGACAGCCGCGTCAGTGCGGTCGTAGTAATGGTCTTCTATCTGTATGGAGACCCTCTCGTCATGCGACAGGTCAGGCCCGCCGTAGGTATACCAGGGGAAGGGGTTCTGGTCGAGGGCGACGAACCAGTCGGGATGTTCAATGACCCACCGCGAATGGATGCCCACATGGTTCGGCACCATATCGCTGGCGAGACGGATGCCCCTGCGCGTTGTCCTGTCCTTGAGGTCGAGAAAGGCGTCTTCTCCGCCCAGGTCGTCGGCAATGATGTAATCGTAAAGGGAATAGGCGGAAGGCACCGCTTCCGGATTGCCGCACATCTGCTTGATCCGCTGCGAAGCGGCACTCCTTTCCCATACACCTATGAGCCATATGCCGGTGAATCCTCTTTTCTGGAGGATATCCAGTTCTTCGTCGGGTATCTCGTTCAGTTTCGATATTGACCGTCCATAGGTCTTGGAAAGCTGGTCGAGCCATACATATATGTTCTTGGCAAGAAGCACCAGGCGGGGCATCCAGTCCTTGTCGGGGCTGAATTGTTCCGGTTCGAACTCGAGGCCTGCATACCGGTATACCTCTGCCTTCCCGGGACCAAGGAAAGGCATCTTCTCCTCTTCCTTGAAGAGGTCGAGGCTTTTAAGCATCCTCGAAACGAATTTGCCGAGGAGGTATCCCCAGCGCTCCATGATGTATTCAAGCTGTCCGGCCAGGGAATGGGGTATGGTTATGGCCGGGCTCCTGAGCATGTCGATGAGGTTCTGGCTCTCCGGCCCGAAGGGCGGCTGTCCGTCAAAGAAAGACCTTAGTTCCGCGATCACCTTGAGGAATGCCGTTTCCTTTTTAAGCGTGGTATCATCGAAGAGCTCCAGAAAGACTGAAAAGGCGGGGTTCATATTGGCAAGCCAGAGCTGAAGCATCTCTTCAAGGATGATCTGCCTGTTGGGCGTGTCCCCGGTTTCGCCCAGGAGGTATTCGTCAATGGTCATTTTCCTCTGGTAGACGGCGACAGGAGGAAATTCGTCGGTGAACTGACGGAGGGCTTTTTCTACGTCGTTATGACCGAGCCTGTTTTCCACGTGTTCCAGCGCCTCTGCCATGACATGTTTGCCGAATGACTCTATGTAGATGCTTACGACGTAATGCATGATCTCGTCGATGAGGCCCATTGCGATCAGCGCTCCAGCCCTGACGGATTGTTCGGGATACCTGATCAGGTCCCGCCGCTGGTTCATTTTCTGAGCGAAGGTCCGGGCTGCGAGGAAATTGGTGAATATGACATTGCCGCTCAGGGTGAAAAGGGCATCGTTAAATTGATACAGGTCCCTGGCCTTGCGTGATACGTGAAACTCTCTGATCGTTTTCGTCATAAGTTTAGATTACCCGCTTGTTTTCTGATAACAAAAAGAAATGCTAACACAGGCCCGTGGATGAGTCAATGGAACAGGTGTTTTTACCTATAAGACCGTGTTTATATGGTTTGTTCGGTTTGTATGGTTTATCTGGCTGTAATCAACCAAAGAAACAAGAGAAACTAAACAAACCAAAAAACAAGAAAAACCAAAGCGTAAAAATCTTTAAACGACAAAAGGGTTTTTCTACGTTTTCCACTTCTTTTTGATCTTTGCTATGTTTTTTTCGATGGCATCCATGTAGGGATTACTTTTATCTTCATAGTGATAGCTGATGTATTGATGCATGGAACCCATGATCTTGAAGCGCGGCAGCGCTATCTCCTCGTAAAACCTGGGGGTGCTCCTTATAAGTTCGTCGGCGTCCTTGAAAAGGGTGGACCCCTTTCCGAGGAGTTTTTCCACGCCGACAAATTTGTAGGACTCGGCGAATTCCTTATAGAGGACAGGGAGCTTGTCGATATAATCGTCGGCGGACATCTGCCCGAGAAGATCGGCCGTGCCGAGCGCGTATCCCACGATCCGTTCCTCGTTGTTGTGAAAACGGATATTGATGTCAAGGGTTACGCCGGTGCAATTGATGATGTTGAGAATGTAGGGGATGTTCCTGGCTTCTGTGCCTATCTCTTTAAGATAGGTGCTGGCAAAATCGATGCTGCGCTGCATGTGGGTGAAGGTGTATTTGGCCCCCGTCCCTTCATCGTCTCCATCCTCTTTGATATAGCCCGTATCATGGAGCAGTACACCGACCGTTCCGAACTGGAAAAAATCAGGCGATATCCTCGGCCTGCTTTTGCTCCTGTTCCAGCCGTCGATGATCTCTATGAACGGCGGTATGGTCTGCATGGTATGGTAAAGGTTGTGATATTGCGCATCGCATCTATGATAGCCGCTGCGTTTTCCGTTGAAGAGGTCCACAACATCGTTAAAGACTTGCTCTATGAACGACAGGTTACGATCGCCGTAATTTGCCGTGTACACATTTTCGATGTGTTTCATGATATTCCGGGGTGTCAGTTTTGTCTTTGGAAGAGCTGGCATATCGCGGGGATCTATCTCCTGTGAAGGAATTTTTTGTAATAGCTTCCGAAAAATATACCATATATGACGATGGTGAGAAAAGCACTTATGATGAGCGGGACAAAAAGCCCTCCGGGAAGGAGGCGGCGGGCACCTACTATGGCCATGGTGAGGATGATCCCGGCGAGCAGTGATTTTATGATGTCCCTCATGGCGCCCCTGGCTATCGAATAGCCGGTCCTGCTCTTCAGGATGGCATAGAGGAAACAGAAGTTGTAGAGGGAAACGATGGACGTGGCGAGGGCGATCCCGAAGTTCCTGAAGGGGACCATGAGGACGGACGCGATGATGGCGTTCAGGGCGATCGAGGTGATGCCGATTAGGGCCGGGGTCTTCATGTCGTGCATGGCATTGAACACCCTGACGAATGAGATGGAAAGAGCGTAAAAGATGAGGCCGATGCCGTAGCCGAAGAGCGCCCGGTTGGTCATGGCAGTGTCAGCCGGGGTGAATGCGCCCCGTTCGTAGAGGACCTTCACGCAAAGGTCACCTGTTGTACACAGAAGTATGGTGGCCGGTATGAGGGTCACGCACATCAGGACGATGGAACTGTCTATGTGCGCCCTGATCCCCTGCAAGTCCCTGTCGTGGAAAAGCTTTGATATCTTTGAGAACATGACAGTGTAGACGGGAACGGCGAAAAGACTGAAAGGCAGGATGAATATCCTGAAGGCGTACGAAAGAGATGCCACCTCTCCGTGGGGCAGGTAGGAGGCAATGACCCTGCCGACAAAGCTGTTGATGGGTACGATCGATGTGGCGATGAGCGCGCCCGTGAAAAGGCTCTGCGCAGTTTTGACGGAAGGGTGTTTCAGATCGACCGTGAAATGGTACCGGATGCCGTATTTTCTGAGATAGGGGTATTGCATGATGATCTGGGCCAGTGAGCCGGCGCTGACGCCTATCGCGAGGCTGTAAATACCCAGCAGTACAGCCGAGGCGATGAAGAAAAGGTTCCAGAGGATGCCCGACAGCTCTGGCGCGGCGAAATGTTCTTTCGCGTTCAGGAATGCCTTCATGACGGAGAGGACCGTATGAAAGGAGATGACGGGTATCATGATGAGGAAAAGATTGTTCGTTATCACCTTTGCAGGTTCAGTGAAGCCGGGGGCGATCATCCTGACGACGGTGGAACTGAAAACGAAGAACAGGAGTGAAACGAAAAGGGTGAGGATTATGGAGATATTGATGAATGTCGAATAGATTCGGGAATATTCCTCTCTTTCATTGAGGTATTTTGTGCATACCGGTATCAGAAAGGCGCTCGTGGCGCCGGAAAAGAAAAGCGTCTGAATGAGTTCGGGAAAATTGAAGGCAACGATGAAGGCGTCTACAAGGGCAGTGGCGCCGAAGAGGTAAGCCTGAATGGCCTCGCGGATATATCCGAGAGGCCGGCTGATAAGCGTTATGATGGTGATCACCGAACCCTTTCGGATGATATCCAGGGCAGGGTTCCTGCGGTCTTTATCAGATGCTTTCGGTTCCAATATTTCTTCTCTTGACCGTTTTCCGGAGCTTGTTGAGGGCCTTTTGTTCGATCTGCCTGATGCGCTCGCGGGTCACCCCGAATACCTTTCCAATGGATTCCAGCGTCTGGAAGTCGCCTCCGTCGAGGCCGAAGCGCATCATGATCACTTTGCGTTCGTCGGTGCCAAGCGTGTCAAGCCAGGAAGCCACTTCTTCAATGCGCCTTGTGTGCTCAAGGACGGAGAGCGGCTCTTCGTTATCTGGGTTGGGGAGGACCTCTTCGAGGGTGAGCTTGCTTTCCTCGTCGATGTAGCTTTCCAGAGAGTAGGTCTTTATTGCCATGGTGAAGAGATTTCTGACGAAATCGATGCGGTAGCCGGATTCGCTTGCTATCTCTTCGACAGAAGGCTCCCGTCCCTCCTTTTCAACGTAGCTGCTGACGATCTTCGATATCCTGTTCACTCTTGACGAGACATGGACGGGCAGCCGTATGGTCCGGGAGTGGTTGGCTATGGAACGTTCGATGGATTGTTTGATCCACCAGGTGGCGTAGGTGGAGAAACGGCATTCCTTCGCGAGGTCGAATTTTTCCACGGCCTTGATCAGGCCGATGTTGCCTTCTTCGATGAGATCGAGGAGGGTAAGCCCCTGGTTCACGTATCTGCGGGCTATTTTTACTACAAGACGCAGGTTTGACTCGATCATTTTCCGGCGCGCGTCCGGATTGCCCTGTTCCACCAGCCGCGCATACATCTTCTCTTCCTCCGCGCTGATAACGGGCAATTTG
>Ga0209507_1003230_pt1 | contig 10381 bp, 13 predicted proteins | sample AD_UKC028_MetaG_FD_184414 | JGI IMG/M metagenome (GOLD analysis project Ga0209507, IMG submission 184414) | Active sludge microbial communities of municipal wastewater-treating anaerobic digesters from USA - AD_UKC028_MetaG (SPAdes) (version 2) | ecosystem: Engineered > Bioreactor > Anaerobic >...
TTATCTTCTTAATATCGGCACCCTTGACAATCGTGCCGCCCGCGTACCCTGTTCCGTCATAATCCGCTTCGCAGTTATCCGCCGCGGTGGTGTCCTCACTGATGGCTTTTACGTTTACATCCATGTAGCCGGAGTCTTTTGCCGTCACCAGTGAGATATAGGCCGCCTGTGCCAAGACCATGAAATCATGTCTGACAGGCAATGCCCCCGATTCGTGGACTATAAGGGTCAGCGTCCCTTCTGTATTCGTGTCCGTTGCGTCCAGTTCACAGTTATAATATCCGTTCGCATCATGAGCAGCGGCAGTATCATCATTCTTTTGCGCCAACGCCTGCCCATTTTTAGACAGCTTTATATCTGCCTGCGAAAGAGTAAGTCCCGTTTCTGCTGTCTTGCCATCCGTGTCGTCTATGAAAGGCCCGATCAGAACGTCAACCGCTGTGTTTGCCTGTAAGAATCCCCCGAATCCCATAACTTACTCCTTAGTGGTTCATATAATGAAACATGAAAACTGGTAGTCCTACACTACTTGCCCCGTAATCCACCTCAACCCATAACTGGTAACAGTAACTTGATACGTTATTGTTTTTGTCGGTGTAATGTGAAGTAAGTTCATCACCAGCCAATAAGTTGTCTATGTTTGTCCATGACCACGCCGATGAAGTCGCAGGGTTTGTCGCCCATGAATTGCTGTATAAAGCCGTTGACGTTGTAAGGTTGTTGGCAGACCCGTAATAACTCGTATTACTGATCTGCAAGGCGGCCCTAAACGTCACATTGTTTGCGTCCGTTCCCTTGATAATTTTCTTGCAGTAAGCCTTTACCGTAACACTGTTTATCGTCCCTGTTTCGCTTGAATGGTCGGGGAAACCGTAAAGATCTTCCGCTGTCTGCGATGAACCAGAACCGCTAACCCAACAGTAATCTGCTTCATCTAAAGTTGTTTCATCTATGGCCTCGTAGTTATAATTCGTCCCGCCCTGTCGGGATTGTGCCGTGGAACTGGCGGCGTTAGGTCTTAAAATCAAAGTGGACATTAGACCCCTCCCAACCAAGCTTCAAAAACAGAAACACTCCCGTTACCCTTCTCGTCAACAAACCCCTGACTCTTCATAACCTCTTGAGTGGCAAGGGTTACTTTTGTCCTCTCGGTTTCCAATATCTTCTTGATCTCGTTAGCAGACTTAACAGCACTGTCGGCAGAAACAGTCGTCACAACGTCCGTCTTTGCCTCAATTAAAGACTTGGCCTTGGTTACAGATTTACAAGTGGTTACAGCTTCAACCCTCACCGCATTAAACGCACGGCTTTTCTGAATGGCATCACAACAAATGACCGCTTTCGCAATGTCCTCACCCTGGCCCTCGTATTTTGACTTCAAAAGTAAAACCTCAGCCTCACTCAAAAACGGGCATCTGTAAACTAGCTTCAAGCACGTTATCGGGTCTTTTAACTTGGCAATAAAAAACGCCCTGCACTTCTCGTCCAGTTCCTTACCGACCTTCTCCAAAACCCACGGTGACCATGACTCAGGAAACTCCTTCCCGTCACGGTACAAAGCGAAACCCTCTGCACAAGTCCCGCCCTTCGGCATACCCACACCCGTATCAGCCTTCTCCATGACAGGAATAGCCTCACCAGTATTGGCACACGCACCGTTCTTCACGCACAAGGCAATAAACTCGGCAAACTTGGATTCAAGCGTCAGCATTTAGACCTCAAAATTCCCTTTTCTTCGTCCGTCAGAAAGTCACACTTCTCATCTTCTAAAATTGACAAAGCGTGTTCCGGCTTAATCCGCGTCATAATTCTCTTGCGAATAGACGGGTCAAGGTCTTTGCCCGCTGTCTTAATCAGTACCTTTGCCCATCGCTCTTCAAACCCGACCTCACCACTGCCAAACTTCTTCAACGCCTCATCAACGGTCGTCGCGGCACTCCGGTTTATCATCCTGTTAAATAAAGTAATCCCCGGTTCACACGCATTTCTCTTGACCAATATCTTCAAGAGGTCTTTTAATTTACTGTCTTTGGTGATCATGCTAAAACCTATCAGGACGGGGCTTTCACCCCGCCCTTTGGTTAAGTTAAACGTCAATTTCTTCCCACAGATAATGGAATAGAAGCTTTCCGGTTGTGGCAACGCCAGTATAAGACAAAAGCGCATATCCGGGCGGGATAACAATGCTACCATCGATGCGGTATGTGTGAGGGCCGACCGTATTAACAACGCTATTTGCCGCCTGATAAAACGATCCGCACAGTCTTACCAGTATAGGTGTGCCGGGGGTCGCACCGTCATCGGTTAATGCGACGGTTGTTGCATAACCATACCTGGCGCAACGCGGAGTCACGGCCTGTGCCATATCTCCCACCGTGGCAATCATCAAACCGACCGCCCCGGAGTCATCATCTGCTTCCTCAATAGTCCACGCAAACTCATGGAACACATAATTCTTGCCGGACGTGGAGGGATTCCCAACTCCTAGACCTGTCCAAGTCGTTGCCAGTGCAGCGGTTGTGTTGACTGCCGCCTGATTAGCCACTGAAAACAATCTCCCCTTAACCGCCGCGTCTGCAAGATTGCTTGTGGTTATTAACTTTCCGCTTGAATCTACTAATACGGGACGTCCGATTCCGTCTGAGTCTTTGCCGTACATAGTTTTAATTCCTCCTGTTAAACGTGTTCAGCTACGTAAATGTCGCGTAAATCTTCAGCCCATCCGCCGTCGTGGTAAATATATTTCTTACCTGTATCAACGGCGTGAAAGGTCGAGCCTTCAGCAACGTCGGTAATCGTAACCTGATCGCCGTCTTGCCCGTTAAATTTCTTAATTCCTGTTTCGAGGCATACAGTCATAATAGCCTCCTTAAACCGCCGCAGTGATGTATGCGCCGTCGCTCAATGGTGTGTAAAAAATTGAAAACTTCACAGTGCCATCGGTACAATCTGCGTCTGCTGTTAAAATTCCGATTGTTCCCACTCCGCCGTCAGTACCAACAATCTGCGGGGCTGCATTGATGTCGGAAATCCCCGGTGTTGCGGTCAGAACAACTGCGGTTGCCACTGCGCCGCCAACCCACATGATTCTTTCCCCAACGGCAAGCTGTGCCAATGAGCCGGATGCCGCTGACATGGGCTGAACCGCAATTGACGGACTGGTTGAAGTGAAGTTGTAAAGCAGGGTTGCTGCGTTGTTGGAAATGGCCTCGGTTACTTCACCAAAAAGCAGGTGAATCCGTACCGGGCCATACACGTTAAAAATTTCCGACTGGTTCTGATGAATATAAGTCTCTGCGGCAAGTGCGGACGTATCAACACGGATGCCGTTTACGATGTCGCCGATTCTTGAAATCGTGCTCGGATTATAGTTCATGGATTTCTTCCTCCTTTGGAAGCGGCTCAGTCATCTTTCCAGACCGACCAGTGTTAATGGGCGGGGTTTCCCCCGCCCGGTTAAATTATTTCAAGCAGGTTGCGCTTCTATTGCTCTTGTAACGCGGTTCCAGAATAGCAACACCATGACAAATTCCGCCGGTTGCGGTTGTAAGTGTTAATGTCAACCATTCCTCACCTTCGGTCATGGATGCGGCGTCAATCTCAATAACCAACATCTTGTTTGATGCGGCGGCACAAGCACAGGTGGTTGAAGTGGCGGTCCAGGCAGCCAGCACGTCGCACGATGCGGTGCTTCCAGCGACGGCGGTTCCAATAACGGCACCCGCTTCCGCGTAACGTGAAGGAACAGCGGTTGTCTTTGTCCCTTCGGAAGCGCCGGACTTTGGCGTAACGGTGATGTCCGTAGTCACTGCGCCAAACGTGAAAATGAAAGTGGCCTTATGGTAGTCCTTCATATTGATGCTGTCACAATCAGAGCTGGTGCTAATATCAGCAGAGTTCATGACGGGAACGATTTTGAATTTTTCAGCTAACATTTTAAATTTCCTCCTTTACGGTTAATGGTTAGGCACGTGCATCCAAAGTGACGAAATGCGAAAGCGTGTCGCTGCCCTTGTACGGGGTAAGCGCTGACGCTCTCTCCGGCTGGCCGTCCAGTCTCATGACGAAACGGAACACGGATTCATCGTAAACAAAGTTCACATGGATGCTGACATCAGACTGGATTCCGCCCTTCTCAGCGATGATGTAGCCGCCGAGGTCTGCGAAAATGATGTCGCCCTTATCGCCAAGTGCCGCGCACTGTTCAATCGGGATAACCGGTCTTCCAAACAGTGTTCCGTAAGGAGCCGCAGAAGCGCCACCAGCGGGCAGGTAAACGGGAACGCCACCGGTACCGACTGCCATGCTCATCTGCATCAACTGCGGTTCAACTGCCTGATTAATCAGCCACACTGCGTTCTGACGCGACTGCGGGAAAAGACGGGCGTACATCTTCACGATGTTTTCCCAAACAACCGTGTCGGCTTTCTGCCCGGATTCCTTTGCAACTGAAACCAGACAACCGGCATTGAGGATGCCCAAAGGCTGAACATTGCCCAAACCGTTGATAATCGCGTCGTCAATCTTGAAACCAAATTCGGCTGCAAAAGCCTGTTTGATAAACCCTTCAAGCGCGGATGCGTCTGCCAGAAGTTCGTCGGTTGCGTAGCAAAGGCCGACCAGCTTCTTGAGAGACAATTCGATCTGACGGAATTTCGGTTTGCTTTTGGTCTTTTCGGCAGCTTCGTCCTTCCAGTAACCCAGCACACCGCCGGAACGAGTGGATGCTCTGGAAGTCTCATCAACACCGTTGATCTTGATACTGTTGGCATTGCCGGAAATCTGAAGTCGGCGGCAACGAGGCGCCAGGATGCCGGTCTGGTAAACCTGCTGAAGCAGATCATTGGAAAAATCGGTCTGCACAAGGAAACCGCCGTCAGAACTAACGGATTCTGTCAGTTCTTTTGCGGCTGCATTGTAAAGGCGAGGATCTACATGACCGCCCGGACGCGATGCTTTAATGACGGATGCCAACTGCTGACCGAGGCTTACGAATTTGTCCTTGTCCTTCTGAACAACGGACATTGCCGGAATTTTGTCCTGAACGGTCTTTGCCGGTTCCGGGGTTTCCAATAGTTTTGCCATCCGGTCCTGACGTTCCAAAGTGGAAACGGATTTGTTGATGACTTCAACTTCATCAAGAATCTCATTCTTGAGCGCCAATTCAGCTTCGCTCAATTCCCTGTTCTCATTGGTCGCCTTCGCGTCAATGTCAGCAGACTTCGCCATTAAGTTCTTGATGTCCTCTTTGTATTGCGTGATGGTTTTCATTACTTCCTCCATGTTTCGGGCAACAAAAAAGCACGGACAAGTAGAAGTGTAGGCCCCTACAAGCCGCGCTTATTTTGTTCTTGCGTTCCTTTCAGTCTGGCCGGACCGTCAGGAAACCCATTTGATTTTTATTTTTTTTAGTTTCACCTCGACGGGGCCATAAGCTCCGCCCTTATTAACAGGTCAGCAACACGATCTCTTTTTGCCGGTTTCGGTGGTTCAGCATCTCGCGGAACATCCTCGACCTTTTGCGGGTTTTCCGGTGGTTCAGCATCTCGCAGAATCCCCTTAAATCCACACGCTATGATAGATTTCGCCTCTTTTCGCGTGTACCCTGCATCTCGCAGGACACTTTCTAAATCTCGTTCATTGTCCGGCGGTTTTCTATCGCCGGTTAAATTTTGCGGTATGTTTTTAAACTTCGCGTTAATCATCAGGGGTACGAACTTCGCACAGGCGGCCATGTCCATTTGCTCCGTTATTTCGTCAATAAAGCCTAATTCCAGTGCCTCAAATGATGAAAGCCATGATTCGGCGTCCATTAAATTTGTGATTTCACCCTCATCCTTGCCGGTCTTGCCTGTATAAGCCAACACAATAGAACCACGAACCTTGTCCAGTGTATCGGCCATTTTCCGCATTTCCGTGGAATCCCCGACGGTCATTCCGTATGGGTTATGAATCATAAAAAGCGCATTTTCGGCCATTACAACCCTGTCACCGGCCATCGCAATAACAGAAGCAATAGAGGCGGCAAGTCCGTCAATGTAAGTGGTAATTGTAGCCGGATGCTGTTTGAGCAGATTAAAAATTGTTATCCCGTCAAAGACCTCTCCACCCGGAGAATTAATATGCAAGTCAATCTGACCGGCTTTAATAGTGGCCAAGTCCTTCTGAAATGACTTCGCTGTTATCCCGTCACCACTCCAAAAGTCCTCACCGATCTCTTCATAAATCCAAATTTCAGCCTTATCGCCTTTATTTTCAATTTTATACCATTGTTTCATTGTTCACCTCGCTGTTATCACCTTCTTTCTCCGGCAACTTCCCCGCGTTCTCTAGGGTGGTCATGTTCAACTGGACGAAATGTTTGTCGCCGTTTTCAATAGGATCAAAGTCCTCTCGCTCTCTGATTTCGTTTATAGACAGAACGCCGATATTAAAAAGAGCCGCGTAAAATGCCGCACGGCTAGCAGAATCACCCCTTAAAAGCCCTTCAACAACGTGCTTGAAGTAGAGTTTTTCGCGTGTTTTCTCCTTTTCGGAGAGCAACTGCATATTGTATGTTTGTTCGAGGCGGACAAGCCACGGAAGTATGGAATCCGTTACGAAACTTATCTGCTCCGATTCGATGTTGGAAAATGATGATTTTGTTAAATCTTTCAGTTTGTGGGGAGGGAGGTTGAACCACCTTGCGATTTCGGGAATTTGAAACTGTCTTGACTCCAAAAACTGCGAATCATTAGGCGGAATACTGATTTTTTGTGCCTTCATTCCCTCTTCAAGCAGTAAAAGCCTGTGGGCGTTGCCTAATCCGCTGTATGCGTCTGTTAAACTGTTTTTAAGGTTGGTGTGTGCTGCAGATGATAACTGGCCGGGGTGTTCGACTATCATGCCCGGATGCGTCCCGTTCCCGAAATACATCGAGCCGAAAGTCTCCATCGCCATTCCGAGACCGATTGACTTCCGCGCCATTGAAATGACTGAATACCCTTGAATCCCGTCAAACCCAAGTCCGGCAATATGAAGAACTTTGTCGCGTTTCAGCTTGATCTTTTCAGAATTTACCCTGATTTCATAAACCAGTTCAGAGTTCTCCATTCCGATAGTGACCCTGTCAGGGGTAATCGGCCACAAAGCCACTACATCGCCATAGGAATTACGGACTATTTCAGCAAACCCATTGCCCCACAAGAGAACGTGAGCCATCATGGTTTCACGCAACTGCGCCGCCGTCATAAACTGATTAGCCTGATCGTGAAGGACGCGATGGAGCGTTTTATCATCCGCAATCAGCGTTTTTGTGCCTTCTTTGCGGTTAAGTCTTAATGGGAGTGTGGATACTGTGCCGGATATGAGGGAAACTGCGTTGTAAACTGCGGAATAATTTAAGGCTGTGTATTCGTCAACGTGTTCACCAGACACAGATTGAGAACCAATAAGACGCCAGAACGCAGGACTCCATGCCTTCTCGTCCGTGACGGCCAAGTTTCTCAACCATGTCCTTGCACGATCAAATATTTTCATTTCATAAGAAGCCCCGCCCCTGCTTCCAATCCCCTCAGCTTCCGCTGTACGGCCATCGGTGAGTCTATGATCAGGGGTTTCCTGATCGTCTGGTGCAATTATGACAGGTTATTTTTTAAATTCACGGACAGGACAGACAAGATAGACAACTCAGACAGTTTATTTATTCTCTTTTTTAAAACATTTAAAACAAAGGCGGGCGTTGCTGTTTTTTTTGGCAATCAAGTTCATTTTTAAAGGTCTGTTACATTTACGGCAAAATATCGTGTCGCTGACATCGTTGAATTTAAATTGTTTTTTCACAGCATCCCCCTAATTATTTATTTCCTCACCCATTTTACGAATAGATTCACGCGGTATTCTGATTGTCCGGCCACAAATCTTCTCTGCTTCAAGTTTCCCCTCCGCAATCCAGCCGTAAACCGTCTTGACCTTAACATCATAGTGCTTTGCGACTTCATCCGGTCTGTAATAATCTTTATCAGGCAACATCTCGCCTCCTGTTTTAAACTTGGTTTTTAAAATATTCCGCGCTACTAAATGAATACCCACACATAGGGCATATTATTTTACCGTTTGACCTTCCCCAAAAACCGACTTTACATTTAGGGCATCCATAGCCTACCCCTTTTTTCGCATTATTATGGACATATTGGTTATGATATTCTCTTGTGGGAATACTTAATGTTCCCATGATGCGTAATTCGTTTAAAACAAATTGTTTATCGACTGATATTGTCATCATCCCCCCTATAACGCAATACGCTTGTCAATTTCCTCTTTGCTCTGACCCTCAAATGAGGAAATAATTGGGCCTTGTGCTAAATCCCTACTCTTAAGTCCTATTGCCATCGCCAAAGCCACGGCCCCATCAATGCGGAACCGCGTTTTAGATTTGTCCAGCTTCCGGTTCCCCGCCGCATCCGCTATAATCATCGCGTTGCTTATGTTCCACGTTAAGCAGGGATTCCCGTCATGCAATAATTTCCTCTCTAAAACAGAAACCTCTAATGCCTCAACCGCCTGTGTCATCGACGCATATCCCTGACCCCACGGAACCAGCCGGAGGCAACCGGCCCTTTCCTTGTCCTTGCCGTCAACATAGCAATCAAGCCCGATTGCGGTCATTGCGTTCATTAGGTCATCAATCCTGTATCGGTCAAAGGCCATCCCGCGTATTACATAATCAGCGTTAATCCTTGCCAGTTCTTCCGCTATGAAGGGATATTGGATTGCCCGCCCCGGTGTTGTGTTAATAATTCCTTGATTCTTCCAGACAGAATAGGGAACTCTATCCCTGTTTTCGTGTTCAAGTAATGTGTCTTGCGGTTTCCAAAACCAGCATTTAATTTTTTCCTGATCGGATGCTGTTACCCCGATTAACGCAGTCAAGTCCGTCTTGCCGGATAAATCCAACCCTAAATATATTTCTTCTTTTAGTTCAATTTCATATTCTCCCTGACAGGCAGTCCATTCGGCGCGGGGAATAAATGGCGTTTCGGCATTAACCCTCTGATTTAGATACAGGTTTCTAAACGCGGCCTCAAACGTCGGCATACGCTTTGCCCTTTTTGCCGCCGTTCTCAATTCTTCAAGGGAACGGAAATCACCTAAAGCCGGATTCGCCAGTTTCCAAAGTTTTTCATCTGTGAACACATCTTCCGCATCATCAGGTACGGCGTATAAATGGCAAACGGTTGTCGGGTCATTCCCTGATAAACCGTCATCAATGAGCTGGCTTAAAATATGTTGCGGATCGTTTGATTGTGTACTGATAACAATAAATAACGGCTCTAACCGCGCCGCCATAGAAGTATCAAGGGCATCATACAAGTCTCTGTTTTTCGCTTGCGCCAATTCGTCATATATAACCACTGTCGGATTAAGGCCGTATTTCGTCCCTGCTTCCGCCGACACTGCACGATAAACAGAACCATTAGCAAAACATACCATCGTTTTTGTGGAATCAACAATCTTAATCCACTCCAAAAGGTCTTGATCGGCCCTGACAATCTGCGCGGCATATTTAAATACGATTGCGGCCTGTTCCCTCTCGTTGGCTGCGGAATATATCTCGCCGTTCGTAATTGCTTCCGGTCCTACAAGGTGGACCAGCACAAGACAGGCGATTAATGCGGTTTTCCCGTTCTTTCTCCCAATGCTTAAAATTGCCCTCCTGACCCTGCGCCGCGTCTCCCTCGTTGTTTCGTCTTTATAAGTCGGGCCGTAAACATCCTGTATGAACCTCTTCTGAAATGGACGAAGTTTAAAACACTTCCCTTCGCCGTGGCCAGATGGAACGGTCAAAGATTCGATAAACCTGAATATTCTCTCTACACGCTCACTTCTTTTTGCCACCAAACAACCCCTCAAATTTGCTTTTCGGCTTGTCGTTCATGGGATTACATTTTAATTTGTCGGTCCTGATCCGCAAATCTGCCTTTAAAACCCTGATGATTGCTTCAATATTCCTTGATAATTTTGAATATGCACTTTCAACAAGGTCAACCGTATCACCATGATAATTCTTTTTTTCCTGTAATAACGAGGCGCACGAATCAGATAAATACTGCCTCACCTTCTCGCGCTGAACCTCATAATTGCAAAGGCTGATCAGGTCGGTAATATTAAGGTCCGTCAAAAATTTATTCCTAATCAGGTATGGCGCGTAACGATTCCAATATCTGATTTGGTCCTCTTCCATCCCATCCGGCGGCGTAGCGTCCAAAATGGGGTAAATATCTGGATCATCTATGATTTTCCGCTTCCCAGGATTGCCCTTTGCCCTTTTTTCTGCTGCCGATTCTTTTTGTCTGCCCATTTTTTAAAAAATCCTTTTTTATTGCGGAATCTAAATCGCGAG
>Ga0209507_1003231_pt1 | contig 10378 bp, 12 predicted proteins | sample AD_UKC028_MetaG_FD_184414 | JGI IMG/M metagenome (GOLD analysis project Ga0209507, IMG submission 184414) | Active sludge microbial communities of municipal wastewater-treating anaerobic digesters from USA - AD_UKC028_MetaG (SPAdes) (version 2) | ecosystem: Engineered > Bioreactor > Anaerobic >...
CCATCGGCATCGACAAGCAACTGCTCGCGCAGCAGCCCGAGTTGAGCCGCAAGGCGCTGCGTTTGGCATTGCGCAGCCACACCATGTCGACTCGCTATCTCAAGGAGATGGAGAAAGCTGAAGTCAGACTCAATCTCGACGGAACGCCAGCCGGCGAAGTGACGGCGGAAGCGCGCAGCCATTCAGGCGAACTTTTGCGCGAACGTTTCAAGAAAAAGGCCGAGCAACGCAAGGCCGAAGAAGCCGCCGCCAAGGCAGAGGCCCGTCGAGTGGAAAAACTGGGCCAGCTGGCCGAGAAATTCGGCCGCAAGAGCAATTAGTCACGCTTCCCAGTCGTATCAAAAACGAAAAAGGCCTGCGTTATGGCGCAGGCCTTTGAATTTCTGGTGGGGCGCGACAGATTCGAACTGTCAACCTACGGATTAAGAGTCCGAAATAATTTGTATTGATCTAGATGGCTTTGCATTGACAGAATTTATATTTTTACATATAAAACATGTAGTTGAAAACTTATAGCGGCACTCATGTGTTGATTCCGATAGACTGGTGTACCATGTAATTGCTTACAAAACGCGTACAAAATCAGTTTATTCATGAGTGGCTATGGCTCGAATCAATCTTACTGCAGGGCGCATAAGGGACTTTGGTACAGAAAACGGCCAGGCATTCCTGTGGGATTCCGTAGCGCCTGGACTGGCCGTCCGTGCTACGGCACCTAGTAGGTGTAGCACAGCGGGAAAAAAAGCATTCATCTTTCAAGGCAAACTTGGCAATGGGCGCGATGTACGAATAACTATCGGCGATGTCCGTTCATGGGGAATTGATGAGGCCCGCGAGGAGGCAAGAACACTCCAAAAAATGATTGATCGAGGACTCGATCCGAGAGTTGAAAAGCAAAAGCAAATTGCGAGCTCTGAAGCTGAGCGAAACGACATTAAGCGCTCGGAGGAGGTAGCACTAACGGTTTGGATACGCTACATGGAGGCGAGATGTCCAAAGTGGAGTGAGCGCACTTATAGCGATCATCAACGTTTTTCCGATGGAGGGGGAAGGAAGAAAACCCGTGGGCGCAAGAAAGACGAAGGTGCAGTGACATTACCAGGAGCACTTCATACGCTCCTCTCGCAGCCGCTCAAACAACTTGATGCGGCATCTATCACTTCTTGGCTTGCGTCTGAGAGCACAAGGCGCCCAACTACTGCGGCATTAGGGTACCGAATGCTGCGCGCGTTCCTAAATTGGTGTGAGTCGCAAGCAGATATCAAAGACTACATCAATCACGACGCTTGTTCGGCGCGTTCAGTACGTGACGAAATACCCAAGATGAAAGCGAAAGATGATTGCCTGCAACGAGAGCAACTCCAACTGTGGTTCATGGGCGTTCGAGAACTCGCAAATCCGGTTCATGCTGTATATCTTCAGAGCCTTTTGCTGACTGGAGCGCGAAGGGAAGAGTTGGCGAACGTGAAGTGGGAAGATGTCGACTTCAAATGGAAAAGTCTGAAAATTCGCGACAAAGTTGATGGTGAAAGAGTAATTCCACTGACGCCTTATGTGGCAATGCTGTTTCGCTCACTTCCACGTTCCACAATAAACATTGGCGGGCAACAAGTGGAAAACCCTTGGCTATTTGGTAGCCCAACTGCTAAATCAGGACGGCTGCAGGAACCGCGAATCCCTCACAACCGTGCGTTGGATTCGGCAGGGCTGCCACATATAACGTTACATGGGCTCAGAAGGAGCTTTGGCACTTTGGCGGAGTGGGTCGAAGTGCCGACTGGTATTACAGCACAGATCATGGGTCACAAACCCAGCGCAATAGCAGAAAAGCATTACAGGAAACGACCTTTAGACCTATTGCGCAAGTGGCATGAAATGATTGAATCATGGATTTTGGTGCAGGCGAAAATTCAGATAGTCGGTAACGATGACGTAGTTAGCGTGTAACAAAAAAGAAGTTTCGAGTCGGTGCGGAAAGACGATCCCAAATTCCTTCAGTCACATATCCACATCATGCCCCCGGCCTAGCCAGCTTCATTCAGCCTGAATTCACCTTCAGCCTGACCCAGCCAATCAACCGGTTCCGGCCAGCCCGCTAGGTCACCAACACCGCCAATAGCACCCCCCCACCCATCCGCCAGCCATGCCTTTCCTAGGCATCGCTGGCGGATTTTTGTTGTCGTCTCAACCTTCGAAGGAGTTTTCCATGAGCCTCAATTGCCCAATCTGTCGTTCCCAGCGCATCATCGCCAAAGACCTGGCAAAGAGAACCTGCACGTTCGTCGGGACGGTCGGCGGTGCTGCAAGCGGCGCTGCCGGAGCCGTTACCGGCGCCGAGATCGGCTTTGCCCTCGGGGCTTTCGCCGGCCCCATCGGACGCGGTGTCGGCGGTTTTGCCGGAGCCCTGATCGGAGGCCTGGTCGGCGGTGCTACCGGTGGTCTGGCGGGTGCACGTGTCGGTGCCGCCATTGATGATCGTCTACTCGACAACTTGCAATGCCTCGACTGCGGCTACAGCTTCGGTGCCGATTGTGCCGATTCGCTGCCCCCCTTCAGCGTTTCTGTGAGCATGCCCGCAGCAACGCCAGAAGCCCCCGCTGCCGAATCCGTGCAAGCCGAAGCCCAAGCCCAACCCTAAGCTGTCGGCGCAGGTCCTTCCCGTTCGCGGAAGGCCGTCTTCCCCTTAATCCAATTCGTGTGCACTTAACAATCCCATCTCGCGGGAGGATTTCGCGCGCCCACCTTCCTGAAAGGAAATTCCATATGGCCCACCTCGTCCAAACGATGGCCTACGCCAATGCCGAACCCTGGCATGGCCTCGGCAACCGTCTGCAACCCAATCAACCCCTCGAAGTCTGGCAACAGCAAGCCGGGATGGACTGGCAGATCAACGAAACCCCGGTGCTGTTCAACATCGCCGCCGATAGCGGCCTGCACGTCAAGGCCCACACCGACAGCAAAGTGTTGTACCGTTCCGACACCCATGCTGCGCTCTCGGTGGTTTCGAAGCGTTACCAGGTCGTCCAGCCGCATGACGTGTTGGAGTTCTATCGTGACCTCACCGAAGCTGGTGGTTTCGAACTGGAAGCTGCCGGTGTCCTCAAGGAAGGCCGGAAACTGTGGGCCTTGGCCAAGACCGGTCAGGAAACCCTGCTGCGAGGGGGTGACAAGGTCGCTGCCTACCTGCTGCTGGCCACCAGTTGCGACGGCACGTTGTGCACCACCGCCCAGTTCACTTCGATCCGCGTCGTCTGCAACAACACGTTGAACATGGCCGTCGGTGATTCCTCCGGTGCGGTCAAGGTGCCACACAGCCGAAAATTCGATCCCCAACTGGTAAAACAGGAACTCGGCATCGGCCTAAGCAGCTGGGAACGCTTCGTCGGCAACATGAAGCGACTCGCGGAGCGGCCGATTCACAAGTTTGAAGCCATGAACCTGATCGTCAACGTCCTGGGCGACCCCGAGTTGCCATTGGCCGACCAGCCCAACCAGAAAGCCTTGCAGAACGTCTATGCCCTGTATTCAGGTGGCGGTATGGGTGCCGATCTGTCATCGGCCAACGGCACCGCCTGGGGGCTACTCAATGCCGTGACCCAGTTTGTCGACCACGAACGCCGGGCACGCAGCCAGGACTACCGCCTAGATTCCGCCTGGTTCGGTCAAGGGGCGGCCATCAAGGGAAAGGCCTATCAGGAAGCCATGAAGTTGGCGGCCTGAAGCAATTCCTGCCCACCCACTGACGCCCGGTTCAGCTTTGTCTGTCCGGGCGTCTTCATTTCCAGGAGCAGAAAATGAATCACCCCGCACTTAGGCTCCCTCGGGAGAAAGCCAAACCTGCGTTACGTCTCGTCGCTACCAAGGCACTCCCACGAGAAGACTGGCTGGCGGTCCGGAAGCAGGGCATCGGCAGTTCCGATGCCGCCGCAGCGGTCGGATTGAACCCCTACAAATCCCAGTTGGAACTCTGGCTGGAGAAAACCGGTCGTGATGGCAGCTTGCCCAAGACCGATCCGCATGATGAAGAGAGCCCGGCGTACTGGGGCAATCTCCTGGAACCGATTGTCGCTGCGCACTACACCAAGCGTACCGGCAACCGGGTACGAAGGATCAACGCCGTTCTACAGCACCCCGATCCGGACAAGACCTGGATGCTGGCCAATATTGATCGCGAAGTCACCGGCACCGGTGATGTTCAGATACTCGAATGCAAAACCGCAGGGATCAATGGTGCGCGTCTGTGGAAAGACGGTGTTCCTGAGTACGTCCAGTTGCAGGTTCAGCACCAGTTGGCCATCACCGGCAAGGCCGCGGCCGATGTCGCCGTGTTGCTCGGTGGTCAGCATCTGGAGATTCATCGCATTGCGCGGGATGAAGCCTTGATCTCCCAACTGGTTCAACTCGAACGGCAGTTCTGGAATTACGTCGAAACCGATACCCCGCCGCCGGCCGATGGTTCGGAGTCGGCTGAACTGGCGCTGCGTTGTCTCTACCCGGAAGATCAGGGGCAAACCGTGGACTTCACCCAGGATCGCACCCTGTCTGCCACCTTTGCCGACCTGGTCAGTGTCCGACAGAGCATCGCTGACTACGAGAAGCTTGAAGCGCAATTTAAGCAAACCATTCAGCAGGCGATGGGTGAAGCCAGCAAGGCCATCTTCGAGACCGGCGCTGTGACCTGGAAAAAAGCCAAGGACAGCAGCGGGCTCGATGTGACGTCCTTACTGAAGGATCAACCCGAACTGGCACAACGCTACCGGATCACTAAGCCGGGTAGCCGGCGCTTCCTGATCGCCTGAATTCCACCCCATGCACCGTATCCCGCCCGCCAGGACATCAAGTCTGGTTGGGTGGGGTTCGGCTATTTCACTGAAGGAGCAAGACATGCTGAAAGGTTTGGCCATCACCCCGCCGGTACTCGGGCGGATTTCCATCGGCAAGGTCATCGAGAAGAACGGCAAGCGCCTGCCCGAGAAGGATGACCAGTTCACCATCACCAGCCAGGTACAAGGCAAGGACGGCTGGTTGCCGCATCCCTGCGATGACGGCATCCGCAAGGCGCAGGGCGGGAAGATTCGCAGCATTCCGATCCGCCTCCTGTTCAACGAACCCGACCTCAACTTCCGCGCGGAATACAGTTTGTTCGACCGCAATACCGGTCGGCCGCTCTGTGTCGGCGATGGCGAGAAGTGTAAGCGCCAGTCGGAGGAGGGGATCAAGTCGCTGCCATGTCCGTCACCCGATGGGTGTGTGCTGGCCAAAGGTGGGGCGTGCAAGCCCTACGGACGGCTCAACGTGGCGATTGGTGATGATGATCCGCTGGGGAGTTTCGTCTTTCGGACGACGGGGTTCAACAGCATCCGGACGCTGAGTGCACGGCTGCAATACTTTCAGGCGATTTCCGGGAATCGGTTGGCTTGTTTGCCACTGGAACTGCGCTTGCGTGGCAAATCGACACGGCAAAGCCATGGGGCACCGATTTACTTCGTTGATCTCACCACGCGATCCGGGATGACGTTGGCGGAAGCGCTGGCGGAGGCCAGGCAGGCCGATGCCGAGCGGCAGGCGGCCAGTTTCGATCAGGCAGCGCTTGATGCAGCGGCCCGGGTTGGACTGGCAAACGGGGCGTTCGAAGAGTCCGAGGAAGAGGGCGGGGCCGTGGTTGAGGAGTTCTTTCCGGAAGGTGAGCTGAGTCCCGAGTCGGGAAATCCTCCACTGATGGAGAAAGCACCTGAATCGATGGGCAAGCCATCCTTGCGCGACAAGCTGGATCAGCGGGCGCTGCAGTCGGCACCGGTGGTTCTGGCTGCTCCGGAATTGACTTGAGGAGCGCACGATGATTTCGACATCCCCCTTGGAGACCTTGTTGTCATACGTGCTGGTGTTTGCGGCCGGGGCCGGGTCGGTGTTCCTGATCCGGGCCTATGGTCGAGCGCAACGGGAACGTGGGCTCCAGCTTGGTCGAGCCGTGGGTACGGCATAAATGACCATTGCCTCGGGCCTCGCGAGAGGTCCGGGGGCTGTTGTGATTTTATTTGGCTTTTTAACCGTTACGTGTTGAACACCCCTGAAATGACCATTTTGCACGGGGCAATGTTACGCAATTTCGGGCTTTCCAAGCTGACCAATATCGAACGGGTAAAGAGCCTTTATTTTTTGTGGGGGAGTTGGTTATTCGAGTTTGGATAGACGGACTTCGCTCCAACCCTTTAAGTTGAAGTGCCAGCCAACTTTACAACAGGAAGCGCACGGTCAGCGCCTACACCGTCATAGCTGGCGAAAAGGACAGAATCACCAGCCGCAGGTAGCGGGCTACCGGAATCAATCCACCTCGCATCACCAGCCTGGAGAACATTCAAGCCAGGCATCCGGACACGGTGCCAGGCCTTAATGTACTGCTTGCTCAAAAAGCCCAGGGGCGACCAGCAAGCAAACACGAAATCGCGCGGGCAAAACCAGCTTTGTCGAGCTAGTGCATTTACTGCTGGGTGCCGACGCTGGCCCGGACTCGATTTTCCGTACCAAGGAACTCGCGGAATACGCCTTTGGAATGGACTTTGATCTAAAATCGGAACGCTCGGTTGTGGAGCGCAGTGGTCATTCCAAAGCGAAAATCTTCGTGACAGTACCTATCGCTGCACTCAAGAGGGAAGAGTTGAATAATAAGACCGTTAGGTTATGCATTGATTCATGCTGCCAATATACGCAAGAAGTCGCTAAAAAGTTTTGGATCAATTTGTGATTTTTATAAAGGGAAAAAAATGAGCTCGTTAATATATAAAAAGATTAATTCTATTAAATCCAAGGGGAGTCTTCCGAGGGTGTCTATTTTGCTTATTGCAATAAGCGCCCTCGGAGGCTGCGGCGTTTCTAAAACGCCTTCTGCTTCTGATATTAAAAGTCAGCTTCAGGAGGCCCTTAAAGTGTGTAAGCCAGTGCAGCTCACTAATGTTGAAAAAATTAATGGGTTCGATTTGGGGAATGGCTTATATCGTGTTACCACGAAATTAACATTTGTTACAACTCCCATTTCAGAGGCAGGGAAGATAGTTGAGGCTGACGAGGCCCGGCGCGCGGCATTAAAGGCGGAAATTGAGCGGCTGGAAGCGCCTAATAACGCGCGTGTCGAGGAGCTTAAGCAAGAAATTAGCACGTCGAAAATTCAGTGTGATCAACGGCTGGATGAATTAGAAAAACAGGCAAGAGCCAATGCGAGGCCGATTGTGGAAAGACTTACTGCAGGGGGAAAAAGAGATGTGCGTCAGGAACCTGAAATTGTTGCTCTGCAAGAAGCCTACGATAAGGAAAGAGGAGGTATTTCCCAGCAGTGTTCTGACGCGTCGGACAAAAGATATAGCGAAATGCGTTCAATACAGCTAAAATTTCAAGAAATGAAAATTGAATATGGGCGTTTGGATTTTAGTAAGGATGCAATGATTGGGGCTTCTTCTTTTAGTACAACCAAAAAGATTCAAGACGCACTTCTGAAGGAGTGTGAATTCCACGCTGGAGGAATTCTTGGCGAGATATTCCACGGTGTCTATAAGACCTATCGTCCGATGTTTGAAAAAACGGAAGTGGAATTTTCCGGTGAGATTCCAATGATGAAATCCGATAACGGGTGGGTAATTAGTGGCCTCCGGAGATAGGCATCCTAGCAAAGGCCGACGATAAGTAGATTCCAATTTCGTCGGCCTGTACTAATCCTTATAGCATTCCCTTCCCAAGAGTTCGCCAACGGAGATCAGACTTGCGAATTGGCAGGCACTGCTCGGGCTTGAAGAGGTACCCCACGGCCGTAACCAGCTTCTCGCGCTTGAATGTGTCGTTGCGATTGACCTCGCCAATACCTTCATCAGGATGGCCGTACCACTTGTAGTTTCCGTTGAAATTGTCCAGCGTCACCTCGGTGATGACGTCCACTGTTCATAGCCGACGTATTCAGGTTTGGCTTTAATAATCTGTTTCGGCCGGGGTCTTGCCTGTTGCCGACGGCATAAGGGTGAGGTGCTGTCTGAATTCACCGTAATCGGCCATCAATATTCCCACTCCTGATGCGCCAGCGGCAGGCTATTCAGCATCTCGCGGTACTGCCTCCATTGCGGCATGTGTGCATCCATCAGTGCGGTAAATCTGTCGTTGTGATGCCGCTCCGCAGATGCGTCAGTTCATGCGCAATGATGTATTCTAGGCACTGCAACGGCTTTTTTGCCAAGTCGGTGTTGAGGCGCACATTCCCCGCGCTGGGATTGCAACTCCCCCACTTGGTTTTCATCTTCTGCACAAAAAACTTGCCGGCCTTTACCCCAAGGGCTCTCTCCCACTTGCCGACCAGCGGCGGAACAGTGGCCTTTAGCTGCTCGCGATACCAGGCATCAAGCACCTCCTGCTTTTTCTCATGGCTGGCCGCAGGGCGAAGCTGGAGGATCATCTTGTTGTGCTTCAGTTCAACACTCGGCGCAGCATCCTTCTCGACCAGCTTGAGCAGGTAGCGTTTTCCCCAGACGTAGTGACTCTCCCGGTCGAGGTATTCACGCGGGGTTTCCCGTTCCTGTTCGCGCAGCTTTTTTTGCTGGTTCTTGATCCACGCCAGCTTGGTGATGGCGAACACGCGGATGGTGTCAAGGTCCATGCGCAACGGTGCTGCGATGCGCACCTTGCCCGCTGGCGGATGAACGCTCAGATGGATGTTCTTGATGTCCTTCAGCACCACGTCGACGGCAATATCTCCAAGGTGAATTTGAGCGACCATCAGTATTCCGTCTGCTGCCGGATGATGAGGAAGATGCGCTCGACCTCTTCAACGCTCTGCAAAATCTCGTACAAGGCAGCCTTGATGACGTTTTCCTTGGCCTGAACACCACGCCAGCCATCGGGCCTGGTGTGCTTCACAGTTTCATCAATCTTGAGTGCCAAGGCTTCGTCATGCCCAAGATTATTGAACAGTGCGCGGCGTCCTGGGGTATCGAGGGTCTTTGGCGTATCCGCTGCCAGCCCCACCTCAACCCGCTTTGCCAGTTCGGCAACCTGCTTCAGGTATTCCTCGTACTCGATGGCATGGGCTTTCCGTGCAGCAATGATCTCGTCGAGCAGCGCCGACATCTTGGCGTAGTAGGCCGGATCGTTCAGGTTCTCCTTGATGATCTTGCTGCGGACGTTGTTCTCGATAGTCTCGGCCACCGCTTCCTTGCTGCCCTTGAGTCCGTTCAGCAGGCTGTTGATGGCGTTGGCGATGCCGGTTTTGACGATCAGTTCCAGCAGCGGCATGTCATCGAAGGGCGAAATCTTCCTCGGTTCGCTGGCCTCGATATAGGTGTCGATCAGGTGGCGCATGTCGGCCTCGTAGGCCTTCAGGTCCAGCTTCTCGTCGGCGGCATTGCGGATGATCTCGCGTAGCTTTAGATACTGGTCAATCGCCTGCTTGATGCGCTGGATGTCGGCATCGCTGTAACCGGCTCGGCCCAGGTCATCGGAAATATTGGCGTAGGCCCGCACCAAGGCCACCATCGCCTTGTAGAAGGCGGCGCGTTGTGTCTCGTGTGCTTTCAGGTCTTCCGGGAGTTCGGTATTGCCGCAGAAGTAGTGAATGTGTTCCAGCTCGCCCTTGGGCGGTGCTAGCCGTGGCGGCGAATAAAGGCGATACATGCAAGCACCAAAGCAAAGTTACTGATTGCGGGAAGTAGATTTGCCGCAAGGAAACCCAATGGTTTGTAGCTGAACACCACGTTCAATGGGGCATCAGTTTCCCAACCAGCCGTGAACGATGAATCGGGAGCGAATAGATAAGCAAACAGTATTGCAGAAGCACCAGCAATCACAAGAAACACACCGGCGATGCGGTGCCGACGAGCCAGAGAAACCCCACCAAGAATTACCCAAATGATGGGAAAGAGCCACTGAGAGAGAACTGCCCACTGAGATGCGAGATTGTCCATGTGGCGGCTAACGTAAAGTGGACATCAAATTCGCAGGGTTTCTCGGATTCGTGACGGATAACTTAGCGGCGTTCATTGGTGCAATCAATTGTTCTTAAATTAAACTTTCGGATACTTCCAGCCCGCATCCAGTACTAAATATTCCGCCAAACCCTGCAAGCACATAAAAAGTGCCAATGGCATTATACGGCTGCTTTCGGGCGACTCTACCACTGGCTGCTTCTGGCCGACAGCACGTATTCCCGTAGCGCTACCAATAGCTGCCATCGAATTTCCCCGATGTCCGCTTTGTGGATGTAGGCCCGACGGGCAGGCCTCGGCCATCACCTGCCGTTGGCTGTAACGTTTGGAATTTTTACATTGAGCAGATGCAAACGGCCGCTTTACGGCGACGAACTTGGAACCAGATTTGGCTTAACCCGGCCAGTTGCAGACTATCGGAA
>Ga0209507_1003239_pt1 | contig 10362 bp, 11 predicted proteins | sample AD_UKC028_MetaG_FD_184414 | JGI IMG/M metagenome (GOLD analysis project Ga0209507, IMG submission 184414) | Active sludge microbial communities of municipal wastewater-treating anaerobic digesters from USA - AD_UKC028_MetaG (SPAdes) (version 2) | ecosystem: Engineered > Bioreactor > Anaerobic >...
CGGTCGCCCCTCCTGAACGTCGGGGCGAGGCTGGCTGCCCGTCGCCGGTTGCCACCGTCGAGGCGGCTGACGCCGCCCGGTTCGTTCCGCCCGTCTTCTCGTCTTCGTTTTCGGGGGCGCGCGCGAAGAGGAAGAGGCTGCGGATTGACGGGCTCCACTCACCAACCGCCCTATGCCGCCTCCGGCGGCAGCAGCCAGCCAAGAAGGAGCGCAAGCCGTGCGGTCTGGACGACCGCACAGCTTGCTTAGTGCGCCGCTTGGCTCCGGTTGGACGCCGGAGCTTTTCGCGGCTTGGTCGCTGTCGCGGTTTTCCAACGTCTGGATTTCCGGCTCCAGTTTCTTCCAATGTCTGGACACCTTCATCGAATGCGGTCTCGCTTCGCTCGTTGATTCCCACCCCCGCCGCGTTTCAAGTGCCATTTCCCCCGGGCTCCGTAAACTCCACCCGTCGAAAGCCGTCACTTCAAACACGACCCCGAAAGCCGCCGGGCAATTCGCCCCGAGTGTGCGCCTACGGTGCAAACGTCGCGGCCATTTGCCTTTTCGGCGGCAAGACCTGTCCGGCGCTCTTGTTGATTGTCGCGCCGGACACCGCTCGGGCTGGCGCAGGCTGGCCGTCGCTGGGGTCGCTACGCTCCGCGGTCCGGCTTCGCCGGGTTCACTCCGCGCGCATCCGTCACGCCACGGCGCGGACGCCGTGTCATGCCGGTTGCTGTGCGCTACGTTCACCAGCGAAAAAGCACATCGGCCATTTTTCGCCGACAGCCCAACGGCAGGTGGGGGCTGTCGGTCGAAAAATGTTCTCACCCAACAAGTGGCCATGCGCTCGGTCCGGGTATCCACACCGCCCAAACCATGGCGTTTCTCACTTGCGCGAAAGAAGCAGTTGTGTTTTCATTCAAGAAGGTGCAACAGGTCTTACGGATCATCCGGCGGCCTATGGAAATGGAGCATTTTATCGAGCGTAGATAAGGCAATATAGATTTGCGTCGAAGTAGATCGTTCTATTCGAAAACCGCCAGTTAAGAATAGCTGGAACGAGACTATCGGAGACGCGCCCCCTGGGCGCGGCTCTTGGTCTCATGTTTCAGCTAGGGGCCTGGCGGTCCCTCGAATAGAGCGTGGGCTTGGAGTCCGCGCTCTTTTTTTCGGCGTGAATCGCACAACATGAAGAAGCAATACATGAACACCAAGAGCAAGTTCTGCGGATACGTGATTTCGCCGTATACGAATACTGCAACTGATGGGAAGAAAAAAACGCTATGGCGCGTTTCGCAGATCGGTAGCGAATCATCCCAAGTGAAGAGAATCATACGGAAAGATTTCTCTTCGGAAGAAGAGGCGACGGCCTATGCTCAAGAACTCTATTGGAAACGGTGTAAGTCGTGAGCGATTACAAAGGCACTAACATCCTTGAGAAGATCGGTGCTTTCGTCCCCGGCTATGCCGGGTACGCGCAACGGGAAGGCCGTCGACAATCGGACAAACTTTTGCGTGCAGCAACGGCAAAGGAAATCCGGACAAAAAAAAGACTGCTTGACGACGCAGTCCAACGACTCACCGGCGAGGGCAAGCTGGCGCATCTTCCTCCCCTTGATGCCATCCGCCGGCAATTGGACCTGATAGCGAACAGACTGGCATACGCAAACTACGGCACGGGCGGTTTCTTCGACGTCATCCAAATCAATGAGCAAGACCTCGACCGCGTATACTCGTACGACCTTTCCATAGTGTCCGCCGTGCAAGAATGCCTGAAGAAGGTCGATGCAATCACCACGGCGACCGAGACCGACCGCCTGTCAGCCGAAATCCGCGACGGGCTGAAACAACTGGAAACCCTCATTGACGCGCGCAACAAGATTTTCATGGAGGTCTAATCATGCCCCAACTAATGGAAGTTTTGGAATTTCTCGATGACAGCGGGTCAGTCATGGTCGCCCGCGTACCGGAAGCTGGGGAATGCGAAATCAAATGGGGTGCTCAACTTACGGTCCGAGAGAGCCAAGAGGCGGTCTTCTTTCGCGACGGCCAGTCAATGATGGTTTTTGAGCCGGGCCGTCACGTATTGCAGACGCAGAATATACCGGTACTCACAAAACTGGTCACGTGGTTTGGCTATGGACCGACGAGTCCATTCCGCTCCGAGGTCTACTTTGTCAGCACGAAACTCTTTCGCAATCTAAAATGGGGCACAAAGGAACCCATCATCTTCCGCGATCCTGAACTCCAGATGATCCGACTACGCTCATTCGGCACGTATTCCATTCGCGTCGTGGATTCCAGCCTGTTTGTCAATCGCATGGTGGGAACACAAGGCGTCTTTCTCGACTCAGACATCCAAGACTATCTTCGCAGCATCATTCTCACGCGCTTGATCAACCTCTTCGCCGACAACATTAAGAGCATCTTCGACCTTCCGAAATATTACAACTCCCTCGGTGCCGCTGCGAAAGCAGCTTGTGCGCTTGATTTTCAGACATGTGGTCTTGAACTGGTGGATTTCTTTGTCAACGCCATTTCCCCGCCAGAAGAAGTCCAGCGGATCATCGACGAGAAGACATCCATGCACGTTCTTGACAACTTGGGCGCCTACATGCAGTTCAAGGCGGCCAAGTCGATTGAAGAGGCCGCCAAGAATACATCGGGAGCAGCGGGGGCGGGCATGGGGTTGGGAGCTGGAGTCGGACTGGGCATGATGTTGCCGGGAATGATCCAGGATGCCATCCAGCATCGCGAAGGGAACACGTCGACGCCAGCGGACCCGGCCGTGAATGACGACCCTTACGCCAAGCTCGAAAAACTCAAGAAGCTTCTCGATCTCGGCGCGATAAGCCAGGACGAGTACGCCGCGAAAAAAACGGCTCTTCTGGCTCAACTATAGGTGTCCACATGATGAGGAAAATTGCTGTGAGTGTCGTTAGTGCCCTGGCCATCGCTGGCCTTGTTGTCTATGTCATTGAGATTCACGCCAGTCCCGGCAGAACTCTTAGCGGGTTTCTTGCAGGAGCCGTTCTTTCGTTTGGGTTCCTTGTGGTCCGCAATAATTTCGCGCTCTTTCTGGAAGTCCTTGCAGTGTCACTTCTTGCCTATTTCTCGTGGAAATGGAATGTGACCGAAATCGCCGTTAGTGGTCCGACAGGCGCAGTGGTTGGAGGTCTCCTCGTGTGGGGATGGATCAGTCAGCACAAACCTTACAGCCATAAGGAATACACCATACGATCGGAGACGGATGGTAACAGTGCCAGACGGGAAGGCTCACAATGACAACAGACGGACGCGAGATGTTCTTGGCGGCGCTCCAACAAGCGCAAAAGGGCTTTTATTTTGATGCAATAGAGAACTTTCAGCAAATCGTACAGTCTGATCCGACTGGCTCGTTTGCAGATGACGCAACATTCAATGTTGGCATCTGCTACATGAAAGTGCGGCAATTCGCCAAGGCCGTTGAGGCTTTCGAAAAGGTCCTGTCAGACTATCCGGAAGGCGTTATCGAATCCGAACTTCCCGGCAATGAATACGGCCGGACTGCGGCGAAGGCGCTGCTTGGCTTGGTTGAAGCGAGTCTGTTACTCAACGAAAAAGACAAAGCTGAGCAACACTGCGCAAGACTGCGCGCATATTCAGACAGCTTCGTTTTAAGACCGGATACCGGGCAGAAGGTTCCGTTTTCCGAGATTGCTCGCTCAATGATTGAGCGTTTCGGGGAAGGGAGTTGACGCCATGGCACTTGTTGCAGCAAATTGCCCGCATTGTGGCGCAGGGATCCAGATCCCGGATGATCGCGATGCATGTTCTTGCACATATTGCGGACAGAATATCATCATCGAACGTGATGAACCGAGTCCCGCGCAAGGACCGGCTAGCCAAGATATTCGGAATTTTGTGGATTTGGCGGAAACAGCAGAGGCCTCTGGCAGCTATGAAGAAGCCCACAAGTATTGGTCGCAAGTGCTTGAACGCGACCCCAAGAACGTTGTCGCATGGATTGGCAAGGGTATTTCTGCTGGGTGGCAGTCCACGCTTGCTGTGCCTCGCATTGCCGAAGCAATAACCTGCCTACGAAAAGCCATAGCACTCCGTATCCCCTCAAAAGACCTTGTTCAGAAAGCGGCGACTGGCGGCCATGGCGTCGCAGTGGGCTTTTACAATCTAGCATTCCAGCACTATCAGCAATTTCAGCAGGAGTTGACCAACAACACTTGTTCCAGCGGCCTGCTTGATGTCCTTGTCAACGCATCTCAGATTAATGTTGCCACTAAACAAAATGCGGTCCAGTTTGCCAATTTCACTATCGCCTCGCTGGAACTGTCATGCACGGTTTGGCAGGAACTAGATAAGACCCCTCAAATGGCACACGATATTACAACAATGTGCCAGCAACTTCTCGCGACAAAGGCGCTCACGCCAGAAGCGATCGGCACCTATCAGGGGTTACTTGCTACAGTCCAGGCTTGGGGCAAACAGCATGATTCACAGTGGGATCAGAAGCGGAAGACGGGTTGCTTTGTTGCTACGGCAACATTGGGGGATTGCGACCATCCGGTTGTCACTACACTCCGGCAGTTTCGAGACGAATGGTTGTCCTCGTTCGCTTCTGGACGCCGGTTTATTGAAGGGTATTATCGTTTCGGACCTTTTGTTGCTGATGTAATCCGCCGCAGCCAGTTGCTACGAATCCTGAGTTACGCATTCCTTGTCAAACCGGCTTCCCTCTTGGCAAGAATGGTCCTGACGTATTCACAGCGGACTAACGCGAAGCGACCGTTTTTCAAGAAAGGAATTCGAATGCCATGAGCGAGACCAAAGGCGGAAACTGTCCAAAGGGCGGAAACCACGAACTTGTGAAAACAGATATTCCGGGCACCATGCGCTGTAAGAAATGCGAGCGTCTCTTCAAGACGGGAAAGACCAGTCAGCACAAGGAGAAGTAACCCTCGTCTCTTGCAGGTCGGCTGCACCCCTTCCACGCCAGAGCGCGCAGGGCGCGTCTATGTCGTGTCCGGGCCGCATCCAACTCCGCGACAAACGATCGGAAAAGACAAAGAGAAGACGCGCGCGCCCCCGAAAACGAAGACGAGAAGACGGGCGGAACGAACCGGGCGGCGTCAGCCGCCTCGACGGTGGCAACCGGCGACGGGCAGCCAGCCTCGCCCCGACGTTCAGGAGGGGCGACCGACGACCGCGCCCACGCGGGCGGCGGAAGCGCAGGCACGCGGCCAGCGTGCCGAGCATGAGCGGCGCGGCCCAGCGCCGCACCTTGCCAAGCCCGGCGTCCAGCCGGGCGCGGAGTCTGTAGCAAGGCGCGTCGTCGCGCCTTGCGTGGGGGCGAGGAGCCGCAGCGACGAGCCGGGGGAAGGTTCCGAGCGGCGCGTCAGCGCCGCGAGGTACCGGCGTTGCCTTGTCGGGCGAGATTTGCTTTACTCTGGCCCAAGTACGGCGGTTCGCACGAGGTTCAAGAGACACCGCCATTTCGATCCGAGCCAAACTCGCCGGGGAGGCGCTATGGACGGGATAACCCTTCTGATTGTTGCGGCCGTCGTCGTCGGGCTGTTCCTGCTCGTGACGTTCAACACGCTGGTCGGACGCCGGAACAAGGTCCGGAACGCGTTCGGCACCGTCGACGTGCTGTTGAAGAAGCGGTACGACCTGATCCCGAACCTCGTGGCGACCGTGCAGGGCTACATGCAGCACGAGCGGACGGTGCTGCAGCAGATCACGGACCTGCGCAGCCGCGCGATGGGCGGGCCATTGCCGCCGGAACAGCTCTTTCGCGTGAATGCGCAACTGGGGCAACTGCTCGGCGGAGTGCGCGCCGCGATCGAAAACTATCCCCAGCTGAAGGCGAGCCAGAACGCGCTCCAGTTGCAGGCCGCGCTGAACGAGGTCGAAGAGCAAATTTCCGCCGGCCGCCGGGCGTATAACGCGGCCGTGACGGACTTGAACAACGCCCTGGAAATGTTCCCGTCGAACCTCGTCGGTTCGCTCTTCGGATTCCAGAAGGCCGTGTTCTTCGAGGCCGGCGAGGCGGAGCGGGGCGCCGTGCCGGTCCAGCTTGGCGGCGCCCCGTGACATCGGAGCCGCCATCGGCCGCTGATTCCGCGGCCCCCGGCTCGCCGGTCCGCACCGAGGAGGAATTCCGGGCGTTCTACCAGGGCGTCCTGCTCCCGGAGCTGGAGAGCGTCGACCGGGAGCGCAGGGCCGTGCGGGGCCGCGTCCTGGTTCTGTGGCTTTCCCTGCTCGGGCTGATTTTCCTCTCGCTGCTCATTTTCGGCGGGCTGCAGGCGTCGGGCCCCCCGGGCGCGGCGGTCGTGGTGGTGGTCGGCGGGATCGGCCTCGCGCTGTTCGGATTCTGGCTGGCCGCCTTCGCGCGGCTTTCCCGGGCAAAGCGGGCGTATATCGCCCGCTACAAGAACACGGTTATCGGCCACATCATCCGGTTCATCGAACCGGGCCTGGCGTACGAGCCCGACTCCTTCGTGGCCGAGGCGGTGTACCAGAAGAGCGGCCTGTTCCCGCGCGCGTGGGACCGGTACCGCGGGGACGATTTCATCCATGGCCGCGCGGGCCGCACCCCGCTGTTCTTCTCCGAGCTGCACACGGAGTACAAGACGCGGCAGCGCACGTCGGACAACCGCACCCGGGAAACCTGGCACACGATTTTCCACGGCCTGTTCTTCGTGTGCGAATTCAACAAGACGTTCCAGGGGCGCACGGTCGTCCTGCCGGACCGGCTGGAGGGCCTGCTCGGCGACCTGGGCGCGGCGCTTCAGTTCAGCCGGTCCCAGTACGGCGAGCTGGTCAAACTGGAAGACCCCGAGTTCGAGCGGATGTTCGCCGTCTACGGGTCGGACCAGGTCACGGCGCGCTACATTCTCTCCACCAGCCTGATGGCGCGCCTGATGGCCTTCCGGGGCAAGGCGCGGCAGGACATCCGACTCGCGTTCGTGGACTCCAACCTGTACGCGGCGGTCTCGTTCAACCGCGACCTCTTCGAGCCGCGCGTCTGGCGCTCGCTGATCGACTACGAGGAGATCCGCGGCTACTTTGAAATCCTTCAGCTCGTGATCGGCATCGTCGAGGACTTGAGCCTCAACACGCGCATCTGGGGCGAGCGGGCCCTCTCCGGCGCCTGACCGGGCGCGCTACGCCGGGCGCAGTTCGAGGACCGCGATCTCGGGCAAGCAGTTGAACCGGACCGGGAGGTAGGCCCATCCGATGCCCCGGGAGATGAATACGCCCAGCCCGCGCGGCGAACGGCAGAGCCCGCTGGAATAGCGCTTGTTTCGCACCGGCAGGATGGGGGCCCCGAGGAACGGGAGGCGCACCTGCCCGCCGTGGGTATGCCCGGAGATCATGAGATCCGCGCGGCCGGCGAAGGGCGTGTCGGCGGTGTCGGGATTGTGGGCCAGGACGATCCGGCAGCCGGCGTCCGGGATCCGCGCCAGCAGATCGTCGAGGCGCCGGTGGTCCTCCCATAGATCCCCGGCGCCCGCCAGCCACAGCTGCTGCCCGTCCTTTTCCAGGGCCGCGACCCTGTGCCGCAGGCCCTGCCCGGTCTGCTCGAGCCAGTGCTCCGACCGCGCGGTGTCGGCCCAGTGGTCGTGGTTGCCGAGGACGGAGTGCACCCCGAGCGGCGCGGAGAGCCGGGCGAGCTCGGGCCAGACGGCGTCGATCTGGCGCGCGGCATTCCGCTCGTGCACGTAATCCCCCGTGCAGACGATCAGGTCTCCGCCGAGTTCGTTGGCGCGCCGGATCACGTCGGCAATCACCCGCATCGGCATCAGCGCGCCGAAGTGCAGGTCGCTCAAGTGAACCACCCGCAGGCCGGCGAAGGCCGGCGGCAGCCGCGGCACGGGAATCCGGTAGGTGTTCGTGGCAACCAGGTAGCGCTCGATGAAAAACGGGTAGCTGGAGACCAGCCCGATCGCGCCGAGCGGGCCGGTCATCTTCAGAAATCGGCGGCGGCTGATCGCCGTGGTCATGCCCCTATTTCCCGCCCTGGCGGACGCGGTCCAGGCGCTCCGAGGCGCGGAGGATGCCGGAGTTCAGGCCCTGCTGCAATTCCTCCGGCACGATCTCCACCGTTTCGTCGGGCTCGATCCCGTTGTACTCGATCGGCCGGCCGCCGATGCCCCAGCGGCTCCGCTCGGCATAGACGACCGTGCCGAACCCGTTCGGCAACGGCCAGTGGCGTTTTGATGACGACGCCCCTGCCGTCGTCGAGCCCATCAGGCAGGCCCCCGCGATCTGCGCCAGGTCGCGCGCGAAGGTCTCGCCCGCGGAATAGGTGCCGGCGTCGATCAGGCCGACCACGGGCACGTTCAGGGCCTTGATGGCCTCGGCCGAGGCGCGGCCGCCCCCGCCCCCGCCGCAGCCGCGCAGGTCGACGATCAGGCCCGGCGCGCCCTGGAATCCCTTCACGATGTCGATGAACGCCGCCTCGTCCTGCATGCGCCGGCACCAGGCGTAACCGTACCCGTTGCTCAAGACGGCATGGAAGACGCCCGGCCCCTCCCGGAGGCCGGGCGGAAGGGCATAGGCGTGGGGCCAGCCCCGCGTTTCCCGGTCGGCCGTCCGCTTCAGCGTCGCGGGTTCGGTCGTTCCCGCGGGGACATATTCGATTTCGAACTCGGGCGGTTTCTCGAAATCGCCCTCTTCCCAGCGGAAGCCGTAGCGGTAGGCGAACAGCCGGGCCCGCTGGCGCGAGGGATACCCTCCCTTTTCCCAGAGAGATTCCGCCTGCTCCTCGAACCAGGCGCGGGCCGGGCTCCCGTTGACCTTCGTGACGACCGTGCCCGGCGGGAGCGTTGCGGCGAGTTCGGGAAAGGATTCCATGACCACGACGCGGTCTTCCGTGGCCGGGTGGAACGAGACGCCGCCGTAGCGGGTCTCCGGGAATGCCGGCTCCACGCGCGGATCCGCGATATGCATGTGCCCGTCGCGCAGGACGAGGATCGCCGCGAGCATCACGCGCATGAATTCCGCGTCATTCGTGCAGGCGGCGGCCTCGGCTGCCAGGTTGACCTTGGCCGCCTCCCAGTTCCCGCGGATGCCCTTGAGGTCGAAGAAGGGATAGTGCGCGTCCATTTCCTTCGCGAAAGCCGAGAAGGCGCCGGCGTAGTCGTTGGCCTCGAGCGGGCAGGCCTCGAGGTTCAGGAGGCGCAAGAGCCCCTCGGCCTCCGCGGCCGCGGACGGCGTCGTGTCCGCGGCGTCGTTCGAAATGGCCTGCAGGGTCTCCCGGATGGATTTTTTCACGTCGACAGGGAGGCTCTTCATAGCCGGCGGCGTGAGGCGGCGCAGGAGCGCGACTTGTTCGGCGGGTGGCCGCGCGCCCAGGGCGTCCCCCAGTTCTTCCAGCGGCATCAGCGCCAGGACGACCGGCGTGTTGGAGGCAAGGGCCATCGCGCCGAGGTAGCCCTCCTTTTCCGCGAACGCCGGTTGCGCCCTGGAGGCGGGCGGAACGCCCAGTTCGAAGCGGCCCTCCGGCCCGGAGGTCGTGGTGACGGCCCAGGGAGATTCGCCGATCAGGGGCTCCAGCGACGACAGGTAAAACCTTGGCGGCGCGCCAAATTCCTCGTCGAGAATACGGGCCGGGAGCAGCACGGCCGTGATCCGGCATTGCGGCAGGGGGCGGCCCTGCGCGTCCGTCGCGACGCCCGCCAGCCGCGCGCGGTTGGTCGTCAGCGTGAAATCATATGCGCGGCCGCCTTCGATCCCTTCCTTCATTTGCGGCGCCCGCGCCCCGGACGGATCCACGACGGCCAGGAACCCGCCCGCGTAGCGCAGGGGCTCGGTTTCAAAGCGCCCCTCCGCGTCCGTCGTCATCCGGTGATCCCCGCCCACGTACGGGTAGCCGTAGTACACCGGGATGCCCGCGAGCGGGCGTCCTTCCGCATCCGACACCGTCCCCCTCGCGGGCCTGGGCGGGGACAGAAGGAACAGGGCCTGGCGGGCCAACTCCGGCGTCACGAGGGCGTGCGATTCCCGGCCGTCGGCGATGGCCTGCACTCTCGGCAACAGGGCGTCCAGCGTTTCCGCGCCCAGCCACGGCGGGTCCAGCGCGTGGAGGCAGCGAAGGTACTCCGCGCCCATCGGGCCTCCCAGCGTTTTAAGCTCCCGCCGGATGTCCTCCCGGGCATAGACCGTCAGGACGCACGGCGACGTGGCGACGGGGAAGGCCATGTCGAGGTAGCCGTCCTTGATCACCTCGACGAGGCGGGGCGTGGCCGTAAAGGCCTCGACGGAAAATTCGCCCTTCGCGTCCGTCACGGACGAGCGGCTCCAGCGGACCATGTGCTCTCCTCCGCCGTAGCGTCGCCGGGAATCCGCGTCTTGGAGCAGCTTCCCCGACGCCAGGTAGAC
>Ga0209507_1003242_pt1 | contig 10351 bp, 13 predicted proteins | sample AD_UKC028_MetaG_FD_184414 | JGI IMG/M metagenome (GOLD analysis project Ga0209507, IMG submission 184414) | Active sludge microbial communities of municipal wastewater-treating anaerobic digesters from USA - AD_UKC028_MetaG (SPAdes) (version 2) | ecosystem: Engineered > Bioreactor > Anaerobic >...
CCTTTTTATTTGTGGCGGATATTTTGGAGGACAATATTATGTTTCAATTTTCCAATAATCGCGCTGACCATCGAGGCATAGGAATCTCATTGATACTGCTTGGGCTATGTATTGTTATTGTTGTGGGCTGTAAGGACATGGGCAAAAAACTCGGTCTTAAGGGAGACAAGGGCGACACGGGGACAAGTGGGCAAACCATAGTTGGGATAGGTTCTGTTTCAGGAAAAATAGTTGACCCCGACGGTAATCCGCTTGCCAGCACAACAATTAGTTATTCCAGCTTGTCAGGAACGTCGGGGACAGACGGGGATTTTTTAATATCGAATGTACCGTTAGGAGAAATCAAACTTACCGCCAGCAAAAGCGGTTACATGAATGGTTATAAAACGCAACTTTTAAATTCAACGGGAACAGTATCCGTCGGGAATATAACCTTGTATCGCGTTGACCAACAACTCCTTGAAGCCAACAGATTAGTCGATGTTGGAGGAAGAGTTTTTGCCCAATCATTCAAGCCATCAAATAACTCACTTAGAGTAGTCCGCCTTTCTCCGGGCCTTGACGTTTCTCAAACGATTGAAATCAGACAAGATTCAGGAGGGGACCCTGCTGGCACAGCAATGGCTTCGGCTCAAATTACCAAGATATCAGAGGATTGGTCTCAAGCGGTATTCTCTCCCGCAGTTAGCGTTTCGCCAGGCACATCCTACTGGATTGTTATCGCATCAGACACGTCGGGGTCGTGTAATTTCCCGACATGTTATGCCGTATCAGACCTGGCTCTTTCGGGGGCCATTGACAAATATACAAATGGGGTTGCAAAACAATGGGGTGGCATTGGTTGGGTATCAGCTTTTTCCGCAAGCAATACGGATTTGAAATTTATAGAGGGCTACTAATGCAATTTATTTTTTGAGTCTATAAAGCCCGACAATCGCATTCCCCGGTGCAATTTCATTATCTGTTTCTGCACAAATAAGTTTAATCTTTGAAGTGTTTAAATAGGCGACCTCAGCACTACCTGTATCTCTTGCCAACATGGCTGCCTTCGCAACCACACCATCAGCAGAATAACAAATGCCCGAACCTTTTCCACGGCCGTCTCCCCGTTCATCCAAAAGCTGTTTCCGTCGTTGCTTCGAAAGTCCGTTAAATATTTGATACGCAGTTACATAAGGATACTGCTCTGAATATTTTAATTGAATCCCCGACAATACATCTTTTACTTCATCAACAATATCTTTCGGCATAATTTTTGGCATGTTATCTATCCTCCCGTATTCATATAATCACAAACATTATATAGAATATTGTCGCTATGAACTTAAGGAAATACCGTCCTTCCAATAAATTGATGGCCTGCGAGAAAAAATACCCGCCCGAGGTAAGGGAAATGGCAAACAACCTTTGGAAACTACATCTTTCGGGGGAGCAAACAACGAGTATCGCAATTTTTTCGTGTTCATATCGTGCAATGGTTCGGACGTCTCCCCGATTTACTAAAAGATTCGAATCCAAATGGCGTATATTAACTAACGACCTTATAAATCACAAAATCAAATCTCCTGAAATTTTGTTCGCGCATATAAAAAGTGCCCAATGGGCTTACGAAGCAACCATTTACCGTTATGTGCGCGAGATTCTTCTGCGACGTTTTCAAGAAGCGCAGAACATTTTAGTTGTAAACAAATACAAGGCAGCCGCCACACTTTTAACAGAAGAAGGTTCTCCTTTAGAAAAGGCACTCAAAGAGAAGATTAGAAATCAAATGGATGAAGCGTGGTATCCCGAATGGTTAAACCAACTATCAGCTTTTTGGAAAACATGGAAATCAAATCCGAACCAATGGAGCATCGTAAAAGAAGTTCTCGGCGCACGTGTTGTTGAAGGAAAACCAAAGCTAACTGCTAAATCCATTAGCGCTGGCGGCAATGACCCTACAATTGTAAAAGAAACTACTCTACACAAACTCCCTTTTTGGAATAAAGCCATTTATGAAGGTGTGTCTTTCCTTAAAAAACATGGCTACACAACGCATGGTGCGTGTCGAATCCTAAACGAGTATTTTCATTTGCTTTATTCCACGTTTTGGACCTCTCCTATCTCAACAAAAGCCATTGTAATCCGCTACAACAGGACAAAAGCCGCGTCTCATTAACACATCATCCCATAAAACGGGATGCTGCAACTCTAAAAACACGCAATAAATAAAAATCCAACCAATTCTACGCAACGGGGTATCACCTACCCCGCAGTATCTTCCATTTTCAAATGGAACTTTTCGGTATACCCTTTGAGCAGAAGGAAAAAATATTTTCCCTTCAACCAAAAACCCGGAGGTGCTCAAATGAGTGATAAAACGAAAATCTCGTGGACGGACGCGACATATAACCCATGGCAAGGTTGCAACAAAGTTTCGGCAGGATGCCTCAATTGTTATATGCATACTGCAAAGAAACGCTATGGGCAGGACCCCACCAAGGTAGTAAGAAGCAAGGCATTTACGAAACCGCTCAGTTGGCGTTCTCCAAGAAAAATATTTACTTGTTCCTGGTCAGACTGGTTCCACAAGGATGCCGACCAATGGCGTGATGAGGCATGGAACGTAATACGGCAATGTTCCCGACATACATTCCAGATTCTAACGAAACGCCCAGAAAGAATCGCTTCGTGTTTGCCAAAAGATTGGCCCTTAAATAATGTCTGGCTCGGCGTTACAGTCGAGAATCAGGACAACCTACACAGAGTCGCCCTACTGCAAAATATCCCCGCACGTGTGCGATTCCTCTCCATGGAGCCGTTGTTGGGACCAGTTTCACTATCCCCCGCAGTCCTAAAAGGGATTCATCAGATTATCGTGGGCGGTGAAAGTGGGCCACATGCCCGTCCGATGAATCCGGCATGGGTTTTGGATATCCAGGCTCAATGTCAAAAAGCCAATGTTCCCTTCTTTTTTAAACAGTGGGGGCATATTCGAAATAACCCAGAAAAGAGCGACCCAACTGCGAAACAAAACGGCGGGCACGCTAACGGAGGCCGTATGTTGTGCGGTCAAATATGGGACCAGACACCAAACACTTCAATTGTGCAGTGATGCACCGATTCTGAAAACATAAAGGGGGTAACATAAAATGTGGTTCGCCAAATTGCTGGAAGTCATAAAACGCTACATTTTTCTCGAAAAAGACGAGTTATATCCACTCGTCGGAGTATATGTAGTCCTCACCTATTGTTGGGATATATTTGAATCCCTCCCTTACTTGTGGTTTTGCGGTCCGGTAGGCTCAGGAAAGACAACCCTGCTCGATTTGCTTTCCTGCCTTGTCGACAAGCCATTAAAAGTAAGCGAAGTTACATGGGCCGCCCTCCGCCGTGAACTCAACTCAAAACGTCCTACAGCACTCATCGATGAAGGCGACTATCTAGACGCCCCACCAATGAGACGCCTTTTGCGTGTCGGATACAAAAGAGGTGGTGTCATCATTATTGCAGACCACGGTGATTCTACAATCAGTTACAACGTCTATGGCCCCAAAATTATTGCCCACAGCGATGGCCCCAAAGACAAGGGGTTGGAATCACGCTGCATTATGCTGTCAACACTCAGAAGTCCACGGGGGCATATCCGATTTTCGGAGAGAGCCGTATCCCAGGAAAACGCAGAACTAAAACCGTCAATAAGGGATTGGTGTGACAAGGCAGGCCCTCGAATACTAGGGAAATATACCACGTTGGACTTCCCCATAATGTTAGGCATCCCCCAGAGTCGCCTCATAGACCTTTGGTCCCCATTACTAAGCATTTCCATGACCGTTGACGAGGAATTTCCAAATCTTCGGTTAACGGACACTGTGCTTTCAATGACCATGGAGCATATCCATAAATTCCATGCATATGAATCGCTTGAAGATGCGGAAGGCATTGTAGCTCAGCGCCTAATCGACTTCATTGCCGAAAATCCCGCCGGAGACAGGGATGGTTTTTTCCGGCCAGAGACGCTCCTATTGGAAGTGCGTTCGCTTGGCGGCGAATTGACAAAATACACACGCGACCGACTCAGCCGTTATTTGAAAAAGCATGACGCCATAATCGACTCAAAACGCTGGCGGTTACCCCTAACAATCAACGGCAATAGGCGATATGCATTTCGCACGTTCTATAAATTGAACACCGAAAAGCTAGTTCGTTTAGCCAAAACATTTTTCCCGGAGATTGACTCCAATGACAATAGACCTGCGAATTAAATATCAGCTGCAACAATTTAAAGACATCGTTGGGCTGAAGCCGATATCGGAGTTATTACAACGATTCGTCACCAATGGCTCCCTCCCATCAGGAATCTTATTCACGGGACTACCCGGCACTGCCAAATCTACTTTGGCAAAACTAATGGCAAAAGCCCTCTTGTGTCAGAACCGACCTCCTAACATCCCAGAACCTTGTGGGAAATGTGATTGGTGTATGCACTTTCAGGGGAACCCAGTATTTATATGGGGCAGTCCCTATGACTACTCCTTTGGAGACTGTACCCAAATGCAGGAATTTGAATCCTACAAAAAGATTTTAAACGAATCCCGGATTACCATATTCGACGAGTTTTCGAGAGCAGAAATCCGGATACGGGACATGTTCCTATGTGAACTCGAAAAGAAGTCCTGGAAATCCAATGGCAGACTGATGATGTTCACCGTCCCAACAGGTGCCTATGACAAAATTGATGACGCTTTCAAGCAACGCGTTACCGTCGTAAAGACTAAACCACCAACCCGCACAGAAATCGTTACATGGCTCGCCTCAATCTGCAAAGCAGAAAATATACAGGTCGGTAGTAACTCCGGATTAGAAGCCATAGCTGATATCGCTGGCAATGTCCCAAGAGAGTGCCTTGGTCATCTTCATACACTTTCAATTTATCAAAAGCCTTTAACGGAATCGTTTGTTTTGGAAGTCTTACAACAATAAAGGAGGTGTGCCATGAGCAACTGGACAGCCGAAGAAGATGCAAAAGTGGTGAAAGCAGTATGCATACATCGACGGGACCGCACCAGTAAAGAGGATTTGTGCCGGCAATTCCCAGGCAAAACATATGCGGCAATAACGAAAAGGGCTTACACGCTAAAGAGAAGGGAAGGAATTATAACTCCACGGCCCAGGAAGTCGGAATCAAACGATGAAATATGGATACCCCACGAAGATGTAATTATTCTGGCCGCACTCAAAAATGACGCTGTAATTAAAAATGCAGTGGCAGAAGCCAAATCACAACTACGGGGCAGGTCTGCCGGCGCCACTCGACGTCGCATGTATGTGCTCAGGAAAATGAGGCTTCCGGGAATGCGCCGTATTAAACCGTGGCCGGCGGCGGATGCGCTCCGCGTCGGAGAACATTACAAGAAATTCATCGATAGAGAAATGACGAGATGTGCGTTGAGAAGAGCATTCCCCGACAGAACTTTTAAAGCCATTCTCGCTAAAGGGCTCGATATATTGCGAAAAAGATTTAAACTGCCAAGACTTTTTGACTCGGGTTGTTAATGATTCGCAAGGAGTGTCATGTGATGCGACTCTCGTATCTAAAGTTTATATGTTTATCGTCCTTCCTATTACTGGGGGCATGTTGCCTTCATCCCTCCGTCGATGATGTTATGCTTCATTTCCAAACGCTCTCTGACCTACTGAAGAACGTCTCCAAGCACGAACAGCTTGAGCAAATCAAAAGCGGACTGCCCTCGCTGGATAATTTAATCCCAATTGTTCAACGGGGGCTTGTCGTCCTGAGTGGAGAACCTGGCTCCGGCAAGACAAGCCTGGTTTCCAATATTGCCGTCAATAGCCTGACCACATCCCCGGACCTTTCCTGCGTTTTCGTTACAAGTGAACTCAGCATCCCCATGTTGATTCAGCGGATGCTCGTCGCTCTCGCGAACGTAGGCATCCAAGACCTAAATGCAGCGCTCCACAAAACACCTCCCGAAGCACACCCTCAGATAAGCTCAGCCCTTTCAACCCTTCGAGGAATTGGAGACCGCATCATATTCCTTGACTTGTCCGACGTAGCCCCATGTTTTCCACACGTTCAAGACCTAATATTGAGTGCCTTTGATTTCCTTCGGCAACCACAGAGGCTGTTGATTGTCGATTCAATTCAGAACTTTGTCTTTGATGCCCTCAACATGCAACAGGTAGTTGACTCCTTCGTTGGCTCCCTTTCCGTTATCGCCCAGGAGAACGTAGCCGTGCTGGGAATCTCGCAGATGCCCAAGGGGACCTACGATAGCACCTCAATGTCCAGCCTTGCATATTCGACCCGATTGCCCTTCGTGGCCGACGCAATAGCCTTTTTACGTCGGAAGCAGGCAGAAGAGAACCCGCTGCACATACTCAACAACACAAAGAGAGCCCAACATGCCCGTCCATCGGGGACTATCGTTACCGTCAGGTCTGCCAAGAACCGGCTTGGACCTCTCGGGGAAACAGAATTATTATTCATCCCACGATATTACCGGTTCGAGGAGGTGCCCCATGGACCCGTTAAGTAAGACATCTCCCCAACGCACAAGAAACGGTGAACTCCAACTACATTATGCATGGAACGCACTCAGAGGCTCTACGACGAGAGAAACCCTACTGGGCAAGGATTTTGGCTTTGGAAACTCTAAACTCATATATAGGCATTCTACCGTCGACGAAACACCAGTTTTATTCTCCATAAGGGGGTGATTAACCATGAGTAATACGACATTCTTGACCGTCAATGAACTCTCAACGTGGGTGAACGTGCCCGTCAGCACGCTCTACCTGTGGGTTCATTTGAAGAAAATACCGTACATCAAAGTGGGCAGGCTCCTTCGGTTTGAAAAAATCATAATCGAAGATTGGCTTGCCAAGAGCAGAGTGCAACCTGATAACATAGGGCAGCATCTCATCGGAGGGGTTAAAGTGGTATGTCAGTAAAACTGATAGACGCTCAAAAGCGGAAGTATAAGGTCATCGTCAACTTCCAATACAAGCGATATAAACGCATTATCGTCGGAAGCAAGCGTTTGGCCGAAGAGGTCGAAGCCAAGCTGAAAACCCAGTTGGCCGAGGGCAAGCTATTCCCTGAAAGAGGCCTCAAGCGCATCTCCTTCGAAGAAATAGCCAACCGCTTCATGACTGAATACGCCTGCTATAAGAAGTCGGGCAATAAAATTCAAATTTACATCACTGGGGCTATCCAGTTCTATAAGGGAAAGCTCCTAAACGAGATAAACCCTCCGGACGTACAAAGATTCAGAGAATTCCTATCACAGAGGATGACCCCCGTCAGTGTAAACCATTACCAAAGGGTGCTCCGACGGGTTTTTAATTGGGCTTCGGAAATAGGGATATTCAAGGGAGAGAATCCTGCCAGCGGAAAGAAAGTCAAACTGGAAAACGAACGGAAGTTTTGGAGAACCTATTTCCTTCAACCCGACGAGGTCAAGAAACTAGTTGATGTAGCCGATTCACGAATTAGGCCCATTATTATGACAGCAGTTTTTACAGGCATCCGGAAATCCGAACTCAAAAAGCTAAAGAAGGCAGACGTCAATTTATCCAGCCGGACGCTCTTTATTAGGGAAGGTAAAAACGATGAGCCGGGCTCGGTCCCAATCCCAGGGATTCTATCCCCAGCCCTATCAGAGCAAGTTGAACAACTCGAAAAGCAGGAACAATCTCTTTTCAACTTCAAGAACTTTGAAAACCTTTGGGAAAAAGCCAAGACAGATGCAAAGTTACCGAAGCTCCACTTCCATGACCTCAGGCACACGTACGCCAGCTACTTAGCCATGAAAACGGGGAACCTACAAATCGTCCAAGCACTCCTGCGGCACAAAGATTATCGCATGACACAACGCTATGCGCACCTGACTCCCGGCTATTTAATGCAGGCTGCCGAGATGCTGGACACGACTTTTTCCGACATAAAACCCGCAGCGATTGAAAAACGGAAATTTGTTGTCAAAGATGCCCTCTGTGACAATTCGGAGGTACCTAATTTGGTACCTGTCGATAAGCCCAAATTTTAGGTTTGATTTTTGCATCGTGAAACTGATATGATTCTCGTGCGGGGTGGAGCAGCCTGGTAGCTCGCGAGGCTCATAACCTCGAGGTCGTAGGTTCAAATCCTACCCCCGCAATAGACTTAAGCGATGAATTGCCCGGGATGCCGAACATGGCGTCACGGGCAGGTCTATTTATAGGGGCATACGGAAGTTTGTAGAGATGGTAGGTGGCCTCAATACTCTCGGGGCCATGCTTGACTGTCACCTTATGAATGAATGTCTTCAGAAATTCTTTCTTCTCTGTATTAGTTGCACACCTTTTCCAAAGATCGTCGAAGTCGTCCATGAAGCCCATAGCCTCGTCGGTCATTTCATCCAGATCGATAACTGATGATCCATTTGCCTTCATTTCGCCCAGTTCCACTTCAACCTTTCGCTTAGCCTCTTCTAATCGGGAAAGCTCCATCATCAAAGTCGCGGACTGTCCACCAGTTTTCAGCGCTTCAATAAGATTATGAATCTGTTTACCCAGAGAACCCAGTTGCATGAGGAGATTGCCCTCTTTCGCTTTTGCTCCAGGACCAAACTCCTCAGTCATCGCCGCCTTAAGTATTGGTCGAATATCTTTTCTTAACTGCGGATCGGCTATCAGTTGATGGATAGAAGACACAGCAAGGTTTTCCATCTCATCCGCCAGCACATGGACACTTCGACAAACTGACTTACCGCTTCGCATATATCCAGCACAGGTATAATAACGATAAGTGTGGTCATTCCCCTGCTTGGTCCAACCGCTGAATTTATTGCCACAGTTTTCACACTCAATCAGACCTGACAACAGGTGTGGAAAATGATATGAACGGCCTTCGCTAAATTTCTTGTGTTTTAGCATTCCTTGAACACGATTAAACAATTCTCTATCTATGATAGGATCATGTGCGTTTTCACAAATCACCCAATCCACTTTGGGATTCGGCAAAGCATTACATTCTCCCCGTCTATATCGTTTATATGATCGCTTGTTATAAATTCGTTCTCCGATATAAGCTCTATTCCGAATAACGTAATAAACATGTGTGGCGTGCCCCAGTTAATATTTGGACAGGTATAATAGTTACAGGAGGAACACATGGAAACTGCTGAAATGCCTGTTCAGAGAGGGCGGAGACGCCTTTGGAATGCAGAGAAAAAGCTGGCGGTGTTGCAGGAATGGCGGAATGGGACTCCGCTAGAAGAAGTATGCCGAAAACATGGAATCCATGCAGTGCAGATGTATAAATGGCGTCGACAATTGGAGAAGGGACTGGCAGATCGTGGGGAGATGATCCCCAAGAGCGAGTTGACGGGATTGCAGAAGAAGGTAGAGGAGTTGGAAAGAGCCCTGGGGCGCAAAGCCCTGGAGGTGGACATTTTAAAAAAAGTCTTCGAGATGAAAGGGTTAAAATTACCCGATGGCATGTGAGGGGATTGGCGCGGCATTTCGGATGCGGAATCGGCGTGGTCTGCCAGGCGTTGGAGAAGCCGCGGTCTTGGATATATTATCGGCGGCGCATTCCGAAAGGGCGAAACTTCCGGCGGCCCGAGTTGGAGGGCCCCGTTCGAGAGATTCTAAAGGGACGGCCAGCAACATACGGGTATCGGCGAGTGCATGCGATGTTATTGAGGGAAGGAATCGTTTGCAATCCGAAAACAATCTGGGCGATTTTGAGACGAAAAGGCTGGCTTTCCACTTCACGAAAGAGGACAATGCGTCCCGGACGGAGTCACGACGGCCAAGTGGCGGTATTAGAACCGAACCGGCGATGGGCGTCGGATTTCACATGGATCCGGGCTTGGAATGGAGAGAAAGGACGATTGGCTGTGATCATTGATTGCGCGGATCGAATGATTTTGGCGTGGCGGTTTCAACCTCACATCAACACTGAGAGCATGTGCGAAATGGTGAGAGAAGCCATGTTTCGACGATTTGGGGAGAACCGGATGCTGGGGAAGGGGATTGAATTTCTGACGGACAATGGGACAGAATTTAAAAAGAAGTTTCAGAGATTCTTAACGAGTATGGGATTGGTCCCCTGTCACACGCCATGCCGTAGCCCAGAATCGAATGGAGTGGTAGAATCATTCTTTGGGACACTGAAGAGGGACTACGTTTATCAGAGTTGTTTGGAGACCCGGACAGAGGTTCAGCGACAGATTCCGGGCTGGATTACAGACTACAACGAGGTGGGGCCGCACAGTGCCCTGGAAATGCGCGCTCCAGAGCGGTTTTATCAGGACTGGAAGTATAAAAACGGTCTAAAAACTGTCCAAAATTAACTGGGGCA
>Ga0209507_1003245_pt1 | contig 10346 bp, 3 predicted proteins | sample AD_UKC028_MetaG_FD_184414 | JGI IMG/M metagenome (GOLD analysis project Ga0209507, IMG submission 184414) | Active sludge microbial communities of municipal wastewater-treating anaerobic digesters from USA - AD_UKC028_MetaG (SPAdes) (version 2) | ecosystem: Engineered > Bioreactor > Anaerobic >...
TAATGACCTCCGCCATCATTCGCCCGTCGCCACCAGTCGGCCACTTTTGCTGCTTATTTGCCTTGTCTACTAAAGCACGTAATTGTTCATGCGGAGTCATAGTTTATCTTTCCCCGGACTTACTTGTTTTCAGAAGTGGCTAAAGCTGTTGCCTGTTCAAAAAGTAATTTTAAGTCTTTGGGTGGTGCATTTTTCCAGTCAACATTGTTTGCTTTAGCAACCCGCTGCACGTATATATTCATAATGTCAGGGGACAATCCAGTTGCCTTTGACATGGCTAAAATGCCGGATTTTAACTCATCAGCTGGTGCGCCTTCAGGGGCTATATAGTTGTTCATAAACTCCTTTTGTTGAGTATCAATATATTTTTGCCGCCCTAAAGCTGTACTTTCCTGTTTATTCCGCAGGGCATCTTTTTCTACAGTAAGACGTTCTTTATCAAGTCCTTGCTGCTGCTCAAACTTTTGTTGCTCCATATTAAGTTTTGCTTTCTCCATATTTTGCTGTTGTGCAAAATTTTGCTGACCAACGAGAAATTTATTCATATCTGCATTGCTTGCTGCAACTGCTTGATTATTTTTAACGCCTGCTTCCAGTTCACTCTGTTGTAGTGCTTTATCTGCAGGATAAACTTTGCCCATTTCCTCAGCGATTAACCTGCCCGTTTTACCTCCGCCAAATCCACCAAATCTACGAGCAGTACTTACAGCATCTTGCATTCGACTTGTAACTACGCTCGCAGGTGTGTCTCGATTTATAACTCGCCCACTAGCTACGTCTAGTGTGTCTGGCCCACCACCAATAGAACTCGCACCAAAGCTGAATCTTGGTGATTGTGCTTCGCGCAAGCTCCGCATGGCGTCTGCAGCCCGATTTAGTCGTGCAACTTCTGCTTGAGTAGCTTGATCTTGCAGAGCACGATCTTGCAGGTTGCGAGCAGCTTCAGCGTCAGTACGTGCCCCAACCCAACCTCCTTGCTTAACACCAGGTACAGCTGAACTAACTATATCAGCACCGTAAGAATTTTCAGGAGAAGCTCGGTCTGCTGCTGTTTGACCAGGAATTGCTTCTCCAGTAAATCGCCGCATAGTAGCTACACCTTCGGGGCGCGTTCCAGTAATCGTAGCAGGCCGAATATTTTCGCTGTACGTAGCTGCTGGCGCTACTCCGGTGGATGGAGCTACTGGAACCTCTGGCGTATTTGACAGCATTCTTTTCCTGCGTGCAGCTTCTTCTGCAGAAGACGGAAGAGTAGAATTATCTTTTGACTCTGTTGGAGTTGTCCCGAATAAAAACTTATTTAAAGGAGCAATTACATCTTCCTGTAAAGGTTTAAAAGTATCAATAGCAGCTTCTTTAATTCGTCTGCCCATATAAGGAATAGCACCCTCACCAGGCAAGGCATTAGCTTTTGGATCAAGTTTAATACCGCCAAGAGTACTTCTAATTCTTTCTTCCCACGTTGACATTTTACTCTCCAATTAGAAAAACAGCGGCGAGAGCCGGATGTATTTACGGGTTGTATTATAATTCGGATACCATTCCTGACCCGCGATTAACGCATGGGGCAGTTGTCCCCACGAATAAATCCAGTAGCGCCAATCATACGCGGTTCTATCGTACTGCATTACTGGATTAACCAAATACCCCTCCAGATCAGGAGCCGGAGTTATGTTGAATTCCGGTTTATAGTCCTGATACTCTGCTTTAACCGGCTCATCCTGATAATACATTTTAGTGGTGACTGGTGTTTTATACGCTTTACGATGCAAATCCAAATGGGAACAGCGCAGCGCCCCGTAATACCAGCCTACCCCTTCAACCGGCTGCCACACTATATCCTCCTTGGTTAATTCCTCTAAGTAGTTCGGCAACCTTACATGTTCAATCGCCCAAGGAATAGCGATTCCTGGAGTACGGGTAAATGAGTTTTCAACCTGTTCCGTGAACCCGATATAATCAGCATAAAACACCGCTTCTGGTGTTACGGGCCGGTTAAACTCAAAAATATCCTGTTTACAGTACGAAAAATGGCCTTCCGGGGTGACACGGATGAATGAAGTGCCATCGTTAATAACCGGCGAAAAATGCGTGTGCATTAAATGAGTGTAGACTAAATTACCGTACTCAAACTCGCGGATGAAATATTGGTTTTTATAGAGGTCCTTAAGTAATGGAACATAGGGATATACTTTATTGTAATTGGTAGTACTCCCGTTTCCTCTGGGGAGTACATACAAGTGTGGAGGACAGCGCGGTTCATCGTAATAACCCGGAAATTCAGGCGGCCCTCTGTAGTCGTAAAAGAAGTACTTAATCAACGCTAATGGCTCTGGCGGGCTACCCCCTCCTGGATTGACGGGAGCCATCGAATCTTTCGGACCTACGGCTTGGAAGTATTTTATCATCCGCCAAAAATAGCGGTAGGTCGCCTCGGCAAAAGTTTCTGCTGCAACACTCGGATTAGCGGATAAAAATGGATTGATCGTTAGCCAATCACTGAGGCGCAAAGAGCCGGAGCCATTAATCGTTGTAATCGCGATACGGGTTATCGCTTCAGAAGCGTCGCGTTCTATCAACCGCGAATAAAGATAAGCTGCATCATTTACTGAAAACGTAGCAAAAAGGTTATACACATAACGCATAAAACCTTTAGTGGATGCCTCGGTTAAAGTGTATAAAGAAAATCCGCTTGGCGGTGCCCAGCTTGAAGTACCGCTAACTATTAAAATATTATCACCCCCGCCCTCGGTTTCACTGTAGGAATAAGAAGGCAATAGGTAATACGTTTCCAGATACAGAATAGCGAGCGCAAAATCAACTAGTGCTGAACAGGCACCGCACAAAAACCATGGCATAGTTCCATGGTTATAGAAATAGCCTCCGGGGCGCAAATAAAAATAGGATTCGGGCGCTTCAGGAAATGCCCAGGAAATTAACGGTGTGCTCGGACTTTCGGTACTCAGTACCCCGTGATACGAAACAAAGCGATGTTCGTGCTTTTGTTGCTCATTAAAAGGCACTCCGTTATACGTAGTCCGGCCCGCGCGCATCGGATACATTGAACTTTGTTGCTGGCCGAATCCCCGAAACGGGCGTCGTTCATTAGGGTCAATCGGCTCTTCATCCTTTTCCAGCGCCAAGGCCCCGCCGCTACGCAGCCAACCCTGCAACCAGGGCAACGGAATCGCAGCGGCCCCTACGCTGACTTCATCTACTACACGCCCCATGACCGATACCAAACACCAAGACCGCGCCTGATATTCTATTGGATGCCAGGACCAGTAACCATTTTCCCCAAATCCAAAAGCACTACTCACTCCATTTTCTAACAGGATCGTTGTCTCTTTTCGTTCCTGTCCCACACACCGCACATGATAATAAAAGCTGAGTGCGCCCAAATCCAAATCAGTAATTTTCGCCTTATACGTATACAAAATTTCAGAGTATCCGGGATTTTCCGGGGCAAACGGATATTCTGAAGCAAACGTTTGGTTTGTGCGGTACACAAATTTATGCGGGTCTGGCGGCAACGCGATTTCCGCGTCTTCTGTATAGGTGTACCCCCTCCCATAAATTTGCGCGAGCGGGAGTGTTATTATATTCGTGTGGGTACCCGGATAACCTTTGCCAAAAAGAGCTTTAACCTTGGACGGTTCTGGTAACGTAACTTCCCCGTCATACGCATCCAGCACCGCCGTTTGATCGTTATGCCGATACGCTTTGATAAACAAACACAACGCCTCATCCACTTCGATGTAATCTATGGAACCTCCAGTACCAGAGCCTATCTTATCCCCCATTTTGTTCAATGCGTCATAACCCTGCCACGCCAAAGGGCGGGCATACGCCACCTCTACAAGCGCCCCATGATCTACGGTATTAACCGTGTCAGGATGAGCCGACCGTTCTACTCCTACCGCAAAAGTAAACTCGTGCAGTTCCGGCCCCGTGAGATTAATTTCAAAGGACAATTCTACAAAACCCAGTCGGTCCACCTGAATTTCAGAATAATCAGGGCTGGCGACCGTAGGTTTAACTTGCAGGGGGTCAATGCTTTCTTCGGTCGGTACATGCACTCCATGTAACGGGATGTGAGTACGATCCGGGTCAAGCTTAAATTCGGTGTGCATCGGCTCCGTATAATGCGCGCTACCACCGGGCAACGTATCCGCTACATCAACCGTTTGCGTCCCCCAGTCCAGATTCAGCGCGTCAAATACTGCCCACCCTAACCCATCCGGGGTGTAATTGATTTTCTTAAACTGCCCCTCAGTGGTTTTTCGCTCGATCATCACACTAATCGCCCGATCCCCGCTCCGAGTAAATGACCAGGTAGACCGGGGAGTAAGCAATTCTTCATCGGGTGTTTTAAAATCCCGAAAGGCCCCGCCAGAGCGGCAAACCCAATCAGGATAATTTGGAGTCACGCTTTTTCCGTATTCTTTAACTATATTCCCTTTATATGATTGATTCCCGTACTCGGTATATTCCGCTGAATAATCACCCCCCAGCGGGGCGTTGAGCGGCCAACAATGAAACTGTCCATCGGCAGCAGACATGATCACAAAATGCCGCCGTCCATAAACCGGGTGAACCTCATCCCGCAAAGTAGCTCGACCAAACCAGTCAGAATCAGGAACCTTGGTACTTAACACCGGGGGACCAGAACTCGTCCACGGCCCCAGAATCTTGGGGGGAGTGTCGTAGTATTTATCCGTAAATTCGCCCGGCGAGAGCACGGTTTTTAAACCCAGCGAGTTCGGTAAATCCCCTTGCAGCCACGTTTGATACAGCGCCGGATTTGGCATCAGTACGCTGTAAAAATCAACCCCCTGATAAGAAACATATTCCGCAACCCCGTTAACCTGCCAGCTTCCCGTCACCATGAGAATAGCGTTCATCGCCTGTGACAGTTTACTTAAACTGGCTGTACAGCTTGACGTACCGCCTATCACTGCGCCTAAAGAATAGCGCGGATGGGGTAGCCCCATTCCGGTTTCTACAAAACTGCCGGTTGGGCTGGCTTTTAGCTCTACGGTATTCGCGGGTACTGGATCAAGCGGATCATACTGGGGAATCGGCGCATACACTGCCGATCCAACCGGGAAATAATCGGTCTCGACGCATTGATGAAACTGAGGTGCCGGCGTCGTCGTATAGAACTGATACCCGTGAACCGGTGGCACAACTTCCTCCACGGCCACGGCCCGCACATCAATCAGCATCGTGCGCTGCGTGCCGTGGCAGATCGCGTGGATCACCGTGCCATCCTGAAGCGTCACTACTTTGGCGGTAAAGCCCAGTTGCCCAATGCTTTGGTCAAACTCTGCGTAACCTAGAATCTTGCGGGCTACACCTACCCGTTGCCGCGCCAGGTACGTATCCCCGCGCAAAAAGATATGCGCGGGTTGGTTGGAGCGGCCCATAATCGGGCCATCGGTTAACTCAGTCCAGTCGTTCATCGGCTACAGGGCATAGTTATAATTCGTATCGCAAGATATACTGGATGATTCACCACCACTGAATCCAAGGGTTGCGCCTACGTTAATGGCGCTCATCGCTCCGGCGACCAGTTGAGCGGAAACTCGTGCAATGGCGTCCTGCGCAGCAATGAGATTCTTGGCGGTATTGTCCGCAACCAGCACGTTCAGCTTGGCGTCTTCTATCGCCTTTTGCAAGTTCGCATCGTACTTTTGCAGCGCCACCCGGTTGTTTTGAATCCCTAATTCAGCGTTGATCTTTTGCCCTTCTACATCGGCCAGATAGCGGCGTGAGTCCGCTTCAAACACCGCCGCCTCCCTGGAAATCGCGGCAAGTACAGCTTGCAGTTGCCCTTTATACGCCTCCAGTGTCGCTCCATACGAGGCTGCGTTGGTTTGCTCCACCGATGCCATCGCCTGGGCGGCGGTTTTGGCGGCCTCCAGTTCACTGGTGTAGGCGCTCACACGGGCGGCGAAGGCTTGCACCAGCGCCTTGAAGCCTTCCTGCTCCGCCACTTCGCCCTGAAGTTGCTGCCCGTACCCTTGCCACTCCGCTGCGTGGGCTTGCATCTGACTTTGCGCTGCACCGGCTTGAGCCTTGTACGCCTCCAGGGGGCCTAGGCTGGCCTGAATCTGAGCCTCGTAGGCTTGCATCCGGGCCGAGTAACCTTGCGCTTTGGCGGATGCGACCATGGCATCCGCTTTCTGGACCTCCGACTTGGCGATTTCGCCCTGAACCTGCGCGCGATACCCTTCAGTTTGGGCAGAATACCCCTGAGTCTGCGCGGCAAACGCCTGGGCTTTGGTCTTGTACCCCTCCAGCGGAGCCAGCGCGCCCTTAACCTGACTGTCGTAGCCCTGCCACTGCGCCGACACCATCTGGGCCTGCGCCGCATACGCCTGTGCCCGCGCCCGATAACCTTCGTACTGAGCCGACTTGCCGGAAATTAGCGCCTTATACCCTTCCCACTGCGCGACCCACGCCTGGACCTCGCCGGCGAACGCTTGCACCTGAGAACGGAACGACTCCTGTTTGGCGATCTCTCCTTGTACCGCCGCCGCATAGCCCCGCCAGGCCGCTTCATTGCCCTGGGCCTGTGCGGCGTAGGCTTGAGCCTGAGATTGATAAATTCCCGCCTTGGCACCCTCGGCCTGCAGTCGCGCAGAAAATCCCTGCCATGCCGCTTGATAGGCTTGAGACTGAGCCTGAAACGCCATGACCTCGCCCTTAAAGCCTTCCTGGTCGGCCAGCGCGCCTTTAACCTGACTCTCATACGCCTGCCAGCGTGCGGAGTAGCCCTGTACCCCCGCCGCATATGCCTGGACTTCCGCTTTATACCCCTCATAAACTTGGAGCAGGCCATTAACCTGCCCAACGTAGGCCCGAATTTTCGCGTCGTACACATCCACCCGTGATTTAGCGGAATCCACCAGGATTTTATACGCCTGGACTTCGGCTTGGCTGGCATCTACCCGTGCTTTCTCAATGTCTACCAGCCCTTTGTTGTAGTCGTTTTTGGCGACCTCAATTTTAATCAATTCGCTGGCTACTGATATTTCAGTACGCCAACCTTCGATCTTAGCCAAAAACACCTGAATCGCTGCCGTGAGCACAGATTCGTAGGCTTTCAGTTGGGCCATTGCCGTCTCGACCGCCAATTGTTGCGCCTTCAACCAGGTATCATGATAGCGGAACTCCAGATTGGCTCCAACTTCAATGGATTTCCACAGCGTCTCCAGCTTGAGCTTGGCGGTCTCGACATAAATTTCTCGCTGTAGCGCCAGCTTCTTATCACGATTCTGTTGCCGCACCGCAGAAACTTGAGCCGCCAGCGCCCCGCCCGGCAAAGTAAAGCCGCGTGCCAGCCACTCGGTTTGCGCCTGTTGTTCCGCTTGAAACGCCAGCCGATCCTCGACTGCGAAGGCCCGCGACCGCATCGCCTCTTCGACCGTCACAGGCAACCCAATCCGATCTTGGGCCGCGTCTAGGAATGCCGACAGTTGGGTCTTGTACTCTGTGGCCCAAGTGCCTAACCCGCTGACATAACTGCTCAGCGCCGCAATTTTATTCGCGGCAATGGTACTGATCTCGCTGGGCAACTGCTCCGCCGCTTCCACCAGCGCCTCTTGCCGCGCGGTAATGTCCTCATCTGTAGGTCGCCGGCTTTGCACTTCGGTCAGATAACTGAGTATGGCCGCTAATTCCGGGGCCAAAAAATCGGGCATTACCACTTGATAAACATCAGGTGGTAGCCCCACGTCCAGATCAGTCGGCTCATCTGGCACCGCCGGCAACTCCACCGTGGGCGGCGAGGTGTGGGCCAGAACGGGCGGAGCTTCGGTAGGCAGAGACGGTGGCGTATAAGTCGGTGGCGTACTGGTAAAGACCGGCTGTGCTATAGTCGGCAACCCTGACGTAGAGTCCAGCACTGGGGGCGGGTCTGCGAACTCTTCCAGAACTCCTGGTGCTTCCGGCAATATTACAGTAGGTGGCGTTTCTGTAAAATCGGGCGGAGTGGTTCCAGGAGTTTCGGGTTCTTCAAAGCCGGGGACGATCTCAGTAAATGGAGCAATGGAATCAGGGGTGTAGTCAGGCGGAGTATAAACCGGAGGTGTTTCAGTAAACGTCGGCGGTGGCCCCATCGTGGGTGGCGGCACAGTAATCGGCGTAAACGTAACGTCAAAATCGGGCGGGAGAATCCCTGGATCAGCCGGCGGCGTGTAAATCGGCGGCGCTGCCGGCAGCACATCTTGCAATCGGAGCGCAGCAGGTTTATCCGGTTGATCAAAGGTTGGCTGAGAGTCGTTAAACGGTAATGGACGGTTAGCTAGCGCCTTGTCAATAAACCCCTGAATCTCCCCCGCATCAACCAGGGCTTTATACTCCGAAGGCGCGTCGGCTAAAATCTGAGCCGTTTCAAATACTGGCAGCGGTTCTGGGGGAATGAATTCATAAGGCGCTGTGTCCCAGTTTGTGCTACCCTCGCCTTCTCCCGTCGGGCTGCCAAACGTTAAAGCGTTAAAATTGGTTTCAGCCTGGTCCGCAATACCTTCGCCAGAAAGGGCTGCTATAGCTCCTTGCAATGTGGTAAGCGCCGTATCAGCAATGCTTTGGACTTCGCTAATCCGTCCTTCAACTGTCTCAGAGATCGCACTAAACCGACCCGTAAAATCGTTGCAATCACCCGTCATTGTCTTATCTCCGCCGACTGAGCGGCTCAAGCCGCACGCGAATCTGATCCAGTTCCGCCTCGCCCTGTCCCTGAATTTGCAACTGGCCGTACACTGACTGAATCCCTTTTCCCAGCTTCGTTACGCCATCCCGGTAACTGTCCCGCGTCAGCGGCGGGAGCCGATACCGATAACTCTGCTTCTGGCCGTGGCGATCGGTTACTAACACCAAATTGGTATCTGCCTGAATCCGAGCCTGGAGATTTACATCCAGCACCCGTTTCAGTAAATCTGTGCCCCAATTCGAGAACCCGGTCTGTGCTGTCCAAGTAATCGCCGTCCCTGCGTCCGTAGTCGCATCCAAGGCGTACAGCCCCTCCGGCCCAGCTACGTACAGCACATCGTGATACTGCGCCAGCCCCGCTACTACCGGCGCTACCGCATAGGTACTCACGGCCCCAGTATCGGCATTCACCACATACAGGGTTTGGGTGCTTTCCAGCAGCAGGTCGGCCATCCGCCCGGTATCGGCCAGTGCTGCACTTAACCCAGCGGCACTGGATAGCGTCCCCGTGGCCGTGGCGGTATCCGTCAGCGGCGCGTAATAGGCGACCACAGAGGCCAACGCCTCCGCAACCGTGGCGGTGTCGGTTTTTGGGGCGTACTCGGTCGCGAGGAGTAACAACGTGTCTGCTGCGGTAGGAGCGTCAGCTAGGGCTGGAGCGTGCTGATGAATCGGCAGCGCCAAAATCTCCGTGAGCGTCAGCGCCTCGTCACACGGCCCGGTTTCCTGGGCGCTGTAGCCCAACACCACTGTAACCACCGACGTATCCGTGGTACTGCCCACTAAATCCAGTTGCAGCACCAGCAGGTCGGTAGCCGCGACCGTACTGGCCTCAGTCACTTCATAGGCCGCATTGATCGCATCGGTAGCGTCTGCCTGATCGCTGACCCCACTGATGGTCCAGTCCTGGTTGCGCGCTTCGCTCAGCACCAGACCGTCCGTGGTCACTCCCCACAACGACAGCGGCCCCAGCAGGGTTTCTTGCACCACCCCGCCATCTGTCACCGTCACTGAAAAGTCAGCGGATTCTTGCTCATGCAGCACGCCGGTCTCAACCGTGGCCGAAGTACTCACCAGGACGGACGCCAGGGTATCCGTAACAACGCCGCCGTCCCCTTCGCCAACAAACGCCTCCGGCATTGCGATCAACTCAGACGCACCCAATGGGTCGGATGCGCTTACTGCCTCAGCAACCGCCACCTCAACCGTCGAATTCAGTGCATCCGTCGCATAGCCCGTGTTGCTGGGCACTGCCGCCCGGCTGGTCAAGGCTCCGGTCAGCGTCGTGGTAACGGTTACGCCGTCACTGACGGTAGCGGCAATAATCCCCCCGGCCAGCGCATCGGAGCCAATCAGCCTATCGAACGTACTGTTGTAGGAGATACTGAGTAAATTCAGTTGAATCGGGATGTTGAAGTACGCGCCGTATTGCAGCGCCCCGAACATTTGCAGCGCCGGGAAGGTCAGACCACCTACCAGATCAGTGTCGGTGCCTCGGCCCTGCAGCGGAATCTCCACCGCTCCGTCGCCATCCAGTTCCGGGTAATCCGTGCCGTAGCCTCGCAGCGTCCGCAGGAAGAACCAGCCCTGGTTGAAATCAGGCCGGTCGTAAATCTCAAAGCCCGAAC
>Ga0209507_1003246_pt1 | contig 10342 bp, 20 predicted proteins | sample AD_UKC028_MetaG_FD_184414 | JGI IMG/M metagenome (GOLD analysis project Ga0209507, IMG submission 184414) | Active sludge microbial communities of municipal wastewater-treating anaerobic digesters from USA - AD_UKC028_MetaG (SPAdes) (version 2) | ecosystem: Engineered > Bioreactor > Anaerobic >...
GCGTCTCCGGGTAGCAAACGACTTCCCGATGGGGGAGTCATACTTGTTATAGCCGCAACCATCCAGAGCAAAGGCCCCGTCGCACATCCCTGCCAAGTACTTCGTTGCCCAGTGAATGGTATTCCGCTGTTCCTCGGAATAGCGTGTGAAACGTGCACGCTGTTCCCTCTCCCAACGAACTCGTTTCAATGCCTCCCGATTGAGTGTCGGTGCAGGTGGTGTCGTCTGCGCCATCACCTGGGGCTCTGGGAATGAGATCGTTTCGGGTTCGGGTTCGGGTTCAGGCCCAATATCCATTTCCTCGGAAAGGCGCTTTATTGTAGCGTCTCTCTGTGGTGCATTGGAATCCAGAGCTTTGTCGATTACTTCCTGCTTTCCAACCACGACTTTGATGAGGTCGCAATCGAAACTCCCGTTCACAACTAAATGGTAAACGTTCACAGAATCAAACTGTCCGATCCTGTGCAATCTATCCTCTGCCTGGGTCAGATTAGCAGGGACCCAATCCTGTTCCGCGAAGACTGCATTTGAGGCTGCTGTCAGAGTGAGACCAACACCAGCAGCCTGGATCGATCCGACAAAAACTTTTACTGAGGGGTCGTTTTGGAACGCGTCAACCGCCGCTTGTTTCTGATTGGGGTTGAGGCCACCGTGCAGGAACACTGCTTCTCCTGCGAACGCTGCAGTGATCTTCTCGATCACATCTTGATGGTGTCCGAAGACCGCGACCTTCTCAACTTCCTCCAGCATCTCCTTGACGTATTGAATGACCTGAGGAACCTTCGCGAGCGCTGTCTGATGCCTGATCTTGGCCATCTCAGCGAACTCGGCGCGCTGGAACTCTCTGAGTTCCTTAACTGTGGCCTTGAACGTTTCCTCGTCATCCCCGTCACGGGCTTCGTTTCGTTTCCTTCTTAGAGCCTCCACCTTTTTGTTGAAGGCGTCGAACCGACCGACCTGTTGCCCCACAAGGCGTCGAAGCTCGGCCGAGTCCGCTGTCAGTTCAACCACCTGCCTCCGCTTCGCGGGAAGCTCAGGCATGACGTCTTTCTTGAGCCGACGAATCATGATGCTCTCGCGGAGTTTTTGCTGCAGCTCCTCGAGATTGGATGAACCGTTGAAGTCCCAGCCGTAACCGCTGTCACTGCGCTTGGCATCGCAGTACCGTTTCACATAGGGCCAGAACTCTTTCGCAAACTCCGCATTTAACAAGTTCGCCAGGGGGAAAAGTTCCACCGGCCGATTCGGTATCGGAGTGCCCGTAACGAATATCTTTTTCTTGGCTTTCTCTTTGGCGATCTCGTAGGTGACCTCGGATCGCTGAGCTTTGGGGTTCTTCACAAAGTGGGCCTCGTCCACTACCATGAGGTCCCATTCCTCGGAAAGTAGGAAGTCTCGATGCTTCCTGAGCTGTTCGTAATTGACGATGACTACACCAACATCCGTCAGCGACCCACCGTTGAGGATCTCAACCTTGCGCCGTGTAACCAGCCACTTTTCGATCTCCCTCTTCCAGTTGATCTTGAGCGATGCTTTGCAGATGACCAGGACTTTCTGGAGGTTGGCGGCGTTTATCACACCAATGCATTGGATCGTCTTTCCAAGACCCATCTCATCGGCAAGCAGGATGTTTTCATGCGTCAGACAGTATGCAATGCCTGCTTTCTGAAACGGAAGGTACTCAAGACCCCTGGGACGGGGGAAGTCAACCAACGCGTCAGTCGCAAACGATTCCTGATACGATCGTGACTTTCCTTCCCAGTAGTACAAGAGCTTGTCACGAAGGGCCCCGAAAGCGTACTTGACGAGCTTGAAAGCGTTGTCGTTGCTCTCAGTCCACCACCTGCGCTTTTCGGGGTCCCAACGAAAGCCGGCGTCCTTCGGTATTTGCCGTTCGTTGTACGTACCCTCGGTGTAGTACACCCCTTTTTCTTCATCGAATAGAAGCTTCATAGGATACCCACTCCTCATTCGCGCACCTTGATGAACTTCGCGCGCTTTTTGCATCTCGGACAAAGCATGTGCTTCGGGTGTCCGACCTCCCGCTTAGCACATGCTTTCCGAATGATGCTTCGTTTGTATCCACACCGACACCTGTACGTTTCGCGTTCCTGCTTACTCACCGCCACCGTTCCGAACCTTGCTGAGTCGCACCTTGAGGTCGGACGTGTACTCGGCAATGAGGTGCGAGTAGTTCTTTCCGATGATCTTCTTGATCTTGCCCAGGGTCACGTTGGCGATCTTGACGAAGGCGTCGATGCCGACCTCGTTGTAGATCTCCTCGTTGGAGCGGAGGACTTCTTTCTCCTCCTTGTACTTCTTGAGCTTGAAGGGGACGTCGGAGACCGTGAACTGAATCTCCTCATCTGTGTGCATGTTCTCCATGAGGCGCTCACGGAGCTTGTCACTCTCTTCCTGGAGCCTCTCGATCTCCAGCATCACCATTGCCAACCGTCGGCCCGTGCTCATGACTACCGACTCACGCGATCTCGTTCGAATCACTTCGGGCATGGGAACTCCTCCTTTCCAGTGCAGGGTTCGTTGATTGTCTTTGTCTCACGCCTGCGGAGCTGGTTGGGAAGAACTACGTCTCCTACGATCGCTGGCAGGACGTGCCGTTCCACGTTGTATCCGGGTTCGTTGATGAAAAGCAGGTCTCCAGAGTGAACCATCTCGATCCCCTGCTTTGTGAGGAAAACATCGTAGGTTTCCACGACGGGGTCTCGTGAGAAGTCAACCTTCAAATGGGCCTTGAACCATCGGCAAGTGTCTCCCGCCGAGTAGTCCGCGCTGTACCGTACCCTGATACAGGCCCCGTCAACAGTGCGCTCAAGGCGCGTTTTATGATCCAGAATCACCTTGGTAAAATCTTTCGCCATGTCACTCCTCCGTAAGGTACATGTCATGCGCCAACGGCCCCCATCCAGTGGCCTCATAGATGTCCTTCCTCGTTTGGGCGTACGTCTTGTAGTACTCCTTGAGGATGGCAATCTTCTTGTCGCTCGGCGTGTGCTTCTCAAAGATAACCGCTGCCGCTCGACCGATGAACTCCGAACGGGCGTCGTCGATCTTCTTGATGTCTTCGCGCGTGGGACCTGCCATTCTTATCACCTCCTCCTTATTTTGTGGTGTATCATCATTTCCCATTCTTGTCAAGTAAAAAAATTAGTACCCTCGAAATTTTACGTCCTCAATCTTCCTGGCAGAGAGCATCGGCCTTCATTTCCGCTGCCCAGGTGAGGAACAGACCGGCTAACTTGTCTAAGAACTCATGGTCATCCTGCAGGACGTATTGGATTGCCTCACGGAAACGATTCGAGTACTCCTTCGCAGTGTCCAGTTCGAACGCCCGCTCCACCGCGAACTCCTCGATGTAGTCCGTTCCTCTATCAAACCCCTTGGCGCCCCAGTACTCGTAAGCGCCGATGCCATCGTTACCCCAACGGACAGACGAACTGTCAACGTAGACAAGTACGTCTTCCTTCCGTCCGTTCAAAAGGCAAGCATGAGGAATCTTGAAAGTCGTCATGATTCGTCACCTCCTCAGTCCTCGGGATTGTCTTTTACTTTCCAGCCCGGTTTCTTTTCGTCGTCGAGTAGTTGATGGATTCGCGTGGTGATCTCCTCGGCCATCTCGCGGTCTCCCTCAACGTAAAAACCATAATGACCACCCACGTGCTCGATGCAATCAAGGACAAACTTCATCTGTTTCTCGTTGAGTACCAACACCATCTTTAGCCGCCCCCTATCGGCAACAGTAGATGAAAAGAGTGATAACGATAATCCAGAACGGGACGCTGATCTTTAACGCGTTGTAGATACCGACAGACGCACTGCTCTCTCCTTCTTTCATTCCTTCCCCTCCCAAGGTTGGATTTAGGACAGTGAACTGACTAACTCCGCCTCTCTCTTTTTCAAAGCGTCCAGTTGCTTGTAGAGCACGTCGCACTCTAACTGCATGTGCGTGTTAAGGCAGTAACCGCGACGAGCATCCAGTTCAGCACGCTTTGCGAACATGATTTCTCGGACGATCACCAGTGCGATTTTCACCTCTGCTGCCTCCATTCTTATCACCTCCTCGCGCTTTTCAACCCTTATCTTGTATAGCGCCGAGTGGCCTTTTCGGCCACTCACAGGGTCATCTGTAAGGTGTCGTTCGGATACGCAAGAACGGCCAGTTCCTCGTGTTCCAATACATCCAACGGACAAGTTGGATGATGACTCGGCCGATCTGCATCTCGTACATGGTGATTCCTCGGAACGCTACGATCTTTTTCTTCATGTGCCTACCCCCGCATCTTCATGATCTTCCCGCACCGCCTGCACTTGCCCCGTCCTGAGGGCCACTCCCTGATCTGTGCACTCCTGCAGTGCGGGCAGGTGGGGAACTCCCCCCAGTGTGGCATGCAAATGCCACAGTGATCGATATACGGGTTGGAGTGCGCCTCACCATGGCACTTTACCCAGATTGCTACTCTCTTCCCCTCGGCCATAGTTCACCTCACTTTCCGATCTTGATGGTTATGATGTGCTCGATCTTGCCGCTGAACACGACGTTGATGACTGGGGGAATGACGTAGCCGGTCTGAGCACTCTTGATAGCACTCTTGACAGGACTCTCACCGACTGCCACTTTCTTCCTTGCAACACGCTTACCGTTGACATGTTCCAGGAACTTGACGTACAGGGCGTCTGTACCCAGGCGCCTGTCAACGTCAGAGATGCTGTACTGCTTGTTGCCGTCGATGAACTCCTTGGAAACTGTCATGACACCCGCGTGGCAGAACTTCACCAGCGCACCCATGATCGAGGCCTTCTTCGTGCCGACAGGTAACCACTTCATCATGTTCGGAACAGTGAACGGTTTGGTTTCGCGCAGTGCAATGTCCAAGATCGAGTACTGGATCGACTCCTTGCTGAAAGGTCTCTTTTCCATGTGCTTCTTGACCTCCGTGATCTGCACTCGTCCATACCGATGCCGATGGGGACGAGACTTTCGGGGTGGTTTGTAAAGTGCTTTCCCGATTCCGTTAACGACGATTCGCGCTTCAAGTTCAACCTCGCCAGGAATCAAGGGTGGGCCCGATGGTGCTTCGGGCTCCATCCTGAATCCTTTGCCCTTCAACTTCTTCTTGAGTTCATCTTTGAGGGTTCGCATGCTACCTCCTAGTCAAAGAGGTAACCAATGGGCAGACTGTACTCCGTCTCCGCCTCGCGCATGCTGTCATACACCGCTTGCATGTGCAGGACGGCTTCGTTGTACTTTGCCACCCACTCAGGTACTTTTGCAACAGCGGCCTCGTAGTGGGCCAGCCGCCCCTTGTCTCTGACAAAAGCGTTGCGAAGTGATTGAAGTCGTTCGGTGGTGAGATACTTTACGTCGTTGTAGTGACCCAGGAAGAACTGCCGACGGTCACGCATACAGGGATTCTCGGGGTTCTTCGTGTAGACGTTGAAGTGCCAGAGACCGTAGTTGTGTTCCACCGTTGCCGACACGTTGGTCACCCGATTCGTGAACGCGGTAGCCATCCGCTTAGTGATGCTTTTGTTCTCGAAGTCCGAAAGAACCTGGAGTACTTTTTCTTGGATGTCCAGGTCGCGTTTCAGCGTCTCGATGTTCTTGCGGATGTTCTTGCTGACCTCTTCTTCGGAGTACGTTCTCAACTGCACCTGTCGTGCCATCTTGTTGCCTCCTTCTGAGTAATGATACCGTTTCGGACCTGTACGTCTCCTGTGGGGGCTTTTGGATCGGTTTCCTGATTGGTTTCACGGTTGGTTCCCATGACATGTGGGCCGTGATCTCCGACAGTGTCCAGAGCGCCTGAATAGGGTGCGCGTTTGGGAGTCTTTCAATGTACTCCGAAACATGCTCCAACACCTCGGTGCAAGTCAGGTCGACGTCCTTTGCTGTTGCCTCGATCCTCGGAATCGTGTAAGCAACCTCTTCGTCAAAGTACCGTTCTTCGAACACCCTGTTCTTGACGCGCCGTAAGATGGACCGAAGTTCCTGTTCCATCATATCACCTGCACCCGTGAGAGGTACCACAGGATCGGCACTCCCCAAAACAGTAAGTTGATGAAAAGCCTGAACATGTTCTTCTCACTTTCCCACGATCAGTTCGATACGATCGCGAACTTCGTACACCTTGTACTTGAGTAAACAACGTTCCGCCAAGCCCGCCAGGATGTGGTACGCAACGACTGCGATGACCACCGCGACAGTGATGGTTTTCACCATGAAGCATCACCTCCTTTCTGTTCAAGTTTCGCATCCTTCCACCCTTTTGTTTTAGATGCCGGGGACGCTTTCGCGTCCCCACAGGGTCGTATTAGCGGATGTTAGCCCCCATTGCCGCTTCGGCGCCCTCGTACGGGTCACCTTTCAAATACTGCCAGACGAAGATTCGGTCACGTTTGTACTGGACGTACTTGTAAATGGCTCGGAGTTCGTCCTTCGTAAGTTCCTTGACCGCCTTCGTTTTCAGGTCAAGTAGGAAGAAGGACATCGCTGGGCCCTCGGGGTAGCCCGGAACCATCTCGGGCACTCCCTGCTCATGGTAGACAAGGGCACGTGTTTCCATACTGAACGCTTCTCTGAGGTGGATAATGCTGAACATGTGCTCGTCCCCCTTTCTTGGTTACTGGAGCATGGACGCCCGACGGGGCGGTGGCATGACTTTGATGAGGAGTTGGACAGTATGCCCCGTGGCGTAGTTCGGGAATAGTTCCCTCGGAATGAACATATGTGCGTAGAACGCCTTGAGGCTTGCCTGGTTCCGAAGGTCAACGGTGGAGCACACCATCGGGGTCTGGACATGGGCAAGTGCCTCTTGGATGAGTTTCCTGCCAATGCCCCGAGTTCGGTACGCTTCCTGGACGTACAAGTGACGGATTTCCGACATGGCCCAGTTGAGCTTCTTCACGGCCACGCACCCCACCACCACGCCGGGATCTTCTGTCGCGTGGACGAAGATGTACTTCTCTTTCTTGGACTTCGGACGCTGGCCCGTCAGTTCGTAAACGGCCGCGACCACCTCTTCCCCCGCTCTGGGAGCGGAGAGCGACAGTTGTAACGTCTCTGGCATTTCACTTCACCTCCTCATTTACTGAAACAGTTATCAGCCCGTACTTTTCCAGATCGTTGAGGAACTCCTCGTGATTGGCAATCTCGATCTCCCATCCGTAGATGATCTTGACGCGTTGCCTGACCTCCGCCATGTAGTCTGTTTTGGTTGTCACCATAAAGTCTCGCTTCATCATGCGGTAGACAATTTGCTTCGCATTGTCTCCCCTGAAAACGTGACCCTGCTCCGTCGTTACTGTGAGTCGCATTGGATCACCTCCGTTCCTTTTTGTAACATGCTCCAGTGCATGGCACCATTCATTGAATGATGCCATACCCGCAGAACGCTACATCTACATGGTAGAGGCTGCACGAACTGGTGTGCAAGGCCAGTGCCCGCTGGCAACTGCCCTGTCCTTCACCGTTTGGGGGTGGATCGGCGGGTTGTAAAAGTACACCCAGCAGCGAACTTTCTTCCCACCACCCAGGTTGACCCAGACGCGCTTCCTGCGGTAGAAGTTGGGGTGGCCCTCGAGCTGATCCAACCGCTTCAAGGTCTTTTTGGAGACCTTGTAGACCTCACCGCTTGCGGGCACTTTCGCGTCGTGATTGTAGAGCAGACCCGGAAACGGTCCCAGGCTCACCATCAAGTACTTCCTGCACATGTGGGCTCGACCGATGAACTCGGAACCCACCATCAGACAGCTATTGTAACCACCAGTTTTCAACGACCCATACACGAATACCATTCCCATAGTTCTCCTCCTTTAGAATGCATTACGAACCAATTCCAGCACTATGTCACCGAACCCGAGCAGCATTACAAGCCCGACAAAGAACAGGATGCCACCCACAACGTACCCGACAAAGTCGAGCACTTCTTTGATGTCTTTTCGCATTAGTGGAGCTTCCCCCTTTTCTTCATGGAGCGCATGTAGTCCCTGCTGGCCACCCGATGGATGTAGAGGTCGTCCTCCATCCAGTTTCCCAGGTGCTCCTTCTCCCACTTCCGCCATGCGTCGATTTTGGAATCGGTCGTCTTAACCGTCCCAACTTCAATCCCCGACGGTTTCTGCTCTGTCCTGTACGGCAGTGCTCCCTGACTGTCCCTGGTCAGGATGCGCTTTGTCTCTTTCATGACAGCGCGGTCTGAGCGGCGCTGCTGGCGCTCTTCATCGCGTTCCTGCTGAGCGGCCAACCTTTGCCTCAGGTGTGCCTCCGTCTCCTCCCACAGGAACTTTCCGATGTTCTGGAACTCGCCGTCTTTCGCGGTCACTCGGTAGATGCAACCCGGCCGAGTGTTCCATCCGGTGGACAGAATTTCCTGAACCTGCTCCACCTTGAGGTTGAAGGTGCGGAGGATGGCACGCTCCAGGATCTCCTTGGTGCTCGCGAAAATCCTGACACCAAACCACTTCCTGAGATCCGCCACGTACATGGGTTTCATGTGGTTTCGGAAGAAATACAGCGCGCCGTTCCGCTTCTTGTAGTCGAGCAGAACGATGCTAAAATCCGTGAGCTTGTTGAGCAGATCTTCACTGCTTTTCAGCCCGTCGGCCTCGATCAGTTTCAGGATGGCTTCGCTGTCTGTCTGACCCTCGCGGACCAGACCACGCTCGTCGCACATCTGATTCGCAACACGCGACGTACCGTTGTGCACCAGGAAGAACTTTTCACCCTTGAACGGGTGCGCGTTCGGAACCGTCACTCCGCCACAGGATGCCGCCCTGTTATGGCCCAGGAAGTACCGGCAACCACGCGTCACGATGGCTTTCTCGAAGTCACCGTGCTGGACGAACTTGGACGCTTTCTCCACGGCTTTGGAGAAGTAAGCCTTCCGCCGTGTGGTGGCAACCACCCCTGTGCTGTCAGTGCCCCTGACCTCTGTTGCGATGGCCAGGTTCTTCATGAGCATGCACAGTTTCTCCTTGTTGAATGGCTTGCCAACGTACCCATAGATGCCGCACATGACACTCTCCTCCTTTACACTCCGAGCTGGGGATTGGGGACCATGATCTTGAACTTGCGCCCACGGATCTCCTGGACCTCTTCAACCCAGAGGCGCTGGTCCTGCTTCTGCGTCCGAATGATTCTGGCTTTCCGCACCAGCCGACCGGGCCGACGCGGCTCTAAGAATTGAATTCTAACCGTCTTTGCCATGACATCCTCCTGTTACTTGAAGTTCGCGCTTTTCAACCCTTATCTTGTATAGCGCCGGGATGCATGAATGATGCATCCCACAGGGTTATCCGATCCGTCGCAGTCCGTTGTGGGGAATGAACTCGTAGAGCTTCCTTCCATCCACGCTTTTCAGCGTGTAGATGTCAGGCATCCCGTCCTTTACCGCTTTGCACCCCGTGACGATCAGCGTGAGGAACCCGACCTTCACAGTGGCACCAACCGACCAGTCCCGGTTCCGACTGTACGCTGTATTGACTGCCATGATGCACTACCTCCTTTTATGAGTTGTACCAAACCCTGCGCGACGTGTCGTAGACAAGCCGCATGATTTCCCCGTTGAGTTTTGACACCTTCGCACGCTTCGTCGCGACCTTCGCGTTGCCGCTTTGCGTCGTGTAGCGTTCCTCGATTTTCACATGATGACGAAAACAAAACTCCTTGAGCTTCGCCTCAACGTGGCCGTCGTACTTGTCTACCAGTATCCTTGCCATCGTCACCTCCGTGCCCCAGGACTTGCAACCTGGGAGTAGCATTACACCGACCGCTCCTACGGTCGGTGTGCTCTGCTTGCACTTTATCGGAACTGCCGCTGCCGATCGCGGGCCCATTCGATTGCCTGAGCAATCATTTCGACCGACTCATCCGTGAGTTCCACATGCTCATGGCCATAGACCTCACGCTCCCTCGTCCTGGGCACCATCCGGTGGGTTTCCGTTTCCACCTGCTGGGCTTCGGGCGGGGTGGCAATCCAGAACCGCCGATTGACTGCCCGGAGCGTGTAGCCTTCGCGCTGGAGCTGCCGCTGAGCGCGAGAATGCCACTGGTGCGCTTCCTCGACCGTTCGGGGAATCCCAGGGGCCGTGCTTTCCTGAAAGAGCTGCAGGATCCGGAAGTTGATCTGCATGGTCGTCATGCTCCCATTCATGAGGGAGAGGACGAGATCGCGGACTCGGCGCTCGTCCACCGTGTATCTAACCCGGCGGCTACGACTACCGCTCCTGCGACCCGACCGATAGGAGTAGTTCCGATGCGGATTTTCGCGCACCATCTCGGTGTACTGCTCGGTAGTCATCGTCGCACGCTCGTACTCTTTTTGCA
>Ga0209507_1003247_pt1 | contig 10341 bp, 11 predicted proteins | sample AD_UKC028_MetaG_FD_184414 | JGI IMG/M metagenome (GOLD analysis project Ga0209507, IMG submission 184414) | Active sludge microbial communities of municipal wastewater-treating anaerobic digesters from USA - AD_UKC028_MetaG (SPAdes) (version 2) | ecosystem: Engineered > Bioreactor > Anaerobic >...
CGCATGGACGAGGTCATCTTCGAGGAGTTCAAGGGCACCGGCAACATGGAACTCCAGCTCGACAGGAACATGTTCCAGAAGAGGATCTACCCCGCGATCGACATCAAGCGGTCGAATACGAGGAAGGAAGACCTGTTGTTGAAAGAGGATGAGCTGAAGCGCATCTGGATACTCAGGAAGGTCCTCAACGAGATGAATTCGGACGAGGCAATGGAGCTGCTCGTAGACAGGTTAAGCAAGACCAAGACGAACGCCGAATTCCTCATGAACATGCAGCAGAAATAATCAACACGAAAATAAAAAGGAGAGCAAGATGAAGGAGAAGATCCATCCGAAATACGAACAGACGACGATAACCTGCGCGTGCGGCGAGGTGATACATACGCGCTCGGTGAAGCCGAACATCAAGGTAGAGATCTGTTCGAAGTGCCACCCGTTCTTTACCGGCACGACGAAGATCATGGATACCGCGGGCAGGGTCGAAAAGTTCAAGAAAAAGTACGGGAAGAAGTAACGGCATCCTATGCTGATGTTTGAGGCGTTAGAGACGAGGCTCAGGCGTTACGAGGAGCTTGAACGGCTTATCACGGACCCGAAGGTGATATCCGATTCCTCCTCGTACCAGAAACTCACGAAGGAGCTCGCGTCGCTGCGCGGCATCGTCTCGAAGTACAGGGAATACAAGAAAGCGGGTTCCGAGGTCGATGAGCTTGAAGGCGTCCTCGCGAAGAAATCGGACGACGCCGATTTCGCGGAACTCGCGAAGGAAGAGTTGCTCGGCTTGAGGAAGAAGATGCCGGCCCTTGAGAAGGAGATCGAGGAGATGCTCCTCGAGGACGATCCCGACGCCGACAAGAACATCATAGTCGAGATACGCGCGGGCACAGGCGGCCAGGAGGCCTCTTTGTTCGCTTCGGACCTCTTCAGGATGTATTCGAAATACGCGGCGGGCCTGGGCTGGTCCGTCGAGATGCTCGGCTCGAGCATATCGGAGGCCGGCGGGTTCAAGGAAGTCGTCTTCGGCATAAACGGGAACGGCGTCTACCGGAAGATGAAATTCGAATCGGGCGTCCACAGGGTGCAGAGGGTGCCTGCCACGGAAGCGTCCGGCAGGATACATACGTCGACGGTATCGGTCGCGGTGCTTCCCGAGGCGGAGGATGTCGACATCAAAATAGACGCGAAGGACCTCAAGATCGACGTCTTCAGGTCTTCGGGCGCCGGAGGGCAGTCGGTCAATACGGCCGATTCGGCCGTAAGGATAACGCATGTCCCTACCGGCATCGTCGTGCAGTGCCAGGACGAGCGCTCGCAGCTGAAGAACAAGAACAAGGCTATGAAGGTGCTTCGCGCGCGCCTGCTCGACAAGGCCGTAAGCGAACAGCACGCCAAGATAGCGAAGGAGCGCAAGACGCAGATAGGCACCGGGGAACGCAGCGAGAAGATACGGACGTATAATTATCCGGACAGGCGCGTGACCGACCACAGGATCGGCCTGACGGTGCATAACCTCGAGAACGTGCTTGAAGGAGACCTCGAGGAGATAATAATGGAATTGCTGAAGCAGGAAAAAGATATGAAGCTCAAAGAGGCCAAATAAACATGGATTCGCTCGAGCAGCTTGCGTGCTGGGCGTTCAATTGCGACCGCGCGCAGTTATATACCGGCGATTATGAGGCCGACGACGAGAAGATAGAGGCCTTCCACGAGGCGCTCGATTCCTATGCGCGCGGCATCCCGGTCCAGTACATAACGGGGCTCGCGGAGTTCATGGGATGCGAGTTCGACGTCAACAGCTCGGTGCTGATCCCGAGGCCGGAGACGGAGATCCTCGTCGAGAGGATACTCACGCTTATCGAGCGGGAAGGCATCGAGAAACCGCGTATCCTGGACCTTGGCACCGGTTCGGGCGCGATAGCTGTCAGTTTGACAAAATTGAGCCCGTCCTGTAAAATAATGGCTTCCGACGTGTCCGAGGAAGCCCTTGAAGTGGCTCGCGGAAATTCCGCTGCCAACGGTATCGTAGACGGGATAGAATTCGTAAATTCCGACCTGTTCAGGGGGATCCCGGAAAAGGAAAGGTTCGATATCATAATATCCAACCCTCCGTATATCCCGAGCGAGGATTACGATTCACTGCCGCCGGAAGTCAAGAGTGAGCCGCGGCTCGCGCTCGACGGCGGGCCGAAGGGCCTTGATTTCTACGCAAGGATAATACCGGAGGCCGCGGGCCGGCTCAGGCGCGGAGGTTTCCTCGCGCTCGAGATAGGTTTCGGGCAGTCCGGGGCCGTGAAGGGGATAATATCGGGATGCGGTTCCTATTCGCATGTCGAGGTCATAAAGGATTATAACGATATAGACAGGATCGTCATAGCAAAAAGGCGCTAAATACGAATGGATAAGATAGTCATAGAGGGGCCCACGAGATTGAAAGGCGAGGTCGAAGTAAGCGGCGCGAAGAACTCCGCGCTGCCGATAATGGCGGCCACGCTGCTGACCGACGAGAAGTGCGTGATAAAGAGGGTCCCGCCGCTGCGCGACGTAAATACGATGGTCAAGATACTGCGCAACCTCGGCGTCAGGGTACATTTCGAGGGCGGGCGCGCCGTAATAGAGCCGAAGGGATACAGGAACCATATAGCGCCGTATAAATACGTCAAGGAGATGCGCGCGTCGTTCTGCGTGCTCGGGCCGATTCTGGCGAAGCACAGAAAAGCGCAGGTATCGTACCCGGGCGGCTGCGCCATAGGCAACAGGCCCGTAGACCTGCACCTTAAAGGAATAAAGGCGCTAGGCGCCGAGATAAAGATAGAGCACGGATATGTTATGGCGCAGGCGAAACAGCTGAAAGGCGCGCATATATTCCTCGGCGGCGCGTTCGGCTCGTCGGTGCTCGCGACGGATAACGTCATGATGGCGGCCACGCTCGCGAAAGGCAGGACGGTCATAGAGAATGCCGCCTGCGAGCCGGAGGTCGTGGACCTGGCGGATTTCCTCGTAAAGATGGGCGCGAAGATTAAGGGAGCGGGTACGCCTTTGCTGGAGATAGAGGGCGTAAGGCGGCTCGGAGGCGCGGAATACGAGGTGATACCAGACAGGATAGAGGCCGGGACCTTCATGATAGCGGCCGCGATTACGAAAGGCGACCTGCTTATCAAGGGGGCGAGGTTCGACCACCTCGGCGCGGTCGTTGACAAGCTGCTCGACGCGGGCGTTACGATAACGAGGCACGGCAAGGATATCAGGGTGCGCGTCAAGAGGCATCTGAAGCCCGTAGACATAACGACGCTTCCGTACCCGGGTTTTCCGACGGACCTGCAGGCGCAGATGTTGTCGCTCGTGTCGGTGATAAACGGAATAAGCGTGATAACGGAAAAGATATATCCGGACAGGTATATGCATGTAAGCGAGCTTGCGAGGATGGGCGCGCAGATAAAACTGGAGGGCGATTCCGCGATAGTCAAGGGCATAAAGCAGCTAAGCGGAGCCCCGGTTATGGCGTCGGACCTGCGCGCATCGGCGGCGTTGGTGCTTGCCGGTATGGCCGCGAAGGGGAGGACCGACGTATCAAGGGTCTACCATTTGGACAGGGGTTATGATAGGATAGAACTCAAACTGTCCGACGTGGGAGCCAATATCAGAAGAGAAAAGGAGGAGTAGTTAATGGCAGCGGTAATAAGGTTGAAGAGGTTAGGGACTAAAAAGTCGCCCAATCAGAGGATCATAGTCATCGATTCTCACAGGGGCCGTGACATGAAAGCGATAGAGGAGCTCGGGTTCTACGATCCGACCAAGAGGCCGGCATACGGCAACCTGAAGAAGGAGAGGATCCTGCACTGGATCAAGGTCGGCGCGAAACCTTCCTCGACAGTGTCGCATATACTGAAGAAATCCGGCATTATCTGATATGCGGATAGATATCCTGACCCTCTTTCCCGGCATGTTCGAGGGCGCGCTCGAGGAATCGATAATAAAGCGCGCGAGGAAAGGCGGGAAAGCGGATATCCGCGTGCATAACCTGCGCGACTGGACCGACGACAAGCACCATAAGGTCGACGATAAGCCGTTCGGCGGCGGGCCGGGGATGGTCATAAAGCCGCAGCCGCTTTTTGACGCGGTGCTGGCCCTGAAAAGCAGGGCAGCCAGGGTCGTATTGATGACGCCGCAGGGCAGGAAGCTCGACCAGGCGGCCGCCAGGAAACTCGCGAAAGCCCGCCATATCATAATCGTCTGCGGGCATTACGAAGGCATAGACGAGAGGTTCAGGAGAAAATGCGTCACCGACGAGATATCGCTCGGGGATTTCGTGCTTACGGGAGGCGAGATACCCGCGATGGCGCTCGTAGATTGCGTGGTGAGGCTCCTGCCGGGGGTCGTAGGGGACAAGGAATCGTTGGAGTTCGAATCTTTTTCCGCCGGCCTGCTCGAATACCCGCATTACACGAGGCCGGCTGATTTCAGGGGCCTGAAGGTACCGAAGGTCCTGCTGTCGGGAGACCATAAAAAGATAGACGCGTGGCGAAGAGAAATGGCGCTTAAAAGGACGAAGAAGATGCGCCCTGATATGTTGGTCCCCGCATTCGGGGCTAAAACCCGCAGAAGCGGGATACATAAGGAGAAGAGATGATGGGTAAGTTAGCGGTAATTGAAAAAGGTTACGAGAAGAAGGACGTCCCCGCGTTCAAGGTGGGCGATACCGTCAAGGTTGCGGTCAAGATCAGGGAAGAAGACAAGTTCCGCATCCAGATGTTCGAGGGCGTCGTGATAAGGAAGAGGGGCTCCGGCATCTCGTCATCGTTCACGGTCCGCCGCGTATCATACGGCGAGGGCATAGAGAGGACGTTCCCGCTCCATTCGCCTTTTATAGACAGGGTAACGGTCGTGAAGTCCTCGAAGCCGAAGAGGGCAAAGCTCTATTATATCCGTAAGAAAGTCGGCAAGAAGGCTGATGTTGTATCATGAGAGAAAGCTTATAAGGCGGGGAAAGAAAAATATCGCGGGCATAGATGAAGCCGGCCGCGGTCCATTAGCCGGGCCGGTCGTCGCCGCCGCGGTGATATTGAAGGAATTCAGTTTTAACAACAGGATAGCCGACTCCAAGAAGCTTACGGGGCCTTCCCGCGAAAGGGCATACGCGGAGATAATGGGCAAAGCGTACGTAGGCATAGGGATAGTAGGCGAAAAAGAGATAGACGACATTAATATCCTCAAAGCCACCCTCAAGGCAATGAAGATGGCGGTCACGGACCTGCGCGCAAGGCCGGACCACCTCCTCATAGACGGCAACTCCGCGCCGCCGGGCATCAGGTGCCCGAAGACACTCATCATAAACGGGGAAGCACATTCACTTTCCATCGCCTGCGCTTCGATAATCGCGAAGGTCACAAGGGATCTCATCATGTCGTATTACGACGCCGTTTACCCGGAATACGGATTCGGCAGGCACAAGGGATACGGGACGAAGCGCCATTTCGGCGCGTTGAGGGAGTTCGGCCCGTCGCCCATACACAGGCGCACTTTCACTCTGGTAAAATGAACATTTTTATAATAAGGCACGGCGAGTCGGTATGGAACAAGGAGCAGAGGGTCCAGGGAAGGAAGGACCCGGGCCTCAGCCCCGCGGGGCGCAGGCAGGCAAGGGCGGCGGCTAAGCGCCTCAAGAGGGAAGGCATAAAGACCGTATATTCGAGCGACTTGAAGCGCGCGGCGCAGACCGCGAAGATAATCGCGGACGCGTCCCGCGCGAAACTCGTGCTTCTGCCGGAACTTGAGGAGATGATACTCGGCGCATGGCAGGGCATGACTATAGACGAGGTCAAGAAACGCTTCCCGAAATCGTACGCTGCCTGGAAAAAAGCGCCTTCGAAAGCGAGGATACGGGAATGGGAAGGCGTCGCGAATTTCACGGCGAGGGTCAGGCGCGCGTTCAAGTCGATCATAGGCAAAGGCGCCGCTTCGCATGATGTCTGCATCGTCGCGCATTGGGGCGTCATAGCGGTTTATTTTTCTATGGTTATGAAGACGGATTTCGACAGGTTCTTCAAATCGGTCAGGATAGACAACTGCAGCATAAACAAGGTATCCTACAAAGACGGAAAGGCGGTAATACAATGCATAAACGACACCTTGCACTTGCCGTCGTAATATTGTTGTCGGCGGCCGTTTCGCCGCCGTGCGGGGCCCGGCAGGAAGGCCAGGGCAGTATCGTGAAAGTAACCGGACAGAAAGGCAGTTGGGCGCTCGAGGTCAACGGGAAGCCCTTCTACATCAGGGGCGTGGGCCTCGGCAACATGGAAGGCAAAGGCGGCGAGGATTACATGAAGATGGCCCAGGAGCTCGGCGCGAATGCCGTGCGCACGTGGGGCACCGACCAGGGCACGCAGGAGTATTTCGACGCCGCACAGAAGTACGGCCTCATGGTCGACGCGGGCATCTGGCTCAATTACGCGGAAGAAAACGGCAAATACACGTATATAGGCGATAACGACCTCAAGAAGCAGAAGAGGAAAGAGATAGAGGACTATGTAAACAAGTTCAAATGCCACCCCGCGCTGCTGATGTGGAACGTCGGCAACGAGGCGGTATTCTTCACGAAGAACGAAGAACAGCGGATAGAGCTCTCGAAGTTCCTCGAGGAGATGGTCCAGCTTGTGCATAAGCTGGACCCGGACCATCCCGTCATCTATACGTCGGCCGATACGACCGCGCTTCCGTATATCATCAAATATGTACCGAGTTTGGACATCTTCGGGATGAACATCTACGGCAGCGTCCGGATGTCGCACAGCAAATGGGATAAGTCCGGGCTCAATATACCGTACTGCGTGACCGAATACGGCCCGCACGGCCCGTGGGACGTCAAGAAGGACGCTAACGGCGCGTCGCAGGACGAGCCGGACCAGGGCAAGGCGGCTTTATACAGGAACATGACGAACGATATAATCGGGTTCAAGGGCTATAACATAGGCGGTTTCGTCTTCCATCTTGGCGAGACGACTCAGGAGTCGCTTACCTGGTGGAACCTGAATTACAAACTTTTCAAGCGCGGCGCGTTTTGGGAGGTATACAAGATATACACGGGGAGTAAGCCGTCGAACCTGCCTCCGCGGATCACAACTTTTAAATTGGGCAAGACGAAAGGGATCGCGCCCGGCGAGACGGTGGATATAACCGCGCAGGCGTCGGATAACGACAGTAACCCGCTCGATTACCAGTTCCTCGTCTCTACGGCGAAGGAAGGAGTGCTCGCGTATTACGTGAACAAGGAAGTGCCGGTGGAATTCCTATATGAGGGCACGTCCTTCCGCATGAAAGCCCCGGATAAAAAGGGATTATACAGGGTATATCTCATCGTGAACGATGGGTACGGCAACGTCGCCGTGGCTAACAGGTCGTTCAAAGTGGAGTGATGATGGCGGAGAAGAAGGAGGACATAAAAGACCTTTCGCTCGCTCAACTCTACGCGAAGTTCAAAAGTTTGAACGAGCCGGCCTACAGGGCCGAACAGGTCTTTGAGTGGATATACAAGAAGGGCGCGAAGTCCTTCGCCGACATGACGGACCTGCCTGCGAAACTGCGCGATTACCTGTCGAATAAATACATGATATCGGGCGTAGCCCTTGTCAGCGTACAGATGTCGAGGTCGGACGGGACGAGCAAATACCTTTTCGCCCTTTCCGACGGAGAGACCGTCGAGTCGGTATTGATCCCCGCTTTCGGCGGGACAAGCCCCGCGAAAGACCCCGCAGGCGGGGCGAGCAGGCAGACGGTATGCCTTTCGTCGCAGGCCGGATGCGCGTACGGGTGCTATTTCTGCGCGAGCGGGCTCGCGGGGTTCAAGAGGGACCTTACCTGCGGCGAGATACTTTCGCAGGCGCTCGCGATACAGGACGCCCTAATGCGAAAAGGCAAAAGGATAACGAATGTAGTCATGATGGGCACAGGCGAGCCGCTCTCGAATTACGACAATGTGATAAAGGCGGTCGAGATAATGAACTCCCCGCACGGCCTCGGAATAGGCGCGAGGAAGATAACGGTATCGACCGCGGGCCACATCCCAGGGATCCAGAGGTATATGCAGGAGAAGGAGCAGTTCGAGCTTTCCGTGTCGCTGCATGCCGCCGACGACAAGACCCGCTCCAAGCTTATGCCTATCAATAACGTCTACCCGCTCGGCAAGCTTATGGCAGTATGCAAGGAATACACAAGGGAAAAAGGAAGGATAATAACCTTCGAATATATACTGATAAAGGACGTGAACGCGTCGCCCACCGACGCGCAGAACCTCGTGAAACTGCTGAAAGGGCTCAACTGCAAGGTCAACCTGATACCTTTCAACCCGGTGGCGGATTTCAAGTTCTCTCCGCCGTCGATGAAAGAGGCGAAGGCGTTCCAGGAAGCGCTTGATAAGGGCGGCATTAGCTCGACTATCAGGTCGCAGAGGGGTGCGGATATCGACGCGGCATGCGGGCAGCTGCGGTTAAGGGAGGCGGCGAAGGCCAAATGACGAATATACCCAAAGCCGCCGCGCTGGCGTTCACAATGCTGTTCGTTTGCGGGATATGTTCCGCGGAAGAAGGCGGGAAATGGGAGCCGTATTATTTCGGGCCCGCGACGCAGGGGGGCATCGTATCCGAGAACGACGAAGGCGTTTCTATATCGCTCGACAGGGTGGGCGTATTCGGGATATATAACCCGAGCAAGTTCGGCGGGAATTTCGACGCGCAGGCGGAGTTCAAGCCGCTCGACGGGACCTGCGGGATCATGCTCTTCAGGGATAAGGACGGCAAACCCGACCCGTCGAATTTCGTCGGGATAGAGCGCAAGCAGGACAAGCGCGGCGATAAGACCGTCAGGGTCTTCGCGATAAGGGACGGCCAGGACCTCACCAAACAGAACTCGAAATGGAACCCGAGGTATGAATTCCTGCTCAACAACGATTCCTTCGGCCATGAAGCGAAAGCTTTCAGGATAATAAGGGACGAGAAAGCGGAGTGCCTGCACTTCTATTATAAATACGAGAGGAATGTGGACGGGAAACGGCTTGAGGGCTGGATGGAATTCTCGACACTGCCGGACCCGGGTAACAGCATGTATTATTTCTACCCGTATGTGAAATCCGAAGGGCACGCGAAGGCAATAGCGACTTTCATGCGGCCGATGGTCATGCTGACGCCGGCGGACGACAAGTCCGACAAGGATACGGGGTTCGGCGCCGTGAAGAGGGATTATGTGTTCTCGGGTTTTTCCGGGGATGCCGTCGTGGTTACGTTCGACAAGGAGTTCCCGTTCCATGAGAAGTCGAAGTTCGTATTCTGGAGCGAGGCCGAATATATCCCGTGGTGGCATATAGACGATAAATGCGCGGTCTATTACGAGTTCGTCGAGATATGGGGCGGAGGGACCGAGGGCTGCTGCGAGCCGATGGGCGACAGGCTGCTGCGCTGGTCCAGTGTCGATATAGTCGAATCGAACAAGGCGCGCGTGATAGTCCACTGGAGGTACCTGCTCGCAGACCCCGAGTATAAATGGTGGGGGCTCGACCCTGTCGACAGGCCTTATGTGGACGAATGGTATACTTTCTACCCGGACGGAGTCGGGGTACGCAAGGTTACCTATACGCCGGTCATAACGACCAAGTACGAGCCGGACTGGAACGAGATATCGGAACTCGCGGTGGTAAAGCGCGGAGGCATCAAGCCATCGGAGGTGATAGACCAGAAGGCGATATCGATGATGAACATCCAGGGGGACAAGATAGATTACGCCTGGTACCTTAACAAGCAGACGCCTCCGTCTAAGCTCGACGAGACGCCGAAGAACTGGACAGAGGCGATATGCCGCGTGAACCTGAAGAACAGGCCGGCGGTGTTCGAGGTATTCGCGCAGGGCGAGGACGTCTCCGACATGACGTTCCCTGTGCCGTTCAAGAAATGGTGGGGGCATTACGGCGAGAACTGGGCGTTCGAGCTCAGGGGCAGCGGCGAGTACGAGGGGGATTTCTTCGTCTTCTCGCATTGGCCCATCAGCAAGATACCGTATGAGGAGCCGGGCAAGAGCAACGGCAGGTATATTCGCGAGCCCGGGCATGTATCGCTGCTTCCGGTCGCGGGGCACCCGAAGGCGCAGGGGCCGGTCACATGGGCCATGCTCGTAGGGCTCTCGAAGGCCCGGGACGACAAGGATATCCGCGACAGAGCCGCGTCATGGATAAATCCGAGCGACGTGAACATGATATCCGACAGCGCGAGGTTCATAAAGAACGACCTGCACCAAAGGGCTCTTGTATTCGAGACGGACAGCCTCAGGCACGGCTGCGAGTTCACGCTCTTCCCGAAGATC
>Ga0209507_1003248_pt1 | contig 10341 bp, 9 predicted proteins | sample AD_UKC028_MetaG_FD_184414 | JGI IMG/M metagenome (GOLD analysis project Ga0209507, IMG submission 184414) | Active sludge microbial communities of municipal wastewater-treating anaerobic digesters from USA - AD_UKC028_MetaG (SPAdes) (version 2) | ecosystem: Engineered > Bioreactor > Anaerobic >...
CAAGTTCGTCTTCTCGATGAGCGAGGCCTACCTGATCGAGGACGGCAAGATCACCCGGCCGATCAAGGGGGCGACGCTGATCGGCAACGGGCCGGACGCCATGACCCGCGTTTCGATGATCGGTAACGATCTCAAGCTCGACCCTGGCGTCGGCACCTGCGGCAAGGACGGCCAGAGCGTGCCGGTCGGCGTCGGCCAGCCGACGCTGCGCATCGATGGACTAACGGTAGGGGGTACGGCATAATGCCTAGTCATTTTGGAGGGGATGATTATGCGTGCCTGGATTCTTGCGTGTGGGTTGATGGCGGCTTGCGGGATGGCTTTGGCACAAGCTTCCGCGCCGGAAAGGCTGAAGGCCATCCAGGCGGATCCCGCGGCATTGAAATCGGCGATCGAGGCGGGAAAAAAGGCAAGCTTCTTCTGCGTTAACTGCCATGGCGATGACGGGGTCAGCAAGATTCCGGAGGTGCCCAACCTGGCCGGCCAGAATCCCGACTACCTGCTCGAACAGATTCGCAAGTTCGGCAGCGGCGAGCGCAAGGATCAGTTCATGCAGGGACTGATCAAGGTGCTCAAGGAGGAAGAACGGATGCAGATCGCGCTCTTCTACGGCAGCGGCGCCGTCAAGCCGGCGAAAGCCGATCCCGCAGAAGCGATGCGCGGCAAGGATCTCTTTGCCAAGCTCTGCGTTCGCTGCCACGGCGAGGCGGCGCGCGGCGATGCGACAATCGCGCGCCTGGCGGGTCAGCAGATTCCTTATCTGCAGACCTCGCTTACCCGTTACCGCGACAAGACCGGTGTCCGCAACAACCAGCTGATGTCGATCGCCACCTCGTCGCTGAAGAACGAGGACATCAAGGCCATCGCAAATTACCTGACCCAGTTGCCCTGATGCGTCGGTAAGACTTTTCACGCATCGGTCGGCAAAATTGACCGATGTCATGGTTCCCTCGGGCTCCTCCCGGTTAGCTTCCGGTCTCGGGTAACTAAGGGGAAACCATGAAAGCATTTTTCGGATTGCTGCTCGCGCTTTTCTTGAGCATTCCGGGCGGTGACGCGCTGGCGCAAATCACCGATCTCAATTCGGCGATCAACAAGGCGGGCCGGCAGCGCATGCTGTCGCAGCGCATGGCCAAGGCCTATTTTCAGATCGGTCAGCGGGTCGAGGTCGAGCGCAGCAAGAAAATCCTCGACGCCTCGGTTTCGCTGTTCGACCGTCAGCTGGTCGAGCTGAAGAATTTCGCCCCGACGCCGGAGATCAAGGAGAACTACCTCAAGCTCGAAAAGACCTGGCTCGCCTACAAGGATCTTCTGGTCGGCGCGCCGCCTTCCCCGGACAACGGGCGCAGCGTTCTGGAAATCTCCGAGCAGGTGCTGGCCCTCGCGCATCAGGGGACGGTCCAGCTCGAGAAGCAATCGGCTTCCACTGCCGGTCGTCTGGTCAATATTTCCGGCCGTCAGCGCATGTTGTCGCAGCGCATGGCCAAGTTCTACCAGGCGATTGCCTGGGGCGTCGGTAACGACAAGAGCCCCGGCGAACTTGAAAAGGCGCGCAAGGAATTCTCAGCGGCCCACCAGGAACTGGCGGCGGCGCCTTCCAATACGCAGCAGATCAAGGAAAGCCTCGATCTGGTCAAGCAGCAGTGGCTGTTCTTCGAAAATGCGCTGAACCAGAAGGCTGGTCCCGACAAGCGTCCGCAAATTGCCGTGGCGACGACCAGCGAACGGATTCTTGAGGAAATGGAAACCGTCGTCGGGCTTTACGAGAAGCTCAAATAGTCAGAACAGGCTCAGTTGCCGCTCATCCGCCGGCGCCGGCGGCGGCCTGAAGCGGGACGTATCGAGTGCCGGCAGTTCACGGCTCAGGCCGTGGCGCCGGCAGGCGAGTTCGAAGCGCTGGCGGATGAGGTCGGCAAAATGGCCCAGTCCCTTCATGCGACTACCGAAGCGGGTATCGTTGGTCCGTCCGCCGCGCAAGTCGTAAAGCACCGACATGATGCGCGCCGCCTTTTCGGGCGCGTGCCATTCCAGCCACTCGCGAAACAGCCCGGCCACCTCGTGCGGCAGACGTAGCAGCGTGTAGGACGCGCTTTCCGCGCCGTGCGAACGCGCCGCTGCCAGCAAGTTTTCGATTTCATGGTCGTTGAGGCCGGGAATCACCGGCGAGACGAATACCGAAACCGGGATGCCGGCGTCGCTCAGTTTTTGCATCGCGTCGAGACGTGCCCGCGGCGCGCTGGCCCGCGGTTCGAGCTGACGGGCGAGTTGCCCGTCGAGCGTGGTCAGGGAAATCCCGATGTGCGCCAGGTTGCGGCCGGCAAGTTCGGCCCACAGATCGATGTCGCGCACGACCAGCGACGACTTGGTGACCACCGACAGCGGGTGGCCGGTTTCCAGCATCACTTCGAGCAGCGCGCGCGTTAGTCGCTCCTTGCGCTCGAAGGGCTGGTAGGCGTCGGTGGCGGTGCCGAGGACGATGGTCGAGCAGACGTAGTCCGGGTGACTCAATTCCTCGCGCAGCAGGCGCGGGGCATCCGGCTTGTGGAAGATCTGCGTTTCGAAATCGAGGCCCGGCGACAGGCCGAGCCAGGCGTGCGTCGGTCGGGCGTAGCAGTAAATGCAGCCGTGTTCGCAGCCGCGGTAGGGGTTCAGCGACTGGTCGAAACCGACGTCCGGCGAGTCGTTGCGGCTGATGATCGACTTCGCGCCATCGACCAGCAGGCGGGTTTGCGGGAGCGACGGTTCCGCCTGTTCCCAGCCGTCGTCCTCGGCCTGGCGGGTCTCGCTGCTGAAGCGATGGGCGACGTTGCCCGCCGCGCCGCGCCCCTTGACGGGCCGGTGAGGAATCTCCGGAGAGGGTTGCAGGTCGAAATCTTCCATGCGCATCCGGTAGAATGCACGGTTTTCAGCAATTTTTGAATGGGGCCGGCCATGATGCCGCAAAACAAACCGAATACCGACGACCTGCGCATCAAGGAAATCAAGGAGCTGGTGCCGCCGGCGCATGTCTTCCGCGAGTATCCGGTATCCAGTCGCGCGGCGCAGACCACCTACAGCGCCCGCCAGACCATCCACCGCATCCTGCATGGTGCCGATGATCGCCTGCTGGTCATCATCGGTCCCTGTTCGATCCATGACTATAACGCGGCGATGGAATATGCCAAAAGGCTCGCCAAGGAAGCGGACAGGCATGCCGACGATCTCGTCGTCCTGATGCGTGTCTATTTCGAGAAGCCGCGTACCACTGTCGGCTGGAAGGGACTGATCAACGATCCGCGCATGGACAACACCTTCCGCATCAACGAAGGCATCCGTCTTGCCCGCAAGATCCTGCTCGAAATCAACGAGCTCGACCTGCCTTGTGCGACCGAGTTCCTCGATACCATCACTCCGCAATACACCGCCGATCTGATCGCCTGGGGCGCCATCGGCGCCCGCACCACCGAATCGCAGGTGCACCGCGAACTGGCCTCCGGTCTCTCCTGCCCGGTCGGTTTCAAGAACGGCACCGATGGCAACATGCGTATCGCGGTCGACGCCATCCGCTCGGCGAATTCGCCGCACCACTTCCTGTCGGTGACCAAGTCCGGCCACACCGCCATCGTATCGACGATGGGCAACGAGGATTGCCATGTCATCCTGCGCGGCGGGAAGTCTCCCAACTTCGATGCCGCCAGTGTCGACGCGGCCTGCGAGGAAATCGCCAAGGCCGGCCTCGCCGCCCGGCTGATGGTCGATTTCTCGCATGGCAACAGCCGCAAGCAGTACAAGCTGCAAATGGAAGTCAACGACAGTGTCTGCGCCCAACTCGCCGCCGGCGACGAGCGCATCGTCGGCGTCATGGTCGAGTCCCACCTCGTCGAAGGCCGCCAGGACCTGTCGCCGGACAAGCCGCTGACCTACGGTCAGAGCGTCACCGACGCCTGCATCGGCTGGGACGACAGCGTGGCCGTGCTCGAAAAGCTGGCAGCCGCGGTGCGTGCGCGGCGAGTGGCGGAAGCGGTGGAGTAAGCGGCGAACGCTGTTGACCGACGGCGGCCGGATTAAAATGCCGCCGATCTTCCCGCCGGAAAATCTCCGCATACAGTGGTCGCTCCGCCTCGCGTTGCTGCTGTCGCTGATTGTGCATGGCATGATCCTGGCACTTCCGACGCAGTCGCCCCGGGTCGAGGCGCGGGCGGCGACGCGTCTCGAGGCCAGCCTCGCCCAAAAGCCCCGGACCCCGCCCGAACCCACGACGCCAGCTATCATTCCCGCCCCGGCAAGGAGCAAGCAAGCCAAGCCGCAGCCGCAAAGAAAAATTCTGGCGATGGACAAGGCGCCGGGCAGAACGGCATCGACGGCGGCTCCCCGATGGTCGGTGGCGGAGAAAGAGGCGATGAACAGCTTTCTGCGCGAACTCGACGGTCAGGCGCGCCAGGCGCCGGATCTGGCGCAACGCTCCCTGGCCATGGCCAGGGATATCGGCCGCCAGCAGGCAGCCACGGAGAAGGAGGGCAGCGAGGTACTCGAGCGCCTGCCCAACAGCCCGCCGGTTGATCCGTTCAGTCTCGAAATGTATCTTGATTCACTGGTGAAAAAGCTCAACCGGAGCGCCGGATTCGTCAGGAACGATCCGCGCGCCAGAGGGCTCAAGGTGGCGTCGGTGGAGATCCGTCTCAACCCCAACGGCTCGCTGAAGAGCTTCAAGGTGCTCAAGGCGGCCGATCAGCAGGATGAAATCGCCTTCGTCAGATCGGTGGTCGAGCAATCCGTGCCCTTTTCGCCCTTTCCGGCAGACATCGGCAAGTCTGCGAAGTCGCTGGCAATGGTAATCTGCATCATGCCTGCGACTGCGAGCGGGGGCGGCTTCGGGTTCACCCGCAACCCGGGCGCGCGTGGCTGTTGAGCGGGGTTCCTTTTTCAGGCAAGGAGGATTCGCAAAATGTCAGAGTTGATTCGTGAGGTGCACGCATGTTGATCAATGCCGACCACTCGCTGCTGTTGCTGATCGATCTGCAGGAGCGGCTGGCGCCCGCCATCCAGGATATCGATACGGTATTGCGCCATAATCTGTGGCTGGTCGCGGTCGCGCAACGCCTGGCGGTGCCGGTGGGGGCGACCGTCCAGTATCCGTCGGGGCTGGGGCCGATGGTTCCGGAACTGGGGGCGTGTATCGCGCCTGATCGCATCGTCGAAAAAATTCATTTCTCGGCGGTCGCCGATGGCTGCCTGGAGCGGCTGCCCGACTTTTCGCGTCGCCAGATCGTGTTGACCGGAACCGAGTCGCACGTTTGCGTCCTGCAGACGGCGCTCGGTCTGCGCGCACTGGGCAAGGAAGTCTTCGTCGTTGCCGAGGCGGTCGGCTCGCGCCGCGCGACCGACAAGGATCTGGCGCTGGCGCGACTGCGCCAGGAGGGTTGCCGCATCGTGTCGCGCGAGATGGTGGCCTTCGAGTGGCTGCACAAGGCCGGGACCGACCAGTTCAGGCAGATCAGTCGCGAATTCCTGCGCTGACGGTTCGCCGCTTGCAATGCGGATGGTATCGTTCAGGCAGCGTTAAGGTTCAGCGAATTCAAGGAGACACGACATGCCTTTGGCCAGACATCCCATGACTGCATCCCTTCGAGCGTCGGACACCGGCAAGGTCGTCAGTGCGCGCGAGGCGGTACGCCTGATCAAGGATGGCGATACGGTCGCGACCGGCGGTTTCGTCGGCATCGGTTTCGCCGAGAACATCGCTGTCGCCCTCGAGGAACTGTTTCTCGAGAGCCAGGAGGCCGATGTGCATGGCCTCGGCAGCCCGCGCGACCTGACGCTTGTCTATGCCGCCGGCCAGGGCGACGGCAAGGAGCGCGGCCTCAACCACCTCGGCCACGACGGCCTGGTTGGCAAGGTGATTGGCGGCCACTGGGGCCTGGTGCCGAAGCTCCAGCAACTGGCGGTTGCCAACCGGATCGAAGCCTACAACCTGCCGCAAGGCGTCATCACCCACCTGTTTCGCGACATTGCCGCCGGCAAGCCGGGCACCATTACGCGGGTCGGCCTCGGCACCTTCGTCGATCCGCGTTTCGGCGGCGGCAAGCTGAACGAGAAGACCACCACCGATGTCGTCCGCCTGATGGAAATCGACGGCGAGGAATACCTTTTCTACAAGGCCTTCCCGATCAACGTCGGCATCATCCGCGGCACCACCGCCGATCCCGACGGCAACATCACGATGGAGAAGGAGGCGCTGACGCTGGAAGCGCAGGCCATCGCGATGGCGACCCGCAACTCCGGCGGCACGGTCATCGTCCAAGTCGAGCGCATCGCCGAGCGCGGCACGCTGAACCCGCGCCAGGTCAAGATTCCGGGAATTCTCGTCGATTGCGTGGTGGTTGCCGAAAAGCCGGAATACCACCTGCAGACTTTCAGCGAGCCGTACAGCGCGGCTTTCGCCGGCGAGATCAAGGTGCCGATGTCGGCGATCGCCGCGATGCCGATGAGCGAGCGCAAGATCATCGCCCGCCGGGCGGCGCTGGAGCTGACCGCCAACTCGGTGGTCAATCTCGGCATCGGCATGCCCGAGGGTGTCGCCAATATCGCGGCGGAGGAGCAGATCATCGACCTGATGACCCTCACCGCCGAACCCGGCGTCATTGGTGGCGTGCCGGCCGGCGGCATGAGTTTCGGCGCGGCGACCAATGCCCAGGCGATCATCGACCAACCCAGCCAGTTCGATTTCTACCAGGGCGGCGGCCTCGACATTGCTTTCCTCGGCCTGGCCCAGGCCGACCAGCAGGGCAACCTCAACGTTTCCAAGTTCGGCCCCCGCCTGGCCGGCGCCGGCGGCTTCATCGACATCTCGCAGAACGCCAAGAAGGTGGTTTTTGTCGGGACGTTTACCTGCGTCGATCTGGATGTCGCGGTCGACGCCGGAAGACTGCGAATTCTCGAAGAAGGCAAGTCCAGGAAATTCGTCGAGGCTGTCGAGCAACGCACCTTCAGCGGCCCGCAGGCCGCCAAATGGGGCAAGAGCGTGCTCTACATCACCGAGCGCTGCGTCTTTCGGCTGACTGCCGAGGGGCTGGTGTTGACAGAAATCGCGCCGGGCGTCGATCTGCAGAAGGACATTCTCGACCAGATGGATTTCGCGCCGATCATTTACGGCGAGCCGGCGCTGATGGATCCCCGGATCTTCTGCGACGAGCCGATGAACCTCCGGCCGCAGATGCTGGAAATCCCCTTGCCCGAACGATTGGCCTACGATGCCGGCAAGAACCTGTTCTTCGTCAATTTCGCGGGGTTGAACGTCAGGAGCGCGGAGGATATAACGCGGATCCGGCAGGCGGTAGAGGCGTCGCTCAAGGCGGTGGGGCACAAGGTGAATGCAATCGTCAATTACGACCGCTTCACGATTTTGCCGGAGCTCGTCGACGACTACATCGCCATGGTCAAGGGCGTGGTCGAGCGCCATTACCACGACGTGACGCGCTACACCTCCAACACCTTCCTGCGCATCAAACTCGGCGAGGCGTTGGAAAAGCGCCACCTGGCGCCACGCCTCTACGGGTCGGCGAGTGAAGCCGAAGCCTCGCTGCCGGCAGCCGACGGAAACTAGATCGCGGCGATCCGCTGGTTGGAAAGCGCCAGCCGGGTCGCCAGCACATCGAGAAAGCCCTGGTAGAAATGCATCCGGCAGGATTCGGATGCCTTCTCCAGAGCTTCGCCGCGAACCGTGATGATGTTTGCCGCGCTGGCGGCGACGACGTCGGCGCTGCGCACATGGCCGTGCCGGCTGATGATGGCCATTTCACCGAAACATTCGCCGCTGGTCAGCGTGGTGAGCCGGGTGCCGTTCTTGCTGACCGCCACCGTGCCGTCGGCAACGAAGCAGAAGAAATTGCCCGGTTCTCCGTCGCGCATGATGGTCGTGCCGGGGACGACGTGCTTCCAGTCCGCAAAACGCAGCGCTTCCCAGATTTCGACGTCGGTGAAGTCGGAGAAGAAGGGCAGGGCGCGCAGCGTGGCGAACTTCTCGGTGTCGACAAATTCTTCGGTGCGGGGTGTTTTCAACTGGCCGTTGCGCACAGCCTGGGCCAGGTCGTGCGCGAAGGCCTGCCAGGTCGGGTAGCGGTCACCGAGATTCTTGGCCATCGCGCGGCCGACGATTTCATCGAGCACCGGCGGCAGGCCGGGCCGCTGCACCGAGGGCTTGGCCGGCGTGCCATTCACGATCTGGTAAATCATGTTGTAGTTGTTGCTCGCCGTGTAGGGGAGTTCGCCGGTCAGCAGTTGGTGCATGACGACGCCCAGCGAATAGATGTCGGTGCGGTGGTCGAGGAACTGTTCCTGGACCTGTTGCGGCGACATGTAGGCGGGCGAGCCGATGCCGGTGATCTGGGTGCGCTCGCTGCTGGCGTTGTTGATGATGGCGGCGCCGAAATCGGAAATCTTGACGTCCGAAGCGCCGGCCAGCAGGATGTTGGCCGGCTTGATGTCGCGATGGGTGATGCCGAGGCGGTAGGCGTAGTCGAGCGCCCGCGTGCATTTGAAAACCAGTTCGACGACGCGATCGACCGCCAGCAGAGACCCGGGCAGGGCATGCGCTTCCAGCGTGCCGCCGGGTACATATTCCATGACGATGTAGCAGATGTCGTCGGCGACCACGGCATCGTAGATCTGGGCGATGTGCGGGTGATTGAGCTTGCCGATCAGCGAGGCTTCGTTGAGAAACAGCCTGCTGTAGAGCTTGCCCTTTTCCGGATCGTGCAGGATGCCGGGGCTGGCCACCTTGATCGCCACGGCGCGCTGGGCGAACGGGTCGCGGCCCAGATAGACGGTGCTCGTCGCCCCCTCGCCGAGTTTCTTGACCAGTTCGTATTTGCCGAGCTTTTTCATGGGGTCGCGATCATGGCAGCTTGAGCCGGGTGCGCGCCCGTTGAATGGCGGCGCGCACCTGTTCCGGCGCGGTGCCGCCGATATGGTTGCGCGAGGCCAGCGAACCGGTCACGGTCAACACCGAAAAGACGTCGTTTTCCACCTGCGGGCAGAAGGCCTTGAGTTCGTCCAGCGTCAGTTGCGGCAGGTCGACGCCCTTCTGTTCGGCTGCCTTGACGGCGTGGCCGACGGCTTCGTGCGCGTCACGGAAGGGCAGGCCCTTCTTGACCAGGTAGTCGGCGAGGTCGGTGGCGGTGGCGAAGCCCTGGGTCAGCGCGGCCTGCATCGCCTCAGGCTTGACGGTGATACCGCCGGCCATGTCGGCGAAGATGCGCAGGGTATCGGTAATGGTGTCGACGGCGTCGAACAGCGGTTCCTTGTCTTCCTGGTTGTCCTTGTTATAGGCCAGCGGCTGCGACTTCATCAGGGTCAGCAGGCTTATCAGCTGGCCATAGACACGGCCAGTCTTGCCGCGCGCCAGTTCCGGCACGTCCGGGTTCTTCTTCTGCGGCATGATCGACGAGCCGGTGCAGAAACGGTCGGCGATCTGGATGAAGCCGATGCGCGGACTCATCCACATCACCAACTCCTCCGACAGGCGGCTGATGTGCATCATCAGCAGCGAACAGGCGGCGGTAAATTCGATGGCGAAATCGCGATCCGAGACGGCATCGAGCGAGTTCTCGCAGACGCCCTCGAAGCCGAGCTGTTCGGCGACAAAGGCGCGGTCGATCGGGTAGGTCGTGCCGGCCAGCGCGGCGGCGCCGAGCGGCAGGCGGTTGGTGCGCTTGCGGCAATCGACGAAGCGCTCGGCATCGCGGCCGAACATTTCGAAATAGGCCAGCACGTGGTGGCCGAAGGTCACCGGCTGCGCCACCTGCAGGTGCGTGAAGCCGGGCATCGGCGTCGCCGCTTCCTTCTCGGCGAGGTCGATCAGCGCCGAACGGAAAGCCTTGATCAGGACCAGGATGTCGTCGATCGCATCGCGCAGGTAGAGGCGAATGTCGGTGGCCACCTGATCGTTGCGCGAGCGGCCGGTGTGCAGGCGCTTGCCGGCATCGCCGACGAGTGCGGTCAGGCGCTTTTCGATGTTGAGGTGCACGTCTTCGAGGTCGAGCGACCATACGAATTCGCCGGCCTCGATCTCGCGGGCCACGATTTCCATGCCGCGCTCGATGTCGGCCAGGTCGCCGCCGGCGATGATGCCCTGCTTGGCCAGCATGCGGGCGTGCGCCAGCGAGCCGCGAATGTCCTGGCGCCACATGCGCTGGTCGAAATCGACCGAAGCGGTGTAGCGTTTGACGAGATCGGAGACCGGCTCGGAGAATCGTCCGGCCCAGGTGTATTGTGCGGCGTTGGATGTCATAAAATGGGGCAGTCAAAGCGATAAAGCATCAGGAATGACAAGTATACGGCACTTTCCGGCAACGCATCCGCTAC
>Ga0209507_1003249_pt1 | contig 10337 bp, 18 predicted proteins | sample AD_UKC028_MetaG_FD_184414 | JGI IMG/M metagenome (GOLD analysis project Ga0209507, IMG submission 184414) | Active sludge microbial communities of municipal wastewater-treating anaerobic digesters from USA - AD_UKC028_MetaG (SPAdes) (version 2) | ecosystem: Engineered > Bioreactor > Anaerobic >...
TCGTGGGCAGTCTGTTGGCAATGGCCGGCAGAGCCAATTTCTACTGGCCGCACGAAATGCGTAATCGGTATCTCAACGTGAATTATCTGGAGTTCGCGTCAGAGCTTGCAGGGGTAACGTATTCAAGCGATATGAGGTTCTACCCGACTGCGGAAGAGACAAGCAAGGCCAAAGGCCGGCTGTTGTCAGGTGGGACAAATTTCGTGTTCGCTCTGTCAGGGTCTTCGGTTCACAAGTTCTACCCGCACCAGGATGCTGTAATCGCCCGCATTCTGCTGGAAGTGCCGAACTGCCGGATTTTCCTGTGTGGGGATATTGCTTGCAAGATCCTCGAAGCTGGATGGACAGAAGAACCTCGCGTCGTCTGCCTGTCTGGAGAAGACGAGATCAGGGATTCGCTTACCCTTGCGAAATACGCTGACGTGGTAATCGGCTGCGAAACAGGCGTGTTGAATGCCGTAGCGTTTGAGGATAACCGCAAGGTATGTCTGCTTTCCCATTCGTCTCACGAAAACCTGACGAAGCACTGGAAGAACACCGTTGCGTTGTCAGCAAGGGGCGTGTCGTGTTATCCGTGCCATCGACTTCACAACAACCGGGACCATTGCCCTGAAGACAAGGAAACGGGGGCTTCTCTATGTCAGAAGTTCATTGACCCGGACGAAGTGTTCATGGCCGCAATTCACAAAGAAGAGGCCGCAGCATGAATCTTTCAGAACTACGTGACCTGTTTCGCTATACCACTGGAGACACGGCAAAACCGCCCCTGTGGAAAGACAAAGAGATAGACGGGTACGCCAATGATGCTGTTGATGAGGCGTGCCGCAGGGCCAATTTGATTGTGGATTCAACAAGCGACCTTGCCCAAGTCTCCCTGTCAGCCGGCGATTCGTACTTTGATATTGATGAGTCCATCATCTACATCCGCCGCGCTATCCTGGCTTCTGTTGGGAGGACGCTTTGCCCGAAAGTATCAAGGTCGATGGACGAAGAGGTTCCTAATTGGGAATCTGCAACTGCCAGTGTTCCAATGGTTTTTGTTCCTGACTGGAATACCGGAAAAGTCGCATTGTGGCCCCCTTCTTCTTCCGCAGACACCATCCGCATGACGGTCATCCGCACGCCAAAAGACGAGATGGTGAATGACGAAGATGAGCCAGAGATTGCAAAACGATTTCACCGCGCCCTACTCGACTGGATGCTGCACCTTGGGTATCTGAAGCAGGATGCGGATACGTTTGATCCAAAAAAGGCCGCGCAGCATGAAGAACGCTTCGCTGGAGAGTTTGGACCGCCAAGTTCCGCGATTGATGAGACTTTTGGCGCTGAACAGTATTACGACATCGGCTATCGTTAAGAGGGACCGAAAGACAATCCATGAAACTCTCATTGAGATCCAACAAACTCTATGCAGATAACGTCTTCATCTGCTTTGCAGGAGCCGGAAATGGACGCCCGAATCTACCAACTGGACACTATCCGGTCAGCACGCAATACGCCCATATTCATGGACGAACTCTCGCCGATGCAATTGGCCTTGGATGGATCGGCCCTTCTGCTGAGTGCGATGTCGTTTTGGGTGGAGTGCGCGGTCGCGCTGGCGTCATTCCATCACAGCACGCTTTTGGCCTGCTTCTCGCCAAACTCGAAGACTGCGAAGATCGTGGCGTTTCGGTAACTCTTGAGGTTCAAAAATGACCGAAGAAGCGAAGCCAGAAGACAAGGAAGAAGAAATCGCTGATTCAGAGATTGACTACGACTGGTTCGATTTTGTTGATTGCCTTTACTCGCTGGAGGGTGACTAAGTGAAGAAGCGCAAGCGAAACATTGTCGGAATGCTCGTTGTGATAAATACCATTGTTAAGCGCATTGAATCGCAACTTGCACAAATTCTTGTTGGAAATGATTGTTGTCACTGGAAAAGGAAGAAGAAATGAGTCGCTATCGTGTGTATTCGCCAGTTTTCATGTTCCTCATTGCAATCATTGCGGCGTGCATCATCGCACTTGTTTCCGGCTGCGCAACAACGGGAAACCAGCCATCTGTTGAGCAAATCAAGGAGCAAGCCTGCCCGGTCATTCTCGGTACGCTTGCCGGCCTGCAAGTTTCCCCGGACATTCCCGATGCCACGAAAGCGCGCTTGGGTGAAATTGAGCCAGTTGCCCTGGCTGTTTGTTCGACCGCTACCGAGATCGGTGACATCAAGCAAATGAGTGAGGCCGTATTCGCCGTCGTTGTCGATGTCGTCAAGGACTCCAATATGACGCCAGAGCAGAAGCAGGCCGCCATCATCGCCATTACGACGGCTAGGATGATGATTGCCAGCTACAAGGTGCCGCAGTGAGCTATCTCGACTTCATGCACTGGCTAGAACTGACCATTTACCTGGCAGTTTTGGCCTTCATTCTGTCCGAACTGGCACTCGAACCGAAGGGGAAGAAATGACCACGATAGAACAGGACCGCGCATTCAATGCCGCATTCCGCGAACTGATCGGCGAAGAGGGTGGCTACGTCTTCAATCCGGCCGATCCTGGTGGTGAAACGAAGTTTGGAATTACCAAACGTACATATCCTGCCCTGAACATCAAGGATCTGGATCTCGGAACGGCCAAGGCCATCTATTACCGTGATTTCTGGTTGCCGCTTGGCGATCAGGCTTCCCTTGCGGTGCGGCTTGAGGTCTTCGACTTCGCGGTGAATTCCGGCATTCAAACGGCCATTCGTAAGCTGCAATCAGCCATCGGCGTTGCCGATGATGGGCACTTCGGCCCGGTATCGCGTGCCAAGTTGGCGTCCCTTCCATCAGGCACCGTCGTGCTTCGTTACCTGTCAGAGCGCCTTGCCTTTATGGCGAGCCTTTCAACCTGGCCGAACTTCGGGCGTGGATGGGCGCGGCGCATCGCACGGCGCATGCAGCGCGCGGCGGATTCGGTATGACCCCGCAACTTAAGGCGATCAATCGCCATCATCAACGAGCCTATCAGGCGCGCATCCAGTTCATGCGCGAGCATGGCATTGCCTTGACTCCGCGCGAGATCATCGAGGCGCAGCGCGAGGAAGATCGCATCAGGAGGGAAATCAATGAACGCAATCGGTAGGCTGTTCGCGCTCCCTGACTTCCTTCGTGTCATCAAGGCCGGAGAAGAAGTCATTAACCCCGAGACATGGAAAAACCGCCAGAGTCTCGTCAATGCGCTGGTCGCCCTGCTAATTCCTGCCGTCGCCATAGCGCGGAGCTACGGCTATGCTATCCCGCTTTCGGACGATCAAATCGTGCAGCTTGTTGGTCTGCTTACTCTGCTCCTGTTCAACGTCTGGGCAACACTCGCAACGTCAAAACGTGTTGGAGTGCCAAGTAAAAGTGGAGACGCACCAGCCGTCGGGACTGACGGAAGCGGATACAGGGATGCTGCGCAGCAACCTGGTCGACTCGACAACGGTATTGCCCACCCTGACTTGCCGGTTCTGACAGAAGAATATCTTGAGCGCGAAGCTCTCACTTGGCGAAACCCGAAAGGCTGACCATGCTCGATTTCATCATCTTCCATACCAATCTGGCGGCGTTCATGTGGGTCGTGATCGTATTCATCGGCGCCGCAATCCTGTCTGTTATTGCCGTGTTCGTGTTCAATTACCTGATTCCGGACGTGATGGAAGACGAAGACGGAAATTACGAGTGGGCGGACCACATCAAGTCGCGGAAGGATAAATGATGGCGCACTGGTCGAACTTGCTACAGCACCTTCCTGACCATCTGCCGTTTGTGATCTCGGCAACGCGCGTTGCAGAGTTTGGGGAAAGCGGTGCGAAATTGGACGTTCGATCACTAATCACGGCGTTGATTATTAGTGTTGTCACGGCGCTTGCGTCAAGTTGGGCGACGACACGCGACCTTTCCGTGAAATTCGATTTCATTGCCAAGCAGTTATCGGAAACATCCGCCAGGGTGGAGCAACTGAATGAGTCTAAGCACAGGGACATGCAGTCGGTTTCGGAAAGGCTGACGCGCATCGAAACCATGAATGGCATGGGCGGAAACGGTCAAGATCGGAAACGATGATGGGAAGATTGAAAATCATTCAAGTCAAGACCTTCTCCGACACGCTGCGGTGGGGAAAGAAGCCGTTCGTTTTCAAAGCCATCACAGGTATCTCTTTTGCATCAGGCGCGCCACGCTTGACGGTCAATGGGCACGGCATCGCCGAGAAATGGCCCGTGGCAATCACCCGCGTCGTCGGGCCGAAGCAGATCAACGCCCTGAGTGGCGACGGGGAGCAATCCGATGGCATCTAAGCAAACACTGAATATCGTCCGGGGCAAAACTCTGTCATTGGTTATCCGGTGGGAAACGACTCCGGTTGTCTCGAAGCCGATTACTGCGATAAGCCTAGCGACTGGCTTTCCTCGCCTCACGGTAACGTCTCATGGTTGTCCGGATGGCTGGCGTGGCTACGTCACTTCCGTGCAGGGCATGAAGCAGATCAACGCTGAGAACCCGGACAAGCCGCGCACGAAGGACTACCACGAAGCCACGGTGATCGACGCCAACACCATCGAGTTCAACGGGTGGAACCCGGTCGATGACAGCGGGCGCGACTGGTCGGCTTATACCTCGGGTGGTTTCTTCAAGTACAACACGCCCAAGAGCCTCGCAAACCAGACTATCCGCGTCAAGATCAAGGACAGGGTGGGCGGCACGACGCTGCTTTCCACTGAGGCGAGCGACACCCCGCTGAACCTGATCGTGGCGGATGCCGACGACGCACTCAAGGCAATCACCATCGAGATTGCCGCGACCACCACCGAAGACCTTACATGGGACACGGGTGTGTGGGAAGTCGAAGCAGAATATTCCGTGACCGGAAAGGTCGAGTCAATCATTGCCCCATCTCCGGTAACGGTTGGGGATGAAGTCGTAACACCATAAGGAGCCATTCCCATGTCCATGTCAAACACCACCGAAACCGCCGCGCTCGATATGTTCCTGCGTGGCACCGATCCGTCCTATCGTGCCGGGGCTACGCAGTATCTCGCCCTCTTCACTGCGGACCCTACCGAGTCAGCATCGCTCGCCAACGAAGCAACCTACACGGGCTATGCGCGAGTTGCTCTGACCAAATCAAGCGCCTGGACGGGCACTTCTTCGCCGTTCACCAACACGAACCTGATCCAGTTCGGCGCTTGCTCCGGGGGGTCCAACACGATCACACACTTCGCCGTGGTTGATACGTCCTCGGGGGCGGTGAGCATGATGATTTCCGGCGCGCTGTCCTCGTCGCTGGCGGTGTCTAGTGGCATCCAGCCGCAGTTTGCCGGCGGCGCGCTGTCGATTTCCGCCGACTGATGTTCAAGAATTTTCGTGCCCTCGGCCAGTCGTTTGACGAAGGACGTTCGTGGATCAGCACGTTCCGCAAGGTTCCTGCTGCCACGGCGACCATCACCGGCCAGTGGTATGACTACTCTTACGCATCAGGAAACCCGATCCCGAATTACTACGCCGCGAGTCCTCTTGTCTCGGCTGTGCTTGAATCGGACAAGGGCATCATCGTGCCGCGCATGGCGTCTGGAAGCCACCAGTATTTGCACCGCTTGTCTGTGATGAGTAGCGGTGCAACTGCCAGCACGCAACCGATCTATCTGCTCGACTACCTGCTTTACTACCCGTTCGCTGATATGGACGCGGCGGGGGAAGAACAGTTGATGACTGCATCCGCCTCCCTGCCGAGATACACAAGCGGGGTCGGTGTGCAAATGATGGTAATCGCGCAGTCCCCTACCGTTGGCGGCGGGAGATTTACGATTACTTACATCGGAAGCGATGACGCGCAATACACCACGACGAGCATGTTCTGCGGGGTCGCACAGCCGTCAGGGGCCGTAGTCAATGCGGTGCGTGGTACAGGCGGGCTGACTCCGTTTGTCCCATTGGATGCTGGAGTCAAAGGTGTCAAGTCGGTTGTCTCCTGCAACTTCTCAGTAGCGAACGGTGGCTTGTGCGCCATCGTCCTCGTCATGCCACTGGAAACCACAATCGCCCTCGAATCCACCAGCGTTGCAGGCATTGGCTCGGCAGTCGAGAAAGAAGCGTTGCGCCTTCGTGGCGGCATCGTGGAAATCATGGACGGGGCATTCCTTGGGCTATTGGGCCAAGGCGTCGCAGGGTCACTCGCATCTTCGCCGCTTGTCGGCACTATCGAAACAGTCTGGAGTTAAGACAATGGGATTCCAAAGCAGTGATGATCTCATCAACCAGATCACCGTCAACGGCAAATATGGCCGCATCGACTACAACAAGACAACTGCCGTAGCGGGCGTGGCCGGAACCTGGACGGACCTCGGAACGGCAACGGGTTCCATTCCCGCAAATACCTACGCCGGCACTTCGCTGACGTGGGTCGATACCGACGATACGTGGGCGGAAGGCGCGATTTACCACGGCGGCGACGTGTCGACCGCAACCAAGCACTTCCTGAATGCTTCCGCCTCCGTGTTCGCAGCAGCAGGTGCTCCGTGGATTCTCATGTGCGTCGATCAGGTCGGGTACGTCCCGATCACTGGTGCGGACGTTACGGGTACATCTGAACGTACCGTCTCCATGACGGCTATCGGAAGTTCCGCCGCCAAGCGCGACCGCCACGCAAACGGCGTCGGGTTGCGAGCGTACTTCTCGGCAGAGGTCGCGCCATCTACTGGCGGTCCTAACCTGACCTCGTTCAAATACACCGACCAGGCGGGGAACACTGCGCAGAACATGACCACGGCGGTTGGTTTCGCTGCCGCTGCTGGTGCGGTTACGGGTGCGATCCCACACTCAGGCAACGCAGCAACACGCTACGCACCTTTCTTGCCGCTTCTTCCTGGAGACACGGGCATTAAGGACATTGAGAACTTTACGCTTTCCGGCGGTACGGCCTACACGGGTTCAGGGCAGCTTGTCCTGCATCTGGTCAAGCCGCTATGGCAAATCCCGATCCCGGCTTCCGGCATCCTGACAGAGCGTGACTTCGTGAACCAGTTGCCGAGCCTGCCGCAGATCAAGGACGGCGCGTGCTTGCGCTTCCTGCTGTTCCAGACCGGCGCGACCACGAACACTTCGCCGCTGATCGTCGCTGCCGACTACGCATACGGCGGGTAACATGGCCCTGACGCGCAACGGCTCGCACCAACTCTCCGGCTTGTCCCGCTTCCACGGGGCGGTCGGTGCGTATGGGTTACGGTCTGCGTTGGACAACAACGGCACGCGCAAGAACTTCGACTCCGGGGCGCACACGGTATCCGGCGTGACCAACAAGGCCGCGATCCCTGACGGATTCCGTCACCCGATGTCGTGGAAAATGGGCACCAAGGCAGGTTCCCTTTCTTCCCATGTTGAAGCCGACCTTACAGTTACGGGCGCGGCGGACGGGCTTCGTGGCCTTCCGGGTGAGGCATCAGCCTCGTTCAGTATCACCACCAATACCCCGAGCGGAGAACTGATCGTCTCCGGAACCGGCACGGCTGCGCTGCTGCTGGACACGAACACCCCGCTGCTTACCGCATCGCTCAATGGGGCCGGCTCGGCCAGCTTCACGGTTGAAACGAACATCCCTCTGCTTGGTGCAGAAGCCAGTCTGGTCGGCACAACGACGATGGTTATTTCCTTCGCCGATGCCGACATTCTTCCGTTGGATGACAGTCCTGTGCTTCGGGATGCAACCGCTTCGTTTTCTTTCGCGGGAACACTCCAGTCTTACGCCGTTGGGTATATGGAAGGCACGACGGAAGAAGCCGGCCTGACGCCAACGGGCATCGCCAACACGGTATGGGCCAAAGTTATCGAAGCCGGGTACTCGGCGGAACAAATCCTTCGCCTGCTTGCAGCGTATGCAGCAGGATCGGCAACCGGCCTCGAAGGTGCAAACCCGCAATTTACCGGGCTTGACGGGGTCACGTTGCGGATTGACGGAGCCTATTCCGCCGGAACGCGGACTATTGACGCCCTGGACGGTGACTAGCCATGATAGGGAATTGGGTAGGCCAATGGCAGGGTAAATGGGATGGTCGGCTGATAGGGCCGATTGATCCCGGTCTCATCAATGGCACCGCTTCACTCAACCTGTTTGCAGCAGGCAGCGCCTATGGCGTTGCCATCGCTTCGGGCAGTGCATACCTTTCGCTTTCCGCAGATGGCGAACTTACGAACGGTGTCATATTCGCCGATGCTTCAGGAGAAGCGTTCTTCTCGCTTACTCCTGGCGCGGCGCTTACCGGGGCGGCCTACGCAGCAGGATCCGCTGGCATACAGATTGACTCGTCGGCAGTCCTGCTTGGCGCGCTGCTGGCTTCTGGCGCCGCAGAGATTGTGTTCGACGCTTCCGGCGCAGGCTACCTTGCAGTCAATGCCGCATCCTCTGTTGGTATTTCGCTTTCTCAAACAGGCACGCTGACCGCGCTTGGTTTGCTCATCGGCACTGGACAGGTGGACCTGTCTGGTGCGGCAACTCTCACGGGCATCGGGTCTGCTTCTGGTGCATCCGCGATAGAGATTACCCCGTCCGGAACAATATTCTCGCCGATATGGGCGATAGGCGACACGGATGTTTTGCTAGGGATTACTGCGACGCTGACCGGCGCGCTGTGGCTCAACGGCACGTCCGATGTCTCCATTGCGGCAGACGGATTGCTGTCCGGTATTGGGGCGCTGTCCGGTGCCGCGTGGTTCGCTCTTCGCGCTCGGCACTTTGACCTGTCGCACCATCAGCGGGTTTACGTCACGTCGGTTGTCGAGTCGCTTTACGTCAAGCCCATTGCCGATCAGATTGTCTCTGTTGCGGCGCAAAACAACCTTTCCGTACTGGACGCGATTCAGGTTGTTGTGTCCAAGCACGGCACGGCGCAACTCGTCGTGCAGAACAAGCGCAAGGTCAGCGCACTGGATAAACCTGTCAGCGTCAGTGCGCCGAAGCAGGAGCGGGTTGTTAGCAATCCGAAGGTGTATTCAGTCGCCGAAGACAAGAGACTCGTAGCTTGTTCGGAAAGCGAAATAGAGTTCGTGTTCTCGCAGTTGCAAACGCTGACAGTCGGCACGGAAACAAACCAGATTTTCATTCAACATAAACCCAAGCGCAGCGCGCTTGAGCAGAACGGGGTTTGACTATGGCAGGCGACCAGCACTGGTACTCAAAGGTTCTCGGGCTTCACTGCGATGGCACTAATGGAAGCACGACGTTCACCGACGTAAAAAGCAAAATTGTAGCTGTGTTTGGAAATGCGCAGATAAGTACGGCACAATACCCATCGCTCACAGGAAAAACATCGGCGGCTTATTTCGATGGGTCTGGCGATTGTCTTACCCTTAACAATTCCTCTGATTTTGACTTTGGGTCGGGAGATTTTACGGTTAGTTTGTTTGTCAGATTAAGCAGCATGAGCGGCGCGCAATACATTATCCACAGAGGTACTGCTACTAATTACACGGCGTGGGCTATCTCCGCTAGCGGCGGACAATTTAGCACAAACGGAAGTGTTACAGGAAGTTCATACGCTTGGACATTTTCCTCGACAAACACATTTTCAAACAATACCTGGTACCACGTTATGTTGGTTCGTAGCGGAACCAACATATACCTTTTTGTGAATGGCGCGCTCGAAGGGTCGGCGACAAGCGTGTCTGGGTCGTTGATGACAAACGCCACAACCGTGAAGATTGGTAGAGACGATGCTAATGTGTATCAACTTACCGGCTACCTTAGCGAAATTGAAATATACAAAGGCGTTGCGATAAAAACATCGGCGTTCTCGCCGCCATCTATACCCTTCTACGACGAATATGTTTCTGTATCTGGAACAACCAAAGACAGTTCCGGAGCCTTTGCATCACGGCTTGTCCGTGTATACCGGCAAGACACCGGCGCTTTTGTTGGTGAGCAACTATCGAACGCAACGACCGGCGCGTGGAAAATAACCGCAGCAAATACCGGGTCTACAGTGACAAAGCATTTCGCCGTCATGCACGACGATGACGCAAACCCACCAACAACAACAGAAAACGCCCTTATCTACGACGACATTACCCCAGTCTAAAGGAGAAACATCATGGCAATCATCCGATTTGTAACCACCGCAAAAAACAACGCACTTGACACCCTGAAAACCGCCATCGACGCTGGCGCTGGCGCAGGGACGATCAAGGTCTACAACGGCACGCAGCCGACCACGGCAAACGACGCGATTACGTCGCAGACGTTGCTGGCAACGCTGACGTTCAGTGACCCGTGCGGCACGACATCGGCTGGTACGCTCACCATGTCGGCTATTACGCAGGATACGGCGGCGGATGCCACAGGAACCGCGACG
>Ga0209507_1003257_pt1 | contig 10318 bp, 10 predicted proteins | sample AD_UKC028_MetaG_FD_184414 | JGI IMG/M metagenome (GOLD analysis project Ga0209507, IMG submission 184414) | Active sludge microbial communities of municipal wastewater-treating anaerobic digesters from USA - AD_UKC028_MetaG (SPAdes) (version 2) | ecosystem: Engineered > Bioreactor > Anaerobic >...
ATCGAGTTGCCCAACCGGCGCTTCTACACGACCAACGATCCGGTCATGACGCCCGAACTGATCGACCATTTCTTCAACCGCAAGACCGATGTCTTCACCAGCCTGAGCGCCCGCAAGAAGACGCTGTTGCACATGATCTACGACCTGCCCGAATACCGGCGCGTCCTGCCGCCGCTGCCGCAGCAGTCAGGCGACGGGATGATTCGCCAGCATCGGCGTTTCTCGGTCAAGTGCCCCGGACGCCTTTCGGCTACCGACGATGGCGAGAAGGCCATACCGATGGAAGTCAGCGAGGTGTCGCGCTATGGCTTCCGGGCCAGCACCCGGCAGCCGGTACAACCCGATACCTGGATGACCGCCGTGATCCAGCTCGGCCGCCAGGAAACCACCCTGCTCCTGGTGCGCTGCGTCCAGGACACGGTGTTCGACGGCAACCACCGCTACGGCTTCCAGATCGGCGAGCCCGACCTGGTCTGGCGCAAGTTCGTCAACGCCCTTTACGACGGCCGCACCCAGGGCGACCTCGACAACGCCACCCGCTTCCTGTCCCGTGAATAGCCGGCTGACCAACCTTCCGGAGGCACTCCGGCAGAGCCTTGCCGAGCGTTTCGGCCCGCGTTTTTCCTGCGGCGAATCGACCCGCCTGCAGCACGGCCGCGACGAATCGGTCCATGAGCCACTGCTACCCGACGGCGTCGTCATGGCCGAAAGCACGGAGGAAGTCACCCGGGTCGTCCGCCTTTGCGCCGAACAGGGCATACCGATCATTCCTTACGGCGTCGGCAGTTCGGTCGAAGGCCATGTGCTGGCGCCGTGCGGCGGCATCTCCATCGACCTCTCCGGGATGAACCAAGTTATCGCCATCCACGCCGAAGATGGCGACGCCACGGTGCAGGCCGGCGTCACGCGCAAGCAGCTGAACGACGCGCTGAAGGGAACCGGCCTGTTCTTCCCGATCGACCCCGGCGCCGACGCAACGCTCGGCGGCATGGCGGCGACCCGCGCCTCGGGCACCAACGCCGTGCGCTACGGCACCATGCGCGACAACGTGCTGGCGACCACCACGGTGCTCGCCGACGGCCGCGTCATGAAAACCGGCGGCCGCGCCCGCAAGTCGTCGGCCGGTTATGACCTGACCCGCCTGTTGGTCGGCTCGGAAGGCACGCTCGGCATCATGACCGAGCTGACCGTCAAGCTCTATCCGATCCCCGAAGCCGTCTCGGCCGCCGTGTGCACCTTCCCCGACATCGCTGCGGCGGTGCAAGCAGTGATCCAGACCATCCAGCTCGGCGTGCCGGTGGCGCGCATCGAACTGCTCGACGCGTTGTCACTGAAGGCCATCAACCTGTTCAGCAAGACAACGCTGGCCGAGGCGCCGACGCTGTTTTTCGAGTTTCACGGCAGCCCGGCCGGCGTTGCCGAACAGGCGGAAACCGTGCAGGCCATCGCCGGCGAACTGGGTGGCGCCAATTTTGAATGGGCGACCCACCCCGAAGACCGCAGCCGACTGTGGCAAGCCCGCCACGACGCCTATTTCGCCTGCCTGCAACTGAAGCCCGGCTGCCGCTGCTTCCCGACCGACGTCTGCGTGCCGATTTCACGGCTGGCCGAGTGCATCGCCGCGACCAACGAGGACATCGCCCAGGTGCATATTCCGATCGCCCTCTTCGGGCATGTCGGCGACGGCAATTTTCACCTCGTCGTGCTGGTCGATCGCGACAATCCGCAGGACATGGCCGAAGCGTCCTGGATCAGCAAGCGCGTCGTCGACCGCGCCATCACCATGGAAGGCACCTGTACCGGCGAGCACGGCATCGGCCTCGGCAAGCGCAAATATCTGGTCCCCGAACACGGCGCGGTTGCGGTCGACGTCATGCGCCTGCTCAAAACCGCGCTCGACCCGCACAATCTGCTCAATCCCGGAAAGATATTGCCGGAACGCTGAAGCGTGGCCAAACTCCGAGCCAACCAGAGACAAAAACGAGCAACCTGGCGCTACCGGCGATGGCCGCGTGGGAAGCCGCACGAGCGGCGTTGATGGCATAGAATCCGCGAATGCTCGAATCTGCGCCTGAAGCCCCGCCGGAAAGTCCGTTTCGCCAACTCGCCCTGCAGGGGGCCGCCGTCATTTGCGTGCTCTCGCTGGCCTGGCCCTATTTCGGCTGGATCGCCCAGCCCTTGCCATGGCGCGAAACCAGCTTCGCCATCGGCGGCGTCGCCTTTGTCTTCGCCACGCTAGCGCGGCAGCCCTGGCCGTGGCGCATCCTGCACGCGGCCTTGATGCCGCTTGCCTGGTTCTTCTACCCCATCCCCGGATGATCCGCCGCCGCCCCGACCTCGTGGTGCTCGTTGTCGTGTCGGTCGCCACCCTCGTCACGGTCGCCGCCTTCGTCAGCAGCCACCTGCTCTCCCGCGACAACGAACTGGAGATCGGCGAACGGCGGGTTCGGGATTTCGGCATCATGGTCGGCGAACATACGGCGCGCAGCTTCGAGGCCGTCGATATCCTGCTGCGCGAGATCGCGACCGACCTTTCCGAATACCAGCACGATTGGGAAAGCTGGGACGCCAGCCGCGGCTGGGATTATCTCGCGAAGCGCCACGCGACCTCCTTGCCCCAATTGCGCGACCTGGTCGTCTTCGACCGCGACGGCCTGCAGCGCTACATTTCGACCTATTTTCCGACACCGCGCATCAACGTCCGCGACCGGCCCTACTTCGTCGCCCTCGAAGCAGGGCAGAAGGCCACCACCTTCGGTCCCTACATCGGGCGCAACTCGGGACGCTACACCTATGCACTGGCGCGCCGCATCGACGATGCCCAGCGCAAATTCGCCGGCGTTGCCTTCGCCGCCATCGAAACCGGCTATTTCCAGGATTTTTGCTGGGCCAACCGGCTGGCCGACGATTTCGAATCGGTCATCATCAACGCCAGTGACCAGATCGTCGCCACCTGCCGCCCGACCGACCTCAGCAAGCAATCGCCGACCCTCGGCGCGCCGGCGCTCGAGGCGCTTTACGGCGGGCGCTTGCGCGGCTGGCTGCCGGTGACCGGCGTCGCGCGCAACAACGGACTGATCGCCTCGCTGTCGCCGGTGCCGGGCTTCGCCGACCTGCGCGTCCTCACCGTGCTGCCCGAAGCGAGCCTGCTCGCCGCCTGGCGCTCCCACGTCGAACAAATGGGGGCGCTGGTCCTGCTGATCGCCCTGATTCTTCTCTTCGGCGGCTGGCTGGTGCGGCGCCAGGTTCTCCAGATGCAGGCGATGACGAAGGAACTGGCCGCCAGCCACGAACAACTCGCCGAACGCGTCAGGGACGCGACCAACGAACTGGCCGCCCAGAAGGACGAAGCCGAACGCGCCAACCGCGCCAAGAGCCGCTTCCTGGCCGCCGCCAGCCACGACCTGCGCCAGCCGATGCACGCCCTCGCGCTGTTCGCCGCCGATCTCCAGCGCCAGGTTCGCGCCGGCAACACCGGGGAGTTGACCCGGCTGTCCGGACAGATCGCCACCTCGATCAGCCTGCTCGGCGAAATGCTCGATTCGCTGCTCGACATCTCGCGTCTCGACGTTGCCGGTGTCAAGCCGGAAATCAAGGCTTTCCCGCTGAACCCGATGTTCGAGCATCTGGCCGCGTCGTTCCGGCGCGCCGCGGTCGACCGCAATCAGCAGCTGATTTTCCGGCCGACCGTGCTGTGGGCGGACTCGGACCGCTGGATGGTCGAACGCATGCTCGCCAACCTGCTGTCCAACGCCTTGCGTTACGCCCCGCCCGGCGGGCGCGTTCTGGTCGCCGCGCGAAGGCGTGGCGACGCTGTCCTGATCGAGGTACGCGACAACGGCCCGGGCATCGCCAGCGAACATCAGGCGGCCATCTTCACCGAGTTCTACCAGGTCGCGAACCCGGCCCGCGAACAGGACAAGGGGCTCGGCCTGGGGCTCTCGATCGTCGACCGTCTGGCCCGCGCGCTGGGCATCGAGGTGCGCCTGCGTTCAGCCGCCAGGCGCGGAACGGTATTCGGCTTGCTGATCAAGACCGGGCTGCCGCGCCACGAAATCGTCGTACCCGCGGAGTCCCGCAACGCAGTGGCCGTTCACTTCGTTGGCCAGGGCGAAGACCTGCAGGCGGCGATGGGACTGGCCCGCAGCTGGGACTATGCGGTCAGCCATCAGCCGGCCGCCGATGCCGTACCGCCCGACATTCGCCGGCGCCTCGTCGTCATCACGCCGGCCAGTCAGGCAGCCATGCTGCGCCATACCTGGCCGGCTGCGACACCGATGATCGCCCTCGTCGACGCGCCGGGCATAGCCTTGCCGGCGGGCGTTTATCCGCTTTCGCTGCCGCTGCGCCCGGCCAAGCTGCGGGCGCTGCTCGAGCAGCTTCAGAAAACCTTGCCGAAATCGATGCCGTAGCGGGCGACCGCCACCAGCGCCTGGGTCCGGCTGGCAACGCCCAGCGCCTTGAAGATGGCGGTCACGTGAATCTTGACCGTGCCCTCCGAAAGTTCGAGGGTGTCGCCGATTTCGCGATTGGAAAGACCGCGCACCATCAGCGCCAGCACCTGCGCCTGACGCTCGGTCAGCCCGACTTCGCCGGGCTGGACGCCATTGCCGGCGGGCGGTAGCGGCGCCAACTCGTCGAGTCGCGCGGCTTTGCCGGCGCCGTCCGGGCGGAAGATATTGCCCGCCAGCACCTCGTGCAGCGCCGCCAGCAGCGCCTCGCCGGAAAAGGCCTTGGGAATGAAGCCGGACGCGCCGAGATTCATCACGCGGGTGATCGTCGGCGCATCGTCGAAAGCCGAAACCACGACGACGGGCAGCGCCGGGAACTGCCGGCGCAGGATGTCGAGACCGACAAAGCCGTCGATCCCCGGCAAGGCCAGGTCGAGCAGGACCAGGTCGACCTCGTCCTCGTCTTCGAGCACGGCCAGCGCCGAATCGAAATCCGCGCAGTCGCGCAGCACCACCCCGCTTTCGATCCGCGCCAGCAGCCGCACCAGCCCTTCACGCACCAGCGCGTGGTCCTCGATTATCAGAATCTTCAGCATGCCGCCCCCTGTTGTTCGCCGGGTATCAATTTATCATTTGCGCCGCGAAAGTGGTTTAAGATGCAAAGAGCCAATCGCACGGAGAGAGACATGTCCAACGACACCCCAAACATGAACGACCCCCTGGCTTTCTTGCGCAACATGTGGAGCGGCATGGGCGCTTCGATGCCCGGCATGGTGACGCCGACCTTCGACGTCGACGAACTCGACAAGCGCATCAAGGACATGAAGGCGGTCGAAGGCTGGCTGCGCATGAATCTGTCGATGCTGCAGATGACCATCCAGGGACTCGAAATGCAGCGCACGACGCTCGATGCCGTCCAGGCCATGGGCAAGATGGCGTCCGATGCCGCCCGGTCGATGCCGGCCGCCGCCGCGCCTGAAGCAGCCGCCCCCACGGCGGATGCCGCGGTCGACGCGGAAAATGGGGCATTTTCCGGCGCCGCGATGTGGCCCTGGCAGATGATGCAGCAGATGCGCGAGCAGATGCAGCAGTCCGCCGAAGCCGCCGAACAGGCATCCAGCGAGAAAAAACCGGCGGGCAAGGCGCCCGCCCGCCGCCCGCGCAAGTAATCAGCGGCTCAGCCACGCTGCCCACAGCGGCAGCGTCAGCATCGAGCCCAGCGTGGTCGCCGAAATGAGCCAGGCCACGCTGCGTCCGTCGCCGCCCATGCGCATGGCCAGGATGTAGGCCGACGACGCCGTCGGCAGCGCGGCGAACAGGACCGCCACCTGATAGTTCAGGCCTTCGAGCCCGAGCAGCCGGCCGACGACCGCCGCGATCAGCGGCAGCGCCAGCAGCTTGACCGCCAGCAGCCAGATCGAGATGCCGCGCACCGCCGCCGCCCCGTCGAGACGCAGGGCGGCGCCGACGGTAATCAGGCCGAGCGCGATCGAGGCATCGGCCAGCCGGCCGAGAAAGGCCTGCAGCGGCGCCGGCGGCACGAAGCCGGCGAGGTTCAGGAGGAACCCGGCGGCCGTTCCCCAGATCAGCGGATTGCGCGCCACCTCCCGCCACAGGCCGACTTCGCCGTGACGGGCCAGCATCCAGACCGAGACCAGATTGGCCAGCGGCACCGCGGCGCCGACGATCAGCCCCATGGTGGCGATTCCCGGCGCGCCGTGCAGCATGCCCGCCACCGCCAGCGCGATGTAGGAATTGAAGCGGTAGCCGCACTGGAACAGCGACGCGAAGGTCAGCGCCGGCAATTTGAGAAACGGTCGCGGCAGCAATCCGAGCAGCATCCCGGCGGCCATCGCGGCGAAGGCCGTGCCCAGCAGCGGCAGCGCCGCCCCCAGATCGAGATGGGTCTTGACGATGGCGTTGATCAGCAAGGCCGGAAACAGGATGAAATAGACCAGCTTCTCGACCCCGTTCCAGAAATGGTCGCCGAGATGCATCCAGCGTCGGATGGCAGTTCCGAGCAGGATCAGGGTGAAATCGGGGAGCAGCAGCAGGGCGGTATTCATCGCCGCATTGTAGTGCCGCGGTCGACCGGAAAATATCCGTAAAAACCGCAATCCGTCTTGACCCTCTCGCGCAAACCCGAAATACTCGGCGCTGCAAGGAGAAGCATATGAATCCCGAATGGTGGCACTGGATCGTCGGCGGTATCGTGCTGGTTCTCGCCGAACTGGTCATCCCGTCTTTTTTCATCGTCTGGTTCGGCCTCGGCGCGCTGCTCACCGGACTGCTGACGCTGGCCTTCGACCTCTCGGCGACAGCCCAGCTGGCGACCTGGACGCTGGCGTCGCTGGCCATGGTGGTGCTGTGGTTTCGCGTTTTCAAGCAAAGCTTCGTCAAGACCCGCGCCGGCACGGCGGATGGCGAGGTGATCGGTGAAATCGGCCTGCTGGTCAGCGCCGTCGCCCCCTTCGAGCGCGGCAAGGTCCGCTTTCAGCGACCTGTTCTCGGTTCCGAGGAATGGGTTTGCCTGGCCGATGCGCCGATCGCCGCCGGCGAACGGGTCAAGGTGGTGGCAGTCGAGGGCAGTTTCCTGAAGGTCAGCAAGACTTAAAGAGGTCGAAAAATGAATATCAATGCAGGATTTATCGTCACGCTGGCCTTACTGGTCTTTGTCGCCGTCACCATCGCCAAGGGCGTGCGCATCGTGCCGCAGGGCGAGGAATGGATCGTCGAACGGCTCGGCAAATACCACGGCACGCTGAAGCCCGGCCTCAACATCGTCATCCCCTATCTCGACAAGATCGCCTACCAGCTGATCACCAAGGACATCATCCTCGACGTCCAGGAACAGGAGGTCATCACCCGCGACAACGCGGTGATCCTGACCAATGCCATCGCCTTCATCAAGGTCACCGACCCGGTCAAGGCGGTCTACGGTGTGACCGATTTTTCCGAAGCGATCCGCAACCTGATCATGACCACGCTGCGTTCCATTGTCGGCGAAATGGAACTCGACGAGGCGCTGTCGTCGCGCGACAAGATCAAGGCCCGGCTGCGCGAGAGCATTGCCGACGAGGCCGTCGACTGGGGCCTGACCGTCAAGTCGGTCGAAATTCAGGACATCAAGCCGTCACAATCGATGCAGAAGGCCATGGAAATGCAGGCCGCCGCCGAGCGCGAGCGCAAGGCCGTCGTCACCCGCTCCGAAGGCGCCAAGCAGTCGGCGATTCTCGAAGCCGAAGCCCGGCTGGAATCGGCCAAGCGCGACGCCAACGCCCAGGTCATGCTGGCCGAAGCCTCGGCCGAGGCGATCCGGCGCATCACCGCCGCCATCGGCGAGCAGACCGGCCCGATGTCCTACATGCTCGGTGAAAAATACATCGCCGCGCTGGAACGCATGGGCGAAAAGGACAACGCCAAGCTCGTCGTGCTCCCGGCCGACCTGCAGGAGGCGGTGCGCGGACTGTTCGGGCGCAAAGGCTGACCGGCTGATTGATCCATGCATCAATCGGTGGTCAGGGTTTTATCGTAACTCTCTTCGTCCGGAAGAAATGGTTCGGCCGGGATCGGGGCTTCGCGCGGAATTGGTTCGACGCTGACGGGCAGCGTAAGGACTTTGGCGACACGCCCCTCGATCTGCTCGGCGATGTGATTGACTCCTGCCATCACGCCAGTGCCGGGATCTTCCATCAGGCTGAACCACATATCGTCCTCGGCTGCGTTCAGGTCCTCACGCAGCTGCGCCTCCAGTTCCGACCGTTCGTTCTCATGTGCGATAACGCCGAAACCCGCCGCGCCAAGGGAAATCACCATGCCAGCCACGCCGCCAACTGCCGCCGCGGCAGCGCTTGCGCCGCCGCTGATGGCGAGTTTGGCCATCAGTTTTTCGCTGACCCGTTTCGCCGCCGGCGATATCCTGGCCTCCGACGGCCCGGTGCCCGGGCCACCAGCATTCTTTCGAACCTGGTCGATCAGGGCCACAAAGGCGGGTAGCCCGGCAATCGGATCAGCATGGACAATCTGGTAGAGCGAAGCGTCATGCATTGCGGGAGGCGCCAGCGCAATCGCTGGAAGGTTCTTGAGTCGCCGGTCAAATTGCTCCGGCGGTATGCCGTAGCGCCTTGGGATGCCCTGAATTTGCTCACCAAGGAGTTGGATGTAGAGGGTTGTCGCTCTCACCCTGACCACCTCGGGATCGACCTCTTTGGCGACGGGATCCAGTACGCGCCGGTTGTATTGCTCCTGCAGATCGGTGGCCAGTTGCCTTACGGCCGGATCCGTTCCCTCGCCGATGCTCAGTTTGTACCAGGCCACTTTGACCGCGAGCCATTGCTGGGTCCAATAAGCTGTGAACCACGGAATGAAATCGGCCTCGGTGCGCTGGTGGACGCGATCCCGCCAACTCTCCATGTAACCGCCAGCGTAGTTCCTGGCCGGCCCTCGCGCGGCAAGCGATGCGGCACTGATGTCCCGATCGACTCGCCACCAGGTCTCCTGCGGGACGTGAACCGGCGCAATCTGGCTGGGTGCACGATCCGGGGTGGCACATCCCGCCAGTGCCAGCATCAGCACGACGACCAGGAAATGCAGATTGAAGAACGCGATCCCGAAGAAAGAATTCGCCAGCGGCCGCCCGCTCGCTGTTGCAAATGTTTGAACTGGGCAATTCACGCTGATCATGCACCTATTTACCCGGCATGCCTGCTGGATGCGCTCCAGGGACCAGCCGGCGTACACGCTGCTCGCGTCGCTCTACCAGATCAGCGCTCGAACAAGCCGTCACCAGGCGCTCTATTTGGCAACATCTTCGTACTGCCGGCGCAGCCGGTCCAGGCCCTGCTGAAAGGCTTCCGCGTCGCCGTGGTCGAAGAAGTTCGGGTAGCGGTCATGCGCCGCGCGGATGCGGCGGGCGTGCTTGATCGGACACCAGTACTGCTCGGTGCGCGCCGCCACTTCGCGCGTATAGGCCGCAACGCCGTTGCCATACGAGCAATACAGACAATTGAACTTCTCGATGATGTTCAGGTAGGGCAATGCTTCGCGGTCGAAGACCAGATAGTCGGCGCGCCGCACCCGAGGAATTCGGTAGATCGGGAAGCAGACGGATTGATAGACGGTGACGAAGAGATCGAGCAGCAGAAAGGGAATCCACCCCGCGTAAATCACCGGCGCGGTCAGCGCGACGGGTAGACGACTTTGGCGCAGGAAGCGGAACAGGTCGGTCTTGTAACGACGCTGCTGGCGCTGCAACTCCTCGGCGAGTTCGAGTTTTCTCTCGGCCCACTCTTCGCGCGTCCGGCGATATTCGTCTTCAAGCTCGTCCTGCAGGACATGAATGCGCGCCAGCAGTTCGTCGATATTCCGGTTCATGATCCCTGATTCCTTGCCTGGATGGGCATGGCAAATGTCCACCCCGGGGAGTGTGCCCGATCGGCAGGCAGGCGTCACGCGCTAACCAAGGATGCCGGCGGCCTTCAGGCGGTCGATCTGGGCGTCCGGATAACCGGCCGCGCGCAGGATTTCCTCGTTGTGCTCGCCGGCTTGCGGCGCCGCCTGGCGGATGGCGAACTCGTGGCCGGAGACTTTAAGCGGCGGGGCAAACTGCGTCAGGCCGTCATCCCGCAGCACCATCCCGCGCGCGGCGATCTGCGCGTTGTCCAAAGCTTCTTCGGGCGTCAAAACCGGCGTTACACAGCAGTCGACTGCGGCAAACAGCTGCGCCCAGTCATCCCGCGGGCGCGTCGCGAACACGGCGGCGACCTCGGTTCGCAAGCCGGCATCCCATTGCCGCTCGATCCACGCCGGTCGGCCAAGAAGCTCGCAGCACGTCTTCCAGAACTTGCCTTCGAGCGCCCCGACCGCCA
>Ga0209507_1003262_pt1 | contig 10305 bp, 13 predicted proteins | sample AD_UKC028_MetaG_FD_184414 | JGI IMG/M metagenome (GOLD analysis project Ga0209507, IMG submission 184414) | Active sludge microbial communities of municipal wastewater-treating anaerobic digesters from USA - AD_UKC028_MetaG (SPAdes) (version 2) | ecosystem: Engineered > Bioreactor > Anaerobic >...
GCTGTCTTGGGCAACGAGGCTAGTCGGGGCGAGGGCACAGAGAATGGCAAAGGCAAATGCCTGGCGTAGCATGGAGTCCTTTGGTTTCGGCCTAACGAAACGCGCATCAGCTGCGAGGGCGCTCGCGGCAGCCGCCGCGCGACCTCCAAACAGTATCAGGCGCGGCGGCTGCCGCAGATAGGGCGCGCCCTCGACAGCTGCATGCGCTGGTTAGGCAGAATCAGGCACCTGCGCTACTGATTGGGCGCCTTAAAGTCTCTCCGGGTCATTTCTGTGACCTGGCCGTCGGGAAGGTGTAGGAGAAACTCCCGGAAATAGATCGCGCCAGAGTCGTAGGCGAGTAAGGTCACTAGGGCGGCCGACGGGGTAACCCATTGGTAGATGCCAGGGCGCAAGACTTGAAGTGGACTGGCTCCCGTGAGATGCCACATGGAATCCGGAATGGCCGTAACTGTGTCCACAAACGCTACCCCAGCATACAACGATCCCAGATATCGGGCAGCTGACCGAACGTAGGCCACGGCGTTGGTTGAATCCACGCCATCCGCCGGGTGCCGCAGTATCAGGAAGGTGAAGCCGGTTAGGCTGTTGAGGACGTAGACGACGCCTTGCGAGTCCGAGGCGACGAACGGGCGCGCGGTATCGCCATGCTCGAGGAGGCACTGGCCGGCGAAGAACCGCACCCCGGGAAAATATGGGTCAGTGTATGGGCGTGTGCTGTCAATGGATGAACACCCGCCGAACCCCGCGACTTGAGCCAGTAACCCATCTGTGATGGCCGCCGAGTCCTGCGCCTGGGCGCTCCTCGCGGCGGCAACCGTGGCGCACCAGCAGAAGATCGCCCCACCAATTACACCAGAAAGGCGCACAAGCTCTCCGGATTCTGCCTAACGAATGGCGCATCAGCTGCGAGGGCGCTCGCGGCAGCCGCCGCGCATCCTCGAAGTCAGTATACAGCGCGGCGGCTGCCGCAACTAGAGCGCGCCCTCGACAGCTGCATGCGCTGGTTAGACCGCGGCGGCGCACCTAGTGCGGCGGATCGGGGCCGCGGTGGACAGCACCAATTACCTCACGTGGTGCCGAGATCTGATATTCCACCCACACGAGCCGCGGCCTCCCAGTGATGTCGAGCTCCACACGACCAACAGTGTCGGGAGCGCCGATGACTGAGCCCGTGGAATCGACGGGGGTCGTTATCCGGACAAATGCCGTGGCCTCGACGACCTTGGAGGTGTCGGTCGGCGCGAAGATGGGCTCGACTGCGGTATCCCCCCCAAGCCTTCGGAGGGCCGCTGCGACCAAGGCACACTTGTCTGTGTCGCTGAGAGGGATGGTTTCCCATTCCATCGGAGGTGCGATGTGGGGGAGATTCTCCCGAGGGCAGCCGCCAACAGCCGCTAGCGAATCCAGGAGGCCGCGAAAGGTTGTCACGGAAGCAGCTTGGGGCTTCTCCGAGGAGGCCCCGCAGGCCAAAAGTCCAACTGCCAAGAGCAACTCGTATCTCATCGGCTCAAGGGGTTCTGGTCACAGAGCAACGGAGGGCCGCGGTCTAACGAAACGCGCATCAGCTGCGAGGGCGCTCGCGGCAGCCGCCGCGCGACCTCGCATTTAGTATAAAGCGCGGTGGCTGCCGCAGATAGAGCGCGCCCTTGTCAGCTGCATGCGCTGGTTAGGTGGCCCCTCCACCAATGCTTCGTCTGTCATTGCGGTCCACAAGTCAGGGTCGCGAACAACCAGCGCCCTCCCGGGAAGGAACTGGCGAGCCAGCTATCTTCGAGTCGGACGACCCGAACCGATTCTCGGTACGAGTCTCCCATCGAATGGCGTATGTTGCATTCTCTTGCGCTGAAGAAGTACGCCGTAACGGATACATACGCAGTGTCCGGGGATGTCCGCCGTGGCGGCGCCTTAAGGACTAGGTAGCTAGCCAAATCTAAGTCGCGGCATCCTGGGCTATCCCGAGTTCCACAGACTGCAACGATGCGGCCTTCCTGAAGCCAATCCTCCATCCATTGATGTGGGATCTGCTTCCAGTATGAATCCCCCAAAGTATCCAACACCACCGAGGGGCCGGGTTCTGCGCGTGGTGGCGGTGAACCATCCGTCAACGTGCTGGCCGCAGCGAGTTCGGCTGCCGCAGCGTAATTGCTTGGGCCAAAGTAGGTTAGTAGCGCTTCCAGCACGCCACGGATATCAGCGGGTGGGAGGGGCTCCGTCATCGAGCTGTCAGGCCCCCCGTATGCATCGAGTTCGATCAGCAGGTTCGCCTGATCGGATGTCGAGGCCGCGACCTCGAGCTGAGACTTCACGTAGCCAATGAAGGAGCCTTGAAGGACAACTTGCGATGTGGGGACAGCGTGTAGATGCCAACGGCCCTGGCTATCTGCTGCGGTCTGGTGCGGCGTGCCCAAGACCTGTACCTGTGCATTTGCGATAGCCTGTCCGCCGCTGCGAACTTCACCGGATAAGCTGCGTGTGCTTTCCGGCCTTGGACTTTCGGTCACAGGTACGGCGGCCGAACAGCTCGACGCCGTAACAACTCCAGCTGCGGCGATGACGGTGGTGAGGCGCGGCATGGGGTCCACCTAACGAAACGCGCATCAGCTGCGAGGGCGCTGCGCGGCAGCCGCCGCGCCGTCCTCAGTTAGAACCTACGGCGTGGCGGCTGCCCGAGCCAGCGCGCCCTCGCCAGCTGCATGCGCTGGTTAGGTGGCAATGTCCTGTGCTATCGGGGCCACCGGCAGTCGCCTACGCCACTTGCGGACCCGGAGGTAGGCGAGGAGTGCCCCGGTTGGAACCCCAAAGGACAGCATCCATGGACTCGTCGGCCCCGGCCGGAACGCAGCTCCTCCGAATAGCAGGAGGCGAGAGGCTTGCGCCAAGACCTCACCTGATGACCAGTTTAGCCCAAAGGCAGGTGTAGCTACTAGTGCAACGGCAGCCCAAGCCCAGCGCCGTGGTACGCGGCTGCGAACGACATACACTGCCGTTCCGATCGTAACAACTGGCACCAATAGGGCAAGGATAAGCCACAAGTACTGGTGTGGGGGTCGATCGGCCAAAGTAAAGGCGTGCTGAGATTCGAGCGATGAATCCAGTGAGTAGACGCTGAAGCCAACTATGTCGACATGCTCGCCGTCATATTGGGCGGCCACATTGCACGCGACCCAACCACTGCCATTCCGTGCCGGCCCCTCGAAACTGAGATTGACTTGGCGGACACCTGTGCCGAGATCCTGATTGATGTGAGCCCCGATGATATGGAGCGAATCGAGGTCAGCGGAGGCCATCACGCTTGAGAGATCAGGCAGCATGCTACGGACGGTATCCGGAGGTATCTCGGGTCCGAGCAGGCTGATGAACGAATCAGTCTGAGCAGCACTAATGAGTTCAAGGACATGCCTGGCGAATAGGCGTTCCGCTTCGGAAGTGTTCTTGCGGGCGAAGGACTCGATATCAGGGCTACAGGCAGTTAGCAGAGCGAGGCAAACGAGCGGAGCGAGTTGCCGCTTCATTGGACACCTACTGCTTGGGGTGCCTGCATTGCCACCTAACGAAACGCGCATCAGCTGCGAGGGCGATTGCGGCGCAGCCGCAAGATAAGCGCCCTCGCCAGCTGCATGCGCTGGTTAGGCGGCTGACTCAGCAAAGCTCGACGCAGTCACAGCGGAGTCCAGCGGCGTGAGTACTGCCATGATCTCCATCCGCTCGCCGGGTCGCGTCAGCGTGGCATGGCGCGATCCCGGCGGGAAGGGCGCCGGCGCGGCCACTTTCAGTGCCCAGCCCGTTTGTGCCGCAGCAGCGAGCACGCGATCAAAAAGGTCGTCAAGAACGGCCTTCGCGGCAGGATCCGGACTCAGGAAGCCAGCGGCGGCATCAATGAGATCCAGCACGCCCGTCACCGCACCTCGCAATCCTGGGGGGCCGGGGGTCCGTTTGGCCCGCTGGGCAGGGCGCTCTCCAGCAGGTAGCACAGGCCAGACGCAGGTGGCGATGTCCTCGGATTCGGCATAGGACATGGATTGATTCACGACGAAGGGCAGGCGCGATGGGTAGTCCGCGGGGCGGGCGTCGGAGGGCAACGCCTCCCGAAAAGTGTCTGGATCTGGAGCTTTGAGCCCTGGAGGAAACATCAGCGACCCGCCTCCAGTGAGGATTGCTGCCGCCTAACGAATCGCGCATCAGCTGCGAGGGCGCTGCACGGCAGCCGCCGCGCATCCCCGCCGTTCAATATGGAGCGCGGCGGCTGCCGGAGCAAAGCGCGCCCTCGCCAGCTGCATGCGCTGGTTAGGCCGCCGCTCAAGCTTTTCTTCTGGTCGACTTCTTGACTGCTCGCTTCTGCCTGGTAGGCGCAGCCTGAAGCGGGTGTTTGTGGTCTTGCTTGTCCTTTAGGACTACTTGAATGGTAGTCCGCCCATTCGCCTCAGGAGGCTGGCGGCAGAACGTCTTGAGTCCACGCTTCGCAGCGAGGGCTGCGAGGGGCACGGCGAAGCTTGCGGGAATGCTCAGTTTGGTGGATAACAGCGCACCGACATTGACGATCAACTCGCGGATATCACCCCCAACTGCTTCCTGTGCCCAGAACTTTGGCGCGCCGTCCTTACAAAGAAGACCGTAGACCTGCCATCGCACCTTATTCCACAGCGCCTCTCCGAGCCCTTCGTAGTCTGCGCTGAACTTGAGGCCTGGGCGGGCGCCGAGATACACGTAGGCTACGCCAAGGGCGAAATACGGATCTCGGAGCCCTTGGGCCGCGACAAAGCGGGCTTCCTGAAGTGCCTTCTCGGTCACTCGAGGTGCTGGCATTAGCCATCCGGGGAATCGCGAGATTCTGGCCTAACAATCGACGGCGGCCTAACGAATCGCGCATCAGCTGCGAGGGCGCTCGCGGCAGCCGCTGCGCGACCTCAAGATCAGTATAAAGCGCGGCGGCTGCCGCAGATAGAGCGCGCCCTCGACAGCTGCATGCGCTGGTTAGGCCGCTATTTGGGGATCACAGCCTCGAGTAGTGCGTCGATGTAGAGGCCAGCTTGACCTGACAACCTCTCCAAGGCTTGGTTTCCATTGCCAAGTGGTTGACCCTCCACCCAGCCGCTGAACTTGGCCAGCGCCGCCGTAACACAACCCTCGTGCTTGAAGGCGTTGTTGATGCAGCGTAATTCGTCGACACCAGCATAGCCAGGCAAGGCCGTCAAGTCTTGACCCAAGTCGCTTAGAAATATCTCCTGCAGCCTCTCTACGCGAAAAAGCTGGCGCTTCCTTACCTCTTTGGTACCCCACCGGAATCCAAGAGCACGGCTTGTCGCCAATTCTATCACACGGTAGAACGCCACAATCAGAAGCTGCTCGGCGAACTCAAGGGTGCGGTCTAGATCTTCTCGTTCTTCCGCGAGGAGGTCTGCCAGTAGGGGCTCATCCTTGAACTGGGCCATCCTCACCCTGAAGTCGTCCCATGCGCGAACGCGGTGAGCGTGGGCCTGGCTACGAATCTCGACTATGCGACCGATCTCCAGGCGAATGAACTCACGAGATGCATGGATGATGAGGGGTCGATTCGTGGGGGGCGGTCGGACTGGTAACAATTGCCCTCCATAGCGGCCTAACGAATGGCGCATCAGCTGCGAGGGCGCTCGCGGCAGCCGCCGCGCATCCTCGCTAGCAGTATAAGGCGCGGCGGCTGCCGCAGATAGAGAGCGCCCTCGCCAGCTGCATGCGCTGGTTAGCCGGCACCTGGCGAACATCCACGCTGCTTTCTTGGATCAACGCCACAGCCGCAGGATGATCCAAATTATCCCGTTTGCTGTCAGCAGCGCAGACCCGCCGGCGACCGCCGCAGCACGAAACTCCGCCTCAAAAGATTGCGCGGCATATGGCGCCTCATATCGGTTCAGATAGGCCCACTCGTGCGCTTCCACGAAGAGGCCTCGGCATTCCGGACAACGATCCAGCACGAGTCCGTTCCAGCCAGCCGTCCGCATAGCGACCGCGCAACGCGGACACCGACGCGCGCTGTGGCCGCGCTCGGGTATGCGGTCCTCAGGGGGGTCAGCACCAGGTGGAAGGACTCGAAGGATTGCTCGATCGAGCTCCGTCTCATCGAACCAGAGCCCATTGCAGCGCCCACAGCGATCCACGATCACGCGGTCAACGGACTCTGAAGTCATGGGCCAACGACAGCCGGGGCACGCAGTTTCCATAACGGGGCTATGCATCTAGTGGTGTCCGGCTAACGAATGGCGCATCAGCTGCGAGGGCGCTGCGCGGCAGCCGCCGCGCCGTCCTCGGGTAGAACCTACGGCGTGGCGGCTGCCAGCACCAGCGCGCCCTCGTCAGCTGCATGCGCTGGTTAGACCGAGGCCAATCACGGATCTAGACTCTGCATGGGGAACCGGCTACCGGGTACAGGCTTAGCGGAACCCAAAGCGTGTCGACGATCGTTTGGCCAAGATCAAACGAATACGAAGGCGAGGGCGAGCCGAATCCGGAGACCTGCCACATTCCCGAGTCTCCGAACAAGAAGTCCGCGGCGTCATTCATTCCGGAGGAGAGGGAGTCCATTGCTGCCGCTGGCAGCGGCGAGCCGTCGGCCGAAGCGAGGGTGAAGACGAGCCGTCGACACCCTAAACGCCGAGAATAGGGGCCCCAGAGAACCCATCGATAGTGAATCTGACTGGCTGCCTCAATCCACGCCTCATTGACGATGAAACTGACTCCGTGATAGGAGAGCGGGTTACCGCGGACCGGGAGGATGGATACGAGGACGTTTCGCTCAGCGGCCTCTTTGGCCGTGTTGGACACTGCGAAGCGCGAGTGATCTGAAGTTGTGGCCACGTCGAGGGCGCGGTAGGCGAGTAAAGGCGTGAGTATCAGAAGTGTACCCGCGCTCAACAGCAGGACTGTACGGCGCCTCATCTCGCGGGCTCCTCGCGGTTGTGGCCGCGGTCTAACGAATGGCGCATCAGCTGCGAGGGCGCTCGCGGCAGCCGCCGCGCGGCCTCGCTAGCAGTATAAAGCGCGGCGGCTGCCGCAGAAAGAGCGCGCCCTCGACTGCTGCATGCGCTGGTTAGACCGCAGCCCCGACACCTGCGACGAAGCCGTTTGGGCGCGGCTGGATTTGTGGAAGCCCATACTCAGCCAACGCGGCGACGAGGTCCGGCTCGGGCCGCGCACCAACAATCTCGATTGCCGTATATGGGGGGTCATGGGAATGTTCACCGTGGTGCAGGTGGATATCCCCTAAAACGTCGATTGCCCAGGTTGCCGGGGAGTCGGCTGGGTCGACCCGAAAAACGGTCACGGAGTCCTGGCTAGGTCTACCCGCCGCCATGTGGCGGGCCCGGACGGCCTCTGCTGCCGCTCTGTTGGCAGCGGAATCCGCAATCCAGACGGGCATGCGTTCGGCCAATGCGGCAACGCGATCGCCGAATGCAGGATCGACAATGAGGCCAACCATATACCGGATGTCTGTCGCCATTGTGGGCTCGCGGGTTGATCACTGCTGGCTGCGGTCTAACGAAACGCGCATCAGCTGCGAGGGCGCTCGCGGCAGCCGCCGCGCGACCTCCCAGCAGTATCAGGCGCGGCGGCTGCCGCCGCAAGAGCGCGCCCTCGCCAGCTGCATGCGCTGGTTAGGCGTCAGGATGGCGTGGCGCCTTCCAACTGGGACCCAAGTACCTCTGGTCAACGTGCTTGCAGAACAGATCTGCGAGAGGACGGATGTCCTTCCTGACCTCGTTGAACTGCCAGAGCTTGTCCTCTGGTGCGACATTGAGACGCGCATAGGTCAGGTGTGCAATTTCTTTGCCGACACGGTCTTCGAGCTTGGTCAGGGATTTAGGAAGTGCCCCGCGAATGTCTTCCCATGTGGGTCCGGTGGGGAAGAAGTCCTGGGCCAAGACATCGTCGGGCCTAGGCGAGCGCGGATGAAAGAACTGAAGCAAGCTGCGTGCATGAATCGTGAAGGATTCGATCAGCGCGTTGAGGATGGCGCCTTCGCCTACTGCATCCAACGTCAGGATACCGGCAACATGCTCAAGCATCCACAGCTCGTAGTACACGTGCTCCGATGCTCGTTGAAGGATCTTGGCTTCACGGGGAGGGCGGGCTTTGGTCACTGTGCTCCTGACGCCTAACGAAACGCGCATCAGCTGCGAGGGCGCTCGCGGCAGCCGCCGCGCGACCTCGCTAACAGTATAAAGCGCGGCGGCTGCCGCAGATAGAGCGCGCCCTCGACTGCTGCATGCGCTGGTTAGACGGCGGCCAGAATCAAGAGTCCTAAAGCCACCGCCATCGACATCAGCCCAAAGGCGACTGTCATCCGCGGCAGGTATCCGGCACCCGGCAGCAGCACAGCTCGTTCAGGATTCTCTGGATCGTAATGAACGTCGACAGGGCCGGGGTCCGATACGCGGTAGAGCGCCCGCTCTGCCTCAGAGTAGTAGCGAAAGCGTCGATGGGTGAAGCGATGCCCGGTGTAGACCTCGGAGCCAACCCGGTACCGATAGTGGACTTCCGCCACTGCGGCGCCAAAGCCAGGAAACCCTCTCCGTAGCTTGGCGGAGAGCAGCTCGCCTCGCACAATCGGCCAGGTCGAGACCTCGCGGGCGAGACGCACGTCGAGGTAGCCCGTGATCGTGGCCGCCGCGCCCATGACTCCGAGGAAGACGGGCAGGACTGGGTCCATACCTACCAAGGACAGAGGTGGTGCCGTCTAACGAAACGCGCATCAGCTGCGAGGGCGCTGCGCGGCAGCCGCCGCGCCGTCCTCGGTTAGAACCTACGGTGCGGCGGCTGCCAGCACCAGCGCGCCTTCGTCCGCTGCATGCGCTGGTTAGGTGGCCGCGGCGGTACAGTCTACATACATAGGTGACAGAACAGTCCAAGGACATGGGTGACACTCCCCACTAGGCTCCAGGTTCCTCCAGGAGGGACCGATGCCGTGGCACGAGGAGTCGACCATGCAGCTGCGCCGGCAGTTGATCCAGGATGTCCGGAGCGGGGCCACCCCGCTCACCGAGCTCGCTGCCGCCTACGGCATCAGCCGGAAGACCGCCTACAAGTGGCTCGCCCGCTACGAGGCCGGCGGCATGGCGGCACTCGTCGATCAGTCGCGGCGCCCGACCACCTCGCCTACCGCCACGCCCCCCGAGCTCGTGCGCGCGCTACTGGAGGCCCGGGCCCATCACCCCACGTGGGGCCCCCGGAAACTGCTGCGCCTGCTGCGCCAGCGCGAGCCCCATGCCCCGTGGCCCGCGCGAAGCACGCTGGCGCTGCACCTGCAGCGGGCGGGCGTGGTCGTCTCGCCCCGGCGGGTCCGCCGCCCGGGGCACCCCGGCCGTCCCCAGGCCCCGATGGATGCGCCCAATGCCATCTGGACCGTCGACTTCAAGGGCCAGTTTCGGCTCGGGGATGGCGCGCTCTGCTATCCCCTCACCATGGCCGATGGCTTCAGCCGCTTCCTGCTCCGCTGTGACGGGCTCACCAGCACGGCAGTCGTGGGGAGTCGGGTGGTCTTTCAGCGCGCCTTCGAGACCTATGGACTCCCGGTCCGGATCCGGAGCGATAACGGCGTGCCCTTCGCCACCCAGGCGCTGGGGCGCCTCTCCGCGCTCTCGGTCTGGTGGATTCGCCTCGGCATCCTGCCCGACCTGATCGAGCCCGCCTCGCCGCAGCAGAATGGGCGGCATGAGCGGATGCACCGGACGCTGAAGGCCGAGTGTGCGCGGCCGCCCCAAGCCACACGGCGCGCGCAGCAGCGCCGCTTCGATGCGTGGCGCACCGAGTTCAACACGCAGCGTCCGCACGAAGCCCTCGGCGACGCGACGCCCGCCTCGGTGTATCGCCCCTCGCCGCGTCCCTATCCGCGCCGGCTCCCGGCGCTGGCGTACCCCGCGCACTACGAGGTGCGACGCGTCAGTCACAACGGCGGGATCCGCTGGCAGAGCACCTGGGTGAATGTCAGTCAGACGCTGGGCGGGGAGGAGATCGGCCTGGTCGAGATCGATGACGGGGAATGGGATGTGTACTTCGGCTCGCTCCGCCTCGGCCGCTTCCACGAACGGACCCGCCAGATCGAAGATGCCAACGGGCGGCAGCATCGCCGCCCGTACTGAAGTGTCACCTATGTCCTTGGACCATTTTGTTACCCATGTCCTTGACTGCTCAGGCAGTCTCAATCGCCGTGTGTTGGCTTTCGACTCATGACGAAGGCTCCGTGCGCTGAATCAGGAGATTCGCGCTGTTGCCATGTACCGACTACTGAATCACCGACCCATTTCCCTCGGAATACCAGGCCGCCTGGGCGCA
>Ga0209507_1003265_pt1 | contig 10301 bp, 9 predicted proteins | sample AD_UKC028_MetaG_FD_184414 | JGI IMG/M metagenome (GOLD analysis project Ga0209507, IMG submission 184414) | Active sludge microbial communities of municipal wastewater-treating anaerobic digesters from USA - AD_UKC028_MetaG (SPAdes) (version 2) | ecosystem: Engineered > Bioreactor > Anaerobic >...
GAAAACATTCTGAAGCTTTCTTATTAACCGCTTTAATTTTCGCCTAAATTTTCTCGGGTCCTCCTGCTTTGATCCTAAAGTTTTTTGCAGCGTCGCCTTGTTTTTCTTTTTCACTAATTTCTGGGTCCTCTTACTGTCTGCTTTCTTATACTCCATCATTCCCCCGTAAATAGTCGCCCAGGTCCTTGAAGGGTGACGGGATCTTCACTTGCTGCGGGCATGGAAGCCCGGCTTTAAGAAACAAGTCCGCGACCATGCGCGCCCCTTCCTGCCCGGCCCGGTCCTGATCCGGGACCAGGAAGACGGTTGACGTCCCGTCCGGCGTCTGGAAGTCGCGGAAGGCCTCGACCCATTCCGGCTTGAAGTCCCCAGCTCCCGGCGACCCGACCGCTGCATGGCCGAAAGTCAGCGCGGCCCAGGTGTCGGATTCCCCTTCACAGATATATACCTTCGGGGGCTTCGTCTTCAGCGTGTCGATATTATACAGGCAAGGGATCTTCCCCGCGGTATTGCGGAAGCGGTCGATTCCCCGGCTTTCCGCCAGGTCTTTATTCATGGGCGGGCGGGCCTTCAAATAGACCGGGCGCCCGGCGCGGAAATAGGGGATGACGATAAAGCCGACCTTCGCCTTGACGTAGCTATAAAAAGACCATAGCCCCGACGCCTTAACCTGATCCTTCCCGAAGCGCGCTTCCAGATCTTCCAACGCTGCCAGGTATTCATGCCCGCAGAAGCGCAGGCCCAGCGCCTTGACGACCTCGGACGCGATATGCTTTTCCCTGGTCAGCCATGCAAGGGGCTGTTTTTCGACTTCCCGGCATTTCCCCAGGAAAGCGGAATAAATATCTTCGTAGGATGCCCCAGGGGACGACTTCTCGGGGGGCCTCGATACTTTGCCCGGGGCTTTTTCAGACGTTAGCGTCTGTTGTTTCGGCGTTGTATTACTACGGCCCCGCGGCTGCTGCAGGCCGACTTTCCCCGCAACCCATTTCAGCGCCGACTTAAAATTCCCCGCAGATCCCGCCAGCTGGACCAGGGCGAAGACGTCCCCCTTCGCTTTGCACTTGTGACAGATGAAGGCCCCGTCCTTGACGACCAGGTCCGGCGTCTTGCCCCCGGTCGGCTGACAGGACGGGCAGAAAAAACGGCCCCCGCGTTCCTGCAACCCCAGGTCGAAAGCTATTGCCCGGATATCGGCTGCAGCCTTGACCCTGTCCTTGAAGTCGTCATTCAGCGGCATGGTCTTTCTTCTTCTTCGGCAGGGCGGGCGACGTCAGGAAGCCTCGCCCCTGCTTCTCTCTGATAGAGAATATTAGGGAAGGTAACAAAATAGCTTTTCCTTTTGTATTGCCCATTTCCATTGTTACCTTTCCCCTTCCATGTGCTAAATTCCCCCCTTCCATGTGCTAAAAAAGGTAACAAGCTCATTATTTGCCATCCTTCGGCTTGTGCTTTTCGACAAAGTCCCGGACGCGCTGCCATACTGCGGGATCTATTCGTCCAGTCCCCGGATTGCGTTCTCCCCTTTCCATCATTGACCAGGTCTTGAAGCTCGGCCCCTTCATCATCCTGGCAAAGTCGCGGATATTGACCCCAGCTGCAGACCGGGCGGCGCGGATTTCTGTCCCGGTCGGAATTGGCTTCGGCTTTTCAGTGAATGGTAGCGTTTTTTGAATTTCAATTTTCGGCGCTGCCTCAATTTGTATTGGTGGTAACGCGGGGACGTCTTCTTCCCCTTCTATATCTTTTGCTTGTTCCTTTGATAATAGGATCCCGGCAGGCATAAACAGCGGCGACCTTACCAGGTGATAGATAGGATTTTTCCTGCGCCCGGATTTAATCCATGAATCGGGGGCAAGGCGGGGCCTTTCGTCTGATCCTGGCAACAGCGCCGCAATGTCGGGTTGCTTCAAACGGAAGATTGCCTTTTCGACCGCTTCTTCCCTGCGGTCGGGGTGCTTCGGATCGTATTCTAAATTCAGCATGGCATAAAGGCGTTCTGCCTCTCGTTCTAGAGTGTTCCGCGGTTTTTTACTTTGTGGAGGCGGTTTGTAGATATCATGGCATACAAGGATTAAAAGGTTGTGTGCGACGTATGCTTTTTCGGCGCGCAGCTTGGCTGACGCCGCGAAGATTCTAGCTGGGACCTTGACATTCCAGCCGCTTCGGATAACGCGCCCCAACTTGTCCTTCATGATCCGTCCCTTTTTGTCAAATAGGGGGACCGCCTTTAGATCGTCAACATAAACAGGATTCCAGCGCCAGCCGATTGAATGAAGTGTAAAGCGATCCTTCGGCAGTGCTTTAATGTCTTTCCCGAGCGCGCTTGTGACCCTGCGTCCGTTGACTTCAAGGTCAATCGCTATTTTACGCAGGGCATGGTCTGTCGATGAAACGATTTCTCCGCCTTTGTCCTTATAGAATAATTCCAGACTTGAAATGACGTATTCAGACCCCAGGCCGATAAAGTCCCGGGACCATACCTTCCCAAAGCGCTTAATGCCATATTTCAAATAATAATTTTTTTGCGTATGCAGTTTGACGGCTTCCGCCAGGATATCTTCGCGCTGCTGTGTCCGTCCCGTTTCGCCCGATTCCATCAGATTGTAAATCCTGTTTTCTAGTTCTGAAACGCGGACCTTTTGCCACCCGCCCGGGTCCTTCTCGGACGTGAAATAAAAAAACGCCAGGCCGACGGCCCAATTAAGCGGCGTCCTGTATCTCAGGAATTGCTGCCGCTTTTCAAGGTGAAGCGGAAGTCCGCTGCGACCTGTTTCAGTCAACTTAAAAATCGGAAGCGGATTATAGCTGCTTGCAACAGGGAAATATTCTTGCTTTACAGGCCTGACCTGGTCCGGTTTCCTGGACGGAATCGGGATCAGCTTCGCCACGGTCTTGTCCTGCAACTGTTTATAAAGGTTCTGCAGCAAGGGGGTGAAGAAGTCGATCAGCTGGCCCCAGAATTCCGCCCATGCAAGACTTGACGGCGCGGGCAATTCGCCCTTTGAAATTTCCAGGCCGATCAGGACAGGGAAGAATGACCGTGACCCGTCATGCAGGACGGTTAAAGGCAAGACCCGAAAGGCTACCGCCGCTTCAAATTCAATTTCACCTTCAGCTGCGACTCTTGAAAATATCGGCGGTTTGATCCCCCATTCTTCAATAGTCCAGCCCCGGGACAAGCGGGCCATCTCTGCCTTGCGCTGGTCTTCCGTCATGGCGTCCAGTTTTTCATTCAAGGCTTTTGCTTCCGGCGGGACGCGGACCGTTATGCTGGACGCCGATCCGTCTTCCTTCGGCGGGCCGACTTGAAGGCTGACCCCTTGCGTCAGTTGAAGCCATGCTAAAATATCCGGGAAATCTTTTTCTAATAGAGCATTGATTCCATTTGCGACGTCGCCTTCCGCGTCGATCTTATTCTTTTCTTCGGGCGATAGCTTCGGCAAGTCATAATCTAGCTGTAGGAAGGGATGCCGTCGCAGCTCCCCCGTCTGGTCCTTTTCGATACGGTCTCGCAGCGTATTCAGCGCGCCGATCAGGTTGCTTATAATCAGAAAGGGCGTCCAGCCGGAAAAGGTCTGCATGGCCCAGCGGAGGGCCTCGACTGTTGCCCCGTCTTTTATGCCGTCCTTCCGTCCTTCCGTCATGACGTCATTCCATTATTAAAAAGGGCTTTCGTCTTCTAGGTCGCGGCCCCGGCCTTCTTCGGAAAATTCCGCAAGCGACGGGATGAAGTGGAAAGGAATCATCCTCAGTTCCCCGTTTCGATTTTTTACGACATGCGCTTCGATTTTAGTGATTTGAAGAGGTTCTTTCAGTTCTTTGCCTTTTTTATCGCCCTGATCTTTTTCGGCTTTCTCCCGTTCAATGTCGGTCAGTCTTTTGCTTTCTTCATAGTCGCGCTTTAGCATGATGACGACGTCCGCGCTGTATTCAATGCCGCCTGATTCTTTCAGAAATTCAAAGGACGGCTTTTTATTTTCTTCGTCCCTTTTGTATCCTGCCCGGCTCATTGACGAAACAGCAAGGACCGCTGCGCCTAGGTCCCGCGATATCCGCCGCAGCGCAGACAGGACATAATCGACGCGCTCGCGGACGGAAGGGAAGGATTTTCCAATCGGGTCTGTCGCGGGGACCAGCTGCAAATAATCAATGACGACAAGGACGCGGCTTGCCTCGGCTTGTCGCATTTCAGCCCGGACAATGTTTCTGATAGTTTCGGGGGTGAAGGTCGCGTCGGCTTCAATGATTTTCAACCATTGACCTGGCCCCTTTTTGTATTTGTCGGCAGTAGCCTTAACGTCCTGCCAGGCTTCGGGATCTTTCGTTGTCCTGCCTTTTTGTATGCGGCGGGAATTGACCTCTGACAGCCTGGCAAGCGATTTAATCCGCAGCTCTTCTGCACTCTGTTCAAAGGTAAAAAACAAGACGGGGACCTTTTCCTTTTCCGCGACCTGGTCCGCAATTTGTTTTGCAAGTGACGTCTTCCCCGCCGATGGCATGGCAGCAAGGACAGTCAGCCCGGAAAGTCCATTCAAGACTTCGTCCAGGTGATCGAAGCAAGATTGAAGCCCGATAAAATTCCTTCCGTCCTTTCTTCGGTCTTCCAATTCCTCCAGGAAGCCCGGGATTTCTTCGGCTTCTGACCGCTGCCGCTTAAAGACGCCCCGCTTTTCATCATGCGCCATTTCGTCAAGGCCCTTCAGCGCGACCAGGACTGCTTTCCTTCCGTCCTGCCCGTTCTGCTGTGCTTCCTGCAAATAGGCCCTGGCTTGCTGGATAATTGCTTCGCTTTTTCGATATGTTTCCAGCGTGACCAGGTCTTTAATAAATTCCCCCGCAACCGTTGGGTCTTTCGCGTTTGCGCCGTCCAGGATTTCGCGGGCCTTGTCTTCGCTGATCTTCATGCCTTTGGCCCGCTGCGCGACAAGTAACGGATCAGCCTTGACCCCATCTGTGGCCAGGTCCCAGATTGCTTTCGCAATGACGCCTAAATCTGGGAAATGAAAATTCAGTGCTTCGGACAGGTATGGCCCGGCGAAGGCTGTCTGAAAAAAGCCCGACAACGGCCCTTCCTTTACCAGCGTTGCCAGGACCGCGATTTCCTTTTCTCGGCGTTTGTCCGGGTCTGCCTGGGTGACTTCCAGGGCGTCAAGCCCCTTTCCCCCGGTCATGCCTTCTTTCCTTCGACCCAGCCTTCAATTAATACTTCGACAATCGTGCTGACGGGGACGTCTTCCTTCGCGGCCTTGACCTTCAATGCCCGGTGAAGGCCTGCCGGAATCCTGATTGTCAGCTGCTTTGTTTCGTGCTTTGTGTCAACCTTCGCCCGATCCTTGACAATAGTTTGCCCTTGAATCATGCCGTTTTCTCCCTTGAAATGATATTTGATACTGTCTGCGGGTGCCATGCCTTGACCCCATGCTTCCGGCTGATCCCGGCAGCTTCCAGGGCGCGACATATCGCCCGAAGACTTTTCCCTTCTGCCTGTAGTTTCTTAATCAAGGCAATCGCCCGTTGCTCCGCCTGATCCTTAAAAAGACGCCCTTCCCGGACGCGATATCCGAAAGGGACGTCGCCCCCGGTCTTCTCGCCACGTTCCTTTTTGTAGCGCAGGGCAAATTTCGTCCGGTCGCTGACCTGGTCCCGTTCAAATTCAGCAAGGACGGCCAGCAGCCGGAAGACCATCTTCCCAGACGCACTGGTCGTGTCGATCTTCTCTGACAGGCTGACCAGGTCCCCGCCGCGGCGCTGTAGCTCTTCCGCTATGGTCAGCGTATCTCGGGTTGACCTGGACAGGCGCGAAAGGGAATAGCAGATCAGGGCGTCGCCCTTGCCTACTTCCGCAAGCGCAGCCTGCAGCCCGGGGCGATTGTCCGCCCGCTTGCCGCTGATCCCTTCGTCGCGGAATACCTGGACGCTGTCTGCCCCGTTCAATTCAGCCCAGGCCTTGACCTTCGCTTCCTGGGCGTCCATGCTGACCCCGTCTTCAACTTGCCCTTGTGTCGATACTCTCAAATAGGCAATTGCTTTCATGTCTATATAGTGGCGCAATAATGTCTTGCTGTCAATACAGCTAGACAACTATTTTTATTTTTATTGAATGATGGAATTCCGTAATTATGGAATTAAGGAATTATGGCCTTTTAACGTGCCCTGGGAGTGCCGGGACTGCCCGTAGGGTGATTTATCGACCCCTGGGGGGATCGTCGCTCCTGGGGCAACGTCGCAAGGAATTTGACCGCCCCTGACCAGCTACGCCTGCATTACTGGTCTGGGATATATTCCACGGGGAACCGACCAGGCTTGCTGGTTTTTTTAGGTTTTTAAAACCGAAAAACGCCTGCTTCCTCCTGTATAACAGGACCGGGCAACCTTAACTTTTCTTAACCACCCTGGACCCGTTTCCGCCCGTATTTTACAGGGACCGATTTTGCCATATTTCGCCATATTTTAGGAGCAGTCAACTTCGGGGATTCCCCGTTTTCCCGCGTAAATAACGCGGCGGCATTTCAAGTTTTATCAAGTCCGCCCCCGCTTTTTATGCTGTCCGAATTGTTTCCCCAAATTTACCGGGTCGAGGGCGTGAAGGGTCCCTAATCCCCGTTTTTATTGGCTTTTTCTATATATCCACGAAATATTATACCTTCCTGGCCTATCTATATATATAATAGGGCTGGGGGTCAGCAGGTCCCCGTCCCCCGGGGGATGTTTATCCAATAAAAAGCTTCTTTTGCTCTTTTCCCTTTTCCTCGACCTTCGGGGCTTTTTTGAATGTCGTGTTCACCTGACGAATAGGCGGCATTTCGATTTGTTTTCCTGACAGGAGGTCGGCGATCGTCAAGAGTTGAACCTTCGGGAATTTTTTCCCCCACTTTGATTCGTAAAAACCCGCTGTCACCGCTTCCATCTTCATCGGAGCCGTTGGCTCTTGCATGGAAATCAGGACTCCAATAACCGCCTTTTCCCGGTCAAGGACCCCTATCAGGTCACGGACATGAGCGGAGCCGGTTTTACCTGCTTTAACCGAAAGAATAACAGATTCAAAGTTTCCCTGCATGTCTGCCATAAATTTTATTCGCCCATCAATGCCTTTGTCTGCTCCCTTTTTTAATTCGGCTGGCCGTGCCCCCACAAGGCCCAAAGCCCAACATTGAAATTGATATGGTTCGGATTCTGCAAGTCGCTCTGCATCGGGAACGCTCACTGGCTCGCCAATGACCTTGAATTTTGCATTGTCGCCGAAGGAATCCCTAAGCCTCGCTTTCATTAAAGTAATAGCCAGAAATGTTATGTCAATTCCTATCCATGAACGCCCCAGCGTTTGAGCGGCGGCAATCGTTGTCCCACAGCCACAAAAAGGGTCAAGGATAATATCACCGGGGTTGCTGCTGGCATTGATAATCCGTTCCAGCAATTCAACGGGTTTCTGCGTTGGATAGCCAAGACGTTCTGCTGCTTGCGCGCCAATCGGTTGAACATCTGTTATTATGTCCTGAATTGCAGAGCCACTGCCAGTTAGCAAATAACGCTTAAATCTGGGTATTCCATGCTCTTTTTCAGGCCAGTAAATAAGCCCTTGCGCATCAAGGATATCTAATCGCTCTTGAACTGACTTTTTTTCGTAATGTTCAGGAAATACAAACCAATCTGGCAATGCTCTATCTGGCGGCGGCTCCCAATGTCGTTTGTTATCCGTCGGGTCAATTCCGTGCCAAGGTTTTCCGCAATCACCTGTACGAACCCCAGGGCCTGTTAAATCCCAGATGCCATAAAGACGGCCTTCTTCATCTGTGAACTTGTAATAATCCTGAATATATTTTTCATCATATTGCTGTAAAACTCTATTCCATGTAAACGATTTAGACTTACTAAAAAACAATAAAACATCGTGAACAGGCCCCCAGCGTTTTGCCCTGTTATGGCTTGAAGTTCTTTTCCAAATAATTTCACTCTGGAAATTTTCTGGACCGAAAATCGCATCCATCAGCATTTTTAAATAATGACTCGCGGACGGGTCGCAATGCAGGTAAATGCTTGCAGTCGGTTTCATTACTCGGCGCAACTCAATCAAGCGGGGGGCCATCATTACTAAATAAGAAAGCATATCGCAGGGGCCAAGAAAAAGCCGAAATGCTCCAAGGCAATCCGCAACGCGCCCCCCTGCAAGCTGTATCTCGGAAAAAACCGCTTCATCATCTTGTCCCCATGTCCAAGTATCGTCAAAAGCCTGAATCTGACTTGCCGCCTCGCTTCCGTCCTTTTCCTTGAAAAGTACGTTATAGGTCGCATTTGAGTTAAAAGGCGGATCTAGATAAACAAGGTCAACCGATTCGTCTTTTACATAACGCCGGAGTATGTCGAGGTTATCGCCATAATAGAGGACATTTTCCATGAATCCATGATAGGGGTTTTGATACTTTTTATCAACAAAAAGGGTACCGCCCAAAGGTGCGCCATTGATTGCCGACAGCAGACCATATTTGAAACAGATGGTACCATGACGCGGTACCACGATTAACGATTAAGAAAAGCCATGATGGACGACTAGAAAAAGCCATGAAGATCATGACTAAAGCCTATATGGAACGGTTTAAAGAGCGGTTCTATAAAGCGCCGATAGACGGGGAGAAATGATGGAAGGGGCGGCTCCAATAGCGGCTCATTGTTAAAATAGATTAGACGGGGAGAATGGGCAATATAGCGAAAGAATAGGGGATTTTAACCCGACCGCGAAGCGGTCAGAAGTGTGTCAGCGTCAAAGCGCGAAGCGGTTTGCGCCCCTGGTACCATCGGTTTCCGGAGCGAACCCGCGCCAGCAAACCAAGACATGCAGGCGCTAGGGGATTCTAAGATAAGGAAGATTTTTTTCCCGCGGTATAAGGCAAGGGATACTTATAACGAGCATGGGCAACTAACCTTGACCGGGGGCGTTCCAGCCCCCGCCCCTTCCCCCTATGTCGGGGGAGATCATGCCGCTGAAGCGATCCTGACGCTAAATTCAGACCTTCCGCAGCAGACCCCGGGCTTTCGCTTCAAAGCCTGCCTTGCCAGGATCCAGGTCGTCCGTTGCCTGGTCAACTAAGGCCCGGATGATTTCGGCCCGGCTGACGTTCTTCCCCAGCTTCTCCCGGATCCCTAGGGCGACGCGGTCCAGCAAAAGAACATGACGCTTGAATAGGCAGACGGTCACTTTGTCATAGGCTTCGACCGCTGGGCGACCCTTCCCCTTCGCAGCAGACGCAGGCTTGCTGCCAGGGCTGACGTCGGGTTTGTCTGTCCGGGCGAAGATATCCTTTGCTTTTACTCCGATTGCCATTTCGTCCCCCTTTCATTAATTCCGTCTTTCCGTCTTTCCATCTTTCCGCTTTTTTCCGCTTATTTTATGCGACCCAAGACTTCGCTTGTCAATAGGCGATATGCTTCTGCCCCGGTCGATCCTGGGGCATAGCTGAAGATATCCTTCCCGAAGGACGGCGCTTCCTTCAGCCGGACATTGCCGGGGATCTCAACCCGGAAGACCTTTTCCTTGTAGTGGCCGCGGATCAGCTCTATGATTTCCCGGGTCGCGTTCAAGCGATAGTCGCAAAGGGTCAGCAGGATCCCCAGCAGCTCCCCGACGTGGCCGATCCCGGCTTTGATCTTCTCGACCGCTTCCAGTAAATTGACCAGGCCTTCAACTGCTAAATAGTCCGGCGTCATGGTAACGATATAGGCGTCCGCCGCGGTCAAGGCATTGACGGTCAGCAGCCCCAGCGACGGCGGGCAATCCAGGATAATGAAGTCATAGTCGCCGCGGACCGGGTCCAGGATCCCCGACAAGATCCTTTCGCGCCCCCGGGCATCCGCAAGGGCAAGGTCAGCGGAAAATAGCCCGGTCGATCCCGGGACAACGTCCAGCGCCCCTTTGCTGCGGATTGCCTTTTCAAGTGGCAGGCCTTCCAGGATGACTTCAGCGCTTCCCGGGCGCAGCTCCCCGCGGGTGAAGCCGACAGATAACGACGCCGACCCCTGGGCGTCCAGATCAACCAACAGGACACGGCGGCCCTTCCCGGCCAGGCCTGCAGCAAGGTTGACCGCCGATGTTGTCTTCCCGACCCCGCCCTTGTTATTGACCAGGGAAATGATTTTTTTCCTTCTTTCCGTCATGACGTCATTCCTCCCTGTTTCCCCGGAAAACATTCTGAAGCTTTCTTATTAACCGCTTTAATTTTCGCCTAAATTTTCTCGGGTCCTCCTGCTTTGATCCTAAAGTTTTTTGCAGCGTCGCCTTGTTTTTCTTTTTCACTAATTTCTGGGTC
>Ga0209507_1003266_pt1 | contig 10301 bp, 9 predicted proteins | sample AD_UKC028_MetaG_FD_184414 | JGI IMG/M metagenome (GOLD analysis project Ga0209507, IMG submission 184414) | Active sludge microbial communities of municipal wastewater-treating anaerobic digesters from USA - AD_UKC028_MetaG (SPAdes) (version 2) | ecosystem: Engineered > Bioreactor > Anaerobic >...
AGACGTCGCAGTGGATCGATGAGTTGTTGCAGATGAAAGATCGCAAGCTGGCGGCGCCGACTTTTTCACCGGATGGCCTGTATTTTCGTGGGCCGATCTACGAGCCGCACTGGGGTTTGCCCGACCCGGAAGACGACTTTCTCGACGGAGTGTTGAAGTGAAAACCCGGATCAAGATTTGCGGCCTGACGCGCGAAGAAGATGTCGATGCGGCGGTCACCGCCGGGGCGGATGCGCTCGGCTTCGTCTTCTATCCGTCCAGCCCGCGTTATGTGGCACCGCAGCGGGCGGCCGAACTGGCCAGGCGGATTCCGCCGTTCATCGATGTCGTCGGCCTGTTCGTCAATGAGCCGCCGGAAGTCGTGCAGTCTGCCTGCGCGGCCTTGCCGATCAGCATCCTGCAGTTTCATGGTGACGAGGACGCTGCCTATTGCCGCCAGTTTTCAAGGCCTTATCTGCGGGCCGCACGGGTGAGGCCGGGGCTCGATCTGGTAGAATTCGCCAGTTCGTTTCCCGATGCCCGGGGCCTGCTGCTGGATGCCTTTGTCGAGGGTTACGGTGGTGGCGGCCATGTTTTCGACTGGACGCTGATTCCGCCCGATCTGCCCGGCTTTTTGGTGCTTTCCGGCGGGTTGACCGCAGCAAACGTTGGCGACGCGATTCGTCGTGTGCGCCCGGTGGCGGTCGACGTCTCATCCGGGGTCGAAATGAGCAAGGGAATCAAGGATCACTCGAAAATCGCTGCCTTCGTGGCGGCCGTACGGAAAGCCGATGAGTCAATATAACTTCCCCGACGCCAAGGGCCATTTCGGCCCTTACGGCGGTGTCTTCGTGGCCGAGACGCTGTTCGGCGCACTCGACCAACTGAAGGCTGCCTATGCCGCCGCCCAGGCCGATCCGGCCTTCCGTGCCGAATACGAATACGAGTTGAAGCATTTCGTCGGCCGTCCGTCGCCGATCTACCACGCCAAGCGCTGGTCCGATCTCCTTGGCGGCGCGCAGATTTATCTGAAGCGCGAAGACCTCAACCACACCGGCGCCCACAAGGTTAACAACTGCATCGGCCAGGCAATGCTCGCCAAGCGTATGGGCAAACCGCGCGTCATCGCCGAAACAGGCGCCGGCCAGCACGGCGTGGCCACGGCGACCGTCGCTGCCCGCTACGGCATGGAGTGCGTGGTGTATATGGGCAGCGAGGACGTCAAGCGCCAGGCGGCCAACGTCTACCGCATGAAGTTGCTTGGTGCCACCGTCGTGCCGGTCGAGTCCGGCTCGAAGACACTGAAGGATGCGCTCAACGAAGCGATGCGCGACTGGGTGACCAACATCCACAACACCTTCTACATCATCGGCACGGTGGCTGGCCCGCACCCCTACCCGATGCTGGTCCGCGACTTCCAGAAGATCATCGGCGAGGAATGCCTGACCCAGATGCCTGAAATGACCGGGCGTCAGCCGGATGCGGTGATCGCCTGCGTTGGCGGCGGTTCGAACGCGATGGGCATCTTCTATCCGTACATCAATGTCGAAGGCGTCCGTCTGATCGGCGTCGAAGCCGCCGGCGAGGGTATCGAGACCGGACATCACGCCGCCTCGCTGACCGCCGGACGCCCCGGCGTGCTGCATGGCAACCGCACCTATCTGCTACAGGACGAGGATGGCCAGATCATCGAGACGCACTCGATCTCCGCCGGCCTCGACTATCCCGGCGTCGGTCCCGAGCATGCCTGGCTGAAGGATATCGGGCGCGCCGAATACGTGCCGATCAAGGACAGCGAAGCGCTGGAAGCCTTCCACAACCTGTGCCGCCTCGAAGGCATCATCCCGGCGCTCGAATCCAGCCACGCGCTGGCCTATGCCGCCAAGCTGGCGCCGACCATGGCCAGGGAACAGATCCTGCTGGTCAATCTCTCCGGCCGGGGTGACAAGGACATGCACACCGTGGCCGAAAAATCCGGGATTATCTTCTGATGTCGCGCATCAAATCTGCTTTCGAACGCCTCAACGGCGAAGGCCGCAAGGCGCTGATTCCCTTCATAACCGCCGGCGATCCCGAGGCGGCGCTGACCGTGCCGCTGATACACACGCTGGTCGAGGCGGGGGCCGATATCATCGAACTCGGCGTACCGTTCTCCGACCCGATGGCCGATGGCCCGACGATCCAGCGCGCTTCCGAGCGGGCACTGGCCAGGGGCATGACCCTGCGCAAGGTGCTGGACTTGGTCATCGAATTCCGCAAGGTCGATGCGATAACCCCGATCGTGCTGATGGGCTATGCCAACCCGATCGAGGCGATGGGGCTGGAGAAATTCGCTGGCGCTGCCGCTGCAGCGGGTGTCGATGGCGTCCTGATCGTCGATTACCCGCCGGAAGAAGCAGCGGCTTTTGGCGCCGCGATGAAGGCGCACGGCATCGATCCCATTTTTCTGCTGGCGCCGACATCGACCGCGGAGCGCATCGCGCAGGTTGCCGAAGTGGCCAGCGGCTACGTCTATTACGTTTCGCTGGCCGGGGTGACCGGCTCGGGGGCGCTGAATGTCGACGCGGTGGCCGAGCGCCTGCCGCAAATTCGCCAGCAGACGGGTTTGCCGGTCGGTGTCGGATTCGGCATTCGTGACGCGGCAACCGCGTCACGCATCGCCGGCATCGCCGATGCGGTGGTGGTCGGTAGCCGGATTATCGAGGAAATTGAAAAATCCACGGTTGAAACCGCCTGTGCCAATGTGAAAGCACTGGTAGCGGATATTCGTCGCGGCGTCGATGAGGTGAAACAATGAGCTGGCTGACCAAACTGCTGCCCCCCAAGATCAAGCGCGAACAGGGGCCGCAACGGCGCGGTGCGTTGCCGGAAGGCCTGTGGAGCAAGTGCCCGTCCTGCGAGGCGGTGCTTTATGCCTCCGATCTGGAAAACAACCTGCAGGTTTGTCCAAAGTGCGGCCACCACAACCGCCTTGGTTCGCGGCAGCGGCTGGATTTGCTGCTCGATCCGGAGGGACGGTTCGAGATTGGCGCTGAAGTCGTTCCGGTCGACAGTCTGAAATTCAGGGACTCCAAGCGTTACCCGGATCGTTTGATGGAAGCCAACGAGTCGACTGGCGAGAGCGATTCGCTGGTCGTGCTGCAAGGCGCCATCAAGACCATGCCGATCGTCGCCGCCGCCTTCGAATTCGACTTCATGGGTGGTTCGATGGGCTCGGTGCTCGGCGAGCGTTTCGTGCGTGGCGTCAATGCTGCGGTCGAGCAGAAAATGCCCTTCATCTGCATCACCGCATCGGGTGGCGCGCGGATGCAGGAAGGCCTCTTTTCGCTGATGCAGATGGCGAAGACGACGGCCTCGCTGACCAAGCTTTCCGAAGCCGGCCTGCCTTTCATCTCGATCCTGACCGACCCGACCATGGGCGGCGTTTCCGCTTCCTTCGCCTTCGTCGGCGACGTGGTGATCGCCGAGCCGAAGGCGCTGATCGGCTTCGCCGGCCCGCGCGTCATCGAGCAGACGGTGCGTGAAACCCTTCCGGAAGGTTTCCAGCGCTCCGAGTTCATCCTGGAGAAGGGCGCCATCGACATGATCGTCGACCGCCGCGAACTGCGCGACCAAGTGGCGCGGATTCTGGCCCTTTTGCAAAAGCTGCCGGCCGCCGCTTGAACAATCTGGAGGACTGGCTGCGCCATCTCGAAGGCCTGCACCCCAAGGGGCAGGCCGGCATCGAGTTGGGGCTGGAGCGTATCCGGCGGGTCAAGGCGGCGCTCGGGCAGACACAACATTGCCCGGTCATCATCGTCGGCGGCACCAATGGCAAGGGCTCGACCTGCGCCTACTTGGAAAACATCATCGATCGCGCCGGCTACAAGGTCGGTTGCTACACCTCACCGCATCTGCTGGCCTATAACGAGCGGGTGCGCGTGAACGGCCAGCCGGCCAGCGATGAAGCACTGTGTGACGCTTTCGCCCGTGTCGAGGCGGCACGGCGGCAAGCTGGCGATGTTGCGCTGACCTATTTCGAATTCGGCACGCTGGCCGCCTGGGAGGTGTTCGCCGCCGCCGATGTCGAAGCGGCGATTCTCGAAGTCGGCCTCGGTGGCCGGCTCGATGCGGTCAACGCCTACGAACCGGACGTTTCCATCATCACCACCATTGCGCTCGATCACACCGACTGGCTGGGGCCGGACCGCGCGAGCATCGGTTTCGAGAAGGCCGGCATCTACCGCACCGGCAAGCCGGCCTTGTGCGCCGACCCCCAACCGCCGCAAAGCCTGCTCGACCATGCCGCCGCCATCGGCGCCGATCTGCGTCTGATCGGCCGCGACTTCGGTTTCGAGCGCACCCGGGGCGAGGGCAACGAAAACCGGCTGCAATGGCGCTGGTGGTGCCGCGCCGGTGAAAAACTGATCAAGCGCTCGCTGGCCTACCCGGGCCTGCGCGGACCAGCCCAGCTCTACAATGCTGCCGTCGCGCTGGCCGCGCTCGAAGCGCTGGGCGACAAGCTGCCGGTCACCATGCAGGCGATCCGTCCGGGGCTGATCGAGACCGAGCTGGTCGGGCGTTTCCAGGTGCTGCCGGGCAAGCCGGCGATCGTCCTCGATGTCGGCCACAACCCCCAGGCGATCAAGGTGCTGGCGGACAACCTCGCGGACATGGGATTTTTCGACCGCACGCATGCGGTCGTCGGCATGCTCAACGACAAGGATATCGAGGGCGCCCTGATGCCCCTGAAAGGCAAGGTCGATTTCTGGCATGCTGCGACGTTGACCGGCGTGCGCGGCACGAATTCGGAGACCCTGGCGGCGATCATCGAGCGGGCGCAACTCGGTGGCGAGGTCATTTGCCATCCTTCTCCCGCGGCCGCCCTGCAGGTCGCCAAGGGGCGAGCCGCCGAAAGTGATAGAATCCTTATCTTTGGATCCTTTCACACGGTGGCCGGCGCGCTGCAGGCGCTGCAAGCCAGACCTTAGTCATGGACGACAACGACGCTCAGTCCTCACTCAAAAAACGTGCCCGGCGCCGTCTGGTCGGCGCGGTGGCGTTTGCCTTGTTAGTAGCCGTGGTGTTGCCGATGGTGATGGATCATCAGCCGCGACAAGTGGTCGACGAGGTTGAAATTCGCATTCCGGGGCAGGACGAAAAGCCGTTCGCACCGAAGTTTGCGGTAACGCCGGTCGAGAAAGTCGCGCCGAAGGCAACGGAGCCGCCGGCCGACAGCAAGTCACCGGCGCCTGCGGAAAGCCCCCCGGTGGTGGAGCCGGTTGTTCCGACAGCAAAGGTCGTCGAGACCCCCAAGGAACGGCAGGTCGAGAAACCGCCCGCGAAGGGGCCTGAAAAATCCGAAAAGACGGCGCCCAAACCGGAAAAGGCAGCGGAAAAACCGGTAACCGCCGAATCGACGGCAGAGGCAAAACGTGCGGCCGCCATCCTCGCCGGGCAGGGCGCGACGCCTGATGCCGCGCCGGCGAAGTCGGGCGAATTCGTGATCCTGATCGGCGCGTTCGCCAATGAGGAAAATGTCAGGAATCTCCGGGCCAAGCTGGCCGAGAAGAATATCAAGACCTATGTCGAAGCCCTCGATACGCCGGGCGGCAAGAAAACACGGGTCCGGGCGGGGCCGTTCGGGAATCGCGAGGCGGCCGAGAAAGCCCTCGAAAAAATGAAGCAGGTTGGGGTTTCCGGCGTGATTTCAGGCAAGTGATGGCGGTTTTCGACTATGCGGTGATCGGCATCGTGGCCTTGTCTCTGGTGCTCGGTTTGTGGCGGGGGGTAGTGAGTGAGTTGATCGCGCTGGCCGCCTGGGTGCTGGCTTTCATGGCGGCGCTGGAATTCGGCGCGCTGACCGGGCAACTCCTGTTTGCCGGGATCGCCGATCCGGCGATTCGCGCGCTTGCCGGGTGCGCGCTGGTTTTTGTCGGCGTGCTGGTGATCATGTCGCTGCTGCGGTTGGCGGTACATGGCATGGTCAAGGCATTGGGACTGAGCCTGTCGGATCGCCTGCTCGGCATGTTTTTCGGGTTGGCGCGCGGTGTTTTGGTAGTCATGGCGCTGGTTGCCGCGGGCGGCCTGACATCGGCTCCGCAGCAGCCGTGGTGGAAGCAGGCAACCCTGGCGCAGCCTCTCGAAACGGCAGTGCTGGTAGCCAAGCCCTGGCTGCCGGACGATCTGGCAAAACGAATTCGATTTAGTTAGGCAGGAAAGAACTATGTGCGGGATTCTTGGTGTAATGGCGACATCGCCGGTCAACCAGCTGCTCTACGACGGCCTGATGGTGCTGCAGCATCGCGGCCAGGACGCGGCGGGCATCGCCACGGCGGAAGGCAACCGGTTCAACCTGCACAAGGGCCCGGGTCTGGTGCGCGACGTCTTTCGCACCCGCAACATGCGCGCCCTGGAGGGCAACTGGGGGATCGGCCACGTGCGCTACCCGACGGCCGGATCGGCCTACAATTTTGCCGAGGCGCAACCCTTTTACGTCAATTCCCCGTTCGGCATCGTGCTAGGCCACAACGGCAATCTGACCAATGCCGAGCAACTGCAAGGCGAAATGTTCCGCCTCGACCGGCGCCACATCAACACCAATTCCGATTCCGAAGTCCTGCTCAACGTGCTGGCGCATGAACTGCAGTCGGCGGCCCATGGCTACGAACTCGACGTCGACAGCATTTTCCAGGCGGTGGCCGGGGTCCACCGCCGCTGCCGTGGCGCCTATGCGGTGGTCGCGCTGATCGCCGGTTACGGGCTGCTTGCCTTCCGCGACCCGTACGGCATCCGCCCGCTGGTCTATGGCCAGAACGAGACCGAGGCCGGCACCGAGTACCTGGTGGCTTCCGAGTCGGTGGCGCTCGATACGCTGGGCTTCCAGATGGTGCGCGACATCGAGCCGGGCGAAGCGGTGTTCTTCGACCTCAACCACCAGTTCCACAGCCGTCAGTGCGCGCAGCAGCCAACCTACGCGCCGTGCATTTTCGAGTATGTCTATCTGGCCCGGCCGGATTCCGTGATCGACGGCGTTTCCGTCTATGAAGCGCGCCTGGCGATGGGCGAACTGCTCTCCCAGAAAGTCAGGAAGACCATTCCGGTTGAAGAGATCGACGTCGTCATCCCGATTCCCGACTCCAGCCGCCCCTCGGCGATGCAACTGGCGCAGGTTCTCGGCATTCCGTTCCGCGAAGGCTTCGTCAAGAACCGCTACGTCGGGCGCACCTTCATCATGCCCGGCCAGTCGATGCGCAAGAAGTCGGTGCGCCAGAAGCTCAACACCGTCGGCCAGGAATTCAAGGGCAAGCGCGTGCTGCTGGTCGACGATTCCATCGTCCGCGGCACGACCAGCCGCGAGATCGTCGAGATGGCGCGCGCCGCCGGCGCGGTGAAGGTTTACTTCGCCTCGGCGGCACCGCCGGTGCGCTACCCGAACGTCTATGGCATCGACATGCCGACGCGCGCCGAACTGATCGCCACCGGCCGCACCGATGACGGCATTGCCCGCGAGATCGGCGCCGATGCCTTGGTCTATCAGGATCTCGAGGCGCTCAAGCAGTCGATAACCAACATCCGTGCCGACCTGACGGTGTTCGATGCGTCCTGTTTCGACGGTTGCTACATTACCGGCGACATCGACGAGTATTACCTCGACGCCGTCGAAGGCAACCGGGGCGGCAAGGGGGCCGCAAACGACGATGATGGCGACGGCCAGGCGGCACAGCAACTGGTGCTGCAACTGGCCTCGGAAGGACGTGACTGATGTCCGAGGCGCCCAGTTATCGCCCGGAAACGCTGGCAGTTCGTGCCGGCCAGGAGCGCAGCCAGTTCGGCGAGCATTCGGAAGCGTTGTACCTGACCTCCAGCTTCGTTTTCAAGAGCGCCGCACAGGCGGCCAGGCGCTTTTCCGGCGAGGAAGAGGGCAACGTCTACGCCCGTTTCTCCAATCCGACGGTGACCATGTTCGAGGAACGCCTCGCCGCGCTCGAGGGCGCCGAGGACTGCGTCGCCACGGCGAGCGGCATGGCGGCGATCATGGCCCTGGTCCTCGCCCACCTGAAGAACGGCGACCACATCGTGGCCTCGACCGGACTGTTCGGGGCGACCGTCCAGCTTTTCTCGAACATCCTGGCGCGCACCGGCATTACCACCACCTTCGTGCCGCAGACCGATCCGGCCGCGTGGGTGGCGGCGATCCGTCCGGAAACCAAACTGTTTTTCCTCGAAACGCCGTCCAACCCGCTGACGGAAATTGCCGATATTCGGGCGTTGACCGCAACGGCCCACGCCAAGGGCATCCTGGTCGCCGTCGACAACTGTTTCTGCACGCCCATTCTGCAGCGCCCGCTCGAACTGGGCGCCGATCTGGTCGTCCATTCGGCGACCAAATTTCTCGACGGTCAGGGCCGAGTGCTCGGCGGTGCCGTTTGCGGCCCGAAGAAGCTGACCGAGGAGATCTTCAAATACCTGCGCACCGCCGGCCCGACGCTTTCCGCCTTCAACGCCTGGGTGCTGCTCAAGGGCCTGGAAACGCTGAAGATCCGCATCGAGGCCCAATCGGCCAATGCCTTGCGGCTGGCTAGCTGGTTGGAAGCGCATCCGAAGGTGGCGCGCGTCTTCTACCCTGGCCTGCCGTCACATCCGCACTACGAATTGGCGCAAAGACAGCAGAAGGGCGGTGGTGCAATCGTCTCCTTCGAAGTCAAGGGCGCCCGCGAACAAGCCTGGCAGGTCGTCGATCACTGCCGGCTGTTGTCGATCACCGCCAACCTCGGCGACACCAAGACCACCATCACCCATCCCGCCTCCACCACGCATGGCCGCATTACCCCCGAAGCCCGGGCCGCGGCCGGCATCAGCGAAGGCTTGCTGCGCATTGCAGTCGGCCTCGAAGCGGTGGAGGATCTTCAGGCCGATCTCGAACGCGGCCTCTCTCTCATCTGATTTAATCGCGGGGTCTGGTTCGACCGGATGCCGCCCGGAGTTCCCATGCTATTTACCGAACTCGGCCTCAAGGCCGAAATCCTGCGCGCCATCGGCGAGCAGGGCTATGACACACCGACGCCGATCCAGCAGCAGGCCATTCCCGCCGTGATGACCGGCCAGGATCTGATGGCCACGGCGCAGACCGGCACCGGCAAGACCGCCGGCTTCACGCTGCCCATCCTGCATCGCCTGGCCAGCGGCCCCAATACCCGTACCTCCAAACGGCCGCGCGTGCTGGTCCTGGTGCCGACGCGCGAACTGGCGATCCAGGTCGAGGAGAGCGTCCGCACCTACGGCAAGCACCTGCCGATCAATTCGCTGGCGGTGTTCGGCGGCGTCGGCATCAACCCGCAGATCGCCAGCCTGCGCCGCGGCGTCGATATTCTGGTCGCGACGCCGGGCCGTTTGCTCGACCACGTGCAGCAGCGCACCGTCGACCTCGGCGCCATCGAGATTCTGGTTCTCGACGAAGCCGACCGCATGCTCGACATGGGCTTCATCCGCGACATCCGCAAGATCATCGCCTTGCTGCCGAAACAGCGGCAGAACCTGATGTTCTCCGCCACCTTTTCGCCGGACATCCGCGAACTCGCCGCCGGCCTGCTGCACCAGCCGGTATCGGTCGACGTCGCGCCACGCAACACCGCCGCCGAGACGGTGACCCAGCGCGTCATCGAAACCAACCGCGAGCAGAAGAAAGACCTGCTGCTACACCTGTTCGAAACGCGCAGTCTAAATCAGGTGCTGATTTTTACCCGCACCAAGCATGGCGCCGATGCGCTGTCACGCCACCTGGAAAAGGCCGGTATCAAGTCGGCGGCGCTGCACGGCAACAAGTCGCAGGGCGCCCGCACTCGAGCGCTGACTGAGTTTAAGGATGGCAAGCTGGTGGCGCTGGTCGCCACCGACATTGCCGCACGCGGCATCGATATCGATTCGCTGCCCCATGTCATCAACTACGAAATTCCCAATATCGCCGAAGACTACGTGCACCGCATCGGCCGTACCGGTCGCGCCGGCCTCGAAGGCGAGGCGCTCTCGCTGGTCAGCCACGACGAGCGCGCTTTCATGCGCGACATCGAGAAGCTGATCAAGCGCAATCTCGAGCGGGTGGTAATCCCCGGCTTCGAGCCGTCCGCCCACGCTGCGCCGCGCCCGGCGGAGCCGCCGCGCGGCCCGCGCAGGCCACAACAGCCGGGCAAGACGCCGAACCGGAATTCACCCCAAAAACCGGGTGGACCGCAACTGCATCGCAGTGGCGGCCGCCACCGCTAGACAAACCCTTTTATCGGATCTCGATGGGGTCGCCGTCAAGCGAGGAGCCGGTGATGTTCGGTAGAGGGAAGGTGGGCAGA
>Ga0209507_1003269_pt1 | contig 10290 bp, 7 predicted proteins | sample AD_UKC028_MetaG_FD_184414 | JGI IMG/M metagenome (GOLD analysis project Ga0209507, IMG submission 184414) | Active sludge microbial communities of municipal wastewater-treating anaerobic digesters from USA - AD_UKC028_MetaG (SPAdes) (version 2) | ecosystem: Engineered > Bioreactor > Anaerobic >...
GCCCCGTGGAGGGCGTTCGGTTGTTCATCACCTGATCCTGGTTCGTGTGGTGCCGCGTACCCATCGGGGGCACTCGGCGAATTCACCAACGACGGCGGATCAGGCTATGGGAGGGGGTGTGTCCGGCGGAGTGCGTACTGAATGAAGGGTCGAGATGGTCCGAACCGGCGCCACTGTGGTGAACGGCGCCACGGAAAGTGGAGAGCTGACGACGGCGGCCACCCCGATCGCCGAGCACCCGATCATGGCCATGCAGCCTGTTGGAGAATGCTGGTGGGCGGGAAGCTGTGCGTCAGGCGAGCATGGGGCCGCGGGAACGGAGGAACTGGTGCCCGCATGCTCCGCGTGGGTGGGCGAATCGGGAGTGACGCGGGAGTGGTCTGCGGTACAGGAAGCTCCCGCGCCGACCGCGGCGTACTGGACCGCGATCAGCGTGAGGACTCCGGAGACCAACCTGCGCCAGATCATGTGTGGAAGGTAGGTCGAGGGACCGTGAACTGCCAGTGAAGCCCCGGTGAAGATCTAAGGACTCTGCACACAGAAACCCCGCTTCAGCACCTAAGCTGTTGCGGGGTCACTGGTTCTCGATAGTGGGCCTGGGAGGACTTGAACCTCCGACCTCACGCTTATCAGGCGTGCGCTCTAACCACCTGAGCTACAGGCCCTCGCAGGCAGCCACTTCGGCCGGCCCGGGGAGGCGGTAGGATAACGGCCCCTCAGGGCCGGCGCAACGTTTTCGGACCCCGGGGCGCTATTCGTCCCATTCCGCGCCGCGCTTGCGCCGCGGGCGGGCGTCCTCGTCTTCATCGATGTCGAACTCCTCGTCGTCGATGTCGTCCTCGTCCTTCTCCTCGCCGTCGAGATCCTCGTCGTCGAGCTCGTCCTCGTCTTCCTCTTCCTCAAAACTGAAGCCATCATCCTCGAACTCGTCGGCGTCCTCATCAAATCGCCGCCGCATCGTCACGGCCGCGGTCGACGTCTCCCAGGCCCACATGGTTTCCTCCGGCGAAAAGTGACTGTCTGGCATGGCGCTACGCTCAGGATGCGTCCGCGACGCGACTGGCCCGGCTGGCGCGCTTGCGGTCGATGGCCGAGAGCGCCCGCTTCCGGAGCCGGATCGTCTTCGGCGTGACTTCGATCAGTTCGTCCTCCTCGATGTACTCGAGGCCGTACTCCAGCGTGATGTCCCGCGGCGGCTCCAGGGCGATGTTGTCGTCGGTGGCCGTCGTCCGCATGTTCGAGAGCTTCTTCTCCTTCGTGACGTTCACGTCGAGGTCTCCCGGGCGGCTGTTCTCGCCCGCGATCATCCCCTCGTACACGTGGTCTCCGGGGGCCACGAACATCTGCGCCCGCTCCTGCAGGTTGCCGAGGGCAAAGGCCACCACGCTCCCCTCACGGTCCGCCACCAGCACACCGCGCTTCCGGCCCGCCAGCGGTCCCGCCCAGGGCCCGTAGTCGAGGAACCGGTGGTGGATCAGGCCGGTGCCGCGGGTGTCGGTCAGGAACTCCGAGCGGTAGCCGAAGAGGCCGCGCGCCGGGATCCGGAACACCATCCGCACCATGCCCTGCCCCGGGTTCTTCATCTCGGTCATTTCGCTGCGCCGGGGGCCGAGCTTCTCGATGACCGCGCCCATGTAGTCCTCGGGCACATCGATCATCAACTCCTCGTACGGCTCCAGCCGCTCCCCGTTGGGGCCGATCTTGGTGATGACCCGCGGCCGCGACACCTGGAACTCGAACCCCTCGCGCCGCATCGTCTCCATCAGGATGGCCAGGTGGAGCTCCCCGCGGCCCGACACCGTGTGCGTGTCCGGGCTCTCCGTCGGCTCCACCTTGAGCGCCACGTTCCGCTCCAGCTCCTTGAAGAGCCGGTCCCGAACCTGCCTGCTGGTGACGAACTTCCCCTCCCGGCCGGCGAAGGGGCTGTTGTTGACGATGAAGTCCACCGAGATGGTGGGCTCCTCGACCGCGATCCCCTCCATCCGCTCCGGAACGTCCATCGCGGTGACCGTGCGGCCGATCTCGATCCCCTCGAGCCCGGCCAGCACCACGATGTCGCCTGCCACCGCCTCCTGGACCTCCACCCGGTGGAGCCCGTCGAACGTGTAGAGCTTGGTGATCCGGCTCCGCTCGATCCCCTCCTCCGGCCCGACCATGCCCGGCGCACCGATCGGGAGGAGCGCCACCTGGTCGCCCACCTTCAGCGTCCCCCGCTCGATCCGCCCGATCCCCATTCGCCCCAGGAAGGTGGTGAAGTCGAGGGTGGAGATGAGCATCTGGAACGGCCCGCTCGCGTCGCTCTTCGGCGGCGGCACGTGGGCCAGGATCGCGTCGAAGAGCGGGGCCAGGTCGGGGCCTGGCTGGTCGAGCTCCGTCGTGGCTGTGCCGTGCCGGCTCGACGTGTACAGGAACGGCGCGTCGAGCTGCTCGTGGCTCGCCTCGAGGTCGATGAACAGCCCCAGGACTTCGTCGTGCACCCGCATCGGCTCGGCGTCGGGCCGGTCGATCTTGTTGATGGCCACGATGGGCCGGAGCCCGAGCGCCAGCGCCTTCCGGGTCACGAACCGCGTCTGCGGCATCGGCCCCTCGGCGGCGTCCACAAGGATCAGGACGCCGTCTACCATCCGCAGGATCCGCTCGACTTCGCCGCCGAAATCGGCGTGGCCGGGGGTGTCCACGATGTTGATCTTGACGCCCTTCCACCGCACGGCCGTGTTCTTGGCCAGGATGGTGATGCCCCGCTCCCGCTCGAGCGGGTTCGAGTCCATGACGCGCTCATCCACCTGCTGGTTGGCCCGGAAGGCACCAGCCTGGCGAAGCATCTTGTCCACCAACGTCGTCTTGCCGTGGTCGACGTGCGCGATAATTGCGATGTTCCGGATCTGCTCTGTACCTGCCATTGGCCCCTGCACCTCTCGCATGACTCCCACTCGACCTCACCCCCCCCTGCCTTCGGCGGCATATATAGTGGAGTCCCGGGGCAGGAGCAATGGTCCGGACACCCCCGCAGGGGCCCGGAAACCTCGCGGGGCACCGGGAGCGCCACTACCTTGTCCCCATGGACCCGACCTCCTCCCCGTCGATCGGCACCGGCCTCCTGGCCGTGGTGCTCCTCGTCCTGGCCAACGCCTACTTCGTCGCCGCCGAATTTGCCCTCGTCGGCGCCCGGCGCACCCGGCTCGACGAAATGGCGCTGGCCGGCGACCGGAAGGCCGTCCTGGCCCGCCGGGCGGTCCGGTCCCTCGACCGCTACATCTCGGCCACCCAGCTCGGGATCACCCTGGCCTCGCTCGGGCTGGGCTGGATCGGGAAGCCTGCCCTGGCGGGCCTCCTGGACGGGCTCTTCGCCTTCCTCCCCGAGACGGCCGCGGTCTGGACCACCCACGCCGTCTCGGCCGCCACCGCCTTCGCCATCATCACCGCGCTCCATATCGTTTTGGGCGAGCTGGTGCCGAAGTCCCTGGCCCTGCTCTACCCCGAGGACGTCAGCCGCTGGGTGGCCGGCCCCCTCATCGGGTTCAGCTGGCTCATGGCCGGCCCCATCTCCCTCCTCAATGGCACCGCCAACTGGCTGCTCGGCCTGGCCAAGATCAAGCCGCGGGGCGACCACGAGCGCCTCCACTCGACCGAGGAAATCCGGATGCTCGTCGAGCAGAGCCAGAGCGGCGGCTCGATGGAGACCCAGGACGCCCGCCTCCTCGAGGGAGTCTTCGAATTCAGCGAGAAGACCGCCGAGGAAGTGATGACGCCCCGCACCCAGATCGTTGCACTCGCCGCCGACCTGCCCGTCACCGAGGCCGCCGACGTCATTGCGGAGGCGGGGCGCTCCCGCTACCCGGTGTACGTGACGAGCCTCGACGAGATCGTCGGCGTCGTGCTGGCCAAGGACGTGCTGCGTGCCCTTCGGGCCGATCCGTCCGCCACGGTGGCGAGCATTCGCCGGGACCCGCTCTTCGTCCCCGGCACGCGAGAGGTCGAGGACGTGCTGACCGACATGAAGCGGCTCAAGACCCACCTGGCGGTGGTGCTCGACGAGTACGGCGGCACGGCGGGGTTGGTGACGATGGAGGACCTGCTGGAGGAGATCGTCGGCGAGATCTTCGACGAGCACGACGTGCCGGAGGAGGCGGCGCCCGCCGGCGGCGGCGCGCCGCTCCTCGACGGGGCCATGACCCTGTCCGAGTTCAACGCCACCTGGGACGCCGACCTCGACGACCGCAACTACACGACGCTGGGCGGCTTCCTCTTCGGCGAGCTGGGGCGCCTGCCCCGGGTGGGCGACCGGATCGTGGTGGGGCCGAGGACCTTCGAGATCGTGTCGATGGAGGGGCGGAGGGTCAGCGAGGTCAGGATGACGGTGGAGGAGAAGAAGAAGGACTGAGGACTGCTTTCCTGGCAAGTTGGACCGCCAGTTCGATCGCCGCCCGCATGCTCGCCGGGTCCGCCCGCCCCGTCCCCGCAATGTCCAGCGCGGTGCCATGGTCGGGACTGGTGCGGGGAAAGGGCAGGCCGAGCGTGACGTTCACCGCGCTGCCGAACGACGCCACCTTGATGGCCGTCATCCCCACGTCGTGATACGGGGCCAGGACGGCGTCGAACTCCCCCCGCATGGCGCGCACGAACACCGTGTCCGCCGGCAGCGGCCCCACGGCGCCGAGCGCCTTCGCCGCCGGCCGCAGCACCCGCTCCTCCTCGTCGCCGAAGAGCCCCCCCTCCCCCGCATGCGGGTTCAGGGCGCAGACCGCCAGCCGCGGCTCGGCCACCCCGAACCACTCCCGCAGCGCCCGCTGCGTGATCCGCCCCGCGCGGAGCACGCGCTCCTGCGTGACGAGCGAGGGCACGTCCCGGAGCGCGACGTGGGTGGTGACCAGTACCACCCGGAGCCGCTCGGAGGCGAGCATCATGGCCACATCGACGCCGCCCGCGAGCTCGGCGAGCCACTCGGTGTGACCCGGCCAGGGAAACCCCGCCTGGTGGAGGGCGTGCTTGTGGACCGGTCCGGTCACGATGGCGTCCACCTCACCGGCCATGGCGAGCGCGGCCGCCCGCTCGATCGCGTGCCCGGCGATCCGCCCGGCCCGCACCATGCGCGAAGGGCCCGGGCTCGCGGGGAGGTTTTCCCCCGAGCCCAGGCCCCACGTGCCCAGCCCGATGTGATGGTCGGCCCGCACCGCCCCGACCTGGTCGTCCGCACCGAGAATCGTCACCTCGGCGTCGACGGGAGTATCGAGGGCGCGGGCGACGACTTCGGGCCCGATCCCGCGAGGATCGCCGAGGGTGACGGCGATCCGCGGCCTCACTGTTCGCGCACCTCGACGTGCGCCGACCGGCGAAGCTGCTGGACGTACCTGGCCTCCGCGAGCTGCGTGCTCAAGAGGTTGCGGATGGCCTCGCGGACATCCTCGTAGGCCATCTCCCCTTCCGCCACCCGTGCGGTGACATACGCCACCACGTACTTGCTGCGGTTGTTGGGGGCCTCGAGGGCGAAGACCGGCACCACGGTGCCCGAATCGGCGGTGGCGAGACCCTGCTGGTACGCCGGCGGGAGCTGCGCGAGGGACACCTGCTTGGCCTCCCGCTCCTCCGCCTGGTCGTGGTACACACGTTGGAGGGAATCGAAGGGCGCGCCGTTCCGCGCCTCCATGGCCACCTGGTCGGCCAGGTCACGGGCCGCCTGGGCGTCGGCGGCGGTGATGGCCGGCATGATGAGGATGTGCCGGACGTCGATTTCGGCGGGCTGGGCGCGCTTCACCTGGATGATGTGGAAGCCGAACGGCGATTCCACCGGATTGGAGATGACTCCGGGCTTGAGCTGGAATGCCACCTTCTCGAATTCCGGCGCGAGGGGCGGGCCGCGTCGCAGCCAGCCGAGGTCACCGCCCTGCTCGCGGGAGCCGGGATCCTGGGAGAACCGCCGTGCGGCGGTCGCGAAGTCGGCCCCCTCGCGCAGCGCCACTGCGATCGAGTCCGCCAGGGCGTAGGCCCGTGCCTTCGAGGCGGAGTCCGCCTTCGGCGCCACGACGATCTGCTGGAAGGAGATGGTGGCCGGGCGCTTGCCGAGGCTCGCCTTCCGGGCCTCGTAAAAGTCCTTCATCTGCTGTTCGGTCGGCGCCACGGGCTTGAGCTTTTCCTGGTCTCGGAGGGCGGTCTTCAGGGCCTCCTGCAGCGCGAGCCGCCGCTGCTGGTCGGTCAGCCAGCGCCGGTATTCCTCGGGGCTGCCGAATCCCGCCTTCTTGAGCTCGTTCCGGTAGTCCACCTCGCTCGTGAACCCCGCGCGAACCCGCTTGACCTGCTGCTCGACCCGCGCCGCCACCTCCTGGTCGGTCACCTTGATGGCGGTGTCCCGGAGCGCCTCCTGCACCAGGAGTTCCTGGTTGATCAGGTCGTTCAACACCTCCATGCGGAGGGCGTGCATGGCCGCGGAATCCCCCTCCGGCAGCTTGACGCCCTGCGCCTGGCGGGCAAAGAGATCCTCGTCGACCTGCGAGGCCAGCAACGGCTTGTTGCCGACCACCGCCACGACCCGGTCCACCACGACGGACTGCCCCTGTGCGGCTGCCGGGGCAGCCGCCAGGAGGGTGAGCCCGGCGAGGAGGAACGGGACGCGCATTACGGCTGGCTGGACGGCGGCGCGCTTACCGGCGGTGGGCCGGCGGCCGGGCTCACGCCCTGCGGAGGTCCACCCTGCGGGCCACCGGCACCCGGACCACCCGGACCACCCGGTGCGTTGAGCGCCGCGGCAGCCGCGGCCATTTCAACCGCCCGCGTAATCCCGGGCTGGATGATCTTGCCGCCTTCCTGGTCCCGCAGCACCTGCCCGAGCGCGCCGGGGAGCGGCCGGAGCCGCGCCGTCTGGGCGAACACCTGGTTGAAGAAGTCATCCACGCGGAGCTGCGCCACCTTCTCCCGCTCGGCGAGAGCCACGGCGGAATCAGTGACCTCGGGTCCGAGCCCGATGGTGAGCTTGAGCGTGTCGATCACGCCGGCGTAGCTCGCCTGCATGGCCGCCCACTGGTCGGCGGGCAGCACGATGCCGGCGGAGTCGGCCTGGGCCAGCAGGAGCTGGTTGGTCGAGAGCGCCCTGGCGAACTGGGTCAGCTGCTCGTCGCTGGCTTCCTTGACCTGAGCCCCGAACTGCGGGGGCAGGGCGCTGAGCCACCGGAGATATTCGCCGACGGTGAACTTGCCGCCCGTGTACTTGGAGATCGCCTTCTTGGACTTGCGCATCCCGCTCTTGTCGGCCAGGCCGGCGCGCATCAGGGCCGGGGCGTCCGCGGAGACCTCGAGGTCGTACTGGATGGCCAGGCTGTCCATGTAGATGCTGTCGAGGCGGCGCGCGGCGTCCTGGGTCAGGTAGGCCAGCACCCGGTCGCGAGACTCGGTCATCGTGGGACGGCGGATGATGTGGTAGCCGAAGGGCGTCTCGACCAGGCCGGTCATCTGCCCCGGGGCCAACCGCCACGCCGCCGAGTCGAACGCGGTCACGTAGGCGCCGGGCTTGGCGGGCGGCAGCCAGCCGCCGTTCACCTTGCTGCCTGCGTCGTCGGAGAGCTGGGAGGCCAGCAGCTCGAAGTTGGCGCCCTGCTGGAGCTGGGCCAGCGCGAGCTGCGCCTTCTTGCGGGCGGCGGCGCGCTCCTCGGGGGAGGCGGTCGCCTGGACGCTGACGAGAATGTGCTGCAGCGCGCGCACCGTGTCCGCGAGGAACGAACTGTCGGCCGACGCCGGGGACGCCTGCTCGCGCCGGGCGGCGAGGGTGTCGTACCAGATGGCGCCCTTCGCCTCGGCCACCTGCGGCCAGAGGACCGTGGCCACCGTCGCCGAGTCGGTCTTGAGGGTGCCCCGCGCGACCGACTGCGCGAAGAGCGTGTAGTCGCTCCAGACGCCGGCGATGAACTCGGCGGTTTCCGCGTTCATCTGGGCGCCCTTGGCCTTGCCCATCATGGCCGCCAGCTGCTCGGCGGAGAGGGACTGGCCGGCGGCGGTGGCGGCCACGTCGGCGTGCGCCGAGAAGAGGTCGCCGAAGTTCGAACAGCCGGCGAGGACGAGCACGCTGGCTGCCAGTACGATCCTGCGCATGATTTCTCCAGTTTGGAAGTTCACCACGGGCCCTAGGCCCGGACCATTTCGAGCGCGCGCACCAGCGCGGGGAGCAACGCTTCGCCGCCGAGGCGGGTCAGGCGCAGGGAGAGCGGCACCGTCCGCCGCACGTCGGCGGCGAGCTGCACGTCATCGAGCGCCGCCGCCAGGCCGGCCATGCGGGGCGCGGTCCCGGCGCGAAAGGTGAGTCGCGCCTCGTCGCCACGGGCCACCACGTGCTGCAACCCCAACCGGGCGCCAACCGCGCGCAACCGGCTCAGGTTCAGCAAGGTTTCCGCCTCCGGCGGCAACGGCCCGAAGCGTTCCCGCAGTTCCACGCCAAGCCCCTGAATGTCGCCAGATGACCCCGCCCGCGCCAGTCGGCGATAGATGTCCAGCTTGGATTCGTCGTCGGCCACGTAGGAGTCCGGCAGGCGTGCCGGGCTGTCGAGCACCACCTCGGGAGGAACAGGATCCTCCACACCCCCCTTGCCACGGAGGGACTGCACCGTCTCCTCCAGCCACCGCATGTACAGGTCGAACCCCACGGCGTGCGCGTGGCCGGACTGCTCGGCGCCCAGGAGGTTCCCCGCCCCGCGCAGTTCCATGTCCTTGAGTGCGATGCGGTAACCGGCCCCAAGGTCGCTGTTGTGCTCCAGGACCTTGAGCCGCTCCTCGGCCAGGAGGTCCACCTCGTCGGGAGCAAGGAGGTAGCAGTAGGCCCGCCGGTGGCTCCGCCCCACCCGGCCGCGCAGCTGGTAGAGCTGCGCCAGCCCGAAGCGGTGCGCGTCGTGCACCACCATGGTGTTCGCGTTGGGCACGTCGAGCCCCGACTCCACGATCATCGTGGAGACGAGGATGTCGAGCTCCCCCGCCACGAACTTCTGCATCACCGACTCGAGCTCGTCCGCCGGCATCTGGCCGTGCGCCACTCCCACCCGGGCCCGGGGCGCCAGCGCGCGGACCCGCGCCGCGTAGGTGTCGATCGTCTCGATCCGGTTGTGCACCATGAAGACCTGGCCGCCGCGGTCCAGTTCCCGCGCAAAGGCCTCCTCGAGCAGGGCGTCGTCCCACGGCTCGACGAAGGTGAGGATCGGCGAGCGGTCGCGCGGCGGCGTCTCGATCTGGGTCAGGTCCCGCATCCCGGAGAGCGAGAGGTGCAGGGTGCGCGGGATCGGCGTCGCGCTCATCGTGAGGACGTCCACCGCGAGCCGGAGCGCCTTCAGGCGCTCCTTGTGCTTGACGCCGAACCGATGCTCCTCGTCCACGATGAGCAGCCCGATGTCCTTGAACGTCACGTCGGGCGACAACAGCCGGTGCGTGCCGATGACCACGTCGGTCTCCCCCGAGGCCAGCCTGGCGAGCGCCGCCTTCTGCTCCCGTGCGCTCCGGAACCGCGACAGGACTTCCACCTTGACCGGAAAATCGGCCAGCCGCTCCGTGAACGTCCGTCCGTGTTGCTCGGCGAGAATGGTGGTCGGGACGAGCACCGCCACCTGCTTCCCTCCCTGCACCGCCTTGAACGCGGCGCGGACCGCGACCTCGGTCTTGCCGTAGCCGACGTCCCCGACGAGCAGCCGGTCCATCGGGACCGGCTGCTCCATGTCGCGGCGCACCTCCTCGATCGCCTTCTTCTGGTCCGGCGTGTCCTCGTACAGGAAGCTCGCCTCGAGCTCGCGCTGCCACTTGGTGTCGGGCGGGAAGGCGTACCCCGCCTGCACCGTCCGGCGCGCGTAGAGGTCGAGCAGTTCCGCCGCCATCTGGCGGATCGCCTGCCGAGTCTTTTCACGGGTCCGCTTCCAGGCCGGCCCGCCGAGGCGGTGCAGCTTGGGCGGCGGCCGGTCGCCGTCTTCCCCCGCGGATCGGTAGCGCTCCAGCTGGTCGAGCCGGTAGAGCGGCACGTTCAGCCGGTCGCCCCCCTCGTACTCCACCACGGCCACCTCGAGGAGCCCGCCCCCGACGGTGATGGTGTCGATGCCGCGGTAGATGCCGATACCGTGGTCGAGGTGCACCACGTAGTCGCCTGCAGCGAGCGCGCCGGTGGCCGCGGTGGGCGCCGCCTGACGGTAGCGACGAGGCCGCCGGAGGCGGCGCGCGCGCCGGAAGATTTCGTGATCGGTCAGGACGCGGAGCGCCGGCATGACGAACCCGCCGTCGAGCGCGCCGACCGCCATGGAGGCGTGCGGCCCCCGGTGCCCCTCGCTGAGCAGTTCC
>Ga0209507_1003273_pt1 | contig 10273 bp, 5 predicted proteins | sample AD_UKC028_MetaG_FD_184414 | JGI IMG/M metagenome (GOLD analysis project Ga0209507, IMG submission 184414) | Active sludge microbial communities of municipal wastewater-treating anaerobic digesters from USA - AD_UKC028_MetaG (SPAdes) (version 2) | ecosystem: Engineered > Bioreactor > Anaerobic >...
ACGAACGAGAGCCGATTCGTCACCTGACCCGCGGTGGAGGCCCGAAACAGGGGATCGGCCGACCACTGAGAAAACTCTTCGACGATCACCTTTGCTAACGGGGGGATCCAGGTGATTTCGGCCTCGCCGTTAACCGCGTTGAATCCTGTGACTTTGAGGGAGCCGATCTCTTCCTGCGCCACCTCAACCACCCCGCACGCCTGGTCGTATCCCAGGTAATTGTTGGACCAACGTCCCGGAAATCCGCCGGCAGATGCGGGACGGCAAATGTAGACATAATCCTCGATATCAGGGCTGTTGGGTTCGTTGGGCGCCCAGTTGGAAAAGGACTTCGGCTCGCCTGATATCCAGTTGAACTCCATTTTTCGGGCGGCAATATCGGGTGAGTTCACCAGAGGATTGGAGTCGTAAAAGCCAATCCACAGATCGCGGTTAACCCCCCCATAATGCCCGAATATCCCATACAGCCAGCTGTGCATGGCGGAATCCCGGACCGTTGCCAGGTGGCCGTTCAATTGGACCGCCGCCGCTTCCGCCGCCGGCCAGGAAGAACGTCCCAGAAGATAGTAAAACCGGTTGTTGGCCGGATTCAGGATCGGACCTGCCATCGGTTCAGCGGTTCGGACTTTGACAACGGTCGGTTCGCTTCGGGCCAGTCCCTCCAAATTCCTGACTTCCACCCAATACACCCCCGAATGGCGGACTTCGAGCGCGGAGATCGTCCAGGTGCGATTCGTGGCGTTGGGAATCGGTTGTCCTCCATAAAACCATTGATACTCCAGTGGCCCGCTGCCTGAAGCCAGACAGCCGATGTTTAGGTATGCCCCGGCCCATAAGGTGAATTGGGCCTGTTGATTGACCAAAATAGAATAACCCGTGGCCTCGACCCCCGCCTCGCTAGGCATCAGCCGGTGGATCACGGGCGGGCCTTGCTCCAGTGACTCCACCGATGCCTCAGTCCACGCAAGCGATTCGCCCTGGATCGCTTGCGGCCCTTGTGCAATCCCGGATTCGAACGCTTCACGCCAAGCCACCGAAAAAGAATCCCCCCCCAAAAACTCGCGCATCAATGCCTCAATGTAATAAGGTTTCCCACCTTCGAGATGGATGGGAAATGATACGTTCGCTCCCGGCGGATTCCGGGGGTTGGTCCAGTCACGCGCACTCGACCAATACGGCTCATAGGCGATCAGCGTTTTGTTTGCGGGATTCTGGTCCGAACTCAGAAAGAGCATTCCCTGGTCATCCGTGCTGATGTAAAACAGGTAGTCCGCGGTCTTCTTCGGGATCAGAAATCCCCAGATGCGCTGACTGTAGAAATCCATGATGTTGGAGGGCGTTTCCATCGCCGAGATCGTGTCGACCAGGTCAGGCGATGAGGGGAACCTCGGATCACACACCATCACCGCTATCTGCCCTTCGCCCGGTTTGTTGGCATACATCTCGCGCTTCAATGCGCCCGGGATCAAATGCTGTCCATTCACAATCCCCACATCGAATCCAGAGAATAAAACAACAATCCATAGCCATGCCGCATGATGCCCGGCGATTCGGCATCCGGTGACTGGATGGGTCCACGGTGGAATGAAACCCTCGACCATCATAATCCCCCCTGATTTAGAACTTAAAGAAGGCCTTAAAATACCCTAATAACTATGATATGCAAGACATTTATCAGGCCCAAATCCGGCACGTCAGATGCCCGTAAAAAAATCGAACCGCGCCAATAGACGCGAATAAAATCGGAGGGATCCCGTTGGCAGAATCGCGCTGCGGAATGAATTCCGCGCGCCGATCGTTCCCGGCTCCGAAGCGAGAGTCACTCGACAGGTTGGAGCGCGGGATTTATCCCGCAGCGCCGGTTGTCACAGGATCTCAGACAGTCCCTCGATTTTGTAAACCCTTCAGGACATCCGTGTTCCGCCTGCCCTCATTAGTGATAATTAGTGTTAAATTAGCGGTTATTTTGTTTTACAAGCTGTTTTCGGTCGGCGCTTGTCAGGTAGTTCGGCAGCGCGCAAGTCAACTCGTTCGGGATCGAGGAGGGGGCGGGAGGAGTGACAGTGGCCGATCCGATCGGAATCGGATTATTTCCATCGGCATTTTCGAGTGGCCATCCGATGTTTGCCGTGGCAGTCGACGCACACGGATTGGCCATTAGACTCGGCAAAGAACTCCTTGTGGGCTTCGGCATTGATCTTGTTCCGGGGATGGCACTCGAGGCAAAAGGCGTTGATCGTATTCTTGGGGAACATCCGTTCTGGCGCGGTGCCGTTGCCTCCCGAAGCCCAGGATTCGTCCGCGATATGCGCGTCGGATTCACCATGGCACTTGGCGCATCCGATGTCGGCCTTGGCGTGGACTTTCGTCAATTCTTCCTGCATGAAATTGATGTGGCAGACCTCGCAGCGGCTGTTATCGGCCCCCCCCACAGCCTCTTCTTCCGCAGGCCCATCATCGAGCAGCAGGGGAGCCTCGGCTTTCGACGACGCCTTTTGAGGATCCGCAAGGATCTGGCTTGGGTTCGCAGAATAGGTCGAGGAAGGGACTGTTGGTTTGACTTCGGTTTCAGACAGGGGCGGCGGATGCTCATGAGCCGGTTGGCATCCGGCGCTGAAAGCTAACAAAACCAAGAAACCAAACCTGGCGCACCATCGGCCGGAAAGGATCACGGTTCTTAAAGAGGAGGGGAGGACCGAGATGTAGACTTCGCATCGAGACTCGCCCGGGGCCGGCGTTGGCTCGGCCCTCACAGCCCAGTTCGGAGATGCTTGGACCTCGCCGCCTTGTCCCCGGCCAGAATCCCTCGCCCCAGCACTCCTGGTAAATTTTAAACAGGCTCTTAGACGCATTCCCATTGTTTCAACCATTGGTAATGGTCCGGCAGACTGGCCATCATCCGGGTGTTGAGTTGATCGAGTTCAGCGCGTTCCTTGATATCCAGTTCGCGCCGTTCCTGGATGGCCTTGGCAGCGTTGTCCACCTGTTCCACGGTGTGAAGTCCCGGGATGGGAATGACAGTGTTTGTGGCAAGGATGTAACGCAGGGCCAGCCGCGCTTTTTTCAAATCCTCCTCCCGATTTCCGGTGAACAGGGTTCCCGCTGCAAAGGGTTTGATGCCAAACGCGCCGACATCGCGCTGCTTCAAGGCCTCGAATACACTGTCCTTGGGGGCGGCCTTGCTCATGGTCGTGAACGGAAAGCAGACGACATCGATCTGGGGAAAATACTCGATCATGAACTTGATCCACCGTCGATCATGCGTCGAGAAACCGATGTGGCGGGCTTTGCCAGCCTTCTTGGCCTGTTCGAGGGCGGTGATAATCTCGCTGGCGGTGTCAAAGGTATGGCGTCCGCCGGGTTCCATGCAGGTAATGCGCCAGAGATCCGTGTATTCCTGCTGAGAATCCCGCAGCAGTTCATCCAGTGAACCGATCAGTTTCCTGGCGGTCCGATATTCCTCGTTGCGCACCTCCTTGGCGCCATGGGACAGGGCGAGGTACATTTTGTCGCGGCGGCCCTTGAGCGCCTTGGCATCGCGCTTGACTTCGTTATCCCAGCAGGCGTCGATGTAGTTAATCCCAACGTCAATGCATCGGCTGATCACCTCCGAGCGTTCCTGGTCGTTATTGGGGGAATGGCCCCCCAGACAAACGGCCGAGACCATCAAGCCGGTCTTGCCCTGCCGGCGATATTCCATGTTCGGATTGTAATTGAGAATCTTCGAGGTGTCGACCGGCTGTGCCGACGTGGCCCCGAAGGCGCTCGATGCGCCCAAGCCGCTCAAACCAACGGCCGCACCGGCGGCCGCCAACGCGGTGTCGCGAACAAAATCGCGGCGTGAGACTAAGGGATGCTTCATAATGCTCTTTTCTGAGGTTCAGGTTTGAGTTGATTGTCTGTTATTGTGCCAGAGCCGCCAACGTTTGGACTTCATCCGGCGTGAGAGCCCGATCATAAATTCGCAGGTCGTCCAGGGCGCCTTTGAAATGCGGGCCGATATTCACGTCCTGTTGATCACCGGTTTCGAAGGGTAACATGTCCAGCAGCCCAATCCCGTCGGGTTCAATCGGTTTGCCGTCCAGGAAGAGCTGGGCGTGATCGTGAAGGTTCGGCGGCGAGCCTTCCTGAATCACGATCGCAACATGGTGCCACTTATCGTCATTGATATCGGCATTCATGTAAAGATACCCGCCTTTTGGGGTAACCCCAATCCGCCCTCGGATGTGACCGAAGACAAACATCTTCCCCGCCTCGTTTGTCCCCCAGGTGATCAAATCTCCCGAGGTCTCCTTGGTCTTGACCCATACCGCAACGGTTCGCGGGCCCGAACCGGTGACGCCCTTGAAACCCTTAACCCGGATGCCATCGTTGTTGCCCTCGAGTTGAATGGCTTTGCCGAGGCGTCCCTTCATGGAACGCGAGTCGAACGTCACTCCCCCTTCGAGGGTGGCGGGATGAGCTGGTTTGGCTGAATCCGCCGCCGTGCTGCCGGTTGTTTCATCGAACTTCCACCACCCAACCAGGTGCGGATCCGCGTCCAGATTGACCGCGCTTTCCCTGGCTGGATCGGATGCATGCACGCCTAAGCCCATCAAGTTTGGAAAAATGACGAACCCGATGACCAGCAATCGGCGCAGGATCGGTCCCGCCACATTACCCAGGGAACGAACAATTGGGTTTCCACAGTCCGGACCGCCACTTCCGACTGCGACGCCATAATCCTTGAGTTCGATCATAAGATGAATGGCGACGATTGTAAGGGTTCCCAGGCGAAATGCAAATCATGTTGAACGAAGTTCCGGATGCTTGAACCTCTTTGAACCGTGCGCGCAGTATAGCACTGCGGGGGGGGCGGAACGCGGAACCAATCGCAAACCCGCGACCGCGGAAAGGCACACAGCCCGCAATCGACAGCAGGCCATGTGCCCCGGATCCTGTGCTACAGGTCGTCAAGCCAAATCCTGGCGTCTTCGGACGTGCTATTGTTTGGCTCGATAAAACTTCGCAGCCCCGGTGGCTGTGATGGTCATCGGGCTGGCGCCGGGCAGGTCAGTCCAGGCGCCGGTCACGGCATCGCTGACCTGGAGTGTTCCGGTGAAGGTGAGGGTGATTCCGGAGGCGGCGCGCTCGATTGCCAGTGTGGGCGCTGCGGGTGGCGTTGTCCATTGATAGTAGGCTGCAATGGCCCTGGGGCTGACACTATCATTGATCAACGCGCGCACACCGTCGGCATCAGACGTAAACCACTCGAGATTCGCGGTTCCGACGGTTTGGAAGTACAACAACCGGAACGGGTAGATTCCCGCCTTGGGCACATAAACCAGGAAGGGGGAATTGGCAACGCCACGCTCCGGACCCGCGGGTGCAAGGGCGTCAAAGAAACCCAGGATGACACTCGAGGCTGGATTTAGCGGGTCCGCGCCCGCCCGAACTTGGAATCCGTCGCTCTCATTCGGGAATCCGGTCCAGTCGGTGTTCACGACCATGGTATACATTCCCGAGGTCGGAAATTCGAGCGCGGCCACGATCTCTTCCGCGAAGTTTTCGATCGAATCCGTAGTTCCGGGAATTCCAGGGAACGTGCTGGCGGTGTAGTCCGGATCGTTGAAATACCCGTTCTGAGCGGTCGGAGTCGTATCCAGGTTGATGACCCCCGGCCAAGTGAAGTAATCCTTGCTGTCCACGCCACCGGCATCGCTGAGGTTCGCGATGTTGGGTCCGAGGTTGCCGGCCAGCAGGTCCTCGTTATAAGCGATAGTGCCTGTCTGATCGCCTGCCTCGATCTGGTAGGTTTTGATCTTAAAGCCTTTCTTGCTCTTGTCGACGTAATCGCCCGGTAACGCGGCGCTGGCGGGCAGCGTGCCATAGGTAGCCACAACGAAAGTGGCGCTGTTCGAATAAGAGACGCCTTTATTGTCTTTGATGGTCATGCTAGCCGTGTTGGTAGAACCTGATGGGAGGGGAGGGTTAGGGACGCTGTAACTGATGGTCGTGGTGGCTCCACTCTTGGTCACAGCGGTGGGGCTCACGGTCTCCCCGTTGAAGGTCAGAACGATCGTGTTGGTATCGGCGACGCTTCCTCCAACGTCGGTCACGCCCATGCTGAAACCAAACGGCGAAACGCTCGGGCGCCCCATGGTCAGCCCCGCGGTCCCAACCGGCGGCACCTTTTTGTAATCCAACTGCTCCGCCGAGATTATCCCACTGGAGATTTTCAGCCGATCCACACCGCCGACATATTGCAGAGCTCCATTCCACTCCCCGCCAATGCTGAACAGTTTCTGGGTCCGATTAAAGTGAACCCCGCCGGTGTAAGGCACCGTATCCCCGAGAACGCCATCGACATAAAACCTGATTTCCAATCCGTTCTCGTGAACCACGGCAATATGATGCCATTGGCCATCATCCGGAATCGCCGCCTGCGACGACACATCCGCGATCGCCAGAGTCGTCACGAAGACCGTCCGGTCGGTGTTGACCGAAAAGGATACCGCGCCGCCCGGGCCGCCACTATAGAAAAACACCATGCGACCCGCGGGATACCCGTCAAACTTGACCCAGGCTTGCAGCGTGAAGGAAGGATTGTTTTTATCAAACTGCACTCGGGTATCGGGATCTTCCACGGTTAAGTATTGGCCTGACTCAAATTGGATTGCCGTGTCCCCGGCCTGGCCCGATGGCGCCTCGGCGAGGAATGTCGGGGGATTGGCCGGATTACCCGGAACTCCCACCAGGCTGTTAATGCTATCGGTGACTTTGGTGCCGCTGCCCTCGTCGAACTCAAAATCAACGAGTCCCACAGGCGTCGCCGCCTGGGAATCGAGCTGGTCCGGCGTGAGAATTCCGCTCGAAACCTTCAGCCGATCCACCAGGCCCGTGAATTGGAGAGCCCCATTCCATTCCGAGCCAATGCTGAACAGTTTCTGGGTCCGATTAAAGTGAACCCCGCCGGTGTAAGGAACCGTGTCCCCCAAAACGCCGTCCACATAAAACCTGATTTCCAGACCGTTCTCGTGGACGACAGCGATGTGATGCCACTTGCCGTCATCTGGAATGGCCGCCTGGGACGAGACATCGGCAATGGCCAGAGTCGTCACGAAAACCGTCCGATCCGAGTTGACCGAAAAGGAAACGGCCCCGCCCGGACCGCCGCTGTAGAAAAAAACCATACGCCCGGCCGGGTTGCCATCGAACTTGATCCAGGCCTGCAGGGTAAAGGAAGGATTGTTGGTGTCAAACTGCACTCGGGTATCGGGATCTTCCACGGTCATATACTGGCCTTCGGCAAACTGCATCGCCGTATCCCCGGGCCTGCCGGAGGGTGAATCAAGGACAAAAGTGGGCGGATTGGAGGAGTTGCCTGGCACGCCGACCAGACTGTTGATGCTGTCGGTCACTTTTGTGCCCGCACCCTCGTCAAACGCAAAATCGACGAGGGCAGTCGCTGCTGACGCGGCAAGTGTCCAGGACATTATTGCGGCCGTTAAGAAGCTTCGTCTTGCGAAGCGCACACTGCGAGTTGCCATAGTAACCTCCTTTGGTTGGTTGGTGGATTGCTCACTGCTCCGGTGATTGCCGGGAGCCCAGACCACCGCCGGAAAAGACGCGATGCGACGGCGGTGAACCTTCCCGTTCACAGCGAGAATGGGGCCTTGGGGAATGGATGAAAGAACAGACTTCCGCTCCTTCACTGCGTGATACGCGCTCATAAGCTTCCCTGGAAAGGTTCACGTCAACACTAGAATCCTGCATTGAAATGTCAAACTCTTGGTTGATGGCAGGATCCGACATGAAGATACCGCGCTCAAACAGGTTTTCAGTGGTGCGGGCCGTCAATGCGATATCTCAGCGTCTGAAGCTCAATTTGTATGTTTCCCACAATGTGCCGCGCCGCGGAGGCGTTCTCGTGCCAGTTATCCAGACTCGCTCCCTTCAGACGTCCCTCGAGGTCAGAGAGTAAAGAGTCCAATTTCGCGGCGTTAACCGGACCCGCCTTTAACAGGCCGAGTTCGAGTCGGATGTTGCCCAAGGCGTACTGCGCGGCGGGCGCATCCTGGCTCCAGGTTTGGGCGTTGCTGAGCCTCAGTTTTCCGTCCAAATCAATCAGGTAAGAATGAATATTGCCGATGGCCCGGAGGAGTTGTTTGTGATCGGCCTTGGCTTTTTGAGGTTTCGGTGCGGCGCCGGTTTCAGGCGGCTGAGATGGCGTGCAGCCTGCCAACAACAAACAGAAGCTCACACTTAGGATTATGCCAAATTTCATTCTGCTTGCGTGTCCCACATGCTACGCTATCAAAGACATATATCAGCCAGGTTTGCCGTGGTTCGAACGTCCAAATATACACTACCTCCGGCACGGATGAAATGGGCAAATCGCGCGCTTTCTTCAATGACTGACTCGCACCCGATAGAACCGTTCTGTCATCGACGGTGTGGGATCCATCAGGACTACGGAGGAGCCGGTTCCGGCAACAGGAGGCAAGGAAAACCACGGTCCTGAAGCCAAGGAATCACAATATTCGAGAATGTAGAAGAGACCGGTTTGTGTTTCCAGGCTGACGCGGAAGGATGCCTGATCATATTGTGGGTTCAGCAATCTTAGCGGCGCCTGCATGGCTTTGGGGTGCAGTCGGGCAAGACCGTTGCGCGGACGACCATCGATTGCCGTGAAATTCCCGCCTACCAGCAGATTCTCGTTTGCCAACGGCAAGAGCGCGAGGACATGGCCATAGGCGCCGGTTCCGAGGGCTAGGTGTGCGTCCGTTGTTCCATCGAGCAACAGTCGGGAGAGCCCCGGCGACCATCGGCCAGCGATGCGGGTGAACTCGCCGCCGACCATGATGCCGCCATCGGATTGCACCACCATAGCGTTGACAGGACCATCGGTTCCTCCACCGGGATCAAAGGTGAGATCGAGCTGTCCATCGGGAAGCAGGCGCGCGAGGTTCGTGCGCGGTGGATCGCTCAACGTTGTGAAAATGCCTCCAATCAAGATCCCCCCATCCGGTTGCAGGCTGATGGTCCTGACAATTGCAGTTGAGCTGAGGGGCGGGACGAAATGGGTGTCGCGCAGGCCGTTGCCATTGACCCGTATCAAGCCCTGCCATTTTTCGGGGGCGAGAGTTTTAAAAGAACCTCCGATAAGCAAAGTGCCGTCCATCAACGGCGTCACAACATGCACATAGCCTCCTGTTGCCAGGCGGGAATTGAAGGTCGTATCGGACATGATCGCTGGAGCCAATGTTAATCTGAGGACGTTCTCAACAGCCGAATAGCGGAATGAACCGCCGATCAGCAAATGGTTGTCGTCCGGTTGTGTCAGACTGAGCACCGGGGGCGTTCCTGTGGGGATTAGGTTCACAGTTGGCTCGAAGCTCATGCCATTGGTGTGCAACAGGGCCAGGCCGCGTGGGGTTCCACTTAAGGGGCCCGCTTGCGCAAAGTAACCTCCGGCCATGACTTTCCCATTCGGCAGCACTGCCAAGGCATAGGTGTCTCCTCGCAAACCGCCGTTCATAAGGTATTCAGAATCGAACGTTCCCTCCGAACCGAAACGGATCATGGCTTGCCGATTGAGATCATTCACCCGATGAAAGGATCCACCGACAAGAAGCCGCTGTTCGCTGTCCAAGGCAAAGGCACGTACCGTGCCGCTGCGCTGACACACGGGCCCAAACGCCTGATCCAGCTTGCCCGAGGAATCCAGCCGAGCCAATCCAGGCTGGCCCAGAGTGAGATCGGCGCTGAATTGGCCCGCGACGAGTATGGAATGATCCTGCAGGGACAACACAGATCGCGCCCAGACCATGCCATTCGTCGGCCAGTCTGCGCCCGGGGCAAAGGCCGGATCGAGCGTACCGTCAGGCAACAATCGTGCCAGTCCGGGACACCATTGCGAGTCCACAGTCTTGAAGTCTCCGGCCACGAGAATGCTGCCGTTGCTTTGGCGGCTAATGGCATGGATTGATCCTGAGCATGTCGCCTCATGAAACAGAGGATCCGAAATGCCGCTGGGGTAGAATCGTTTTATTGTCGTTCCAGCTACCAACAGGGATCCATCGTCCATGGCCTGGAACGCGGAAGGAACCCCCGTCGTGGGAATGTGCAAATCCAGATCTCCGTTGGGGGCAATTCCCAGGAGCCCATTGGTGAAGAACTGGGATGAGGCGGCGTAGTATCCCATGGCAAAAACGCGCCCATCCGACAGGGACTGAACCTGTGTGAAAGATGATCCCGATGACAGGGCCGGCTCAAAGTTTGCATCCAGCGT
>Ga0209507_1003281_pt1 | contig 10249 bp, 13 predicted proteins | sample AD_UKC028_MetaG_FD_184414 | JGI IMG/M metagenome (GOLD analysis project Ga0209507, IMG submission 184414) | Active sludge microbial communities of municipal wastewater-treating anaerobic digesters from USA - AD_UKC028_MetaG (SPAdes) (version 2) | ecosystem: Engineered > Bioreactor > Anaerobic >...
TCATTTTCTCATATTTAGTCTCAACGGAGTTGAACAGTCGAAGATATCGGGTGAAGTCGAATGGCAGCTGATGTCCTTTACGATACCGGCTGGGACCAATGTATTGCGCTGGGTCTACGCGCGGGATGCCAGCAATTACGCAGGCACCGACGCGGGCTGGCTGGACGAGGTATTGTTCCAGGGTCAACCGCCCAACATCTCCGCGCCTCCGAGGAACCTGGTGGTGGTTGCGGGGATGGATGCGGCGTTCACGGTGGCGGCGTCGGGTTTCGCGCCGTTGGCCTATCAGTGGCAATTCAACGGGGTGGATATTTCCGGGGCGACGAATTCCCGGCTGACATTGGCCAGCGTGACGCCAATCCAGGCTGGCAATTACGGGGTGATGGTCAGCAACAGCCTGGGTATCGCCAGCAGCAAGCCTGCGGAATTGACGATAGTGACCGACCCGAGTCGGGTGATGTTCGATGATTTCGAAGGCGGCGTGGATGGCGCTCAATGGAGTGGTTTTGGCGCCACGCCTCTGGCCAACAACTATGGCGGTAGTGTCTCTGGCACTAACGCGCTGTGGTTCAATGGCAGCGGCTCGCGCTATGCCCGGTCGATTCCGTTGAATCTGGTTGAAGGCGGTCTGATTCGTTTTCAGCTCCGGCTCGCGAACAAATCAAGCTGGCCCTGGGATGCTCCCGAGTTGCCGCAGGAAGCGGTCGTTTTGGAATATTCAACCAACAATGGATCGAACTGGATAATCGCGGCGACCTACGTCAACGTTGCCTTGGCGCAGTGGAGTCGCGTTCAGCTGACTATCCCGGAGCCGGCAAAAACAACCAATACCATGCTCCGTTGGCGGCAGTTGGCTACCAGTGGCAATGACATGGATCACTGGGCACTGGATGATGTTGAAGTTTTCGTTGTGGCATTGCCATCACTGGCGCTGGTCCTTCCGCAGATCACGAATGACCGGTTTGGCGTCTCACTCCAAACCATCAAAGGCAGGAATTACGCTCTCGAATACACGGACACGTTGCCTCCCGCGCGATGGAATAGCTTGCCCGAACTGCCGGGCAATGGCGCAATGATGGAGCTGCAAGATCCGGCGCCTGCGGGCGCGCAACGGTTCTACCGTGTACGCATGAATTGAGCCCGAATCAGATGACCATTGCCCGAAGCAGACATGAGAGAGGGTCAAGAGAGCGGGTCAGTCCCAGCTATTGGTGATTTTCTTCTGAAAGAAAGAACGTGAAGGCGATCTTCACGGGGTTGGTGCGCGAGGCCGAGGAGGGGATCCTCACCAAAGACTTGTAGTGCGATCATCAAGTCCACGTCGTGGATGGGAGCACGGTGACTTTGCCTGCTACCCCGGAAAACCAGGCCGCCTATCCCCAGCAGAAAGCCCAGAAGCCGGGCTGCGGCTTTCCCCTGATGCGGGTGGTGGCCTTATTCAGGTAGGCCACGGGGATGTTGACGGCCTGGGCCACCGGGCATTGGCGCCAACACGAGTTGGGATTGTGGCAAACCCTTTGGGAAGAGTTGCGCCCGGGCGAGGTCTTACTGGGCGACCGGGGGTTCGGCGTCTGGGCCGTGTTGGCCCAGTGCCTGGAGCGGGGTATTCACGGCGTGTTCCGGTCCCGGCGCAAACTCGATTTCCGCCAGGGCCAACGGCTCAGTCGGCACGAACGGTTGGTCTCCTGGCCGTAACCCATCCTGCGCCCCAACTACTTAACCCCAGCCCAATGGGCGGCGCTGCCCCCGGTCCTGACGTTGCGGGGGGTCCGTTGCCCGTTGAAGCGAAAAGGCTATCGCACCCGCCAAGCGACCTGGGTCACGACCTTGCTGGATCCGATCCGCTATCCCGGGGCGGCCTTGGCCGAACTCTACTATCGCCGGTGGGAAGTCGAATTAAGCCTGCGCCACCTCAAGACTACGCTGCAGATGGAGCACTTGAGCTGCAAAACGTCGGCCAACGTGGAACGGGAACTGCGCATGCATTTCCTGGTCCATAACCTGGTGCGCCGACTGATGTTGGAAGCCGCCCGCCGCCACCGTGTCCCTTTGGGGCGGATTAGTTTTGCCGGCGGGCTCGCCGGGGCGCGACGCTGCCCAAGCCAACCGCCGGCGATCGGCACGCAATCGCTGGCCCGGAAAGCCACAAAAAGGATCAAGCCTCGATTATGAATGCTTACAGATACGGTGCATGGGGGTGCTGGAAGCTGCCTTCCGCATTGCGGCCATCAGGCAAACGCTGGCGCTGGCGGGCGGTGATGCGGTAGCGCCTTTGAGCTGACCGTTGTGGAGCCTTGCGTGGATCGAGACTCTTGATCGCAGGAGGGATCGGCCGCCAAGACCCGCGACCAGATAAAAAGCGAACGATGCGGCCAGCCCGCGGCTGCGACGATTGTTGGGTGGACGACGAGGCACCACGGATCTACACTTGCGTCCGATGGAAATGGAAGCCCGACCTGCCGGAATTGCGCTGCGAGACCGTCAAGCGCCCCTTCAAGATCCAGGGCGCCGCTCTCTGCGCCTATCGGTTTGTGCGGTAGCACGAGAGTGAACCCGGCTCGTCAAAGGACTCAGAGCATGAGATCGACAATCCCAACTATCAGGAGGGCAAGCATGCTGGCCCTGATGGTAGTGGCAACACTGGCCACGGCGTCCCTCGCAGCGGCGCCTGCCCTTTTCAACTTCGACCGCACCCTGTGGGTCGAGGACCCATCGCGCCCCATCCCAAACCTCTCCCCCCCCGCCAAGGGCGCCCGGCCCCTGCTCTCTCCTGCGCCACACGCGTCCTTGGCGGAAAAGCGCGTCTCATCGGAGCCGCGCGCCCGGATCGAACCGGCACCGCTGCTGGAGTTCCCGGCCGACCCGGACTGCAACTCTCCATGCTTCTGGCACGAGGGGCAGTTGCATCTGTTCACCTCGAACCAGAAGCCGTCACGAAGCGTGGGATCGAATCTGGAGCGGCTCGGGGCCCCGGTACCGAGCGTTTTCGACGACGGCGCCCGGAAGCTGCGATGGATCGAGGCGGTGCACCTGCGCGATGACGGGATTCTTTTCGGGCTGTATCACCGGGAGGAGTATCTCGGGGAGTGTCCGGACCGGGAGTACTTTACGGTGCCGGACATCGGGTTGGCGCGTTCGCGGGATTTAGGACGCACCTGGACGGATCTGGGGATCGTGCTGCAAGACTATGGGATATCGCGCTCATGCGACACCCCGAACAAGTTCTTTGCCGGGGGTGTGGGGGATCCCAGCTGGGCGATCGACCGGGTCGGCGGCCATGCCTACATCTTCTTCTCCTCGTATACCGATCCGTTGTCGAACCAGGGCGTGCAGGTGGCGCGGCTCGCGCTGGGCGATCTGGAGGCGCCGATCGGGAATGTATGGCGGTGGACTGGGGGGGGATGGGACGCGCCGGGCTTGGGTGGGAAAGGCAAGCCGGCAGTGCCGGCGCGAGTGGCGTGGTCGGATCCAAAGGCCGATGCATTCTGGGGTCCTTCCGTGCACTGGAACACCTATCTTGGTCAGCACGTGGTGTTGGTGAATCGGGCCTCGGACGCCAGTTGGACCCAGGAGGGAGTGTACGTGTTCTTCGCCGCAGACCTTTCACGGCCGGAGACCTTCACCCCCCCGCGGAAGTTATGCAATGGAGGTGCTTGGTACTGCCAGGTGATCGGTGACGCAGGAATGCGGGGCACTGATTCGCTGGCAGGGCAAAGCGCGCGGTTCTTTATGAAGGGGAAGTCCCGCCACCGCGTGGTGTTCGAGCATCCCGCAGCCGCTGCCCCCGCGGCCGGTCCCGAATAGCGCTCAATCCTATGAGACGAACTGACAAGGAAATCACCGACCCGCGGCAGATTGACGAGATCATCCGCGACAGTTTGGTATGCCGGGTGGCCATGGCGAAGGACAACGCCCCGTACGTGGTGCCGATGTCCTTCGGCTACGACGGCGCGGCCATCTACTTGCACACCGCGCCGGGCGGAAAGAAGGTGGAGTGTTTTGAGGCCAACCCGCAGGTTTGTTTCGAGTTCGAGCGCAACGTGGAGTTGCGTCGCAACCCGCAGATCGCCTGCAAGTGGAGCTTCAACTTCGAGAGCGTGATCGGCTACGGCACGATCAGCGAACTGGCCGAACTGGCACAAAAGGAACACGCGCTCAACGAGATCATGCGCCAGTATTCCGGCAAGACCTGGCCATTCGAAAGCGCGTCAGTAGCGAAGGTGCGGGTGTGGAAGATCGCCATCGCCTCGATGACCGGAAAGCAATCGAAACCGAAGGTCGGCGTGTGATGCGAACTCCCCGGAAAGACACCGTTTTGCTTGGTGACGATGATCCGTACATCCGCATGAGCTACCCGGACCTCGTGGAGGATGGCGGAGAATCCTTGACAGGAGCCCAGCAGATCTAACATCGTAGCATTCGAACTGGATCTGCCGGCAAGGGGATCCATGGGGCACGGATTCCAGCGAGGGTCCGTCTCATATCGACCAACCGGCCCGGCCTGCTGGATACGATCTGGCCATAGAAACAATCAGCCATGACCAATAGGGGACACCCGCTCATCCACCAACTCCTTGCGATGCTCACTTTCGCGGTCGCCGAGACCTTGCCCACAACCTACCGGGCAGCCGCGTATACCGCTCCGTCCGCCTCGTTCTCGGAGCAGGTCGCGGCCCGATGCTGGGCGGAGGCGAAATCGGAGATGGAACGGGGTTTCACGGTTCAAATCGCAAAGCAGCCTGGCGCGGTCCTGCTCACCTACCGCGACTCCCCATAGCAATACCTGCGTGTTATGAAACGCATCGCCCCCATTCTTTTGTCGATAAGTATGCTGGCAGAGTCTGCCGCTTTATCCACGACCAACACCGGCACCAGGCTTGGTCAGACCCTTGTAGAGCTTCGCCAGAAGTACAATATCGTGGGCCTAAGCGTGGCCGGACTCCACCGGGGACGGCTGGTCTGGCAGACCAACTTGGGCTTCGCCAATTTGGAGCGTCAGGAGCCCGTGACCGACCGCACCAAGTTCCGAATCGCTTCGGTCTCCAAGTTGATTACCGCCGTTGCGTTAATGCAGTTGTGGGAAGCAGGCAGATTTCAGTTGGATGATTCCATCAGTGATTATCTGGGTTTTCCGATCGCCAATCCGCATCACCCGGACAAGGCGATCACCTTCCGGCATCTGCTCACACACACAGCGGGCTTCGCGGACGGGCAAGCGTACGACGATTTCCTGGCGCAAGCCTCCAATGAGATCAGCCTGCGGGAACTCCTGTGTCCCGGCGGGCGATTCTACCGGGACGGCGCCGTTTACGCCGCCCATGCCCCGGGTGGGAATTACTGCTACTCGAACCTCGGATTTGCCCTGGCCGGAACGCTGGTCGAGAAGATCAGCGGCGATCGGTTTGATCTGTATTGCGCCAGCCACCTATTCAAGCCGCTGGGAATGAACGCCAGCTTCAACCCCGCCACCCTTCCCGCTCCCATTGAAATCGCGACGCTCTACCGGTTCACCGACAACAAGTGGATCCCGCAATTCGACAATTATCAGGGCAAAGTCCCGACCAACCGCCTTGGCGTCAGCTACGGGATCGGCCGCAACGCGCTCCCCTGCGCGCCTCAAGGCGGACTGCGCGCCAACGTCGGTGACCTGGCGCGGTTCGCCGAGGTCTTCGCCCGTCGCGGACAGAACGAGAGTGACGGGGTTCTGAAATCTGCCACCATCGCGCTGATGCTCGGCCGGGACGAACAAGGCGGCACATCCCAAGCGACGCTCGCCTTCCAACGCCATACGAATCTCGTGAAGGGCGAAACCTGGATTGGCCACACCGGGAGCGCTTACGGCCTTTACAGCCTGTTGTTCTTCCAGGAAGACGGACCGCACGGCGTCATCCTCCTCACCAACGGCTCGCGCCCCGGCGAGGAGCATGACGGGTTCAGCCCCATGGAACGGGAGATCGTCCATGCCGTGCACGCCGGCCTAACGGCACGGGAGAAAGAATCCGACTTAGGACCCGTTGAACCATGATCATTCATCCTAGCATCCCCATAGAATCGAAGCCCCCAATCGACGCCAATGCGTCAGCGGTTGCTGGGACCTCGGCAAGTCTGTGCCGGGAGATCCGGCGGCGTTGCCTCCGACTCCCGTGGACCGCTCTAGTCGCGCTGGCTTTGCCGATCCAGCCAGCCGTAATGGCGGGTGCTGCGTGATCTGGGAGTCTCACCCTAAACTCAACTATGCGTATGATGACATCAAACCCCGTTCTTACCCGTCGCCGGTTTCTTGGCACGCTTACGGCAGCCACCACCGGCGCAACCTTGCTGCCGTGCCACATCGGGCGCGGGGCTAGCTCGAAAGCTTCGCCAGGCGAATGGCCTTCCACTGACCCCTTCTGGTATCGGCTCCAGCCGGCAGGCCGCTACATCGATTCGCAGCGCGGGAAGAAGGCGTTCGCTTACGCGGACGGGAGGATCTTCCTCTCGAAAGACAATGGTCGCACTTGGCCGCGCAGCCTGGCGTTTCCTGACGCCCAGCGGATTACGTTCAGCCACATCCTCAATAACGGAAACATCGTCTTCGCCACGAGCTCCAAGCTTTACCTTAGCGCCGACAATCTCAAGAGTTACCGGGAGATCACCGTCAAGGCCCCGGATGGATCGGATTACCTCCCGCATACGCCCCGCAATCCAGAGAATCCCGGCTGGTATTTCCACACGCTGCCCGGCGAGGTCTCCTGGGAGGTGAACGGCCGGGAAATGATGGTGTGGGGAAATTACTGTAACGTCTCGGGCGGCGCCACGCCGGTCAACATCTACTACTCGACCGACAGCGGGCGAACCGTGAAGATCGCGTATGCCTTCGGCCAGAATCCATTCTTTGGCGATGACGGATCGGCCGGCGGAGGCAAGGGCGGCAAGCTGCTGGGCAACCCCAACAACCCAGTGCTCGCTCGCCATGTTCATACGGTCGCCTACAACCCTGTCGAAGGCGCCTTCTACGCTTGCACGGGCGACATTAACCGTGGGGCCGGGCTCGAGTGCCACTGGCTCAGAGGCACCTACGACCCAAAGAAGGACCAGTGGCAGTGGAAGGTCCTCGTGTCAGCGGACTCGAACTCGCGTTACAAGTCGGGCGGCATCCAGTTCGTGGGCGGCAAATGCTACTGGATCAGCGACGCGAACGCGTTCAGGCCGTGGAACGAAGGCGACTACGACCGTGGGATCTTCTGTTGCGACTCCGCCGATATCCCGCATCCCGAAAAACACACCCTGCTGTATAATCCCAAGGTCGAGTCGGGCAACATGATCATCCAGGACGGCTTCATCCTGGCATCGCACTGCTGCCCGGCCTCGCCTATGAACACCGGCTTCATCGTTTCCACAGATCTGGGCAAGACTTGGGCACAATGGGACCTCAAGGAGCTTGGCAAGCGCTCGCCCACTCGCTTCCACGCGAAGAACAGCGACGGCTGGTTCCGTGTGGACCTGAGATCGGGCTGGATCGATCGTGCCGAGGTGTTATTCATCAAACCGAAGTGAGGGGAATCCAATGATCAGGGAATGCGATTATTCTGTCTCCCGCCGGCAATTTCTTGCGCGCACGTCGAGCGCGGTCATCGCCGGCACGTTGGCGTCGCCCATGGGCTTGCCGTCCGTCCTTGGAGCGGCCGGGTCCGGCCCAAAAATCCGGCTGGGTCTTATCTCGGCGGCAACCTACGGCTACATGGGTGCGCCGCGCATTCAAGGGTCGAATCACGGCACGGCCTTCTCGACCTGTTGCAACGGCTATGACGAGGCCAAACGCAAGCAGTTTCAGGGAACCTTCGTCGCGGCCAGGAAACGCGTCGAAGGCGCGCAGGTGGTCAAGATCTGGGATCCCGTGAAGTCGGCGGCGGAGCGGCTGGCGGACGTGTGTAGTATTCCGACAGTCTGCGACACCGCCGAGGAGTGTTCTGAGGACGTGGATGCGGTGGCTATCCCGGACGATGGCACCGGCGAGCAGTGGAAATTTGCGCTCACACCATTGCGCAAGGGCGTTCCGACGTTCTGCGACAAGCCTCTGGCCATGACGGCCAGAAAGGCAAAGGAAGTCGCCGAGGTCGCGCGCCAGGCCGGCACACCGTTCATGTCTGCCAGCGCGCTTCGGTTCCTGCCAGACGTGCTCGCACTGGTCCGGGAAGCGCCATCCTTGGGTGCCATCCATCTGGCCACGGCCGTCTGCGGCAATGAACTGGTCTATTACGGCATCCATGCGCTCGAGATGGTCTACGCGGTTCTCGGTCGTGGCGCCGTCTCCTGCCTGAATATTGGCCAGCCCGGCCGTAATATCGTCCGCGTTCGGTTCGCGGACGGACGCGATCTGATGCTGATGGTCGCAGAGCCGCAATGGATGCGTGGCGGCTACCAGATCAACCTTTATGGGGCCAACGGTTGGAAATCCCTCACACCCAACCTTGACGAACTCTACTGGTACTTGCTCGAGAAGTTTCTCGAACTGGTCCGCACGAAAAAGGAAACCGTGCCGATCGAGGAAGAAGTCGAGGTCATCGCAGTCCTCGAGGCTGGCAAACGATCGCTCGTCGAGAGGCGCGAAGTAACCGTGGCGGAGGTGTTGGAAACTTGATCGCCGCGATCAAGGACTTGCGTTCGGTGGCTGTCGTGTGTCCAGGCGGCGAACTGCCACGATCCTGCGGTCCGTTCCGGCTAGTGCGCTACACGCACTTCCTCCTGCGCAACTAGCCTGCTCTGCAGGCTAGAAGTCTTAACAAAAGAGTCAAGTTTTGGTTCGACCTTAGTTCTTGGAGGAATCGGTTAATTGAGCATATGGGTCTCTTGGAGCATGAGGTCGATTTGTTCATTCACCTCCCGAAGTTTATCGCGCAAAGGATGAGGGACCTCTACTTTGCACGGGGGTTCAACCGCCGCCGCCAACCCCGGCCGGAATACCCGTTGATAAAGACGGGCCAGAAACAGGCTGGTGTTCCGGCCGTAGGGCGTCAGTTCATAGCGGGTGGTCCCGGGCTTGCGGCAGATCAGGCCCTTGAGCCGGAGCCGACGCAAGTCATAGGTCATTTGGCTTGGCATGTAGTCTTCCAGCTGCCGGCCCAGTAAGGCGGCGACGTGTTGACGCAACTGACGGTTGCGAAAACCCGCAGGCAAGGTCAGAAACAAGCAAAGCGCCAGGAATAAGGCCATGACTCGAGGCTGGCCAAATTTGAGACCCGGGGCTTTCTGACCGTCGGGAGTGACGGTGGGCTCGATGAGCCGCTGCATGCTCTGCTGGCTGAACCGACAGTTTTGACGGGTCCGCTCGACCTCCAGAAGCCGGTGGTTGATGTGCCACACTATTGGTTGGAGATGAGGGAGGTTTTTTAAGCTCTTGCTCACGCCAAAATCCAACGGATTGTTGATGGTGCCTTCGGTGCGCAAGCCACGGCCTTCCTTGAAATACTGTTTGAGATCAAAACTCTTGTAGCCAGATCGAAAGCCGAGGAGTATAGCCGGCCTGGCGGTCGGCCTGTTCCAAGGGAAAGGGCAGGCGATGGAGCCAACGGTTCAGGAAGGCCTGGATCTGCTCGGGCCCCAGTTGATCGCAGAGCGTTTGGAGCCGGGTCGGGTTGGCACACCGCCAGAAGCCGTTGTCCAGGGCTTCAAAAGCAATCCCTTCCTTCTCGAGCGGGCGTTTGGCCCATTCATGGCCGTTGAGGTAGAGCTTGATGGCGAAGGGGGCATAGGTGCAGACCTTGATGAAGGCTTCCCCGAACTGGGCATCCTGGAGATAGAAATAATAGTGTTTCACGAACACGGGTTGGCGGGCAATCCGATCTTTGCGTTCTCTTTTCTGAAAGTGAACCACGGGCAACCGATGTTTTTGGATGTAGGCTTCCACGCGCCGCACATACCCTTGAGTGATTTGGCCCAACAGGGCCGGGGAAGCCACAGGGAATTTTAAGTGCTGGACCAGAAATCGGACCAAGCCAGCTCCGGTCTGCAGACCGGGGACATAACCGTTGAGGTAAAGGCGATCTAGACATTCGACACTCAGCGTGACCTGTTCATCGAGGATCGCTTTGACGGTGGGCCGAGGTTGTCGTTGAGTTTTCATGGTTTTGTCGCCCGAAAACTTAACCTCTCAGCCCACCGGATTGAAGTGCAGTGTTTTGGGATTCCCGTTCCGCGCAGCGGAACATCATCTAACGAAGCTGCGCCTCAAATCAACCATAGGGATCGAGGCCATATGAAAGAACTTCAC
>Ga0209507_1003294_pt1 | contig 10231 bp, 7 predicted proteins | sample AD_UKC028_MetaG_FD_184414 | JGI IMG/M metagenome (GOLD analysis project Ga0209507, IMG submission 184414) | Active sludge microbial communities of municipal wastewater-treating anaerobic digesters from USA - AD_UKC028_MetaG (SPAdes) (version 2) | ecosystem: Engineered > Bioreactor > Anaerobic >...
TTCAATCCGACGTGATCAGTGATTCCGGTTCGACTTGGTGGATCGCGCCAAAGGCATGACCGAGCGAACGGCAGGAGACGACGAAACGGTCATGCGCTCTCAAAGCCGGCGGACGGCAGACGACCCTATGCTGTCCTTCGGCCAGTTACCTTTTGACGGTCTGGTAACAAAGTGCAGCCGCCGCTCCACACGGCTGCTCACAGAAAGTCCTGGGTCTTTGCGGCCGTTGGCACTTATCGCTTAAGCGTGCGGCTGAGATAACGTCATTCAGTGAGGGTGCCTCCGAACAAACTTCCGTCGATCTTGAAGAAAGCACGTTCCAGGAATCAATCTCAGCAGGACTTCAAAGACTGAAGGTTGCGCTGGCCAAGTCAGTTACTACTCGGGCAGAGACATCCATTGCCGTCGGACTATCCGATACAATGCGCTAATGCGTCGCCTTATTGCCATTCTTCTTTTGCTGCTCGTTCCGCTCCAGATTGCCTGGTCGGCAACGGAAAGCTTGCATGGGCATCTAGGTAATGAAGGATCGGTATCAGGACTTCATTTCCACGACGATGACCACGGCCATGATCACGATGCCGATCTAGGCGACCATGATGATTTTGATACTGGCGTTTTGCAGCAAGGCCACAACGATGATGGACATCACGATGGTCATTACCATCCCGTGTTTAGCATGCTTGTGTTCGAGCCCCAACTGAATCTGGGCGCGGCACTGCCCCACGGCCCACCCACGCGGCCAGCGTCATCATTTACCTCGCACATTCCCCCGCTATTTGACTGGCCTCCATCGGTTCTGCTGTAGAACCGGTGGGTCCGTATTAGCCGACGCCGTTACTCACGACAGTCTAACCACTTCGCCCACCGGTGACCTCGACCCTGTTTTTATGTCACGAGGAATCCGATGCGACACCTGTTATCCGCTTTACTGCTCACTCTGCCGCTGGTTGCGTGGGCGCAAATCACTACACTGACCGAAGCCGACGCGGTTCACCGCGGATTGGCGCGCCCCGATCTGGACGATCTGGAGACCGGGAGTGTTGAATCTGCCCGGGCCGACGTTCTGGCCGCCGGGATGCTCCCAAACCCGACACTCGGATATAGCCGCGACCAATATCGCGGAAACTTGGAATCGACCGAGGAGACCTGGCAGCTTTCACAGACCTTCGATGTTTCGGGTCGCCGCGGGTTGCGCAGAGAGGCGGCGGAGGTCCGTGTCGAAGCCTCATACGCCGGTAACAACCTGCGTCGAAGCGAATTGGCGGCTGAAATCCGCCGCCGCTTCCATGAAACACTGTTCAAGCAGGAAGCCGTCCGGGTAACCGAGACCTGGACGCAACGCTTCACCCGTATCGAGCGCATCGTGGAAAAACTTGCGCGAGCTGGTGAAGCGTCAGGCTATGACCGGCGCCGCCTGACCCGCGAACGGCAAACGGCAGAAGCCCGCCTGAGCAATGAAAAGGCTGATCTGGACCGGGCCAGCGAACGCTTGGCAGCGCTGGTTGGCAACTCCGGCAAGACCGCCGAAAGCGTCACTGGCGTCCTGCCGCCCAACTCCCCCCCACCGCTTGAAGACGCCCTGCCCCGCCTGGATCGCCGCCCCGACCTGCAAGTACTGTCCCGGCGTGCTGAAGCCGCCGATCTCGAAGGTCGCGCCGCCGCTCGTGGCTGGGTTCCCGACGTCACACTGGGCATCGGCCCCAAACGCATCGATAACGGTATTACTCAGGAAAACGCTACCGTCTTTGCGGTCACGATCCCGTTGCCGGTCTTCGATCGCCAGCAGGCCGGCGAGAAACGTGCGGCGGCCGAAGCACTCAACGCCCGGGGCGAACTCAGTTTCGCCCGTGCCCGTGCCGAAGGCGATCTGCGTGGCCTACATCGCCAGGTGGAACGACTGGTGGCAGCGTCAGCGGACTACCGCACCCGCGCCGTCGGCGAATCGGCGGAACTACTCCGCATCGCCGAAGCCGCCTACCAGGGCGGCGAATCGACCCTGCTTGAACTCCTTGATGCCTATCGCGGTGCGCTGGAAGCCGAAATGACGGCCCTCGACCTCGAATGGAAAGCGCGCCAGGCGCGTATCGACTATGACCTGCTGACCGGGAGCGTCACCGAATGAATAAAAACCTGATTGCCACTTTCTGTGCCGCCTTGCTGCTGACCGCTTGCGGCGAGGCCGACCATCCTCATGCCAAGGATGGCAGCCATCCAGCCGCAGCCGAAGCCGCCCATGCGCACGGCGCAGGTGGAGAAAAAATCACTCACTTCACCGACAAGACCGAACTCTTCGTCGAGTTCCCGCGCCTCGTCGCCGGGGATAAGTCCGCTTTCGCTGCCCACCTGACCCGCCTGGCCGATTTCCAGGCGCTGGCCGTCGGCAAGGTCAGCGTCATCCTCTCAGGCGGGGGCCAGCCAGACGAGATATTCACGACAGATACGCCGACCCAGCCCGGCATCTTCCGGCCGGAGGCCATGCCGAAACAGTCCGGCGAACGGGAAATGGCCATCGAAGTTGCCACCCCGGACTACACCGTGCGCCACTTGCTTGGCCCGGTCACCGTCTATCCCGACCGCAAGAGCGCCGATGCCGTGGCCGGCGAGCACGACGAAGGCGGTATCGGCTTCACCAAGGAGCAGCAGTGGAAGGTCGATTTCGCCACCGCCGAGGTCACGAAACGACCGCTGCGCGCTGCCATTACCGCGACCGGTATGTTGCGTGGCCGGCCCGATGGTGAAGCGCTGCTCAGTGCCCCGGCCCCGGGACAGGTGCAGAGCGCCGGTATGTTCCCGGTGCTTGGACAGACAGTCAAGAAGGGTGACATTCTGGCCTACCTGACCCCACGCCTGGGTGGCGACACCGACCTGGCTTCCCTCCAGGCCGAGGCCCGTAAAGCCAAGGTCGAACTCGATCTGGCCAGCCGCGAGCATGTCCGGATGGAAAGCCTGTTCAAGGATGAAGCCGTCCCCGAGAAACGCCTGCTGGCGGCCCGTGCCGCCGAGGAATCCGCCCGTGCCGGCCTTGACGCTGCGCAGGGTCGCCTTGGGCAGTATGGCGGCGGTGGCGGCGGCATTCCGCTGCGCGCCACGGTATCGGGCACGATTGCCGACGTTCGCGTCTCGCCCGGCGCTTTTGCCCAGGAAGGCGCCTTGCTCTTTCATATCGCCGACCGCCGCGTGCTGTGGCTGGAACTGCGCGTTCCCGAATCGGAAGCGGCGCGCCTGACCGTGCCAAGTGGTGCGACTTTCCACGTCGATGGCGTTGAACAAAGCTTCGAGATCATCCCCGGCAAGAACGGGCATCTGATTGCCACCGGCGGTGCCGTCGATGCGACCACCCGCACCGTGCCCGTGATTTTCGAGTTCACGCAGCCGGATGAACGCTTGCGTATCGGCATGGCGGCCAAGGCCCAGGTGTTTGCCGGCGCAGCCCGCGAAGTAGTGGCCGTTCCGGCCTCTGCCGTACTCGACGAGAACGGCATGGCAACGGTGTTTGTGATGACCGGCGGCGAATCCTTCGAGCGTCGCCAGGTCCGCATCGGCGCCCGCGATGGCGACTGGGTCGAGGTCGTCGATGGACTTGAACCGGGACAGCGGGTGGTTAGCCGCGGCGCCTGGCTGGTTAAGCTGGCTTCCACCAGGACCGGTGAAATCGGTCATGGCCATGCCCACTAAGCGGAGCACGACATGATCGGACACATCATTGCGTGGTCACTACGCAACAAACTCTTTGTCGTCATTGCCGCCGTACTCCTTCTGATTTGGGGCGGCTGGCAAGCGGCTCGGACGCCGGTCGATGTTTTTCCTGACCTGACGGCACCGGCGGTCACCGTTGTCACCGAGGCGCACGGCATGGCGCCGACCGATGTCGAGAGCCTGGTCACCTTTCCCATCGAAACGGCACTGAACGGGGCGCCGGGCGTGCGGCGGGTGCGTTCCGCCACCAAGATTGGATTGTCCGTCGTCACCATCGAGTTCGAGTGGGGCACCGACCTCTATCTGGCCCGCCAGGTGGTTGCCGAGCGGCTGCAACTGGCCCGCGCTGCCTTGCCGCCCGACAACCCCGCCCCGGCGATGACCCCAGCCTCCTCGATCATGGGCGAGATCCTGTTTATCGCGCTCCATTCCGAGAAGCATTCGGGCATGGAACTGAAGAATGCCGCCGAGCAAGTCTTGAAGCGGCGCATTTTGGCCGTGCCCGGCGTGGCTGAGGTCCTGCCCATCGGCGGCGACACTCAGCAGTTCCAGGTCACCGTCAAACCCGAACGCCTGGCCGCCTATGGTCTGACGCTGGATGAGGTTAGCCGGGCGCTGCGCGACTCGAACCAGAATGCCACGGCCGGCTTCTATGTCGAATCGGCGCAGGAATACCTGATCCAGGGCCAGGGCCGAATCAACGTGCTCGACGATATTGCCGAGACGGTGGTTGCCTTGCGCGACGATCAGCCCGTGCTGATCCGCCATGTCGCCGAAGTCGGCATCGGTGCCGCACCCAAACGCGGCGTCGGCTCGCACAACGGCAAGCCGGCGGTGATTCTCGGCATCCAGAAGCAACCCGGCGCCAACACGCTGGAACTGACCGACCGCCTCGACCGCACGCTGGACGACATTCAAGCCGGCTTGCCGGCGGGCATGAAAATCGAACGCCACATCTTCCGCCAGGCCGATTTCATCCGGGTCTCCATCGACAACCTGTTCACGGCCCTGAGTGAGGGCGCCGTGCTGGTCATCGCCATTGTCTTCGCCTTCCTGCTCTCGGCGCGGGCCACGGCCATCACCCTGGTCGCCATCCCGCTGTCGCTGGTGGCGGCCATTCTTTCGATGAAGGCGCTCGGGGCGACGATCAACACCATGACCCTGGGCGGCATGGCCATCGCCCTTGGCGCCTTGGTAGACGACGCCATCATCGTCGTCGAGAACATCGTTCGCCGCCTGCGCGAGAACCTGGTCAAGCCGGAAGGCGAGCAGCACGCCGCGCTGCATGTCGTGTTCGAGGCGACCAAGGAGATTCAGGGTTCCATCGTCTTTGCCACGCTGATCATCATGCTGGTCTTCATGCCGCTCTTCTTCCTTTCCGGGGTCGAGGGGCGGCTGATGGTGCCGCTGGGCTTCGCTTATGTCGTCTCGCTGGCCGCCTCGCTGCTGGTGGCGATCACCGTGACGCCGGTGCTGGCAGCGCTATTCCTGCCCGGCTCGAAAATCGTCCGCGAGAATGTCGAACCGCGCTTCATCCATTTTCTGCATGCGACCTATCGTCGTTCGCTGGAAGCCACGGTCACCCACTGGAAGGTGGTGACCGGGGTGAGCGTTGCCGCGCTGTTCATCTCTCTGGTTGCCTTGTCTTTTGCCGGCCGCGCCTTCCTGCCGGACTTCAACGAGGGCACGCTGACCATCAGCACCGCCACGCTGCCGGGCACGGCACTGGAAGAATCCGACCGGCTCGGGCAAATGGTCGAGCAGATCCTGCTGTCGCATCCCGAGGTAGTCGCCACCGCCCGCCGTACCGGTCGCGCCGAGGGCGATCCGCACGCCATGGACGTTTCGGCTTCCGAAATGGAGATCACGTTGAAGATGGGCGAACGCAGCAAGGAAGATTTCCTCGCCGCGCTGCGTGCCGACCTGTCCAGCGTGCCTGGAACGCAGATCGTCGTCGGCCAGCCGATCTCTCACCGCATTGACCACATGCTGTCGGGTAGTCGCTCGAATATTGCGGTCAAGATATTCGGCCCCGATCTGAGCGAGTTACGGCGGTTGACCGCAGCCATCAAGGGGGTTGTGCAGAACGTTGAGGGCGCGGTCGATGTCACCGACGAGCAACAAAACGACATTCCATTCCTGACCATGCGCTTCAAGCGCGATGCGCTGGCTCGCCATGGTTTGTCGATCCGGCAGGTCGCGGAAACGGTCGAGACGGCCTTTTCCGGCATGGCGGTGAGTCGCGTCCACCAGGGCCAGGCGACCTACGATCTGACGGTGCGTTTCGACCCGACCACCAAAGCCAACCTCGATGCCGTGCGAGCTACGCTCGTCACCACGGCAAGTGGTGCCCGGCTGCCGCTCTCGGCCCTGGCCGACATCCGCAATGACCGGGCGCCGTACTACATCACGCGGGAGAATGTGCAGCGGAAGATGGTGGTCATGGCCAACGTCGCCGGGCGCGACCTGGCCAGCGTCGTGGACGACATCCGGCGGAAGGTAGGCAGCGAGGTGCAACTGCCAGCGGGCTATCACGTCGAATACGGCGGTCAGTTCGAAAGCGCCGAGGAAGCCGGGCGCGTTCTGCTCTTCCTGGGGCTGGCCGTCATCGTCGGCATCTTCCTGCTGCTCTTCGTCGCTTTCAAGACCGCCCGCGATGCCCTGCTCGTCATGCTCAACCTGCCGCTCGCCATCATTGGTGGGGTCATCGGGGTCTTCGTTTCCGGCGGCGTGCTGTCGGTCGCCTCGATCATCGGTTTCATCACGCTGTTCGGCATCGCCACCCGCAACGGCGTGATGATGATCGCCCACATCCATCACCTGGTCGAACATGAGGGCGTTCTCGATGCGGCCGAGGCGGTCAAACGCGGCGCCGAGGAGCGTCTGGTGCCTATCCTGATGACCGCGTTGGCGGCCGGACTGGCCCTGGTGCCGCTGGCGCTGGCCGCCGGGCAGCCGGGCAGCGAAATCCAGTCGCCGATGGCGGTCGTCATCCTGTTCGGCCTGGCCAGTTCGACGCTGCTCAACATGCTGGTCGTGCCGGCCCTCTACCTGCGCTTCGGGGCCATCCGCCAGGAACTCGAAAGTGGCCAGACCTGGCGCCGAAGGACCAGCGACGTCCTCGATGAGGCTTGAGTCTCCCTTAACCCAAAGGTACAACCATGCAAAACAAACCTGGAAGTTGGTCACACCGGTCATTGCCCTGGCGCTGTCATTCGCCGTCTCTCTACCCGCCGCCCTGGCGCAACAGAATGCCGAGGCACTGGTCGCCAGCAAGCGGCCGGCAGACATGAGTTACCGCGATCTGATGCAGATTCTCGGTCGCACATTGAACTGGGTTCAGGACGGCGTCCTTGTGCGGAACAAGCAACTTGTGCGGGAGGGCAGCAATATGATCGTCAATCATCCAGCCCCTCGTGATAAACCCTGGTCGATCATGGAAACGGACGATCAGGAAGGCTTCAAGCAGGCGCTACTGACCTACGACAAGCGACTTGACGCCAAGGCCAATGCCGTCATCGCGGCGGCGGAAAAATCTGACTGGCTGGAGGCGTCGGCAGCCTTGGCCGAACTCCAGACGGCATGTGTTTCCTGCCATACACAATGGCAACACAAGGCACGGCGATAAATCGCAGCAAACCGACTGCCAATCGATCCAACTACAAGGAGACTGGAACAATGAAGAAACAACTGATTGCTTTTCTGGGTGCCGCCACTCTGGTCACGACGACCGTCCATGCCGGTGCGGGCCATGACCACGGGCCGAAGCACGGCGGCGTGGTGCGCGAGGTCGGATCGGTTACCTACGAGCTGGTCGCCAAATCCGATGCGCTGACCGTCCACGTCTCTGACCACGGCAAACCCATTGCCACTGAAAGGGCGACGGCCGAAGTGACGCTTTACGCCGGCAACGAGAAGACCGTCGTCCCCCTTGAACCGGCAGGCGACAACCGCATGGCGGCGAAAGGCAGCTTCAAGGTCGGCGTCGGTGTGCGTGCCGCGCTGACGGTCAAGCTGGCCGGCAAACCCGAGGCGAAGGCGAACTTCAACCTTAAATGAAAACCCCGCTTGCCGTCTGGCTTGCCTTGCTGGCTGCCGCGCTGTTTGGCGGCAGCACGCCCTTCGTCAAACTGCTGATCGGCGAGACCTCCCCACTGGTTCTGGCAGGACTGCTCTATCTGGGCAGCGGCCTGGGCCTGGCAGTGACTCGGCTACTGCGTGACCGGGGCTGGCAAAACAGTGGTCTGTCCGGTTCGGACTGGTTCTGGTTCTCCGGGGCTATCGGTTTCGGCGGCGTTCTCGCTCCCTTTCTGCTGGTGCTCGGCCTCACCTCTACCGGCGCCGGCACGGCCTCGTTGCTGCTTAATCTGGAAGCGGTGCTTACCGCTGCCCTAGCCTGGGTGGTCTTCAAGGAGCATGCGGATCGTCGTATCGTCGCCGGCATGGCATTGATCGTGGCCGGTGGTGTTGCGCTCTCCTGGCCAAGCGGCGAGACTGCGGTCGGCGACTTGTCCGGACCGCTGGCGATCATGGGCGCCTGCCTGTGCTGGGCCATCGACAACAACCTGACGCGCAAGGTGTCCGCCTCGGATGCCCTGTTTATCGCGGGCGCCAAGGGTCTGGTTGCCGGAGCGGTCAATCTCGGTCTGGCGCTGATGCTGGGCCATTCATTGCCCGCATGGCCGCTCGCCGGCACGACCATGGTCGTTGGCCTGCTCGGCTACGGCTTGAGCCTGGTTTTCTTCGTGCGTGCGTTGCGCGAACTGGGCACCTCGCGCACTGGCGCCTACTTCTCGACCGCGCCCTTCGTCGGAGCGGCTTTGAGCATCCTGTTGCTCGGCGAGCCTACGCCGCCGCCGTTCTGGGTGGCGGCGGTTCTGATGGGACTTGGGGTCTGGTTGCACCTCAGCGAGCGGCATGGGCACCAACACACCCACGAACGCATGCTGCACAGCCATGAGCACACGCACGACGAGCATCATCAGCATGTGCACGATTTCCCGTGGGATGGGAAGGAACCGCATAGCCATCCTCATTCCCATGCGCCGATACAGCACAGCCATGGCCATTTCCCTGATATTCATCACCGTCACCAGCATTAAGGCAATATCGATTTGCCCCAAGCAAGCTAGGAAAAAGCTTCTCTCTTCGTCACAAACCTCGATTCCCAAGAGGTAGCGACAAAACGGCGCGCAGCCCTCCGCCTGAACGATTTTCCAGAACCACATCTCCGCCGTGGCCCCGTGCAATCTGTCTAACGATGGCCAATCCCAAACCAACGCCGCCCGTTTCACGACTGCGCGACGACTCCAGGCGATAAAAAGGCTCGAAAACCCGCTCCAGTTCATTCTCTGGCAAGCCAGGACCAGCGTCGTCGATAGTGATCCGCAATGTTCCGCTGTCCTGAACAGCTTCTACACTCACTTTGCTTCCATACTTCAGTCCGTTGTCGATCAAATTGCCGATGGCGCGTCGTAAAGCCTGCGGTCGCCCTTCAAGAAGCAAAGATTCCGGCGCTTGCAGGTGAATGTTCTCGCCGATGTCGGCATAGTCGTCCACCATACTTTCCAGCAATGCCGTCAGATCCAAGCGCTGGATGTCTTCATCTACCGCTTTCCCATGAAGGAAATCCAGTGCACTGCCAAGCATGCCCTGCATTTCATCCAGGTCGCGGACAAATCGCTCGCGCAGACTGGGGTCGTCAAGCATTTCGCTGCGTAGACGCAGGCGCGTTACCGGGGTTTTCAGATCGTGAGAGACAGCAGCCAGAAAGCGCTCCCGTTCTTCAATGCCGCTCCGGATGCGCTGCTGCATGGAATTGAATGCCTGCGCCGCGGCACGTACTTCCAGCGGGCCGTTTTCCGGTAACGGCGGCCTCTTCAGATCATCGCCTAGGGCCCGTGCCGCTTTGGCCAGATCGGTCAGCGGTCGCACGGTCATGCGAACCGCAAGCCAGACCAGGACGAAGACCAAGAGCAGCATCAACCCCAGCGTCATGAAATGATACAGAGGAGAGGCAAAAATCTCCTGTGGGGCTTGCCCGCGAATGCGCAGCCAGTCCCCAGCGGTCAGTTTCAGGTAGAGGTCAAAAGCGAATATCCCGGGTCTGGGAGTTATCACTGGTTTCAAAGTAATCGTCATCCCCAGTGCTTGACGAACCCGGTGCAGGAACTCGTTTTCCGCAAAATCATTTTCCGGCGTGATTGGGGAACTGGATTCAATGCTCAGTTGCTGGCGCGGCGAACTGAGCAATTGGGCCAAGCGGGAGCGTTCCGAAAATGGCTGGTTATCGATGGCGCGATAAACTGCTGCAACGCGCTGGGCGAACTCGGCATTGATCGTAGTGCTGATGATCCGTTGGCGTTCCGCCATATGCATGGCGGCGCCAATCAGTTGCGCCAGGACGAGCCCTCCTGCCATCAAGAGAATGAGACGGCCGAACAAGGAGCGCGGCAGTAATCTCACGCCTCGCTCACCACCGATGTCGCCAGCACATAGCCTTCACCGCGCACGGTTTTGATCAGCACTGGCT
>Ga0209507_1003299_pt1 | contig 10215 bp, 8 predicted proteins | sample AD_UKC028_MetaG_FD_184414 | JGI IMG/M metagenome (GOLD analysis project Ga0209507, IMG submission 184414) | Active sludge microbial communities of municipal wastewater-treating anaerobic digesters from USA - AD_UKC028_MetaG (SPAdes) (version 2) | ecosystem: Engineered > Bioreactor > Anaerobic >...
ACGAGAAGGGAGAAGAGCCGGAGGCTCTTCGACATTCGGAATCGAAGAATCCTTGTGGATTCTTCTCATCCTCATGGTTCTCACGAACCATTTCGGACCCCGCCGCTGTGGCATCCCCCGCGAGACGATAGGACGGATTCGGTTGCCGGAAAACCGGTAACGGTTTCTCTCGAAAAAAAAAGAGTCCGAAAAACTATGAGGATCAGAACTTGAAGTACCGGTTCACGATCTTGAGGGCGCAGTAGTCCCCGCACATCGTGCAGCCGTCCGTATCGGCCGGCATCCTGCTGTCACGGATCGCCTTTGCACGGGCCGGGTTCATGGCGACCGCGAACTGCCGGTCCCAGTCGAGCGCCCGGCGTGCGTGCCCCATCTCGAGGTCCGCTGCCCGGGTCTTCTTCAGCTTGATCATGTCGCCGACATGCGCCGCGATCCGGGAGCTGATGACGCCCTCGTACACCTCTTCCGGTGTGGGAAGGGCGAGGTGCTCGGCCGGCGTCACGTAGCAGATGAAATCCGCGCCGAGCGAGGAGGAGATCGCCGCCCCGATTGCCGCGACCCGGTCGTCATAGCCCGGCGCGATGTCGGTGACGATGGGGCCCAGCATGTAGAACGGCTTGTTGTTGGTGACCCGCTTCATGAGCTGGACGTTGGTTGCGATCTCGTCGATCGGGACATGGCCCGGCCCCTCGACAATGACCTGCACGTCCTGTGCGTGCGCCTTGTCCGCGAGCTCGGCGTTGATGAGGAGCTCCTGGATGCCGGCCCGGTCGGTCGCGTCATGGATCGCGCCGGCCCGCATGCCGTTGCCCATCGAAAGCGTGACCTCGTGCTCCTTCATGATCTCCAGGAGGTAGTCAAACTCGGAGTAGAGCGGATTCTCCTTCTCGTTGTGCAGCATCCACGCGGTCATGAACGCCCCGCCCCGCGAGACGAGCCCCGCGTGCCGGCCCTGGTTGCGTAAGCGTTTCACCGTCTCCCAGTTGATGCCGGTGTGGATCGCCATGAAGTTGGTCCCGAGCTTTGCCTGCTCCGCGGTGATCCGGAAGAGGTCGTCCTCCTTCATGTGGACGACGGCGCCGTCCTTTGCGACCGCTTCGATGAATGCCTGGTAGAGCGGGACGCTCCCGACCGAGAGCGAGGTAGCATTGCAGACCTGCCGGCGGATCTCGGCAAAGTCCCCGCCGGTCGAGAGCTCCATCAGCGTGTCGGCCCCGGCCCGCTCGGCCTGCCGGGCCTTCTCGAGTTCCTCCGGGATATTGACGATATCGGTCGAGGTCCCGATCGAGGCGTTGACCTTGGTCCGCAGCCCCTCCCCGATCCCGCAGATCTTTATTTTGCGGTACGGCGAGACCGGGATCACGATGTGTCCTTCGGCAACGCTGCGCCGGACGAAGTCTTCGGTGACTCCTTCCTGCTTCGCAACGGTCTTCATCTCATCGGTGATGATGCCGCGTTTGGCATCGGCGACAATACTCATACCCGTACCAGTTTCTCAAAAGACCAGATAAAGGCTTCTTTTTCGAAATTTTGACTAAATTCTGCTTGTTTTGTGCGCAAGTAAAGTTGATTTGGGATAAGGAAGGGGAAGTTGTGTTCGATGGGGGAACGACGGGCGAGATCCCCGGCACGCGAGGAGCGTCCCATCCCCTTCTCTTTCCCACAACTCCGTCGGAGCCCCCTGCCCACCGGCCGGAAAAACGGGAAAAAAGTGCCCGGTGGACAGGCCTCTCTTGACAAAAATTGTCCACCGGAGGAGCGATCTGCCGGAAACGGGGAGTTCCGAAAGATCCGGGGCAGGATTTGGCGTTTGTCGTTGCTCTTTATCTTCATTCCGGAAGAGGATGGCAAAAAAACGGTACACCGGTTCCTGCCGGAGAACCCCGGATCATGGTCCCCCGGGGCCAGATATCCTAATTCACGACGGGACTGTTGAAATATTAAGGCCTATCATCGTCTTTTTTAAAAAAAGACTGAAAATTGAGGAGATGATAAAATCTGTTTGGGCCATATCCTGATATGTGGTTTTTCCCGTTCGCCCTAGGGGGAAGTCAGGTTCCGAATTTCTCAGCCCTCCTCTCGCAGACAGGTTCTGTCAAGTTGTCGGGAGGTATCACAATCCATGAATTGCTGTCAAAAATCGGGAGGTGAATGAGAGTGCCACTGACAAGTTTAGATTGGATTACGCTATTCATCCTATTTGAATTTATTAATGTGATCGCGCTTGTTGGAGTGATCTATATGTTTACCTTATACCGGCGGTCAGAGATTACAAAAAAGGCGTTCTGGGCATACTACACATATCCGTGTTTATTCCTTTCAATCCAAATTATTACTGCAATTTTTCTTTATGCCGTTTTATAAGAGAGCATCCAAATCCCCAATCTAAAGAAAGTTGAAACAATTAAAATTATCAACGATGAACATATTGCGATAAACGCTCCCTCTGGCGAACCTCCTCCATACTCGTATAATGCCGTTAATACTCCACCAAATACAGTGGTACCAACGATTATCCCCAAGATTCTGCTGAACGTGTTGAAGGGCTCATAATAACTAGATTTGATATCATAAATAAATGAAGAAATCCAATCTTCGCCGAATGCAATAAAGATAAAAGATCCAATAAAAATGTAAGTGTTAAATGAAAGTCCAAAAACCGGATAATTATATTGAGAAAGGAAATTTGTGAACGTCGAAATGCATATTGTTGTAATAATTGAAGCACACGCATCTTTCACGGGTTTAATAAATCCGTATTTGAAATCGGCAGTAAATATGCCGTCACGGAATAACATAAAACAAAGAAATAGATCTGTTATGGATTATATTTACCCTTCGATTAGTTGTTGTTATTCCCTTTAAAAATTTCAATCCTCAACCCCTTTTCTTCAATATGCCATCTAAAGCGATCCCCCCTCTTTAGATCCAACTTCGCAACTACAAACGCAGGAACAGTCACACGGAGCGAGGTTGTTTTTGCAGTTGCCGGATGCAATACCGACTCATCAGCTCTGACATTTCTTGGCATACTAATACAATCAGTTGCCATTTTATTTATAACTAATTGCCATTGTATATGTAAATAGTCTTAAATACTTATACGTTCTATATGTAAATAGAGAGGAGATAACAATGACACAAACATACCAACCTCTGACGACAACCCGCGAGGAACGCGGCAAGGCGATTGCAGAAAAGAACGGTCAGATCTGGAGATACAGCAACGGAGTATACCGCGTCAAGTCTCAGTCTGGCAACGGGTCTTACCGTGTGGAAAAGAACGGTCTTGGCTGGAAATGTTCCTGCCCCGATCACCAGACACGCGGCGTTGAATGCAAACACATCATCGCCGTTAAGCTCAGCTTTGAGATGCGGAACCAGGTTCAGGCGAACGTTGTCCTTGATCCGGTTGTTATCAACAACTGCCCAGCATGTGCATCAGTAAATATTCAGAAGTCTGGAATCCGGCACAACAAGAGCGGAGACTTACAGCGGTACTTCTGCCTTGACTGTGGCAAGCGGTTCAGTATCAATATCGGGTTCGAGCGCATGAAACACAACCCGAAGGCGATCACCGCCGCGATGCAGCTGTACTTTAGCGGGGAATCTCTCAGGAACACCCAGCGCTCGTTAAAACTCATCGGAGCGGAAGTCAGCCACCAGACGATCAGCAACTGGATCAGCAAGTACACGATGCTGATGAAGAACTACGTTGAGAAGCTGAACCCGAAGGTTGGCGACACGTGGAGAGCGGATGAAGTCTATGTCAAGGTCAAGGGCAACATGAAGTATCTCTTTGCTCTGATGGACGACGAGACACGGTTCTGGATCGCGCAGGAGGTTGCAGACTCAAAACACAAGCACGACGCACAGGGATTGTTCAGCGAGGGCAAGGAACTGATGGGGAGAGTCCCGAACGTCCTTATCACTGACGGACTCCCCGCATACCACGATGCGTTCAACAAGGAGTTCTATACACTCTCCAATCCCCGCTCCCGCCATGTCAATGCGATTAAACTCACAGCGCACCAGAGCGCGGCGAACAACAACAAGATGGAGCGCATCAACGGCGAGATCCGCGACAGGGAGAAGACGATGCGCGGATTGAAGAAGAAGGACACACCGATCCTGAAAGGAATGCAGGTTTACCATAACTACATCCGACCTCACGAAGCGCTTGACGGTAAGACTCCGGCGGAAGCGTGCGGGATTGTGGTGAATGGGGAGAACAAGTGGATGACGCTGATCCAGAATGCGGCAATGGCGAAATAATCACACAATTTTAAACGATAAAGAGAATCTTTAAAGGCTTTTTGCAAATCCTATATGCTGATAATTGATAGAAAACACAGAATTCTTTTTAGTTTTTTATTGTATGTGGTTTTCCCGATGGGAAAACACTGTAAAATTTATATACTTTTCAAGGTAATAAGAAAGTTGTATTACTTCCCCACCTTGCTCTGCAATGTGGTTTTTTATTAACTCCAAGGGGTTATTATAATAACCCCTTGACTTGTTACATTATCCATATATGAAGCGCGTTTGCGTCTTTGTTGATGGAAGCAATTTCTATCACGGGATAAAACACAATATTGGTAAAACCAACGTCGATTTTAATAAGTTAAGTCTGTCTTTGTGTACCACGGGCCGGGAATTAGTTAGAACTTATTATTACAATGCTCCTGTGAACCAAGAAGATGATCCCGAATTGTATAAATCACAACAACGCTTCTTTGATGGATTGAAAAGGATGCCAGATTTACAGCTCCGACTTGGAAGGTTAGAGAAGAGGAATGGAGTCGTCAAAGAAAAAGGCGTTGATATTTATCTTGCCGTAGATATGCTGCGTTACGCCTACAATAATATTTACGATGATGCAATCCTTGTCAGCAGCGATGGTGATTTTTCAGAAGTTGTTAATGCCGTTAAAGAACTTGGTCGCCATGTTGAATATGCTCATTTTGCGTCAGGAATTTCAAAGCATCTAATGGATTGTTGTGATAGACACATTCTTTTGACAAGAGAACTTTTGAGCCCGTGCTTCACATATTAACAAACAATCAATAACTCCCGATTTTTGACAGCACTTATCGGGAAGTGCCAACTCCCGAAGACTTTACAGAACCCGCAGACAAAACATTTATATATCAACGCACGCTAACTTATGGTAAACCTCAACGATACAAGGAGAGGATTTTACGATGACCGATAAAGATTACCTGGAAGTTACAGTCAAGGAAGCGGCACACGACGATGCAGGGCGGGGCATCGCCCGGGTGAGCATCGATGTGATGAAGAACCTCGGGCTCGTCTCGGGCGACGTGATCGAGATCGCCGGCAAAAGGAAGGCTGCGGCGGTCGTCTGGCCGGGTTTTGCCCAGGATACCGGTGGTGCGATCCTCCGGGTCGACGGCAACATCCGGGGGGATGCCGGGACCGGGATCGATGAGAAGGTCAGGATCCGGAAGTCGGAGGCCGTGTACGCGAAGAAGGTTGTCATCCAGCCGACCCAGCCGATACGCCTCGTCGGGGGGGAACAATACCTGTCCCAGCGCCTCCAGGGAAGGCCGGTCTACGAAGGGCAGACCGTCAGGGTCAGCGTGATTGGCAACCCGATCACCCTCGTGATCGCCAAAGTGGCACCGAAGGGATTCGCGATCGTGACCGACGAGACCGAGATTGAGCTTAAAGAGGAGGCATACAAGGCCGAGGAGGGGGCAAAGACCGTCTCCGATGTCCACTACGAGGATATCGGCGGTCTCGGCCGCGAGCTCCAGCTCGTCCGGGAGATGATCGAGCTCCCGCTCCGCCACCCCGAGATCTTCGAGCGCCTCGGCATCTCGCCGCCGAAGGGGGTGCTGCTCTACGGTCCCCCGGGGACGGGCAAGACCCTGATCGCAAAGGCGGTCGCAAACGAGGTCGACGCCCACTTCATCACCCTCTCGGGCCCGGAGATCATGAGCAAGTACTACGGCGAATCCGAGAAGGGCCTGCGCGGGAAGTTCGAGGAGGCCGAGCAGAACGCGCCGGCGATCATCTTCATCGACGAGATCGATGCGATAGCGCCCAAGCGTGCGGAGGTGCAGGGCGAGGTCGAGCGCCGGGTCGTCGCCCAGCTCCTCGCGCTGATGGACGGCTTGAAAAGCCGCGGCCAGGTGATCGTGATCGCGGCAACCAACCTGCCGGACGCGATCGATCCCGCACTCCGGCGCGGCGGACGGTTCGACCGGGAGATCGAGATCGGGATCCCCGACAAGAAGGGCCGGATGGAGATCTTTCAGGTCCATACAAGGGGCGTCCCCCTCGCGGAGGACGTGAAGATCGAGGACTACGCCAACACGACCCACGGGTTCGTGGGCGCGGATATCGCGCTCCTCGTCAAGGAAGCCGCGATGCACGCGCTGCGCAAGATCATCCCCAGGATCAAGATCGACGAGGAGATCCCGAACGAGGTGCTCGACGCGCTGAAGGTCACGAGCGAGGACTTCGAGGAGGCAAGGAAGCACGTCGAACCCTCAGCGATGCGCGAGGTGCTCGTCGAGGTGCCCGACATCACCTGGAAGCAGGTCGGCGGGCTTGAGGACACCAAGCAGGAGCTGAAGGAGGCGGTCGAATGGCCGCTGAAGTTCCCGGATGTATTCGAGAAACTCGAGACCAAGCCGCCCAAGGGCATCCTGCTCTTCGGTCCGCCGGGGACGGGGAAGACGCTTCTTGCAAAGGCGGTCGCGAATGAGAGCGAGTGCAACTTCATCGCGGTCAAGGGCCCCGAGCTCCTCTCCAAGTGGGTCGGGGAGTCGGAGAAGGGCGTGCGGGAGATCTTCCGGAAGGCCCGGCAGGCGTCCCCGTCGATCATCTTCTTCGACGAGGTCGATGCGCTGGTCCCCAAGCGGGGGTCCTACATGGGCTCGTCGCACGTGACCGAGAGCGTCGTCTCCCAGATCCTCACGGAGCTGGACGGCATGGAGGAGCTCAAGAACGTCACCGTGCTCGCCGCCACCAACCGGCCCGACATGCTGGACGACGCCCTGCTCCGGCCCGGGCGGATCGAGCGCCATATCTACGTCCCTGCACCGGACGAGGAGAGCCGGCGCAAGATCTTCGATGTCTACCTCGGCGACTCCGCATCCCTCCTTGCAAAGGATGTCGATGTCGATGCGCTCGTGCAGCAGACCGGGGGGTATGTCGGGGCCGACATCGAGGCCCTCGTCCGCGAGGCGAAGATGGGCGCGATGCGGGAGTTCATCCGCACAATGGCGGACAAGACCGAGCAGGAGCGTGCCGATGCCATCAAGAACGTGATGATCACCAAGGCCCACTTCACGGACGCGATGGGCAAGGTCCGGGCATCGCTCGATGATGATGCGATCGAGAAGTCCGAGCGGCAGGCATGGGGGATGCTCTACAACCAGGAGCAGCGCACCGTGCTCGACAACGCGGCCGCTGCGGTCAAGCACGCCGGGCTTGGCAAAAAAGCAGACCCGCAGGCCGTCGACGAGCTGCGCCGGATGACTTTTGCGCACAGGAAGGACTTCGCTGCGATCCAGAAGAAGACCGAAGAACTGGAGAAGAAGCTGAACAAGAAGTAGGAAATACGGAGGTGAACGCTGTGATCGGAAACGACATTCCGGACCTGTTCCGGAGAATGGATGCGATGATGGCGCGGATGATGAGCGACATGGGATCCGGGTCCTTCATGGACCTGGCGGACATGCCGCAGGGCATGCAGGGATACCGGATCGTGATCGAGCGGGGAGACCATCCGCAGGAGTCCGGGCCGGACTTTGGGGAATCCCCCCATGACGTCCGGGCCCGCAACACGGGAGAGCCGGTTGCGGAAGTCCACGCGATCGGGGACGAGGTGAAGGTCATCGTGGAGCTCCCGGGCATCGGGGAGGACGCCCTCCGGCTGGACCTCCGGGGAACGACCCTCATCATCGATGCCGGTGACGCGGACCGGCACTACCGGACCTCGGCGGAACTCCCTGCCGTCGACCCGGCCTCGATGCGGCAATCGATCAAAAACGGCGTGGTCGAAGTGACGTTCACCGTGAAATCCGGTGAAACGGCGGGGGCGAAGGAGGCTTAATCCTAAACGGGAGATCCGGAATACTTCGGATATTCCTCCGGATCCCTCTCAAATCCGAATGGATTATTCCTCTTTTCAGCCATTTTCAAAAATTTTCTGGTCTGTAGAAAGGTAACAGAAATCTTAGATTACATTGCGATGGAGCCACGGGCGCTCGCCGTTCGAAGACTTCGCCTTCTCCAATCGGCATCCCTGATGTGATGCCGATACCTCTCGGGGCTCGCCCCGCGAAGGACTCTGATGAGTCCTTCTCATCCTCCTGGCTCTGCGGACCAGTCGGACCGTGGAGCATGGCCGGGATAAGAATCCGTGTGAAAATTTTAAACAAGAGCGGGGGGTCAAGGGGGCTTGCTCCTTAGGGCTGATTGAGCAGTCATCAGACTGCAAAATCGAGAAGATGCAATGCATCTTCGCTTCGATAAGTCCCGAAGGGACGAGATGCGAGAAGCTCTTCAGACCTTCGCTGCCTCGAAGAATCCTTCGGATCTTCTCCCTCCTCTGGTCCTGATAGATCATTCGGACTCCCCCTCTGGGGACCGACTGAAGGGAGGTCGCAGAAGAACGCATCAGCGTTCTTCGAGGAGAGAGGGGGTCACATTCATAAATTCTGCTGAATACACAACATGCAACAATCGAACCACATCCCGGCACTCCCAGCCCGTGCCAACCCTCATATTCTCCCGAATCAAATTTTCCTGAAAAGGGGATGGCAGCTGATGTATCTGAAGGATTTTCTTGCCCAGGAAAAGACCGACAAAAATCTTGCCGAAGTGATCCTCTTCCTCTCCTCGCAGGCACAGGACGTGAAGAAGGGGTTCCTCGCCGCGGCCCGGAACGCGATCGCGGATGAGAAGACGAAGAACATGTACGGCGAGGAGCAGATGGCCCTCGACAAGTATGCCGATGGTATCTTCATTAACGGCCTGAAAAAGACCCGGCTCGTCCGCTCGATTGCCACGGAAGAGCAGGACCATATCATCGAGATTGAGAACCCGAAGAACGACTTCGGGATCGTCATCGACCCGCTCGACGGCTCCTCGCTCATCGACGTCAACCTCTGCGTCGGGACGATCATCGGGATCTGTAAGGGAAGCGTGCTTGATGCAGGGAAGGACATGATCGCCGCGATGTACATCCTGTACGGGCCGCTCACGACACTGACGGTCTCCGCAGGAAGCGGGGTTCACGAGTTTGCCATGGACGAGGCCGGGGAGTTCTTCCTCCGGCAGCGCGACATCCGGATCCCGGAAGGGAAGATCTACGCGCCCGGGGCGCTCCGGAAGGACTACCTTCCCGCCCATGCGCAGTGGATCGCAAGGCTTGAGGCAGCCGGCTACAAGCTCCGGTTCTCGGGGAGTTTCGTCGCCGACGTCCACCAGATTCTCCACAAGGGCGGCGTCTTCACGTACCCGGGATTTGCGGGCAAGGAGAAGGGAAAACTCCGGCTCCTCTTCGAGGCAAACCCCATGGGAAAGATCATCACGGACGCGGGCGGCGCGACCAGCAACGGGAAGACGGCCATCCTCTCTGTCAAGCCGGAGAAGATCGACCAGAGGACGCCTGTCTACATTGGCGGGAAGAAAGAGATCGCGTCCATTGAAACGTTTATGCGGGAACGATGAGAAGTACGAAGTGATCACACCATGGCAAAGAACGCGTATGGCCCCATCCCCGGCTCGGCAATATTCTCCGGTGTCACCGGCAGAAAAGCGATCATCATGGCAGCGAACGTCCGGATCGCATCGGTCGCTGAAGGGATCTTCCGTGCGGCAAAGGAGACGGACTCCGCCCTCTTCATGGAGCTCGCCCGGTCCGAGTGCGACCTGAAAGGCGGGTACACCGGCATGACGCCGCACGACTTCTCGGACCGGATGCAGAAGGCGGCAAAGAACGTGAAGTTCGGCGCATGGGCGCTCCACGCCGACCACATCACCGTCAAGAAGGGCGATGCCGCCGAGATCGCGTCCACAAAGGAGCTGATCGATGCCCAGATCGCCGCTGGCTACACCTCGTTTGCCATCGACGCCTCCCACCTCTTCAACTTCGAGGGAAAGACGGTGAAGGAGGAACTTGCCGACAACATCCGGATCACGACCGATCTCGCCCGGTTCATCAAAGACCGGATG
>Ga0209507_1003300_pt1 | contig 10212 bp, 10 predicted proteins | sample AD_UKC028_MetaG_FD_184414 | JGI IMG/M metagenome (GOLD analysis project Ga0209507, IMG submission 184414) | Active sludge microbial communities of municipal wastewater-treating anaerobic digesters from USA - AD_UKC028_MetaG (SPAdes) (version 2) | ecosystem: Engineered > Bioreactor > Anaerobic >...
GCAGTTCGGCGCTATCCAGTTCGCGGCGAATGATGATTTCCAGTTCATCGAGACTGACCGGCTTGGTCAGATACTCAACCGCACCCGCCTGGATCAGGCTTACCGCGTTGCGAATCGTTCCGTAGCCCGTCAGCACGACAATCGGGAACTGGCCCGATAGCGTCGCGACCAACTTGGGGGTATCCGCGTCCGGCAATTTCAGATCGAGAAAGATCAAATCCGGCTCGGCTTCCTGCAAAATCCGTGAAGCCTCTTGCCAGTTATGGGCGCCAATGGTGTCAAGCCCCATGTCGGCAATCTGTTCGACCAGAAGCTGGTTGAAAACGCGGTCATCGTCAATGATCAAAACCTGCTTCTTCATGTCAGGAATCGCTCACCAATGGTAGGCGCACGCTGAATACGGTACCCACGCCAGGCACGCTCGACACCTCGATAGCACCCGCATAGCGATCGATGATCGTCTTGCAGATGGTCAATCCAAGCCCCGTGCCTCCCTCACCGTCAGCCCGATGACTGAAAAACGGATCGAAAATGCGCTCGATCGTCTCGGCGGAAATCCCTTGGCCGGTATCGCGCACTTCAAAAACCGCCGTCTTGCCTTCGATACGGGTCCGGATGATCAAGTTTCCGCCTCGCGGCATCGCATGGTGCGCATTCTGGACCAGATTGAGCACCACCATGCGCAGGTCGCTGTCATCGGCGAGGACGCGCAAATCGTGCCCATCCAGTTCAAGTTGCTGAACGATGCCGTGGCTCTGCGCGTCGAAATCGAGCAGTTGCACGGTATCGCTCACCGCACGGTTTAACGACACGATCTGCGCTTGTTGCTGCGGCAGGCGAGAGAGCAACAACAGGCGCTGGGTAACGCCGGTGCAACGGTCGATTTCCGCATTCATCATTTCAAGATAACTGCAGATGCGCTGCGGGTCCATATTTCCGTGGCGAAAATTGCGCAGCAAACCGTCCACGGCAAGACGCATGGAACCCAGCGGATTGTGGATTTCGTGGGCAATTCCAGCCGCCAGCAATCCGAGCTCCGACAGGCGCTGTTCTTGCGACAAGCGCGCCACGTCGGAAAGATCGCTGATCGACTCGACGATCAGCCTTTCCCTGCCCGCGCTGCCCGAACGCTCAAGCAGAACGGCATGTACCTCGACCGGGAAATCCCGACCGCCAGGAGCCCTGTGGTGATGTCGGCACTTCAGCGATTGTCCGGGTTCCTTCAATTCAATCGCCGGACAAACCAACATCGTCGCCGGACACTGCTTGTCGCGACCATGGCTGGAAACATGGCAAAGCTGCCCGACCGCAAGCGCTTCAGTCACCCCCAGTTGCCGGCAGTAGGCTCGATTGACCGCGAGAATGCGCAAATCCGACTGCTGGATGACGCGTACGCCGTCCGGCAGTCCGTCGAGCAACTCCTGCAAATAGCGCTGCTGCGTTTCGGCCACTGCAATCTGCTCGACCAGGCGGTCGGCCATGCGATTGAAACTGAGCGCCAGGCGGCCGGGTTCGTCGTCAACGGAAACGGCGGCCCGCACTGCAAGGTTGCCGGAAGTCAACTGGCGTACGGTGTCATCGAGTTCCTTTAAGGGCTCGACTACCCGCAAGCGCAGCATGCGCCACAACACAGCCAGGGCCAGGGCAAGCACTACGGCGCTGGCCAGCACAAACATCCCGGCGCTACGATAGGCTTCGGCACGAAGGGTATCGGCATGGTAATCGACAATGAGAATACCGTTTACCGGGGTTTTTTCCAGTGCACCGTGGCAGCCAACGCAGGCGGGCTGATTGGGCACCGGGTTGATCGAGCGCAGCACCTCGCCCCTGCCCGGCTCCGCAACAAACTGGCTTTCCGGAAGGCCCGGCCGTTCAAGCCGGATCCGCTCTGGCGCCTGCCTGCCGATATTTTCCGGGCGCGAGGCGAAGCGAACCTCGCCGGACGGCGACAGAATCATTACGTCGCTGATGCCTGGCAACTGTCCCATGCGTTCGACAATCTCGCGCAACCCCGGCACGTCGCGCTTGAGCATGGCATTTTCCAGCGCGACGCGCAGCAGATGGTTGATTTGCTCCGAGGTCACCGCCCTTTCGCGCTCCAGTTGATCGCGATAGAGCGCCAGAAAAAGCAGCCCGAAAAGCAGCGAGGCTCCCCCCGCTACCAGTAGAACCTGACGCAACATGCGCTGCCGGAGCGTAGGCGAACGGCCGTTATCGTTTGCTGGCATAGCCTGCAAGCATACCGAAAAACCACGATCCGCAGCCTGAACAATCAAGCCCCATTGGCAAGCCTGCATGCCGGGGAGCGGCGCTGCATCTGCACTACCAGCTTGCTCCCTGTCCGCCCGGCATGAAGCGGATGGGTGCGACGTCCGCCTTGTCGAGCGCCAGCTTGCGGCTGATCAATGCCGCCATCTGTTCGCGCGAAGGCAGCGGCAAATCGTGAATATCGGCGAGCAACTCGCGGAAATGCCTTAGCCAGATGTAGCTCAGCTCGGCCAGTGCCGCGTAAAACCGCGTGTCGCAGTGCGCCGATACCCGCTGCGCCCAGTCCGGCAGCCAGTAGCCGATGTGCTGATCGATGAAATTGGCCAGTTTTTCCAGGTCGACCATAGCATTGCCAAGAACCTGGCGAAGATACTGCAATTGCAAGACCAGGTGATCATCGAACCGGCGGCGCCAGTCTGGCGCGCGCCATCCCGAGGCGGCATAGATTTCGCGCAGTTCGAACATCGGCCGATCGCAGGCCAGATGCTCGTCACTCAGCCAGACCGATTCGTAGGGCGAAGCGCCGAAGCTGTTGTTGAGATAGATTGCCGCATAATCCGCAGCCAGTTCATCCAGCGTCACCGGCTCGCGCAGCGCGGCAGCCATGTTGGCGTAGGACGCCTTGGCGCCTGCGTCATCGGCGAGCAAGGCGAAGCCGCCCGGAAAATCCGCCGCCCGCAATGCCGCTAGCGTCTCGCCGTCGAGTTCCCGGTCGTGAAGGCGGATCAACTGGTCGAGATCTTCGGCGAGCGCGGCGCGCAATTCAGCTTCCATCGACTTTGCCCTTGCTGTGCGGAACGAAACCGATGGACGGGCGCGTCAGTTCCGGACTGGCCATGTTTTTGACCTGCTTGACGGTCTTGTCGTTGGGGCCGATGGCCTTGGTCGCGAGCACACCTTGCCAGATTTCCTCGATCGGCCCGATGTCGAGCACGCGCATCATGCAGGCCATCACGCAGTAGGGCTTGCGCCCGGCTTCCAGTTCGTCGATGCACATGTTGCACTTCTTGACCACCTGTTCCTGCGGGTCCCACTGCGGCGCGCCGTAGGGGCAGGCCGCCTCGCACTTGCGGCAGCCAATGCACAGCGTCGAGTCGATATCGACGACGCCGTTGTCGGCACGCTTCCAGATCGCTCCGGTCGGGCAGGTCGGCAAACAGGCGGGTTCGGCGCAATGGTTGCACGACATGTTCACCTTGTAGGCGAAAACGTCCGGGTAGCTGCCGCCCTCGATATACATCACGCGCCGGAAGCGTGGCCCCGGCGGCAGGCCATTCTTGTCCTTGCAGGCGATCTCGCAGGCGCGGCAGCCGATGCAATCGACGTTGTGATGGACGAAGCCGAGTTGCTTGGCAGGCCTCACAGGTTCGTAGGTTTGAGCCACCTTGCGGCGAATGGCCTGTTCGAGCGCCTGCTTGTCGACTTTCTGCGCCATTATTTGTCCCTCCGGAAGATCACCGAACGCGACGTGGCCTTTATATCCCATCCAGGGTAGTGCTCGAGCGCGGTCTTTTTCAGGTCGACCAGAATCGTGTTGTAGGCGAAGGCACCAGCCGGACTGGGTTCGTCCAGCGTCAGAAAGTCCGGGTTGCCGGCACGGTCGGTGCCATCCTTGGCCAGGTCCATCCAGGCGCCCTCGAAAAGCACCACGACATTCGGCATGCAGCGTTCGGTAACGTAGGCCGGAACGACCACTTTACCGCGCTCGTTCCAGACCTCCACGATGTCGCCGGTCCTGATGCCGAGTTTCGCGGCATCGCGAGCGCTAATGGTCACTTCCTGCTGATAAGTTTCACGCAGCCACGGGATGTTATGGAAGATCGAATGGGTGCGCCAGCGCGGATGCGGCGTAATCATGTGGAAGGGGAACTTCTTGACCTTCTCGTGATTGAGCGATTCGAACGGTTCGATCCACTTGGGTATATAGGGAATTTCGTAGCCGTACTGAGTCCGCGTCCAGTCCTTGACGTTGGCCAGCGTCGTAGACAGTATTTCGATCTTGCCCGATGGCGTTTCGAACGGTACGCCCTGGCTGATCTGCTCCTCGAAGGCGACATGCGGCTTGGCGAAAGTAAATTTGTAGACGCCATGCTGCTTGAAGGTTTCCCACGGCATGGTGACGCCCTGGTGCTTCTGGACCTTGTTGACCCACCAGTCGGTCAGGTAGGCCTCGTCGGTAGCATCGTTGTTCTGGAAGTAGTCGCGCTCGGCCTTCGGGTTGTAACGCTTGCCGAAATCCTTGATCGTTGGATCGAGCTTCTCTATGCGGTAGGCGAGTTCGGTGAACACCTGGAAATCGGTCTTCGATTCGCCGAGCCGCTCGATGACCTTGGGCCGGTGGATGTAATAGTGGCCCTTGTACCAGGGCAGGGCGACATCATGACGCTCGAAGTGGGTTGCGATCGGAAAGAGCACATCGGCCCACAACGCCGAGGGAGTGATGGTGGAGTCCATGCAGACCACCAGTTCCAGCTTCCTGATCGCCTGGATTTCCTTGTTGACGTTGGTCAACTGATTGAACCAGTCCGAGCCATGCCAGAAGATCGCCTTGATGTTGGGGATCCTCCCGTCGAGCTCGTCGCCGCGTGGCCACAGCCCGACTTCCTCTCGCTTGACATTCGGGTAGTTGAGAACGCAATGCGCCCAACGGTCGGACTTGATCGAGCCATACCAGACGTTGGCATACTCATCGTAAGGATAGGCGACGGCTTCGGCGTGCCAGCCCTTGCCGACGCCCTCGGCACAGCCGCCGAGGATGCCGATGTTGCCGGTCATCGCCTGCAGCGCCGCCGCCATCCGGTTGTACTGCTCGCCATAGCTGGCACGACCCGGCGCCCAGCTGGCTTTTAGCGCGGCCGGCTTGGTCGTCGCGTACATTTCTGCCAGTTTTTTGATGTCGACCGCAGCAACCCCGCAAATTTTCTCGGCCCACTCCGGCGTTTTCGCCACGCCATCGTATTTGCCGAAAATGTAATCCTTGAAGTTCTCGCGATCGGCAAACTGCTTCGGCATCGTACCGGCGTCCATCCCCTGGCAGAATTTGTCGATGAACTTCTGGTCCTGCCAGTTGTTGGCGAAGATGTGGTGCGCCATGCCGGCGAGCATGGCGGCGTCGGTATTCGGCTTGATCGGAATCCACCAGGCGTCGTAGCTGGCGGCGCTGTCGGTGTATTGCGGATCGATGACGACGAACTTGCAGCCGCGCTGCTTGGCCAGCCGCATGTAGTAGAAGGTGTTGCCGCCATGGAAGGTGTAGGCCGGGTTCCAGCCCCACATGATGATCAGCTTGCTATGCGCGAAGGCGTCGTCCTCGTTGCCGTCGGTGATGGTGCCGAAGGTCATCCGCGAGCTGAACGTGGTCCCCTGGTAGCTGGGCACCGACCAGGAATTGGTACGGCAGCCGAACATGCCGAGGAAGCGGGCGAGCAGGCCTTCGATCTGGTCGGACTTGTGCAGCACGCCGTAGGAGGTGCCGGCATAGGCCTGGTCGAGGATCGCGGTCGGGCCGTATTTCTGCTTCAGCTCGACCATCTTCTTCGCCACGTGGTCGAGCGCTTCGTCCCACGATACGCGCTTGAACTTGCCCTCGCCGCGCTCGCCAACCCGCATCATCGGGTAGAGCAGGCGCTCCGGTGAATAGAGGCGTGAGCGGTAGGAGCGGCCGCGCAGGCAGGCGCGCAGTTGCGGCGTTTCCTCGGTATCGAGGCCGAACTTGCCACCCTTCTGGTAGCGCCCGTCGTCCGTGCTCAGACGGACGATGACATCGCCCTTCTTGTGCGCCACCAGCATGTGGCGCGAACCACAGTTGTGGTCGCAGGAAGTCACCACCGTGGTGAGTTCGTCATCCCTGGGGTAAGGCTCGAAGGCGAAAGCTTTTGCCTCCTGCTCGCCAATTCCAAGCTCGACCAGGCCACTGGTGGTGGCCACCGCAGCGCCGGCGCCAACGGTTTTCAGGAAGCTGCGGCGTTTGGGATTGAGAATATCCAGCCAGTTACGTTTCGTATCCATGGTCCGTCCTCATTTCTTGGGCTGGGCGCTGTCAGGCAGGGCGAATCGTGCTTCGCTCACAACGGGGCGGCCTTTTGCCCAATCGGGAATATCCGGTGACATGCCTTCCCAGGGATGGCGCGGATAGGGGTACTCGATCCGATACCAGGTCCGGCCACCATGGCAACCGTAACAGACGTCGGCATTTTTCTGGCCGGCGGCTTCGATGGCCTCGGCCTTGAGATAATTCACCTGGTGCCGCGTCGTGCGAATTGCCACATGACAGGTCAGGCAGGAATTACCGAACATTTCCTTGGACTCCGGCCACGGCGACGGAAGTCCCATGACTGGCGCATTCATCTGTCCGTGGCATTTGAGGCAGGCAGTCTCGGGATTGACTGCCTTGCGCAGCGTGAAGCCATTGTCGCTTTGCGGCGTACCGGTCGCCGAAGTACCCGGCGCCTCGTCGCGCGGGTCATGGCCCTGATGGCAGGTGTTACATGAGAAATTCATCAATTCCCTGGCCATCGGCGTCACCAGATGGCGTCTGTGGAAAGTATCCTGCTCGCCGCTATAGGTGCTGAGCCGCTGATACCAGGCCTTGCTTGTGCTGGCCTTGACGCCGGCCGGTGAGGTTTCACGAACCTTGTCGTCGAGCACTTCGCGGTGACAGGCTAGGCACTGTTCGTCACGCGCCGTTTCGATGGCCGGCTTGAAATGGATGGGATCGTAGGTCGCGCGCAAAATATCTTTATTCGCCGGGAGCGCCGACGCGATCTGGCCGGCAACTGCCTTGTCGGGTTGCTGACGGATTTGCCATCCCATAAAACCGCCGACCAGGGTGGCCGCTGCAACCAGGGCAAGAATGACAAAGCCGATTTTCGGGTTTTTCATATTCAATCCTTGCGCGCAACATCGGCATGAAGGTCGCGGATGTCGTAGCGGCCGGTACTATTGGGAAGGATAAATGGGGTATACCAGGCGCCCTGATATTTCAGAAAACCGAGTCCGACATGGGGTTGACGAATGCCGCGCAAGGCCTGCGCCTGCCATGCCGGAGTCTGCTCGAAACTTGTGATTACCGGTGCGCCGGCTGGACGGGAATCGGGCGCCAGTCCGCCGATGAACCCTGAGCTCTCTGCCGTGGCAAGCCCGGCCACGCCCAGCAACCCGAACAACACAATCGACTTCTTCATTTTCGTTATCGCCTGGCCTTGATAATCAAAAACGGGGCGGGTAGACCGACCTGCCCCATTCGAAGAAAGGCCTTACTTCTTGCCTTCCATGCCGCCCATGCCGGACATGCCTTCCTGCTTGGACTTGGATTTCTTGCCTTCCATACCTTGCATGCCGGACATGCCCTTCTGGCCTTCCATGCCCTGCATGCCGGACATACCCTTCTGGCCTTCCATGCCTTGCATGCCGGACATGCCCTTCTGGCCTTCCATGCCCTGCATGCCGGACATACCCTTCTGGCCTTCCATGCCTTGCATGCCGGACATGCCCTTCTGGCCTTCCATGCCTTGCATGCCGGACATGCCCTTCTGGCCTTCCATGCCGGACATACCCTTTTGATCGGCAGCTTGCACATTGGCGGTCACGGCAGCCAGGGAAACGATGGCCAGAGCTGCAACAGTCGATAGTTTCATCATGTAATACCTCATTAATTTTAAGTTCACCGCTTCCGCCGTCCAGGCGAAAACGACTTGGGCACCCGCCCAGGCGGGCTTATAACAGCACGAATGGTGCCAACCCAAACAATGACTCATAACTCTATGACTCATATAGGAATTCTATATATAAACAAAGGCAAGCCATATATGGCGCCTCTGCCAAATTGGCAGGTTAAATGTCAACGAATATATCAACGCATTGATTTATATGAGATTTGACCACTGCCAATTTGGCAGGCGGCATGAAAATCCGTCATGCCCGGATCACTGCGGACGGAGTCAGATCCGCAAACCGGTCTTTTTCAATATTCGCGTCGAGAATAAAACTTCGCTTGCACGGCTATTTGAGCCCAGGAGCGCAGCAATTTCTGCGGCTTTCTCCGTGACCTCCATCCGGGAGGCCCCGTGCACCATCGCAAAGAGGTTGTAAGGCCAGTCCGGCAGCGCGCGCGGGCGGCGATAGCAGTGGGTGACGAATTCCAGGGCACCGACACGGGCGCCGAGTTCGTCGATCCGCTCGTCGGCGACGTCCCATACGGTCATGCCGTTGGCCGTCCAGCCGATGGCGTAATGGTTGGGCACGGCGCCGATGCGGCGGATGATGCCGGACTCGAGCAATGCCTGCAGGCGGCGCATCACCTCGTCGCCGGCGATGCCGACCTGCTCGCCGATGACCTGATAGGGCCGGGCGACGAACGGCAGGCCGCCTTGGGTGGCGACGATCAGCGCGCGGTCGATGTCGTCGAGCTTCAGCGGATTACTCATATGCGGGCCGCCAGCTTCATTTCGACGAAATATTCCTTCTCCTTGGGAAAGGCAAAGACCGGCAGGCCGGTATCGCGCTCGATGCGAGAGATGGCCTCGGCGATCCCCTGCGGGGTCTCGGTCGCCAGCACGAACCACATGTTCAGGGCGTGCTCGCGGCGGTAATTGTGGGCGACCTGCGGCAGCGCATTGACCAGCGCCGTCACCTCGTCGTAGCGCGCCTCCGGCGCCGCCAGCGCGGCCAGCACGAAGGCACCGCCCATGCGCTCGATCTGGACCATCGGGCCGAAGCGGGTCAGCACCCTGGCGTCGAGCAGGCGTTGCAGGCGGGCCAGCAACTCGTCTTCGCCAATCCCCAAGCGCTCGGCGGCCTCGGCATAGGGGCGTTCGCAGAGCGGAAAATCGCCCTGCAATTTGTCGATGATTTGCCGGTCGACCGCGTCAAGCTCAGGCATAGCGCGCGCCGTTCTGCTTGAAGCGGGTCAGCGAAAACAGCACGTCATGGGCGCAGTCGTTCAATCCGTGGCGGTGGCGCAAATCGGCGATGATGGCTTCGACATCTGTCCGTTCGCGGCCATGGATCATGCAAAACAGGTTGTACGGCCAGTCCGGCAGGCGGCGCGGGCGGCGGTAGCACAGCGTCACCGCCGGCTCCTCGGCCAGCGCGCGGCCGAGTTCGCTCACCAGTTCGTCGGGAATGTCGTGCACCAGCATCGCGTTGGCCGTATAGCCCAGTTCATGATGCCGGACGACAACCCCGAAGCGCTTGATGGCGCCATCTTCCAGCCAGTTGCCGATCCGGCTCAGCACCTCGTTCTCCGAAGCACCGATACGCTCGGCGATCAGCGCGAAGGGGCGCATGAACAGCGGCAAGCCCTCCTGCAGCACCGACACCAGACGGCGCTCTGATTCGCCGATCGGCGCATGCGGCTTAACCGCGCGGGCGACGGCAACACTCTTGCGCGCCTCGCCGTGCAGCGGGAAACCAAGGTCGATATGGAATTCTTCGAGCAGCGGCAGGGCGAGCAAGGGATAGCCGGCCGCCTTCTCGATCGCCCCCAGCGTCGCCTGCAGCCGGCCTTCGCTACCGGCGGTGACGACGAACCACAGGTTGTGGCGGTGTTCACGCTCGTAATTGTGATTGACCTCCGGGAAGCGGTTGACCGCCGCCGCGACCGCCGCCAGCCGCTCCGGCGGCACGGCCATCGCCGCCAGCGTCGAGGCGCCGATGCGCTTGGGCGCGAACACCGCGCCGACCCGCGAAATCTTGCCTTCGCGGCGCAGCTTTTCGAGTCCGCTCAACACCGTGCGCTCGCCGACGCCAAGGCGCGCCGCCAGTTCGGCGAAGGGCGCCGGGCAGAGCGGAAAATCGCGCTGGAACTCGTTTAGCAAGCGGAATTCGAGAGCGTCGTCCATCAGAAACCGATGCGCGCGGCGCGCGTGGTGAAGAAGATCCCGGACGGATTGTCCGCAGCGATTTCCCCCACCCGGGTGAAAGTCGCGGTGTCGTAGATCAGCA
>Ga0209507_1003304_pt1 | contig 10202 bp, 8 predicted proteins | sample AD_UKC028_MetaG_FD_184414 | JGI IMG/M metagenome (GOLD analysis project Ga0209507, IMG submission 184414) | Active sludge microbial communities of municipal wastewater-treating anaerobic digesters from USA - AD_UKC028_MetaG (SPAdes) (version 2) | ecosystem: Engineered > Bioreactor > Anaerobic >...
CTGCGCGTCGGCGGCGTGGCCCAGCATCGCCAGCGCCTCAGCCAGCGGCGTCCAGGTAGAGGTGCGGCGCGGGTCCAGCACCAGCGCGGCCAGCAGGACGTCGAAGGCCTCGGCAGCGCGGTTGGCCTTGACTAGCGCGAAGCCCAGGTTGGCGACGATCTCCACGTCGCGCGGGTTCTCGTGCACGGCTTGCCGCAGCGCCGTCACGGCGGCGGCGGTGTCGTCGCGCTTGAGCGCCTCCAGCGCGGTGGTGTTGAGCTGCCGCGCGACTGCCTTGTTGCCGATGTCGGGCTTGGGCAGGGCGTCGATGCGGCTGGCGATCGCGCGCACGGCGTCGATGTCCTGGGCGCGGCCGGCGACCAGGGTCTGCTGGGCGCAGGCCTCCAGCGTCTCGCAGGCCTTGGCGTTGGACGGCGCGGTAGGGGCGGGCGCGGCCGCGGTGGGGGCGGGCGCGGCCGCGGGGGCCGGCTCCGGCGTGGCGGGTGCCGCCGGTGCGGCCGCCGGTGCGGGCTCGGGCGTCGCCACGGGCTCGGCGGTTTTCGGAGCCGGGGCGGCGGCCACGGCGCGGCGCACCCCGCGGCCCGGATCCCACTGGGCCAGCTGCTCGGCGATCCGCGCGTCGGCCAGGACCAGCGCTTCCTGGAAGCCGCCGGCGTCCATGGTGCGGCCATTGACCTTGAGCAGACCGTCGGCGTACTCGTAGCTGGCGCGCAGGCCCTTGTCCTGCTCCACCGCCAGGCCCCTGCCCAGGGCCATCTGGCGCTGCTTGTCGGTGATCACCTTGCCCAGCAGGTCCAGGCGGCCGCTGGAGCGCAGCTGCGTCGCCAGGTGGATCTGGCCGTCCTTGGCCGGCTGCAGCTCGACGGTCCACTGGCCGTCGATCGAGCCCTCGGCCGACTTGCCGCGCAGCTGCGCGATGCCGGCCGAGAAGCCGCGGGTCAGCAGCGTGACCACGGCCTCGCGCAGCTTCTGGCCCTCATCGGCGGTCAGAGCCTGCAGGCCGCAGCTGTCCGAGATGATCGTGCTCAGCGTCTCGACGCTGCGGGTGTCCATGCCCTTGATCGACAGCTCCAGCGCCAGCGACTCGGCGGTCTGGCCGCCGGCCACCAGCTTGGCGACCGACGGGGTCACGCTCATGTTGAGGCGGTCGCCGTCCTCGGCGGCCTCGGACTTCAGCGAGAGGCCTTCCGCGCTGCCGAAGCCGGTGCTCAGGCTGGCCACGCGCAGCTGCATGGTGCCGGTGCCTAGGAAGCGGTTCTTCAGGTCCAGGTCGACTGCGGCGTCCTTCATCTCCACGGCCTGGCCGTCACCGCGCGCGACGATGCGCGGCCAGGTCCAGCCGAAGCCCACCTGCTTGTCCTTGAAGCTCACGAAGCCCGATGACGGGGCCACCTGCAGGGCCGAACCGGCGCGACGCACCGACAGCTCGGGCAGGCTCATCTCGGTGCGCAGCGCGCCGCCCACGGTCACGGCGCCCCGGCCGCTGAGGCGGGTGGCACTGCCGAAGACCTGGCGGAAAGTCTCGCCTGTATCGCCGGTCGGCTGGGCCTGCCACTCGAAGCGCGCCAGCGAGGTCGGCAGCGGCAGGTGCGAGACCTGGTAGTCCAGGTGCACGGTCAGCGGCTCGTCATCGTCCTCGGCGGCGTCGCAGCCGGGCTCAAGCTGCAGGTCGATCTTCCCGCGCGAGCTCAGCAGGCCACGCTCGTGCTGCAACGCGGTCACGCGCAGGCTGCCGCCTGGCCCGGAAGGGGCGGCCTGCAGGGCCTTGAGTTCGGCCTCGATGCGCTGGCCGCCGTACACGCCGGCGCCGAGCCAGCCACCGACCGCCAGCAGGACGGCCACGCCGCCGCCGATGGCGAGTTGCTTGTTGCCCATGTTCCTCATTCCTGGTTGGGGATAACCGCCCTAGCATCGGCCGCGGCCTCAAGTGCATGAGTGGCACAGAGGTTTGAGTTCATGAAGGAGTTGGCGCCCCAAGAAGAACGACCGAAGTCGCGGGCGTCGAGGCGGCCGTCTACTGTTCGGGGCAGATCTCGATCGACGATGAGGGCCGGCCGCTGCACCCGGGCGTTGATCATTGGGTTGGGGTTGCGCTGCGTTGCCGGCGAGCCGGCAACGCAGCGAGGCGGCGGCTTCTTGATTTCATAACCGGACTTCTCGGACTGCATCGCCGATGGCGAGACGATCGAAGAAGCCATCAAGAATGGTGTGGATGCGCCGAAGGCGACAATCGCAACCGTGAAGGCCAAGGGATTTCAGGCGCCGGCGCCAAATAGTGGTGGCGTGGCATCCGGAAGATTTGTCGCCCGCGTTCCCAAGACCGTGCATGCGCCGCTGACCACACGCGCAAGGGCCGAGGGGGTGTCGCTCGATACCCTTGTCCTCACCTTCATTACCCAGGGACTCGGCAAGGCTGAACCTGATTAGAAACCTGCCTCAGCATGGCTCCTGACGACGCCTTCGCGGATCGGTCGGCAGCGCGCGACATCGACGATCAGGCTCGCGATGAGCGCGCGCAGATCGAAGCGCCGGTTGAACCGATAGGCGAACGCGGCGAGGTAGAACTGCGCGTACTTGCGGTACTTCAGCGCGTGGTACGCGCCGGCCAACGTCGTCTTCAGGTTGCCCAGCACGGTGTTGACCCACTTGAACTCGGGCAGATCGCGCGGCTTGAGTCCCCCGACGACCCTGGGATGGTGCACGCAGCCGGCTTGCCTGACGGCCGCGAAGCAGGCCAGGCCGTCGCTGAGCACCACGGTGCCCGGCCGCAGGCTGGCCCCGGCCCACTGGGCGATGGCCTTGGCGGAAAAGCCGCTGAGCGGCTCGAGCTTCAGGTGCATGGGCCGGCCCAGGGCGTTGACCGACACCGCGGCGACGAAGGGCACCTTGTTCGGCGATCCCCGGCCGGCCTGGCCGGCGCTGCCCGCACGCGCACCGCCGAGGTAGGCGTCGTCGATCTGGACCGTTCTGAACCGGACCCCGTTTGGTGGACGCCACGAAGCCACGATGAGCGTTATCCACGGACGGCCGGTTCGGTCGCTCGCGACGAACCGGGAACCGGCCGTCGGTGGGTAACGCGGTGCCTCGCACGCGCGCGTTCGTCGTTGACTTCGACCCCGGCGCGCCAGCGCCGCTCGAATTCTGCCGGGGCGATGTTACCCAGCGACGAGTGGCGCCTGTCGGTGTTGTAGTAGCCGATGTACTCGACGATTGCTTGTCGTGCTTGCTCTCGGGTCTGGAAGTGCGCGTCGTGAACGCACTCGACCTTCAAGGTCCCGTTGACGGACTCCATCGGCGCGTTGTCCCAGCAATCGCCCTTGCGGCTCATCGACACCGTGATGCCTCGCGCCTTGAGCTTCTTCTGGTAGTCCTTGGCCGCGTATTGCGACCCGCGGTCCGAGTGATGCAGCAGCCCCGCATCGGGGTCGCGCCAACCCAGGGCAACGTCCAGGGCGCACAGCGTGAGCTCCTGCGGCATCGTGTCGCTCATCGCCCAGCCCACGAGCTTGCGCGCGAACAGGTCGAGCACCAGTGCCAGGTACAGCCAGCCCTCGTCGGTGGGCACGTACGTCAGGTCGGCCAGCCACTTCTGGTTCGGTGCCGTCGCCTCGAAGTCGCGCTCCAGCACGTTGGGCGCCACCGGGTGCGCGTGCTTGGAGTCCGTCGTCACCACCCGAAAGCGCCTGCGCTTGTGGCTTTGCAGCCCGTGCTCGCGCATCAGGCGTCCCACACGCTTGTGATTGACCGCTCGGTCCTGCGCTTCGTTGACCTCCGTGGTCATCCGCCGCCGGCCATAGCGCCCGCGATGCTTGCGTTGCGCCTGCCGAATCTGCTCGAGCAGCGCCTGATCGTCCAACGAGCGCCTGGACGGCGCACGCCGGCGCGCCGCGTTCAGCCCGCTGCGCGACACCGACAGCAGCTCGCACATCATCGTCGTCGAGTAGGTGAGTCGATGCTGTTCAATCCACGCGTACTTCACATCGACTCCCGCGCAAAGTACGCTGCCGCTTTTTTTAGGATTTCCTTCTCCACCTTCAGCTTCGCGTTCTCCTGACGCAGCCGGCTCAGCTCGGCCTCCAGCTCCGACATCGGCTGCGTCGGCGCTCGCTTCACGATCGCCTGGCCCTTGCGGGCCTGGTAAACCCAGTTCGCCAGCGACTTGCTCGACATCTCCAGCGAGCGCGCCACGGACGCGATCGAGCGGCCTCCGTCCAGCACTTGCCTCACCGCCGCATCCCGAAACTCAGGCGTGTAAGCACGCTTGGGTACTGTCTTCATAGAACCTCCACACGGTCAAAATACCAGACCTCGTGGCGTCCATTTTTCGGGGGCCAGTTCAGTGCCGTGTTCAGGGGCCAGTAACTTTCGTGGACATAGAACACTCGACCGATGACGCCGCTTCGCCCGGTGACTACGCCCGGCGCGGCGGCCATCGACGCCGAGTGGGTGCCGTGTGGTCCGCTGGCCGCGAAGACTGTAAAGGGTCCGTCGGTGCGTTTGCTTGCAGGCAGGTCAAAGCCGCGCTGCAGGACGAGTAGGTCCGCCACCGTGCCGACTCGCCACCCCTTGGGAACCGACCCCAGCGCCGATTCCTCGAACTCGGCGGGGAACAGCGCCGCCGTGGCGGCGTCCATGCCTTCGGGCTCGCGGCCTTCGGCCTTGGCACGCACCGGGTCGAAGGCTATGAACCAGCTCTTGAACAGGGCTTGGGCGATGGATTCGAGGGTGGCGTTGGTTTGGCGCAGGAGGTCGATGCGGTCGTCCAGCGCTGACAGCACCTCGGTTATGGCAACGCGCTCGCCGGTGGGGGGCAGGGGCACCTGGAGCTTGCGCAGGTCCTTGAGGTTGATGGTCGTCTGGACCGTCGTATTTGCCGCCACACCGAGAGCATGCTGTGCAGCCGGCGCACGAAGACACAAGGCAAACCATCGCGACATCTCCTTGTGCCGAGGCCGTACCAGCGCTACGGCGCGAGCGAGATTCCACCCTTGAAGTTCCTTCGGCACGACCGCCACCTGACCTACCGATCCCACCACGGTGATGAGGACGTCGTGCTGTCGCAGCCGGGTTCGCGCGTACTTGACTTCGACCTCTGGCGCGATCCTCAGCACTTCAGTCGTGTCGAGCCCGTAGCCCCTGAAGTTGTTCACGCGGAGCATGGGCACGCCGTCGGCAACGTGTGCGCCCGGCTGCACGACGCCGTAGGTGACAGCCGCGCCCTCGGTCAGTTGCTCCAAAGGGGCAGTCGCCCACCCAGCCGAGTCAGCGTGCTCAGACGGCATAGCCCATCACCCCCAGCCTCTCGCGAATCACCGCATCCAGCCCCGCCCAGCACCCCAGGTCTCTCGGTAAAATCACTTCCGCCTCCCATCGCACGCCCCATCCCCCATGTCCGTCCCGCGCCCCCGCAAGCTGCCCAGCCGTAGCGCGATCCTGCGCGCCGTCGCCAGTTCGACTGCCATCGAGACGGGCGAAGGCGTCGCTGCCATCGAAGCGCGGTTGCAGGCCCAGCCCAAACGCACGCATCGCCTCGCCTTGGCCCTCAACCGCCCGGCGCGGCCAGCGCGGCCCTGACCAGCCGCTGCATGGGTGTGTAGTCGCGGCCCAGGCCGTGCTGTATCGCGGCGAAGTACGCTGCCTTGTCGGCGTCCCAGGAGCTGTAGTCGAGCGGCCCGCGCCCGCCCTGCACCGCCATCACGTCCGCCAACAGGCGCGAGAGCCTGCCGTTGCCCTCGCGGAAGGGGTGGATGAGGATCAACTCCACGTGGCACAGCGCGATGGCCTCCGTCAGCGCCGGCTCGTCCATGCCGCCGCATGGCGTGCGGCGGTGCAGGCACTCGCGCTCGAACTCTTCCAGCAGCCGGGGGATCTGCGCTGCGGCGGCGAACTGGAAACCGCCCTTGCCGATGTTGACGCTGCGCTGCTCGCCCGCCCATTCGTAGAGGTTGCCTAACCAAAGGCGGTGCCATTCGGCGATGTCCGCAGCGTCGAGCCGGCGATCGGGGAAGTGCTCGCGCAGCACGTTCTCGTAGAGCTGGTGCAGCAGGTCCAGTTCGGCGTCGTCCATCGCGGACGGATCGGTGATGCCCGGCTTGTTTCGCAAGACCCTGTCCTGCGAGCCGGGCTGCCATTCGGCTTGGGCGCCGGTGGCCTGGTAGCGGCCGGAAGGCTCAGACGGCATAGCCCATCGCTCCCAGGTTCTGCCGAATCACCGCATCCAGCTCCGCCCCCTTCGCCATCTGCTCGGCAAGCTGCGCGGTCAGCCGCTCCATCTTCTCGTCGAAGGCCTCGTCATCGTCGCCGACCGCCTCGGCACCGACGTAGCGCCCCGGCGTCAGCACGTGGCCGTGCTCGGCAATCTCGGCCAGCTTCACGGCGCGGCAGAAGCCGGGCAGGTCGGCATAGGGCTCGGCGGCACCATCCTCGCCGTCGGCGCGCCAGCGGTGCACGGTGGCGGCGATGCGCGCCACGTCGTCGTCGTCGAGCACGCGGTTCACCCTTGTCGCCATGCGGCCGAGCTTGCGCGCGTCGATGAACAGCACTTCGCCGCGCCGGTCACGGCCTCGTCCGCCGCCCGGCACGGCCGCACCGCTCTTGTCCCGGGCCAGGAACCACAGGCAGGCCGGAATCTGCGTGTTGAAGAACAGCTGCGGCGGCAGCGCCACCATCACGTCCACCACGTCGGCCTCGACCATCGCGCGGCGGATGTCGCCTTCGCCGCTCTGGTTGGACGACATGCTGCCGTTGGCCAGCACCACGCCGGCCTGGCCGCGCGGGCTCAGGTGATGCAGGATGTGCTGCAGCCACGCGTAGTTGGCATTGCCGGCCGGCGGCGTGCCATGCGTCCAGCGCTTGTCGTCGAGCAGGCGCTCGCCGCCCCAGTCGCTGATGTTGAAGGGCGGATTCGCCAACACGTAGTCGGCACGCAGGTCGGGGTGCTGGTCGCGGTGGAAGGTGTCGGCGGGCTCCTTGCCGAGGTCGGTCGCGAAGCCGCGGATCGCGAGGTTCATCGCCACCAGCCGCCACGTCGTGGGGTTGGCCTCCTGGCCGTAGATGCTGATGTCCTCGAACCTGCCGCCGTGCGCCTCGATGAACTTCTCGCTCTGCACGAACATGCCGCCCGAGCCGCAGCAGGGGTCGTAGACGCGGCCCTGGTGCGGCGCCAGCACCTCGACCAGCACCTTCACTACCGAGGCCGGCGTGTAGAACTGGCCGCCCTTCTTGCCCTCGGCGCTGGCGAACTGGCCGAGGAAGTATTCGTAGACCTCGCCGAGCAGGTCCTTCGCGCGGTGGCCCCCCGCGTCGTCGGTCGCGAAGCCGATGGTCGCCACCAGGTCCACCAGTTCGCCCAGGCGCCCGGGCTCGAGCTGGGTGCGGCCGAAGCGCTTGTCGAGGATGCCCTTCAGCCGCGGGTTGTCGGCCTCGATGGCTTCGAGCGCGGCGTCGATGCGCACGCCGATGTGCGACTGCTTGGCCTGGGCGCGCAGCACCTCCCAGCGCGCGTAGGCCGGCACCCAGAAGACGTTGGCCATCGTGTAGTAGTCGCGCTCTTCCAGTGCCTCGGCGTGGTCGGCGGCGTCGGGCAGGTGCAGATCGCCGGCTTCGTCGGCGAACGCAAGCCGCAGTTGCGCGCGGCGCTCGTCGAAGGCGTCGGAGATGTACTTCAAGAAGATCAGGCCGAGCACGATGTGCTTGTACTCGGCCGCGTCCATGCTGGAGCGCAGCTTGTCGGCGGCGGCCCAGAGCGTCTTCTTCAGATCCTGATTCACGGCGGGCCCCTGGTTCAGCGCTTCCTGGCCGGGGCGGGCGCGCCATGCGCGGCCCCGGTCGCGGCGGCCGATCGCCGCGGTGCCGAATGCTAGACTCGCCGCGCTTGCACCAGGTGCCCGTCTCGCCGATCCGGCGGGCCGGGTTCAACGGGAAGCCGGTGCGGCGGGACGAAAACATCCTGCCAATTCCGGCGCTGCCCCCGCAACGGTCGGCGAGAAGCGTTCGGCACAGCAGCCACTGGGCGATACCGCCTGGGAAGGCGTCGCACGCTTCGGCCTGTCCCACTCCCGTGGGCCACGGCCGGTACTCGCGAGCCCGGATACCGGCCTGGTGCGGGAGATGTCTGGTGCCGCGGAGGGTGGCGCCGTCGTGCGCCCGGCCTCGGTGCGCCATGACTCCGTCAACCTCCGCTGCGCACCGACGCAGGTGCAACTTGAGCCGCACGGTGGGTGCGGATTCGGAGGTTTCCGATGCGAAGGATTCGCTGGCGCTGCCGTGTGCGGCACGCCTCATGGTCGGTCGTTGTCTTTTCGGCGGCACCGGCTGCCTGGGCGCAGGCCGAGGCCACGCCGCCGTCCGAAGTGCAGGTGATCGGCACGCGCGCGCCGGCCGCGCTCGGCAGCGTGGTGTCGGACGTCGTCGTCATCGACCGCGACCGCATCCGCGCCAGCAGCGCCGATTCGATCGAAGACCTGCTGCGCCGCGAAGGCGGCATGCAGGCGTCGCGCAACGGCGGGCCGGGCCAGACCGCCGGCCTGATGATCCGCGGCAGCAGTTCCAGCAGCACGCTGGTGCTGATCGACGGCGTGCGCACCGGTTCGGCCACGCTCGGCCAGACCGACCTGGCCACCATCAGCCTGGGCCAGGTGGAGCGCATCGAGATCATGCGCGGCCCGGGCTCCAGCCTGTACGGCGCCGACGCGATCGGCGGCGTGGTCAACATCGTCACCCGCCGCGGCGACGGCGCGCCCTACCTGCGCGGCAACATCGCCGGCGGCAACCATGCGTCGGGCGAGGGCTACGCGGCCCTGAGCGGCTCGAACGCAGGCTTCGACTACGCGCTCAGCGTCAGCGGCGAAACCACCAACGGCGTGTCCGCCGTGCGGCCCGGCGACCTGTGGGGCATCTACAACCCCGATGACGACGGCTTCTCGCGCTACGGGCTGTCGCTGGCCGGCGGCTACAGCTGGCGGCAGGGGCAGCGCATCGGCATCAGCTACAGCGGCAGCCGGCTGCGCTCGAAGTTCGACAGCGCCGAGTTCCTGCCGCCGAACTTCCTGCCCGACGCGTCGCCGGACTTCCGCAACCGGCTCGACACGCAGCTGACGACGCTGCAATACCAGGGCACGCTGTCCACCGAATGGACGAACCTGCTGCGCGCGTCGTACCAGACCGACCAGCTCGAGTCCGGCGCCAACGTCATCAGCACCTACAACACCACGCGGCGGCAGTTCACCGCGCAGACCACGTGGCAGGCCAGCGCGCAGCACCAGCTGGTGGGGGCCATCGACTACCTGGACGAATCCGTCTACAGCAGCGACTACCAGGCGCCCAGCCGCGACAACACCGGCCTGGTGCTCGGCTACACCGGCCGCTTCGGCGCGCAGAAGCTGCAGGCCGACCTGCGCTGGGACCACAACTCGGCCTACGACAACCAGACCACCGGCAAGCTCGGCTGGGGCATGGACATCGCGGACGGCTGGTCGGTGCGCGCGGTGGCCGGCACCGCGTTTCGCGCGCCGACCTTCAACGACCTGTACTACCCGGGCTACGGGGTGGCGACGCTGCAGGCGGAGCGATCGCGCAGCATCGAGGCCGGCGTCAACTACAAGGCCGCGATGACCTCGCTGGCGGCCACGGCCTACTACAACAAGGTGTCGGACCTGATCGGCTACCAGGCCGATCCGAACCTGTGCCCGCCGGGGTTCCCCTTCGGCTGCGCCGGCAACACCGCGCGTGCGCTGCTGCAGGGCATCACCATGCAGGGCCTGCAGCAGTGGGGCAACTTCCAGTTCACGCTGGCGCTGGACTGGCTGAACGCGAAGGATCGCGACACCGACGAGCAGCTGCCGCGCCGCGCCGCCAACCAGCAGACCTTCGCCGTCGACTGGACCGAGGGCCCATGGCAGCTGGGCGGCACGGTGCTGCGCGTCAGCCAGCGCCCCGATGCCGGCGTGCTGCTGCCGGCCTACGCGCTGCTGAACCTGAACGCGCGCTGGCGCTTCGAGCGCTTCTGGCAGATCGAGGCGCGCTTGCAGAACGCCACCGGCCGCGACTACCAACCGGCGCGCGACTACCAGGACGTAGGCCGGCAGTTCTGGATCGGGCTGCGCTACGACGGCAAGGGGCTCTGAGCGCCATCCCCTTTCGAGGGGCTTTTCGCCGCAGCCCGAGCGGCAGCGCACGCCGGCGGCTGCCGCGGCAGCGGGCCG
>Ga0209507_1003311_pt1 | contig 10180 bp, 9 predicted proteins | sample AD_UKC028_MetaG_FD_184414 | JGI IMG/M metagenome (GOLD analysis project Ga0209507, IMG submission 184414) | Active sludge microbial communities of municipal wastewater-treating anaerobic digesters from USA - AD_UKC028_MetaG (SPAdes) (version 2) | ecosystem: Engineered > Bioreactor > Anaerobic >...
CGACTTGTCGGTGACATCGCCGGTGACCAGATACTGGCCGGTACCGAAGAACACGAACAGTTTGCCGAAGTTCGGGTCACCCTTGCGCGCGTTCATGCCCAGGCTCATGCCGCCGGTGATCGGCTGGCGGTTGCCGCTCGCGTCCAACGCGGTGAACAGCGGTTGCGGCGCCGCGGCCGTACCGAAGGCCGGCACCCAGCTGGCCGGGTTGCTGGCACGCAGGTCCCACTTCCAGACGTTGCCGAGCCGGTCGCCGGCGTAGGCGAAGTCCAGCGTGCCGTTGGCGTCCAGATCCCAGCCGCGTGGCGATGCCAGGCCGTTGGTGGCGGCGGCCGAACCGGCCTGCGTGTCGAGTTTCTTGATCAGCACGCCGGTTTCCAGATCGATGATGAACAGCACGGCGCGTTCGTTGTCGCTGTTGTAGCCGTTGCCCACCAGCACCACGGTCTTTCCATTGTTCAGCTTGGCGACGAAGGGCTTGCCCAGCGACACGCCGAGGTCGGTGTCGGTGTACTCCCACAGCACCTTCGTCGCGTCGAAGCTCGACGGCGAACTCACGTCCAGTGCGAACAGCGCTTTGCCGCCGCGCCCGAGCGTGCCCACCAGGATGTTCTTGCCCGCGGTCTCTTGCCGGCTCGACACCGTGATCTCGCCGTCGACGAAGTACTCGTGCGCGTAGGCCGGGCTGGTGAGCTTGTGCAGCCGCGGCATCAGCACGCCGGGCACGTAGGCGAACAGCTCGTTGCCGCTGTCGGCGTCGAAGGCATGCAGCATCCCGTCGTTCGCCCCCACGTACAGCGTGCGCGTGTCGTGCACGTAGAAGGGCGACGAGCTGATGATGTCGCCTAGAACGCGCTGGCGCTTGCGCAGCGGCCCGGCCGGCTCCTCGTTGGCCTTGTCGCCGCGCAGCCAGTCGATGCGGGCCTGCGCGCAGGCCGCCCCGGTACCGAGCGAACCGCCGCAGGTGATGTTGCCAAGATCGGTCTGCTGCGCAGCCGCGAGGTCGCCGGACAGCTTGAAGGCGACGCCGCCGGTGCCCGGCTTGTAGGTGAACACCTTGCGCGCCGCGGGCGCGGCGAAGCGCCCGGCGTCGTTGGTGCTCCACTTGGATTCCATCGTGCCGTCGTCCTTCGGCCGCATCGCCTCGAGCTCGCCCGACCAGTCGGTGCTGTCGAAGCGGCCCTGGTACACGCGGCTGCCGTCGTTGATCGCGGTCGAGTTCTGCGACACCGCGCCGAAGGCCGAGGTCTTGCGGAAGATGTCGTCGAAGATGGTCTTGAAAGCCGCCGCCAGGCTCGCCGGGTCGTTGGCGTTGTAGGCGGTCGTGGTGCCGCCGGCCGCGGCGATCGCGTCAAGCGAGGCCGGGTCGGTGCCGAAGGGCAGCGCGAAGCCGATCACGTAGGTCTCGACGCCGGCGGCCTTCAGCGTCGCCGCGGCCGCTGCGGCCTGCGCGATCGCGGTCGCCGGCACGGCGACCAGCCCGCCGTTCTTGTCGGTCGAGGGCAGGCCGTCGGTCAGCAGGATCACGAAGTCCTTGCCGCAAGAGGTCGGCAACGGGTAGCAGCCCGCGACGTAGCCCTCGCTCGCGGTGTTCCAGCTGCCGCCGAAGTAGTCCTTGGCGGTCAGCAGCGTGCCCTCGATCGGCGTGAGGCCTGCGTTCTTGATGCCGGCAGCGGTGCAGGGCGCGGGATCGCCCGGGATGTTGCAGGCCAGCTTGCCCTTGACTTTCGTGCCTTGGGTCGCGTCGAGCAGCTTGATCGGCACCTCCAGGTAGCCGCGGCCGGGCGAGTCGTTGCGCAACCAGGTAGGGCCGACGTAGTTCCAGGTCATCTGCTTGCCGAAGTCGAGGATGCCCTGCGCGAAGTCGCTGTCGGTGGGGTGGAAGGTGTAGGCGCTGGCGCCGCCGCTGTAGCCTGCTGCAGCTTCGGACGCGGCATTGGCCCAGTTCGGCAGCGTGTCGCTGGTGCCGGTCATCGTCGGGAAACAGCGGTAGCTGTCCCAGGGGCCGCTGGACGGGTTCTCGCCGTTGTTGAACGCGTTGGCGGTAGGCGAATAGCAGAAGCGGTTGCCCTGGCTGCTGCCGGCATAGAAGGGCAGTGCGACGTTGTAGTACACGAACCTTCCGGGCGCGCTGGTGTTGGGCGTGCGGAATCGCTTGTGGGTGGCGCTGTCGCGTGCACCGACCCAGCTCGGGTCGTAGGTGGTCGGGTTGTGGCTGGCGTCGTAGGGTGAGTTGTGCAGGTGTGAACTCGACGGCGAACTTTGCTTGTAGCTCATCAGCCCGAGGTTGATCCGGTTCTTGTGGTCGTCGGTCAGTGTGCGTACCACGCCGCGCGCGATCTCGGACTTGCTCTGCGGGCTGTTGCTGCCCACGGCGGCGCCGGATGCGTCCTCGTCCATGCTGTTGGAGTTGTCGAGCACCACCAGCACGTTGGCCTTGCCGCTGACCAGGTACAGCGGGTTGTTGCCGATCGGCAGACCGGCATGCGCGGGCAGGATCGCCAGCGCGAAGGCCGCGGCCGGAGCCTGCATCCACGGCAGGCGGCGCCGGAGCGTGCAGGCAGCGGGTTCGTGGATCGGCAGTCTCATGGCGCGGGCCTCGGCGGTTGCGGTGGGCGACGGGTTCATTGGGTGGCGATGTCCGACTGCAGCAGCACCGCGGCGCGGCCGTCGTCAGTGCTGCGGCTGGTGGCGCGGTAGCGCGGCGTGCGGCAGTTGGGCTGGCGCGGGATCTCCTGCGAACAGGCGGGCCAGTTCTCGCCCTCGCCGCTGCGCTCGACGATCGCCTCGGGCGTGGGCGTGCCGTCGGAGACACTGGCGGCGGCAGCGCGCCAGCCGTTGAAGCTGTCGTCGGCCCAGCGCGCCGGGTCGGCCGGGGCCGGCTCGGCGCAGTAGCCGCCGCTGCAGCCGGTGCTCGGGAACGTGGCCGGCGTGGCGGCTGCGGCGAGCGCTTCGGCCTCGCGCAGCGCGGTCTCGGCGCCCTGGAACGCCAGGTTGCGGTCGTGGCTGGCGGCGCTCATGCGCGATTCGAGCGCCACGCTGCGCATGCCGGACAGGCCCAGCAGCATGACCAGCGCGAGCAGGATCAGGCTGACGATCAGCGCAAAGCCGCGGGCCTTGCGGCGGCGGGGGGCAGGGCGGTGGATCATGGCTGGCGGTTGCGGACGAAGAGCGTGAAGTTCACCGGGCGCTCGAGCCGGCCGCCGGCCTGTGTCGACACGTTGGCTTGGGCGCTGCGCAGCGTGAGCGCGATGCGCACCGCGACCACCTCGTCCCAGTCGGCGACACCGGCGGCGTTGCTGTATGCCGTGCCGCCGGCGCTGAGGAATTCGAGCTGCAGATCCTGGATGCCCTCGGCCACCTCTTCGGCGCCGTTGCGGGTGACGCGGTACAGCGAGCGCCCGCCGGTTTCTGCGCGGCCGTTGTTGCCGACGTACCAGCCCACGGCGGCGAAGCGGCCGATCTTGGAGCCCGGTGCGAAGGTGTAGGAAGTGCCGGTCGCGGTGCACTGAGTGGGGATGCCCAGCCCGCGGCTGCAGTTGCCGCTGACCGCCGCCGACTTGGCGTGGTCGATGGTGCCGGCGCCGACCGCGCTGGCCTGCAGCACGGCTGCCTGCCCGTAGTGGCACACCATCAGCAGGTCGCCGGCGCGCGCACGGGGGGGGTTGTTGTTGACCGTGAACTGCGCCGACGCGACGTCGTGCGCCACGACCGTCAGGTCGGTCAGGTCGGCCACGTACTTGCCGATCACCGCGCCCGTGCCGGCCACGCGTTCGCCCACGCCGGTGCCGAAGGCCGCGCCGGGGAAGGCGGTGGCGCCGTCGAAACCCTGGAGCGGCTGGTTCCAGTCGGCCCACCAGGTGGCCGGCGCCGCCTGGGCGTTGTTCAGCACGTTGGCGACCAGCAGACGGTTGTCGCAGGGCGTCCCGCCGGCCTCGCGCAGGTCGCGCGCGATGAGCTCGAAGGCGTTGCGCGCGGTTTCCTGGCTGCTGCCCAGCGCCGCGGTCGTGCGGCTGGCCTGGCTGCTGCCGACGAACATGCTGCCGGCCACCAACACGACGATCAGGCCGAGCGTGAGCCCGACCATCAGCTCGATCAGGCTGACGCCGTGAGGCCGCTGCGCGCTGCAGCCGGACTTCACAGCCGCCCCCGCAGTTCGAAGGCCTGGGTGCTGGAGCCGCCGGTCGCACGCGAATCGTCCCAGCGGATTCCGATGGTGCAGTCGCGCCCGGTGCAGGTGATCCGCCCGCAGGCGCTGGGGTTGATCTGCGCCTGCAGCGAGTTGATCCACGCCGCGATGTCGCTCTGGGCCAGGGTGCTGCCATTCGGTGCGGTGCAGGTCCACGAGGACATCTCGTACGCACCGCTGGCCACCGCGGCGACGTTGCCGCGCATCGCGTCGAGCATGCTGTGGCCCAGCACCGACATCTGCGCGTGCTCGAAGTTGCTCTGGTTGTTGCGCAGCGCTGCGGCGTGCAGCGCGGCCGCGCCGAGCATGCCCAGCGCCAGCACCAGCACCGCGACCAGGATCTCGATCAGCGTGCCGCCGTGCTGCGGGCGGGATGGGGCTGCACGTGCGTTCATGCGGACTTCAGTTGTCGGAAGGGGCGGCCGAGCAGTCGCCGCCGGTCTGGCGGCTGCGCACGCCGACGCGGCTGCCGAAGGCCAGCTGCACGTCGCGCACGTTGGCCGCCGGCGGGGTGGACGGTGCGCACACCGCCAGCGTGGCGTTGAGCAGCGCCGCTTCGTCGGCGCCACGCGCCAGCCCGTTGGGCAGGAAGCCGACGATGTGGCTGCGCCCCGAAACCGCCGGGCTGGCGCGCAGCACCAGCGGTGCGGCGATCGTGCCGGTCTTGATGATTTCCTCGCCGGTGTCGACGACGCCGTTGTTGTTGACATCGACGAACACCAGCCAGCCGGGCCAGGTGTCGCCGGCCGCGCAGCCGGCGAGGGTTTCGCTGCGGCACAACACTACGCTGCGGTTGCGGCGCAGCGCTTCGACCCGCGTGAGCTGCAGCGCTGCGCTCAGTTCGTTGGCGGCTGCACTGAGGCGGCCGCTGTTGATCAGCCCCTGCATTCCGGGCAGGCCGATCGCGATCACCACGGCGAGCACGACCAGGCCGATCATCAACTCGATCAGCGTGAAGCCGCGTGCCACACCCGATACCCGTGCTTGCATTCGATTTGTTCCGTGACGGCCGGCGCCGACGCCGATGCGCCTGTGCCCGGCCGTTGCTGCCGGATCCCAACGCCGACATTCTGGATATCGACCGCCGCGGCGGCGAGTTGAGCCCCGCCAACAATGGCCGCCTGCGAAGACCGATGTGTAACGGCCGGTGGCGGCCGTGACCGGCGTCACGCCGCCGCCAGGCGCAGCGCCGGCGGCGACGACGCCTCCCGTGCGTCGGCGGCACACTTCGCGCCGCGCTGCATGGGAAGCGGCGGGAGAGCACGAGATGAATCCAGCGCGTTGGGTGTCGGCGACGGTGTTGCTGTCGATGGCCTGTGCCGCACAGGCCGTGACGACGAGCGAATTCGCGTCGAAAGCGCCGGTGTCTACGGCGCGGCCGGCGCCGGCGCCGGCCGCCGCAGCGCCGGTCAAAGGCACCAGTGCGGACGCGCCGGCTTCCGAGAAGGCGCGCGCGATGCCGCAGCAGGCGGCATCGAAGCCCTCGCGCTGAGCAGCGCCGGGCGCTTCAGCCCGCGTCGAACAACGATCCGCCCGCAGCCGGCGGCAGCAGCCCCAGGTGCCGGTACGCGGCCTGCGTGGCCACGCGGCCGCGCGGCGTGCGCTGCAGGTAGCCCTGCTGGATCAGGTAGGGCTCGATCACGTCTTCGATCGTGCCCGGCTCTTCGCCGATCGCCGCGGCCACGTTGTCCAGCCCCACCGGGCCGCCGTCGAAGCGGTGGATCACGGCTTCCAGCAGCTTGCGGTCCATCAGATCGAGGCCGAGCGCATCGACATCGAGCATCGCCAGCGCCGCCTGCGCCACGCCGCGGCCGATGCGGCCGTCGCCCTTGACCTCGGCGTAGTCGCGCACGCGGCGCAGCAGCCGGTTGGCGATGCGCGGCGTGCCGCGCGAGCGGCGCGCGATCTCGAACGCGCCTTCGTCGTCGGCAGCCACGTTCAGCAGCCCGGCCGAGCGGCGCACGATCAGCGCCAGCTCCTCGGCGCTGTAGAACTCGAGCCGCGCGACGATGCCGAAGCGGTCGCGCAGCGGATTGGTCAGCATGCCGGCGCGCGTCGTCGCGCCCACCAGCGTGAAGGGCTGCAGCTCGAGCTTGATCGAGCGCGCCGCCGGCCCTTCGCCGATCAGGATGTCGATCTGGTAGTCCTCGAGCGCCGGGTACAGGATCTCTTCGATCACCGGGCTCAGCCGGTGGATCTCGTCGATGAACAGCACGTCGTGGCGCTCCAGGCCGGTCAGGATCGCGGCCAGGTCCTTCGGCTTCTCGAGCACCGGGCCCGAGGTGCTGCGCAGGTGCACGCCGAGCTCGTGCGCGATGATGTGGCTGAGCGTGGTCTTGCCCAGGCCGGGCGGGCCGAACAGCAGCACGTGGTCCATCGCCTCGGCGCGCTTCTTGGCCGCGCCGATGAAGATCTCGAGCTGCTCGCGCGCCTTGGCCTGGCCCACGTAGTCGGCCAGGCCCTTGGGCCGCAGCGCGCGCTCGATCGCCTCTTCGCCGGGCGATGCCGGCGCGGCGCTGATCACGCGGCGCGCCGGGGCGAAATCGTCGGTCTGGATCGCCATGGCGCATTATCCCGGCGCGCGCCGCCTGGGCCCTTCGCGCCCGTGCGCGCGCCGGGCCGGGCGCCGGCATGCCCGACGGCTACACTCGCGCCGCGCTGCGGCGGGGTGCTGCGGCGCGGTGTTTCACTCGGACCTACCAGTTTCAAGATGAAGACTCTTCGTATCGCGGCGGTTGCCGCGCTCGCCGGCCTGGCGCTGGCGGCACAGGCCCAGGTCACCGTCAAGGAGCCCTGGGTGCGCGGCACCGTTGCCGGCCAGAAGGCCACCGGCATGTTCGGCCAGTTGTCGTCGGCCGGCGGCGGCAAGCTGGTGGCGGCGGCGTCGCCGGTGGCCGGCATCGTCGAGATCCACGAGATGGCGATGGACGGCAGCACGATGAAGATGCGCGCGGTGCCCTTCGTCGAGCTGCCCGCCGGCAAGGTGGTCAAGCTCGAGCCGGGCGGCTACCACGTGATGCTGATGGACCTGAAGCAGCCGCTCAAGGCCGGCGACACGGTGCCGGTGACGCTGACGGTCGAGGGCGCCGACGGCAAGCGCGAAACCGTCGAGGTGAAGGCGCCGGTCAAGGCGCTCGGCGCCGAGCACAAGCAGCACTGACCTGCAGGCGCGCGCGCCGCGCGGCGCGTCGTCCGGCACGCAGGTTCAGCGGCCGGCAGCGCGGGCCGCTGCGGGCCTCAGCGGCTCAGCGCCTTGAGCGCGAGCTTGATGCCTTCGCTGACGCCGACGCCGGCCGGCAGGCCCTTCAGCGCCTGGCCGGCTTCGCGCTCGTTGTAGCCCAGCGCCAGCAGCGCCTGCACGATGTCGGCCTGCGCCGCGTCGGCCGGTGCCGCTGCCGGCGGCGCCAGCTCGGGCGCGAGCTTGCCGCGCAGCTCCAGCAGCAGCCGCTCGGCGGTCTTCTTGCCGATGCCCGGCACCTTGACCAGCCGGGCGCTTTCCTGCCGGCTCACCGCCGCCGCCAGGTCGTCCACCGACAGCCCCGACAGGATCGCCAGCGCGGTGCGCGGGCCGACGCCGCTGATGCGCACCAGCTCGCGGAAGGCGGCGCGCTCGGCCTGCGTGAGGAAGCCGTACAGCGCCTGCGCGTCCTCGCGCACGACGAAGTGGGTCAGCAGCGTCACCCGCTCGCCGGCGGCGGGCAGGTTGTAGAAGGTGCTCATCGGCACGTCGAGCTCGTAGCCGACGCCGCCGACTTCGAGCAGCAGTTGCGGCGGCGTCTTCTCGACGAGCAGGCCGCTCAGGCGTCCGATCATGCGGCGATTATGGGCGGCCGCAACGGGCCGGGCCGCCGCGCCTTCAGCGGCCGAACAGGCCCATGCGCTGCGCCTCGAGCGCCGCTTCGGCACGCGAGCTGACGTTGAGCTTGCGGTAGATCTGCTTCACGTAGTCGGCGATCGTGTGCCGCGACAGCGACAGCTGCACGCCGATCTCGGGCAGCGTGAAGCCCTTGGCCACGCGCAGCAGCACTTCGGTTTCGCGCTCGGTCAGCGCCACGTGCGGCAGGCTGTGCGACGAGGGCTGCGGCTTGCTCTTGGCGGTGAAATAGGCCATCACGCGGCGCGCGATCGACGGCGACAGCGGCGGCTCGCCCTGGGTGATGCGCTGCAGCTGCTCGATGATCAACTCGCGCGCCTGCTCCTTCAGGATGTAGCCGAAGGCGCCGGCCTGCAGCGCGGGGAACAGGTGCTCGTCGTCGTCGTGGATCGTGACGATCACGCTCTGCGTCTCGGGCTGGTGCTCGCGCAGCGCGGCGACCACGTCGACGCCCGATCCGTCGGGCAGGCCGAGGTCGATCAGCGCCAGGTCGAACTTGATCGCCGACACCAGCCCGACCGCGTCGTGCACGCGCGCGGCCTCGGCGATATGGGCGTCGGGGAACACCTGCAGCACCAGGCTGCCGAGCCAGGCGCGGATCTCGGGCAGGTCTTCGAGCAGCAGGATGTTGGTCATGACGGCCGGCACGCAGTTCCCGGAAGCGGAGCGCGGCGATCCTAGCAGCGGCTCAGTGCGGCTCGACGGCGCTCTCCAGCGGAAGCGTGAGGCGGATCACGGTCCCGAAGCCCGGGCCGCTTTCGACCAGGCACTGGCCCGACAGCTGGCGCGCGCGGTGCTTCATGCTGGCCATGCCGTGGCCGCGGTCGAGCCGGCCGTCGAGCTCCAGCGGGATGCCGTGGCCGTCGTCGTGGATCACCAGCTGCAGGTCGCCGTCGGCGAAGCCGCATTGCATCGAGCAGCGGTTGGCGCCGCTGTGCTTGATCACGTTGCTCACCGCCTCGCGCAGGATGCGCGTGGTCTGCACGAAGGCGCGTGCCGACAGCGTCTGCGCCGGCTCGTCGGCCGGCGGCGCCCAGTCGGCCTCGATGCCGGCCTGCTGCAGCCGGCGCACGAACTCGGCGCGCCAGTCGCCGAGCGCGTCGATCAGCTGCACCGGCTTGCCGGTCAGCCCGCGCACCGACAGCCGCATCTCCTCGAGCGCCTCGCGCGCCAGCTGCGAGATGCGCTCGGATTCGCTGGTGTGCACGATCGTCAGCAGCTTGGCGCCGAGGTCGTCGTGCAGGTCGGCGGCGATGCGCTTGCGCTCGCGCTCGGTGACCCGCTCGACGCGCAGCTCGGCCAGCTGCGTGAAGTTGCGCTCGATCTCGGCGGTGGCGTCGCTGATGCGCGCCTCGAGCTCGGCGCGCGCGGCCTCGGCGTCGTGGCGCGCGCGCCCGTGCTGCTGCAGCAGCCGCAGGCCCGCCGGCACCATCGCCAGCGGCGCCGCGAGCTGCGCGTACTGCAGCATCGGCACGCGCAGGCCGAACGCCTGGCCGGCGAACTCGACCGCGAGCGCGACCCCCGCCAGCCCCAGCAGCGCGGCCATCGGCCAGAACGAGCGGCTGCGGTCGCGGTACTGGCGGCGCAGGTAGAACACCGCCGCGGCCACCACCTGCAGCGCGAGCAGCAAATACCACGCGCTCGCCGCCGCGTACAGCCGCTGCGGCCCCGCGAGCATCAGGCTCAGCGGCATCAGCACGCATTGCAGCGACAGCGCGCGGTCGACGAGGCGGCTGCGCCAGCGCGCGTAGCGCAGCAGGAACTGCACGGCCGCCAGCGTCAGCAGCGGCAGCATCGCGGCGAGCAGGAATTCGGCGACCGCGCCCTCGAAGGGCAGGTTGCGCAGCCAGCGGCGCGCCTCGACGATCGCCCAGCCGATCGCGAGCGCGCCGAAGTAGGCGAGATGGCTGTCGCGCCGGTTGATCCAGCCGAGCACGAACATGAAGCCGCCCAGCAGCACCAGCGTGGCGCTGATCGCCAGCGGCAGCGTAACGTCGAGCACCATCTGCCGCGCATAGCGCGGCTCGAGCAGCGCCTGCGGGCCGATCTGCAGCGCCGCCAGGCTGCCGGCCCGGCGCGCCGACGCGACCCGCGCCAGTGCCTGGCCGACCACCTTC
>Ga0209507_1003318_pt1 | contig 10174 bp, 5 predicted proteins | sample AD_UKC028_MetaG_FD_184414 | JGI IMG/M metagenome (GOLD analysis project Ga0209507, IMG submission 184414) | Active sludge microbial communities of municipal wastewater-treating anaerobic digesters from USA - AD_UKC028_MetaG (SPAdes) (version 2) | ecosystem: Engineered > Bioreactor > Anaerobic >...
AGCAATACGGTCACGGTCGCCAGCGGCACGCTGAGAAAGCGGGGCAACACCGGGTCCAGCAGCGCCAGCAGGGCGGTCGTCAAGGCGGGAAAGAACGGCAGCATCAGCTTGTCCGCGACGGTGACCACCGGGAAATGCTTGATCGGGTTGATCTGGGGCTCGACCAATACGGCCGCGTAGAAATGAATCCCATCGCTGATGGCCCGCCACACCGGGCCGAGGATGGCCTTGGCTGCCATCACGCCGCGCCCTTCGCCGCGATGATGGCTGACGGCTTCATCCACCCGATGCAACGCCTGTTCGATGCTGTGCATCAACCAGCCGAAGAAATCAACGACCCAGTGAAACAGCCCGGTCAGTAAGGCGTGATGCACCCGCCGCCAGAAGGTCGCGAACCCGGTGATCACGGCGTCCAGCAACCGGCGTCCGGACTGGCTGTTGCGCAGCAGGCTGCCCAGGATGAAGCCGAGCGTGATCAGAAAGGCGGGAAGCCCGGCCGGGCTGAAACCAAGGCTGCCGGCAATCCCGATCAGCGGCAACGCCAACGCCAGGCCGATCAGCAACGGTTCCAGCAGATAGCGGAAAGTGCGCCGAACTCGTGGATACCGCCACCAGCGGATGGTCCGCCCCCAGCGCAGCCACCGCGCCACCCGCCGATTCAGCAATTCGGCGAACAGCCAGCGAAACCCCCAGCCCAGCGCGGCGGCGGTCTTTCGCCCCGGCTCGGTGTAAAGCATAACCGCCAACCCTGCGCCGACCCCCAGCACGGAACCGGGATTGACCAGCCGTACCGGAGCCGACGCCAGCGGCATCAGACTCAGCAGATAGCCCAGCGCTTCCAGCCCGATGAAGGCGACGCCGAGCGGAAACAGCAGCAATCGGGTCATCGCCCGGCCAGCAACTGTGCCAAACAGCGGGGCGATCAACTGTTGCAGGCCCTTCAGGTAAAATTCACCAGGCCGATACACCCCTGGCAGGGCAGCGCTGGCTTGGCGATTAAAGCGCGCCAGCCGATCTCCCAGCAACAACTCGCGCCAGCCCGGGTCCGGCAGGCGTAACTCGTGACGGGCCACCGCATCCCGCAGGTCGGTAAAGCGCAGATGCCAGCGCCGCAGGATCGTATCGAACAGCTCTTCCTGAAGCACATGCCGCGCGACCTGCTGCCGGGAATCCGCGGGGCGGAAGCCGGCGCCATCCAGCAGGGTGCGCAAGCGCGGGAGTAACTGCTGGCGGAGCCGCTGGCTGATTTGATCGCCCAGGGTTTGCAGCGGCGCGGTGAAATGGGCGACCTCCGCCCCGGACCAGGGTAACTGGTCAAGATGGATTTTCGCGGCGTTCAGGGCGCGCAACGCCTTGAGCGGTCCCTGAAACGGCAACCCCAACTGCACGGGTTGCCGACCGCCGCTCCACAACCAGCGAATGGGTTGCAACCGGTAGTATTCGGTCTGTCCTTCCAGGACAATTTGTTCCAGGTCACGCAACAGGCGGGAGTAGGGGCCGGAAAACCGGGCGGTGGCGGATTCGTCCAACACCCGCTGAATCAACTGCTCCAGCAGGCGCGTGGACCGGGCGTTCACCTTCCAGGTGGCGGCCAGGGTGTGGGCCAGCGCTTCGACGATGTCGTGCTGATGCTGCTCCAGCGTTCGCATCACGGCGTCCCCCCCACCCCAACGCTCCCCCACCAGGAGGGACGAAGCCAGCATTGCCCAATACTGGCGCCGGGCCATGCTTAAACAGCGGAGCGCCGCGCCATAGCGGCCGGCCATTTCGGCCCTGAACGCTGCCTGGACCCCCTGACGGAAGAGGCGCAAACGTGCGGTGACAATCCACGCAGGCGGCGCAGCACGGCCCCACGCGCCCCACTGACCCTCCAGCCACTCGGCCAACTGTCCTGCGGCTGGCGTCAGGCGTCCAGTCAGGTCGCGCCAGAGCACGGCCAGCCCGCCCGGTTTGCGGGTCAGGGCCAGAGCCTGGCGCAATGCGTCCTGGCTACGCGCGGCGATCAGCCGGACGCGCGCGGCGCTATCCGCTACGCTGGCCGGGGCCGGTTGTACCGGGGGTTCCCGACGCAAAACAGCCGTGGGTTTCACCGCCAGCGGCAGGATCGTATTCACGCCATCGGCCAGATCAGGGTCATGGTGGCCAAAGGGCAGGCGCAGCGGCAGTTCCGGTTCGTAATCAGGAGCGCCGTTAAAACCGGAGGGGCGGCTTCGGGCCAGAAGCTGCGGGCGGCGGCTGCCGTGCCGGGGCGGCGGCAGATCCAGCCCACCGTCCTTGAGCCAGCGATCCAGCCCAACCCAGTCCTGAATGGCGGGAAAAAAGTAGGCGCGCGCGCCGGGGACGAAATAGCGCAGATACACGACAAAACCGACGAAATGCGGGCACAGGGTTTCATCGTCCTGATCCAGCGCCACGCGCCGGTCCTGCTCAAGCAGGGCGCGCGCCTCGTGGAATCCCCGTTCGCCAATCTGCTGGGCCAGGCCCCGAGCGCCGAACGCATCGTAATCCTGATTATCCTGACGGGCCACCTGCCAGGCGCGCGTCACTTCCGCCTCGAACCGACGGCCCCAGTAGTCGCGCAGCCAGCGCGCCGCCTCGCCTGCAGCCAACTCCTGCGCCGCCGGCATGGGCAACAAAATCACCCGATCCGGCAGGTTCAGTCCCTCGATCACCGCCAGCACATCGGGATTTTCCTCCTCCAGGCCGGCCAGAAAGGCGGCGCGCGGCATCAGATAATACCCCACGGGCGGAATAGCGAGACCCGGCGCGCTGTCGCTCAGGTGACGGCGGATCAGGCGCTCCATCATCCGGGGATGGAACAGAAAGACGCCCTCCGTGGGCCGGAGCACCCGCCGCCGAAAGGTTCGCGCCGTCAATCGGGAAGACATGTCGTTCACTGACACCCTGAAAGCTGGTAGAAGCCGGCCGGATCCAGTCCACACCGGCAACATTTTGTTGCCGGGACTTGAATTGGCGCAACCCAGCCCCAAGTATTTTATGCTTTTCCCGGCGCCCGGTAGACGCGCGACGCTGGTCTGATAGGGTTATCCAATAGCCGGTATTTGGATAATCAATTAGATCAATGCAGCATTTGCGCCTAGACTTTACGCCATCGAATTCACCAAACCGTTCTATCAACCCCTGGAGATGACGCGATGTCCCTGATCAACAGCGAAATCAAGCCCTTCAAAGCGACGGCCTACCACAATGGCAAGTTCGTCGAGGTCACCGATGCCAGCGTCAAGGGCAAGTGGTCGGTGTTCTTCTTCTACCCCGCCGACTTCACCTTCGTCTGCCCGACTGAACTGGGCGACATGGCCGATCTGTACGCCGAGTACCAGAAGCTGGGCGTGGAAGTCTACTCGGTGTCCACCGACACCCACTTCACCCACAAGGCCTGGCATGACGCTTCGGACACGATCAAGAAGATCAAGTATCCGATGATCGGCGACCCCACCGGTGCGATCACCCGTGGTTTCGATGTCATGATCGAGGAAGAAGGGCTGGCGCTGCGCGGCACCTTCGTGGTCAACCCGGAAGGCCAGATCAAGGTGGCCGAGATTCACGACCTGGGCATTGGCCGCGACGCCGCCGAACTGCTGCGCAAGGTCAAGGCCGCCCAGTACGTTGCTTCCCACCCGGGCGAAGTCTGCCCCGCCAAGTGGAAGGAAGGCGAAGCCACTCTGAAGCCCTCGCTGGACCTGGTCGGCAAGATCTAAGCCAACGGATTCGCCGGGCGCCTGCCGCCCGTACTGCTAACCCCACAGCCGGCTTCGCGCCGGCTGTGTTTTATGTGCGCCGCGTTGATGCGGGCACAGCCCCTTTTCTCGGAAGGAATCGCCATGCTCGACGCCAACATTAAAACTCAACTGAAAGCCTATCTGGAAAAAGTCACGCAGCCAATTGAGATCGTCGCTTCGCTGGACGATAGCGAAAAGTCGCGTGAAATGCAGGCGCTGCTCAACGATATCGCCGGCCTGACCGACCAGATCACCCTGACCGAAGTTCGCGGCGACGCCGAGCGCAAGCCCTCGTTCTCGCTCAACCGCAAGGGCGCCAACCTGGGCGTGCGCTTTGCCGGCCTGCCTATGGGCCATGAATTCACTTCGCTGATTCTCGCGCTGCTGCAGGTGGGCGGCCATCCGCCCAAGGCCGACGCCGAGGTCATCGAACAGATCCGCAATCTCGAAGGCGAATTGAACTTCGAGACCTACGTTTCGCTGTCCTGCCACAATTGCCCGGATGTGGTGCAGGCGCTAAACCTGATGGCGGTCATCAATCCCAGCGTGCGCCACACCATGATTGACGGTGCGCTGTTCCAGCAGGAAGTGGACGAACGCAAGGTCATGGCGGTGCCGATGGTCTTCCTCAACGGCCAGCTCTTCGGCCAGGGCCGGATGGAACTGGGCGAAATTCTGGCGAAAGCCGACACCGGCGCGGCGGCGCGCGATGCGCGGAAACTGTCGGCCAAGGATCCCTTCGACGTGCTCGTGGTTGGCGGCGGACCGGCGGGCGCCGCAGCGGCGATCTATGCCGCGCGCAAGGGCATCCGCACCGGCATCGTCGCCGAACGGTTCGGCGGGCAGGTGCTGGACACGCTCGGCATCGAAAACTTCATCTCGATCAAGGAGACCGAGGGGCCCAAGCTGGTAGCGGCGCTCGAGGAGCACGTCAAGCAGTACGAAGTGGACGTCATGAACCATCAGCGCGCCGCCAAGCTGGCGCCCGGCGCGCTGGCCGAAGTGCATCTGGAAAACGGTGGGGTGCTGAAGGCGAAGACGGTGATCCTCGCCACCGGCGCGCGCTGGCGCAACATGAACGTGCCCGGCGAAAAGGAATTCAGCGGCAAGGGCGTGGCCTACTGTCCGCACTGCGACGGTCCGCTGTTCAAGGGCAAGCGGGTCGCGGTGATCGGCGGCGGCAACTCGGGCGTCGAAGCCGCGATTGACCTGGCCGGCATCGTCTCCCACGTCACGCTGCTGGAATTCGCCGAGGACCTGCGCGCCGACGCGGTGCTGCAAAAGAAGCTCTACAGCCTGCCCAACGCCAAGGTGATCAAAAACGCGCAGACCACGGAAGTGACCGGTGTTGATAAGGTCAGCGGTCTGATGTACCAGGACCGGGCCTCGGGCGAGACGCACTGGATCGAACTCGAAGGCATCTTCGTGCAGATCGGCCTGCTGCCGAATACCGATTTCCTCAAGGGCGCAATCGAGCTCACCCGGTCCGGCGAGGTCATCATTGATGACAAGGGGCACACCTCGATGCCCGGCGTGTTCGCCGCCGGCGATTGCACCACGGTGCCGTACAAGCAGATCATCATCGCGATGGGCGAAGGGGCCAAGGCGTCGCTGTCGGCCTTCGATCACCTGATTCGCACCTCGGCGCCAGCCTGAGCGACTGGCCAAAAGCGATCCTTCAGCGGGAAAGGTGGTCTGCACCCACTTTCCCGGCTATAGGTCAGCCCACAGGGCGGGCGCGACCCGTCCTGTGGCAACGTCGGATCATGCAGAAGGTGGGCGGCGCAAACCCTGCCTGGCTTGCCTAAATGGCGTAGCGTCTCAAGGGGGGGAAGTGCGCATCAGTCATTGGTGCCGGGAGAGAGACTCGAACTCTCACGGTATCGCTACCGGTGGATTTTGAGTCCACTGCGTCTACCATTCCGCCATCCCGGCCAGGGAGTGAGGGGAGAGAAGCGCAAGTATAAGGATTTTCCGCCGCCGGGCAAGCCGCGCTGGCGTTTCCAGCCATGAAAATCTCATTCCAGGCGCACGCCAATCCGGTATGATGCCTGCCTTTCTGCTCCCCCATCGCCCCGTCCATCGCTGTACCCGCATCGGCCGGTGGCGCTCTGAATCTCTGAAAACACTCAAGATGTTGACCTCCAAAACCCTGAAAGCGGAAGCACTGTTGCTAGTAGCGGCGGTGATCTGGGGCTTCGCCTTCGTCGCCCAGCGGGTCGGCATGGAGCACGTCGGTCCCTTCACCTACAACGGCGTCCGCTTCGTGCTGGGCGCGCTGTCGCTGTTGCCGCTGTTATGGCTGGGCCGGCGCTCCGCCGCGCCCATCGGTCCCGGCGGCTGGCGGCCGATCCTGGGCGGCGGTCTGCTGGCCGGCCTGATTCTGTTTGCCGGCGCTTCGCTGCAACAGGTCGGCATCGTTTACACCACCGCCGGCAAGGCTGGTTTCATCACCGGCCTTTATGTGGTGATCGTGCCGCTGATCGGCCTGCTCTGGGGGCATCGCACCCCCTGGAGCACCTGGATCGGTGCGGCGCTGGCGGTGGCGGGCCTTTACCTGCTGACGCTGACCGACGACCTGGCCCTGGCCGAGGGTGACGGGCTGGTGCTGATCGGCGCGTTTTTCTGGGCCGGCCACGTGCTGGTGATCGGCTGGCTGTCGGGCCGGCATATCGAGCCGGTGCTGCTGGCCGGTCTGCAATTCATCGTCTGCGCGGTACTGAGCCTGGCGGTCGCGGTGGCGACCGAAGACATCACGCTGGCGGGGCTGTGGGGTGGAGCGATGCCGATTCTGTATGGCGGTCTGCTGTCGGTGGGGGTCGCCTACACCCTGCAAGTCGTGGCCCAGCGCGATGCGCCGCCGGCCCATGCGGCCATCATTCTCAGCCTGGAAACGGTGTTCGCGGCGCTGGGCGGCTGGCTGCTGCTGAATGAAATCCTGTCCGGGCGGGGGTTGCTCGGCTGTGCGCTGATGTTCGCCGGGATGCTGCTGTCGCAACTCGGCCTGGGTCGGGCAGCGCCACCGCCCACGGAGCCGGCGGTGATTCCCGACCCGGCGCTGGCCGGGGACGAGCGTTCCTAACGCGATTCTGGCCCAGCATCGGTCTTCTCCGCCGACCCGGCATCTTCGTCGGACTCTGGCGCGGGTTCGCCGGGCGGTTCCGATTCACGGTCCCGCTGCGCCTCGTACCAGCATTGACAACACAATCGCAGGCCGTCTTTGCTGAACGTGCTGGCCGGTGGTCCGAACCGCCCGCACAGATCGCAAACCAGATAGCTGCTGACCATGACTGCCTCCTTTAAAACACCATGAACCTGCCCGCCGGCTGTGAACCCCGCTGTCCGGGCTGCACCCATCGCATATTAAGCGCCGCCGCCAGCGAGGCGCAAAAAATGGACTGGCTGCGGCGGATCCTCGCGTCCTGGGCGGACCGGTTGCAACCGGTGCAGGCGGTCGCTGGCGCGGCGCGCTGGGGCTACCGGGGCAAGGTCTGCCTGTCGGCGGTCTGGAGCGCAGCGGAGGGCTGGAACTTCGGCCTGTGGCGGCGCGACGAGTTGATTCCGATTCCCGACTGTCCCGTCCACGCTGATCGGGTGCGGACCCTGATTCGCTGGTTCAGGGAGACGCTGCCACCAGGGCCGGAATTTCCACTGGCTTTCTACGTCCAGGCCGGGGCGCAGGCGACGCTGATTCTGAAGACCCAGCGGGTTCCCGACGCGGGTTGGCTGGACGACGAACGGCGCGCGGAGCTGGCGGCCAGTGAACTGGAGGGGCTGTGGCTGCATCTGCATCCGGCTGCCGGTCGCCGGCTGTTCGCCCGCCGAGGCTGGACTCTGCTCTGGGGGCAACCTCGCTCGCGGGACGCTTTCGGGCTGGAATACGGACCCACCGCTTTTCAGCAACTGATCCCCACGCTCTACCGGCAGGCGCTTGATGCGGCCGAGGATTTCCTCACGCCAGGGCCGGATGACCCCATCGCCGATCTTTATTGCGGCATCGGCGCCAGCCTGGCGCGCTGGACCCAGCGCGGCGCGCGGGTCATCGGCGTCGAACTGGGCGGGGAGGCGGTGGAATGCGCGAGTCGAAACGCACCAGCGGCAACAGTGCTGCGCGGCAAGTGCGCCGACCGGATTCCACAACTGCGGGCATGGACGCCGGCCACAGGAACCCGGTTGCTGTACCTCAATCCGCCGCGCACCGGTCTGGAGCCGGCGGTGCTGGCCTGGACGACCGACGAGTATCGGCCCGAACGGCTGGCCTATCTGTCGTGCAGCGCCGGCACGCTGAGCCGCGATCTGGCGGCGCTGGTGGCGGCGGGTTATAGCGTGGAGGCCCTGCTTCCCTACGATTTCTTCCCCCAGACCCACCATGTCGAGACGCTGGCGCTGCTGAGGAGGAATGAATAATCCTTACAATGCCGCCATCCATTTCCCAAAGCCTGGCAACCCACAACCATGACCACTCTTCGCCGCCGCCCATGCGCCCTGTTTGGCATCCTGCTCTTGTGGTGTTCCGGGCTGACCCTGGCCGCTGCAGCCGCCACTACTCCCCTGCTGCTGCACGACTTCGAGCGGGCCACGGGTACGCCCAACCTCGGCGGGACGATGAGCGGCTGGACCGCCGAACCGGGCCATCGAACGGGCCGCGTCGAATATCGGCTGGAACCGGCGTCCGGGCCGGATCGCAGCCGGGCGCTGCATCTCCGCTACCGCTTCGCTCCCGGCGCGACCGGTGATCTTGGCTGGCAAATCACCCTGCCCGACCTCGACGCTTCGGCCTACGACCATCTGGAATTCTGGATTCGCGGCGATGAGGCGGCAGGTTACGCGAAGGACCTGAAGCTCGAATTCAAGCAGCCATTGCCGAACGCCCCGCCCGGTTTGCTGCGCCGGGGCAGCACCGTGGTCGCGGGGATTTCCGACGCCTGGCAGCGTATCCGCGTCCCACTGAACTGGATGAATGGCATCGCCGACTGGCGGCGATTGCACCAGTTCGGCATCGTGCTGGAACCGCGCCGCTCGCCGGTCGCCGCTGGCGCATATTGGCTGGATGACATTACCCTGATCCAAACTGGTAACCCCGGCCCCAGCGTCCGCGATCCGGTGATTCCGTCCCAAAAGACCGCCTGGGAAAATCAGCTCGGCGGCAAGGCGGCGGCGCAGCCTCACATCCGCGCCCGGCTGGCCGGCTGGCCGGAACGGCTGACCGTGGCTCCAGCGGATTTGCCCGCTGACCAACAAGCATTCCTGGAGCGGCTGGCGCGCGACACCTGGCGGGGACTGGCGGCGCTGAGCGACCGCGAGCACGGCTTGCCGTTCGACACCGTGCGCTTCCACGGCTCGATGGAGCCCGAACGCGCCTGGCTGGGCGATTACACCAATGTCACCAACATCGGCCTGTACCTGATCGACATCATCGCGGCGCGGGAGCTAAGCCTGATCGGGCCGGAGGAAGCGCGGGCGCGGCTCGACCGGACCCTGACCACGCTGGAACGGCTCGAAACCCATCGCGGCTTTTTCTTCAACTACTACGACACTACGACCCTGGAGCGCACCAGCCATTTTCTGTCCTTCGTGGATTCGGCCTGGCTGACCGCCGGGCTGATCGTGGTCCGAAACAGCATTCCCGAACTGGCGGCGCGTTGCACCCGCTTGATCGAGCGGGAGGATTACCGCTTTTTCTACGATCCGGTCGAGCAGTTGATGATGCACGGCTACTATGTCCACCTGTCGCACCGCTCGGAATACAGCTATGGCCTGCTGTACAGCGAGGCACGGCTGGGCAGTCTGATCGCCATCGGCAAGGGGGAGGCGCCGGTGGAACACTGGTACCGCATGGCCCGCACCTTCCCACGCCATTTTGACTGGCAGTCGCAATCCCCCAAGGACCGCACCGACAAGACCGTCAACGGCTATACCTTCCCCGGCGGCTACTATGCCTGGAAAGGGTTGAAATACGTGCCGTCCTGGGGCGGCAGCCTGTTCGAGGCGCTGATGCCGCTGCTGGTGCTGGACGAGTTGCGGTATGCGCCGGCCAGTCTGGGACGGAACGCGCGGGTGCACACCGAACTCAGTCGCCGCTTCACGCTGGAGCATCTGGGCTATCCGGTCTGGGGCCTGTCGCCGAGTTCGACGCCGAGCGGGGATAGCTACAGTGAATACGGCGCGCGGATTCTGGGAGCGCGCGGCTATCCCGCCGGTGCGGTCACGCCGCACGCAGCGGCGCTGGCATTATTGACCGAGCCGGCGGCGGCCACGGCCAATCTGCGCCAACTGGCGGAACGCTATCCGCTGTATGGCGATTTTGGCTTTTACGACGCGGTGGACCCAAAAACCGGGCAGGTGGCCTACAACTATCTGGCGCTGGATCAGAGCATGATCCTGATTGCGCTGGCGAATTATCTGCGGGATGGCGCGATTCAGAACTACTTTGC
>Ga0209507_1003319_pt1 | contig 10171 bp, 11 predicted proteins | sample AD_UKC028_MetaG_FD_184414 | JGI IMG/M metagenome (GOLD analysis project Ga0209507, IMG submission 184414) | Active sludge microbial communities of municipal wastewater-treating anaerobic digesters from USA - AD_UKC028_MetaG (SPAdes) (version 2) | ecosystem: Engineered > Bioreactor > Anaerobic >...
GGTGAACTGCTTTCCCTTTTAAGACAATATAAAAGTGCACGGGTGCAGGGCATCGAACTGGATGAAGAGCAGATGCACGCCTGTGTGGAAAGCGGTCTGACGGTTTTGCAGGGCGACATTGAGAGCGGCCTGGTGGATTATCCAGACCAGTCTTTTGATTATGTCATTCTCAATCAGATCATGCAGGAAATCAAAAAGGCGGACTATGTCATTTCGGAATCACTCCGCCTGGGGCGAAAGGTCATCGTCGGCTTTCCCAATTTTGCGCATCTTTCGGCTCGCTTGACCCTGCTTCTCTCCGGCAAAACACCGATCAATGAAGCACTGCCGTATTACTGGTTCGAAACGCCCAACATCCGCTTCCTGACGATTCGCGACTTTATCGACTACTGCGCAAAGAAAAACATTTCTATTGAACAGCAATATTATCTCGGCAAAAGAGGCAGGATTTCTTTTCTGCCTAATTTAATGGCGCAAAACGCCATCTTTGTTATTACAAAATGAGGCATGAGAGATACATGGAAAAGAAAATAATCAGTTCGGACAAATTATCGGTCGCCGGGCCATACTCAGTAGCCGTTGAGGCGGGTGGTTTTATTTTTATATCAGGGCAATTGCCGATAAACCCGGCGTCGGGCGAAATCGTTATGGATATTCAACCGGCCACCTGCCAGGTTTTAATGAATCTCCAGACCCTTCTTGAAGAAAACGGCTTGTCCCTGAAAAATATTGTCAAGACGACTATTTTTTTCAAAAACATGAGCGACTTCACCGCCGTTAATGAAATTTATGCCGGTTTTTTCCCCACTGAACCGCCTGCGCGCTCGACAGTGGGAGTTGCGGCTCTTCCCAAAGATGCACCGCTGGAAATTGAAGCCGTTGCGATCAGGATATCATGATGGCCACAATACTGTCTGTTAACATTAGTAAGAAAAAGGGTGAAAAAAAGCACAACATCGGTGCCTGCCGCGCCCTGATTCAAAAGGGATTGGAAAACGACGCTCATGTCGGCATGGCCATTCGCCAGATCAGTCTGCTGGCTTCGGAAAGTATTGAAAAAATCCGTCAGAAGGGATTAAACGTTCATTACGGTGACTTTGCCGAAAATCTGACAACAGAAGGCATCGAGCTCTTTACGTTGACGCTCGGAACAAAATTAAAGGTCGGCAAGGATGTCTTGCTGGAAGTCACACAAATCGGTAAAATCTGTCTTGCACCTTGCGCAATCTATCATGCCGTCGGCGATTGCGTCATGCCAAAGGAGGGTATTTTCGTCCGCGTTTTGTCGGAAGGTATGATTTCCGTTGGTGATGAGATAATTGTTATTTGAGCGTATGCAGACTTTCCTCCCCTACCCTGATTTTAAAAAGTCGCTTCAAACACTTGATTATCGGCGTCTGGGCAAGCAACGGGTGGAAGCCTATCAAATACTTCGTGCCATCAAGTATGACAGTGGCTGGCGCCATCACCCGGTTACGAAGATGTGGCGAAACCATGTTAATGCCTTAAAGTTCTATCACAATCTCTGCATTGATGAATGGATTCAGCGCGGCTATCAAAACAGGATGGAGAAAATGAAAATAACCGGCAAGATTTCCTATCCGCCGTGGTTTGGCCGTGAGAACTTCCACGCTGCCCATCGTTCCCCAACTTGCTGCGCAAAGATGGCGTGTTTTACGGGCAATATGGTTGGACCGAACCACCGGATTTGCCTTATCTGTGGGAATAACACGGGACACGACATAATTTGTATTATAAAAAGTTATTATTTGAGGAATTCATTATGCAAGCCTTTATTAATCCGCCGAAGAATATCCCGCTTTATCTGAGAATCGGTATCTGGATTTCTAAGATCGTTACCGGACGTGATTTGCTACCCGGCAGACTTCTGGCCTGGTATCCTAAAACAGCAGTCAGCTCCGGCATTATGGAAGCCTTGGTCGCGCACAAAGACAAAGTGTTGGACAAACGGATTCTCAAATTGGTTCGACTGCGAACATCTTTTTCCGTCGCCTGCCCTTTTTGCATCGATATGAATTCTTATGATTATGATCAGTTCGGTATCACACCCGAAGAGTTTGCGGCTTTACAGGGAAGGATTGCAATGGAAGCGGTGAAAACATTCTCGTCGCGTGAAGTCATTGCAATGGAGTATGCTGTTTTAATTTCTCGGACACCCTTGATGTTTGGGCAAGATTTTGTTGATAAATTGAAATCAAGTTTCAACGAGCGGGAAATCGTGATTCTGGCCAGCACAGTCGCGCAGGTCAATTACTGGGCAAGACTGCTGCAAGCTCTGGGCGTGCCCCCCACCGGATTTTCGGACCACTGCAAGATTTAACCACCAGTCTTATTACGATAAGCAGTCAATGCTGAAGTAACTTTATTTTCAAAGAAGAAAATGTATCAGAGACGTCCTGAATTAAGTATTGAAAAATGGCTGAACAATATCTTAACATATGGTAAAAGCATCCAAGTTAGGCAAGGGATGCCCCTGCTTCAAGTGAGTGGTAAGAAGTCCAAGATGATGCTGGTAATAATTCAGTTATAGAGTTTCAAATCCAAATAGGAGTCAGCCTTGAGCGATGGATTAGAAAAAAGGAAATTTCAGCGCCTTGAATGCCCTTTGGAAGGCACAGTTAAGATTGTACCCGTCAAGAAAGTATCAAATGATCCACCTCTAATGCATATTCAAAGTCGAAATATTTCAAAAGGTGGAATCTGTCTCGAGACAAAGGCTATCGAAGTTGAAGGCATCAACTTGCTTTCAGGACTCCCTTTTGCACGGAAGCACCGTTTACATATGAACATTGAGCTCATTCCGAATGAACAGCTATTTGAGGCAATAGGAGAAGTCCGCTGGTATGACATATCTCATGATATACCCGAATACATCTATCGTGTGGGAGTCGCGTTTATAGACATTAAAAACAACGGGAAGGAACAGCTTTTAAGGTTTTTAAAAAACCATAAAATATCCTGACCTATTGTTGACATGACGGACACTGCACAATAAAGTTTTTTCTTAACAATCCTTTAACCCACAAAGTCTCAGTGCCGGATAGTTGAAGAATTGATGATGACTAATGGAAAGAGAGAACCGAGTCAATCAGCGGAAAATGCTGAATGTTTTTTTTAATGAAAGTGAATTACGTATTCAGGTTAAATCCTTTCCCTTTGTCGCCATCATAAATCCAGCATGTTTTACACTCCTGATGGCTTTTAATTTCTGGTAGAGCCCTTCAATTTCCCTCGATTTACCCTTTGTCACAATAATCTCAAAACAATTGTGATGATCAAGATGAATATGCTGACTGGACAGAATGCAGGCATGATAATCATGCTGAACATCAAGCACTTTTGTGACCAGTTCTCTTGTATGATGATCATAAACAAGCGTAATTGCTCCGGTCACTTCCTTGTTTTCCGTCCATTCCTTCTTGACCAGTTCTTCCCGGATCATATCGCGTAGAGCTTCAGAACGGTTTGTATATTTTCTTTGTTTGATGTGCTGATCAAATTTTACCAGTAAATCTTCTTCCAGTGACACACCAAAACGAACGAGTTTGGACATATTCATAACCTCCCATGAGTATTACATGGCACGAATATATAAAAAATTACCATAAGATCAACTTATTTTTAAACAACAATTCCATCAGTTGACCGTCATTCTTATATTCAGCACAATCATATAATCCAGCATCCTGACGATTTAGCGCAATTAAAGTGCAATTATGGTTGACAGGTCAAATATGATGTGGCATCATTATTTCATTCGTAGCACGATTCAGGCACATGAAATCATATCTCGATCGAAAGGATGCTATAATGAAACTTTATCTAGTCCTATTTGCCTTGCCTTTTGTGTTAACACTTCCTCAATATCCTGCATGGTCCGCCGATGAGAAGGCAGAATCACCTGTCCGCTTGGAGGAAGTGGTTGTTGTGGCATCGCCGATCATTGAAGGAAACCGTGTCAACAATACGGGGAATCAAGTGACCACCATCAGCAGGAAACAAATTGATGATTTAAACGCCCAGGATCTCCCTTCGGCTCTGCGCCGTACACCCGGCATCGTTATCTCCCGCCATAATTATGTGGGAAGTTTCGGCGGTGGTGACGGCGGCGCAGTATACATCCGAGGCATGGGCAGTTCCCGCCCCGGTGCGGAAATTCAAATGCTTGTGGATGGTGTGCCCAAATTTGCTGGGATCTGGACGCACCCCCTGATGGACATCATGAGCGTGGACATCGCTGATAGAATTGAAATCTATAAAGGCGCACAGCCTGTTCTCTTTGGAAATATGACGGCGGGTGCCGTCAACATGATCACTAAAACGCAAAAAGAAGACGGGTTCTCGACCAGCATTCACGGCGCGGGAGGTTCTTACAACACATTTATTGAAAGCATTGAGCACGGAGGCAAAATAAAGAACACGGACTATTATCTGCTCCAAAGTTTCAAACAGTCCAGCGGACATCGGGATAATGCAGGCGGCGAACTTCAGGATTATTTTGCACGTATTGGCCACAATATTTCCGAAATCTGGAGAATATCGATTACAGCCAATGCGACTCATAACTCCGCTGATGATCCCGGTCCGGAAAATCGCCCTCAGGAAAGACAGGGCACTTTTAAGACAGAAGACAATCTGGGCATTGTCAACCTGTCGCACACCTATGACATCGCAAAAGGCGATCTGAAGTTTTACTGGAACAACGGCAAAGCAAGTTGGAAGGATCAATATGATCTAAGTAATCTTTTTCATTATGACACCATCACGAAATTTGATAATTACGGTATTCGTGCGCACGAAGTATTAAAGCCTTGGACCGGCGGTGCGCTGACGACGGGAGCCGATTGGGATTGCACATCCGGCACCGTTACCATCGACCGGGGATTATCCAGGCCGGACAGCTATTTCTCGCGCGATACATTTAGAATACTGTCACCCTACCTGTCGCTCGCTCACGAATTTCAGCTGATCAAGCAATGGACCCTGACCCCTTCCGCAGGTGTTCGTTATTACGACCACAGCGATTTCGACGCCAGATGGGCTCCACAGGCAGGTCTAGTGCTGAAAGATCCTTTGACAGATATTCATCTGTTTTACGGCAGAGGAATCAATTACCCAGGACTATATGTAGTCGCCCAATCCAATATGTTCTGGGGTAACAATGTGCGCTGGAAAGACCTTGACCCAGAAACTGTCGATCATCTGGAAGCCGGCATCAGCCACTTTTTTGGTCAGAAAGTCCGTGCCGATTTGACATGGTTCCATGATCAAGGAAATAATAGATTAATCATTATCACCAGTCCAGCGCCGCCTCATTACGAAAATATTGCAGACTTTGAAACGCAAGGCCTGGAGGCAACCCTGACAGCAGAACCGGTTAAAAACCTTTCCCTGTTTACTGGTGGCACCTGGATTTATGAGCGCTCTCCGGACAATCTGCCTTATACGCCGGAGTGGACAGCGTCGGCAGGAGGTAATCTTCGCCTTTTTCAACATTTGAAAATAAGCCTGGATACTACCTATCAGGATTCCCAGTATGTCGCTAATAATCGCTCCCTGAATTATGGGGGAACCAGCATCGCAAAAATTGACGGTTTCTGGATTTTAAACGGTAAGATTAGTTGGGAATTCAAATGGGCGTCGCCCAAGTTAACCGGCGATATATTTCTTGCTGGGGAAAATCTGACCAATGTCAATTATGCTTATAAAAAAGATTATCTTATGCCCGGTATTAACTGCCTGTTAGGAGTTAATATCAAATTTTAAAATGATAAGGTGGATTTAAATGCAAGAGGTTAAAGTTGATTTAGCACGGGAAAAATTCTTCGATGAATTTTCAGACAGCTGGGATACTAAAGGCCCGTCTCCCGAACCGGAAGTCGTGTTGACTTTTCTTCGGAAACTGAACATTAATTCAAAGAAAACCGTTTTGGATGTAGGAACAGGGACCGGCTTTCTCATACCGCACATTTTTTCATTTCATCCTGCCAGGGTGATTGCCATGGATTTATCGGCGGGTATGCTGTCAATATTGCGGGGGAAATATTCTTCCCGATTCGGCGCCAGCCTGGAGATTTTGCATAGTGATGTTCATTTGCTGAATCTGGACGATACCACGGTTGATATTGCAATCTGTAACGGTGTGTATCCGCATTTTCACGACAAACCGTTGGCGTTGTCTCAACTGCATCACGTGCTGAAAAAAGGGGGAATACTGGCCGTTAACCATTTTGCAGGCAGGCAATTCATCAACAGCATCCATGGATCATCATCTCACGATCTGATTCGGCAGGATCTGCTGGATCCTGTCATGATTTTATCCAAAACCATCGCTCGTCATGGATTCCATGTAACAGAATGGCGCGATGACTCCACAGAATATTATCTGATCGCAGAGAAGATATGACGCGGGAAGCAGTCGTTGAAATTCACGGTCTTGTTGCCGGGTATGGCCGCCATCAAGTTTTGCAGCAACTCGATTTAACTGTATGGCGTGGCGAAGTTCTGGGCATTGCCGGCAATAACGGCGCGGGCAAAACAACGTTACTCAAGCTGATCCTGGGATTGATTGCACCGAAGGAGGGGCGCATAAGTGTTCTGGGGAGAATGCTGGATAGCCCCCGCGTGCGACGCTTGATGAGATGTCAAATTGGGTATGTTCCGCAATTGCATCCTCTTGGGAAAATGCCGGTTTCCGTGCATGATGCCGTATTAATGGGGAGGTGGGGCAAAGGCTTTGGTTTTTTCAGGCGTCCGTCTCTGCGGGATCGTCAAAAAGTAACTGAAATTCTGCAAGAAATCGGTATGTGTTCACAGGAATGGCGGGAGGTACATCTGCTCTCCGGCGGAGAACAGCAGAAAGTATCCATTGGCCGTGCGCTGGTTCGTGAAGCACCGATCCTGCTTCTGGACGAGCCCAGCACTTATCTGGATCACGGTTCGCAGGCGGAAATTGTCGAGTTGATCAGGACCGTTTGTTTGAAGCATCGTCTCTCTCTGATCATGATCAGTCATGACGCGGAGCATCTGGAAGCAATGAGTGACCGCATCCTTTTATTAAAAAACGGCCGATTGGAAGAACGATAGATGTCTTTATTGGATTTCCTGACTATTCCTCTGTTTCAAAAGGCGCTAATTGGCGCTTGTCTCTCAGGAGCGGGACTCTCCCTGCTGGGTGTTGTCATTTTGAACCTGAACCTGACAACGATCCGTTTTGCCTTGATGCATATCGCTTTGCTGGGGGCGGCCATCGCGATGGTTCTTGGATTTCCACCTCTGGTCGGCGCCATAGTAGGGATCATCATAGCATCTTTACTGCTTGGACCCGCAGGCGATTTTTTAAATATGGATACCGGCGTTAGCGGTGTGCTTTTCATGACGGGATCTCTGGGACTTGCCTTCCTGATATTTTATAAAGCCGGTGTTCCGGCCATGGACGCCTTTGCTCTTTTTTCCGGCAGCATTCTGGCGTTAAGTTCGTTTGAGGTCTGGGTCATCGGTGTGCTCGCCGTTTTGATTATTTTCGTATTCTTCCTATTTTATCGCGAGATCCAGATGGTGTTGTTTAATCAGGAGCTGGCCGAAAGCCTAGGGGTTCCGGCCAAAGGGATTCGCAATGCACTCTTGTTACTGACCGGATTGGCAATCGGAGTCAATATCCGCATGGTCGGAGTTTTGCTGATTGATGCGGCTGTTCTGCTGCCAGCCCTAGCGGCGCTCAGCATTGCCAAAAGTCTCCGCGGCGCTTTACTGCTTTCCGCCGTTTTTGGAATCATATCCCAGGTGGGAGGTGTCACTTTTTCGATGGTTTATGATTTCCCGAGTGGCGCCTGCATCACGCTTGCAGCGGTACTGTTGGTTTGCCTGACCGCAATTTATGGTCATGTCGTAAAAACTATAAAGAGATGAATGATCAATGAATGTTTTAAAGAAATTCTCATTTTACAGTTTGTGCTTTTTTCTGACAATCTTATGGATTTTGCTGTCAACTAGCCTGGCGCTAGCAGAGAATGAAATCATCATCGTTGCTTCAACCAGTTGGGTAGGCGCCATCGCAGAGGCTGCAGGCGCCGATGAGGTTCGGATCTTGGCGCCATTTGAATTAAAACATCCCCCCGAATATGACTATAGACCGTCGGATATTGCACAATTGCGTTCTGCACGTTTACTCGTTTATGGCGGTTATGAACCCTTTGTAAAAAAGCTCGCTGTTGCCGCAAGACTTCCCCGGGAGAGAATGATTGTCATTGTTACAAGTAACGATCCGGATAACTTGAAGAAACAGGCAAGATTCCTGGCTGAAAAAATGGGGACGCAAAAACGGGAAGCCGACTGGGAGAAAGCCTTAAACAAGGCACTGGCTGACATTCAAAAGCAAGCCAAAAAAAATAAAATTAGCCAAAAAAGAGTGTTGGTGCAGAAATATCAGGTCCCCCTGGTGAAGTGGCTTGGATTTGATGTCATCGGCGTCTTCAACACAGATGAGTTAAGCCCGAACAAAGTAATGGAATACGCCATGATGAAACCCGACATGGTCATCGATAATTTTCATAATCCCCAAGGGAAGCCGATTGCCGAAATCGCCAAGTGCGATTATGTTGCAATAATCAATTTCCCTTCCGCCAATGCTCGTTCGCTGATTGAATTACTGAAGGAAAACGCGACCAAACTGGGCATAAAAAAATAATTTTGACACAATAATTATCGCTTAAGATTAGAACATACTATCTGTAAAATATAGGGTGCACTGCTGGTGTCCGATCAGATACAGATTGTGTTCATTACTAATTGTAGTCGTGCATCGATGTCGTTGTTAACATTTGATTGAGGAAGAAGATCTTGATTTACGATTGTCTTTACACTTGCTGTCAAGAAAACCCTGTTTAACGACATTTAAATAATTGATCAACCAATACCTCGGTTACGTTAATAAGATGATTTGAATGTCCATCACATTTGTTCCCGTTGCGCCTGTAATAATGAGCTCGTCCGTATTTTTTAAAAAAGCATAAGAATTGTTATCTTGTAAATAGACAACCGGATTGAGACCTTTTACATCGGCCTTGCGGGTTGTCTGCCCATCAACCATGGCTCCTGCCGCATCGGTGGGTCCGTCTGTGCCATCAGTACCTGCAGAAAGAAGGATGATCCCTTCAAGACCTGCAATCTCCTGGGCAAAGGCAAGGGCGAGTTCCGTGTTTCTCCCGCCGAGACCATTTCCTTTTACGGTCACGGTTGTCTCCCCTCCTGAAATCAGGCAAATCTTTTTGCCTGCTATTTTCCGCGCCCTGCATTCTATTGCTTTTTTCGCCAGCCATTTTGCCACATCCCGTGCTTCGCCCTGAATTTCAGAGGATAGGACGGTTGTTTCAAAACCCGAGGCCATAGCTTCTTTTGCCGCGGCTTCTGTCGCTATTTTATTGCTTCCAATAATGATGTTTTCTACCCTTTCAAATACCGGATGCCCCTTTTTCGGTGTTTCCTTTTCATTTCCTTCAGAACCTTTTATAAATAGGTTTAATATCTGCTCGGAAATTTGATCGCTCAGTCCATACTTCTCAATAACATTGAGGGCATCTCTAAAGGTCGTCTCATCAGGTGATGTTGGCCCTGAGGCGATCACATCCAATGAATCTCCGATGACATCGGATAAAATGAGGGATATAATTTTTGAAGGATAGGCAATTTCTGCAAGCCTTCCTCCTTTGACGGCGGAAATATGTTTTCTTACGGCATTGAGTTCGTGAATGTTTGCCCCGGCTTTCAGCAATAATCCTGTGACTTGTTGTTTTTCACCGAGGGTTATGCCGCTGCAGGGAGCGGCAAGAAGGGCTGAGCCTCCACCAGATATAAGACAGAGCACAAGTGTCTGACGGTCTCCGTTCTTGAGCAAATTGATGACCTGCTTTGTTACGGCAACTCCCTTTTTATCGGGAACCGGATGACCGGCTTCAAATATTTCGATGCTATTGCTTATTGTGCCCTGTGCGTGGCCGTATTTTGTGATAACGATCCCTTGAGTGATTATATCACGGATACGACTATCAGCTAGCGCTTTGGTCATGGCAAAGGCGGCTTTACCAAAGCTGACCAGATGGAGTTTATTGCAATGTGCTTTGTAATAGGCTGATGCTATGGCGTCACAATAGTC
>Ga0209507_1003323_pt1 | contig 10163 bp, 8 predicted proteins | sample AD_UKC028_MetaG_FD_184414 | JGI IMG/M metagenome (GOLD analysis project Ga0209507, IMG submission 184414) | Active sludge microbial communities of municipal wastewater-treating anaerobic digesters from USA - AD_UKC028_MetaG (SPAdes) (version 2) | ecosystem: Engineered > Bioreactor > Anaerobic >...
GCAAGCCGGCCCGATCGCCGGCCCCAGCCAGGCCAGGATATTCTTGGGGACGACCTGCATGGCGCCGACGGCACTCTCCAGCACCCCGGCCAGCAAGCCGCGCCAACCGGCATGCGCGGCGGCAACCACCGAGCCCTGACGATCGCAGAAGAGAACCGGCAGGCAATCCGCAGTCATCACCGCACAGACATTTCCCGGCTGCCGTGCATATGCGGCATCGCCCTCGTTGATTTTCGGCCATTTATCGACGTCGACCGCGACAGTCCCATGCACCTGCTTCAGCCAGAACGGATCGCCCGGCAATCTGCGACGCAGCAGCGCCCGATTCGCCGCGACGGCATCCGGAGCGTCGCCAACGTGATCGCCAAGGTTGAAAGCGTCCCACGGGGCGCGGCTGACGCCGCTGATGCGCGTCGTCTGCAAGGCCCGGACGTTGGCTGGAATTTCCCAGTCCGGAACGTAAGCCTCATTCACCGCGCAGCGATTCCAGCAACATCAGCATGTCCGCCGGCGGCGGCGCCTCCCATTGCTGAAGCCGCCGCGTCAGTGGGTGAACCAGCCCGAGGCGGGTGGCATGCAGGGCCTGCCGGTGAAACGGCGGCACCCGGGGATCGACCTTGCCATACACCGGATCGCCGACCAGCGGATGCTTGATCGATGCCATGTGAACACGAATCTGATGGGTACGCCCGGTTTCCAGAGCGCATTCGAGCAGCGTGCTGTGCGCATACTCTTCGAGCACCCGGAAATGGGTAACCGCCGGCTTGCCGCCGAGCGTTTCCGGGACCACCGCCATCCTGACCCGATGCACCGGGTGACGGCCGATCGGCGCCTCGACCGTTCCGTTGCGCGCCACAATGCCCGAGACAACCGCCAGATACTGCCGCCTGACCGTCCGCGCCTGCAACTGGCGCACCAGATCGGTCTGCGCCTCGAGCGTCTTGGCCACCACGAGGAGCCCGCTGGTGTCCTTGTCCAGCCGGTGCACGATCCCGGCGCGCGGCACTTCGGCAATGCCGGGTACATGGTGAAGCAGCGCATTCATCAGCGTGCCGCTCCAGTTGCCGCTTCCCGGATGCACCACCAAGCCGGGCGGCTTGTCGATCACCAGCAATTCCTCGTCCTCGAAGACGATGTCGAGCGGGATGTCTTCAGGCTGTTCCGCCAGTTCGCGAATGCCCTCGGGTTCATTCAGGACCAGCATCTCGCCGCCCAGCAGTTTGCGCTTGGGTTCGCTTTCGGGACGTTCATCGACCAGCACCCTGCCCTCGCGCACCCAGGTCTGCAGACGATTGCGCGAATGCTGCGGCCACAGCTCGGCAAGGATCTGATCCAGGCGCCGTCCGGCGGAGCGATCCGGAACGCAAACTCGATTCGACCGAGTTCGGCTATAATCCGCGCGGTCTTCCAAAGGATTGTTCATGATGCGAAGTGTAGCCGCATTTCCCCCCGTCTTCCGCCTTCTGGCGGCGCTATTGATCGCTGTCCTGGTGACCGGTTGCGGCCTGTTAACGGACAGCAAGGACGAAACGGCCGGCTGGTCGGCGAACAAGCTCTATGACGAAGCGCGGACTGCGCAATCCGACGGCGCCTGGGACAAGGCCGCCAAGTATTACGAGAAACTCGAAGCCCGCTATCCATACGGCCGTTATGCCCAGCAGGCCCAGCTCGAACTGGGTTACGTGTACTGGAAGGCCGGCGAGGCCGGCTCGGCAATCGCCGCCGCCGACCGTTTCATCAAGCTCCACCCGAATCATCCGGCGGTCGATTACGCCTACTACCTGAAAGGCCTGGTCAACTTCAACGAGGATCTCGGCTGGGCCGGCTACATCAGCACACAGGATCCGACCGAGCGCGACCCCAAGGCGGCACGCGCCTCGTTCGACGCCTTCCGTGAGCTGGCGACACGCTTCCCCGACAGCAAATACACGCCGGACGCCATCCAGCGCATGAACTATCTGGTCAACGCGCTTGCCTCGCACGAGGTCCATGTCGCGCGCTACTACCTGAATCGCGGCGCCTACGTCGCGGCGGCCAACCGCGCGCAGTACGAGATCAAGACCTACCCGACCGCGCCGGCCACCGAGGAAGCGATGTACATCCTGGTCCTCGCCTACGACAAGCTGGGAATGACCGACCTGCGCGAAGATGCCGACCGCGTCATGCGCAAGAACTTCCCGGACAGCAAGCTCTATACAGAGGGATTAGAGTCCAAGAAGCGCTGGTGGCACCTCTGGTAACAGCGAACGCGTGGGCCGCCTAGGCGTTTGGCGGGTTGCCGACCCAGACCAGTTCGGCCTTGCCGTCCGCGCCGCCACAAATGATGGCGTTCTGCCCGTAGCGCTCGCCGAGCGCCAGCGCCTCGGCCACCGAGATGCCGGGAACGAAGCAGCTTTCCTCGGCTGACCAGGTGTCGTCATCGGCCACATTTTCGCCGGCATAGGGTTCGTAGCCGAGTTCGAGCAGCATGCATTCCAGTTGTGCCTGACGCAACACATTTTCCTCGGTATCGACCACCCCTGACCCCGGGTTGTGCGCGGTCAGGATGGCAAACCGCTCGGCCCCCGCCGTCTCGAGCCAGCAGCGCAGCGTTTCCGACGCGACCCCGAGACGCAGGTCGCAGCCCCCGCCGGGCAGGAATACGCGGTAGGTCGTTGCCCGGTACGCGGATTCCAGTTCAGTCGTCTTCGCCATCGAATTCCGCCACGCCGATCAGTTGCTCGGACTCGCCAGCCGGCAATGCCTCGACCTCGCGCAGACGGCGCGACAACTGCCGCGTCCGCGTCTCGGCCTTGCTGATGCTGTTGCTCGCCTCATCGAGTTTCTTCCGGGTATGCGCCAGCGCCTCGCCGAACTTGCCGAACTCGGTCTTGACCGCCCCGAGCACTGCCCAGACCTCGGCCGAGCGCTGTTCGATGGCCAGCGTCCGGAACCCCATCTGCAGGCTGTTGAGCAGCGCCGCCAGCGTCGTCGGACCGGCCAGGCTGACCCGGAAATCGCGCTGCAGGGTATCCGCCAGCCCCGGGCGGCGCAGGGCTTCCGCATACAAGCCTTCGGTCGGCAGATAGAGCAAGGCAAAATCGGTGGTGTGCGGTGGCGCCACGTACTTGTCGCGAATGCTGCGCGCCTCGGCCTTGAGGCGAACCTCGATCGCCTTGCTCGCCTCCTCGACCAGCGCCGCTTCGCCGCGCTCCTGGGCATCGATCAGGCGCTGGTAATCCTCGATCGGGAACTTGGCGTCGATCGGCAGCCAGACCACCGCGCCGTCGCCCTTGCCCGGCAGGCGAATGGCAAAATCGACGCGCTCGCCGCTGTCCGGACGCGTCGCGACATTCGCCGCGAACTGATCGGCTGTCAGTAATTGCTCGAGCAGCGCGGAAAGCTGCACCTCGCCCCAGGTGCCGCGCGTCTTGACATTGCTCAGCACGCGCTTGAGGTCGCCGACGCCGGCCGCCAGCGACTGCATTTCGCCAAGACCGCGATGTACCTGTTCCAAGCGTTCGCTGACCAGCTTGAACGATTCGCCGAGGCGCTGCTCGAGCGTGGCGTGGAGTTTTTCGTCGACAGTGCGGCGCATCTCCTCGAGTTTGCCGGCGTTGTCCGCCTGGATTGCGGTCAACCGGTTTTCGACGGTGGTTTTCAGGCGCTCGAAGCGTTCATCGAGGCCGAGTGAAAAGCGGCTCAGTTCGCGAGCAAAGGCCTCCAGTCGCTCGGACTGCGCGCTACCGAACTGCCCGACCTGGGTCGTCACCGCCTGGCTGAGCAGCGTTGCCGATTGCGCCCGCTCCTCGCGGTCGCGGAAAGCCTCCTCGGCATCCTCGCGCCGGCCGCGCGCAAGTTCCTCGCGCAACTCGCGCTCCAGCCGTTCGAGTCCTTTTTCCTGCGCCTCCTGCAGGCTGCGCAGGCGCCTCTCGCCCTCCGTATCGCGATTGCCGCGCCACAACGCGAGCACCTGCAAAAGGATGACGACGACGATCCCGGCCAGCAGGGCCATTGCGAACATTTCGCTCATCCGCTACCTCAGCGAGAAATCGACGCGGCTGCCCTTGCCTTTTTCGCCGGCCTCGGTTTTCGGCTCGACCAGGAAGATGCGTTCCGGCTGAACCTTGCCTTCATCGATCAGCCAGCTCTGGACGTTCTCCGCGCGGCGCAGGGCCAGTTGCAGCACATCGTCGTCGGTCGCCGGCAGATTGGTCAGCATCAGCTTTTCCATTTCCTCGACCGGCAGCTCCTTCTGCATGCCGATCAGGTTGCGCGGCTTGGGAAACCTGGCTTCCTTGTAGGCCCGCTGCAGATAGACGGGGTATTCGGCCGCCGCAACCTCGATCGTATCGACCGAGGCACCCTCGCCGCCCCTGTTCAACTGCTCCTTGAGCTTCTCGGCCTTGACCGCGCGCTCGATGGCCACCCGCTTGATCCCTTCCTTGTCGGTTTCCGGATCGGCACGACCGGTGATTTCCAGCTTCAGCGAATCGCGTTCGTTGAGCGCCTTGGCCAGCGACTCCAGACGCTTGGCGGCCGCATCGTCGAAGGTCGCGCGCCCTGCTCCAAATTCGATATTGGAGAGTTCCTCGCCACCGCCGAACATCGAGCCGAGCAGCGCGAACGGCGAAGTCACCGCCTTGACGAAGAGATTGACGATGACCTTGATCACCAGCCCGCCGATCGAGAACTCCGGGTCGTCGAGCGAACCGGAAATCGGCAGGTTGAGGTCGATTTCGCCGCGATTGTTCTTCAACAGCGAAATCGCCAGATTGACCGGCAATTGGGTGGCATCCGGGCTTTCCACCTTGTCGCCGAAAGTCAGCTGATCGATGAACAGACGGTTGTCGGCCGTCAGTTGCTTGTTTTCCAGCTTGTAGGCCACGTTGAGCGACAGCTTGCCCTTGTCGATGTTGTAGCCGGCGTATTTTCCGGAATACGGCGAGAAGGCCACGAGATCGACACCCTTCACCTCGGCCTTGATATCGAGGAAGGATTTCGCGGCCAGCGGGTTCAGCTTGCCGACCATCTGGACCGGCGCCGAATTGGCGTAACTACCGCGCAGTTCAAGGTCGGCAACGGTATCGGCAGCGGACGACAGGCCGCTGACCCTCCCCGCCACCTTGGTCACATTCACCGTGTAGTTGGGCTTGACGAAGAAGTCGGAGAAATTGACCGTGCCGCCCTGCAGCGTGATCTTGCCGATTTTTATCGGCAGCGCGGCCTTTGCAGCAGGTGCTGCCTCGGCCACCTTGGCTGCGGCAGGCGGTGTGTCAGTCTGCGTGCTTGCGCCGGTGTCCTTCGCGGCGGCATCTTTCGCGGCGGAAGCCTGCGACGTCCGAACGATGTCCTGCAGATTCAGCCGGCCTTCCTTGCTGAGGATCAGGCGCGAGTAGAAGTCGGTCAGCGCCACCTCGCCGACATTGACCGCCATCGGCTGCAGGCGGAAATCGATGCCGCCCAGATACAGCGATTTCCACTTGAGGAAATCGGCATTGTTTACCTTGTCGACCGCAATCAGGTCACCCAGCGTCAGCGATCCCTTGTAGCCGGCACTCAGGACGTCCTTGTCCATCTGGGCGGTGACTTCACCGCTGTTGGAAACCTGGCCGCGCGTCAGCTCGATATTCAGGAAGTCGGTGAAATACGGCTGCAGCGGCAGGAGCGGAATCGCCTGCGTCTCCACCTTCAGCGTCGTCTGCAGCGGCACCAGCTGCACGCTGCCGTCGACCTTGAGGCTGCCTTTCTGGTTGATGCGGCTCTTCAGTGAAACACTGCCCTTCTTGCCCGACTCGGTCGACAGGTTCTCCGCCGTCAGGCTGAAGCCGTCGATGACCTGCACGGCCGCCGGCTTTGTAGTCTGATCCTCGACGCGCAGGAGGAGATCGCTGACCGCTACCTTGCCGACATTTGCAATCCATGGCCGCTCGTCCGACAATTCCTTGCCAGCGGTACGTACGGTTTTCAGCACCGGCGAGCTGACCCACTCGATCTTGCCCTCCTTGTTGCGCACCAGCAGCAAGCGTATTTCGTTGGTGCCGACCTCGGCGATGTCGACCCTGTGACCCGCCAGGTCAAGCCGCATGCCCTTCACCGCCATGCTGCCGATCTTCGCACGATCCCCGAGATCGACCCGGTAGGAGACTTCGCTGACCTCGATCGGCTCGACAAGCTTGCCATCGATCTTGCCAACGACCGCATTGATATCCAGCACATCGCCGACCGTCGGGCGTTCCGTGGACTCGTCCTGCCAGTGCATCTTGCCGTTGCTCAGCCGTATCTCGTCGATCGCCCACTCCGGCGCCTTGGCCGGCGCCACTGCAGGCTTGTCGGCAGGCGCCTTGTCGGCGGCCGCCGGCACCGCGGCGACCTGGTCCAACACCCGCACCCAGTTCATTTCACCCTGCTTGCTGACCGCCACATAAGCATCCATGCCGTCGAGCAGCACGCGCTGGACGGTGATTCGCCGGTTGATCAGGTCGGCATTGGCGATATCGACATCCAGTCGCTTCCAACCCAGCAACGGCGCACCGCTCGCCTCGGCAAGATCGAAATCGGAAACATGGGCGCTGCCGACGACGGTCAGCGAAAAAACCTTCTCCGACAGTTCCTTGAAGACAACCCGGAGTTCGGTATCGAGCAATCCGCCCTTCAGGCGCAGCGGCAGCGAACTGGGCACATAGGGCTGAAAGCCGGCCAGATCGAGGCGATCGAGATCGAGGTTCAGCTCGCTTTCCAGTTCTCCCTCGAAGATCTCCTTGCTGCTGCCCTTGAGCGCGAACGGAGCGCCATTGATCACCGCCGAAAAACTCGGTTCGACCAGACGCTCGGCGTGATAACTCAGGCTGGAGATGAAAGGCAGCGACAAATTGATGTCGCTGACGGTATGCACCTTGCCCAGCGGCTGATCGTCGAAGACCGCCTTGCCGCCGATGATCTGGATGTTGTTGATCGAAAAACGCGGCGTCGGCGACGGTTCCGACGGCTTCAGCCACTTTTCGAGCAGGTCGGAAATGTCGTATTGGCCCTCGCCAGTTCGTGCCACGGCGACGCGCGGCCCCTGCAGGCGAATCTCGTCGACCACCGCGCCAAACTGGAAAAGGGAGAACGATGAAATATTTACGAACAGCTCGTCGAAGCCGGCAACCTCCTTGCCCGCCTTGTCCTTGACCGAGACGCCGGCAACCCGTGCCGACAGCGCATAAGGGCTGATATCGATGGTCTCGATGCTGACCTCTCGCTCCAGTTCGACGGACAGCTGCTTGACCAGCAACATCTTCATCAGCGGCGGCGCGGCCAGGTAGCCGAGGACGCCGAAAGCCAGCACCAGTCCTACGAACCACAGACCCAGGCGGCGGGCGCGCGGCCCCTTGAGAGCCGCCACCGCACGCGCCGCTTTGTCGGAAGATTTGCCGTTTGCCTGTTCTGTCATGATGACCTGCCATTATTCATATTGGCGCCGAATTTAGCACATCGGGGCGCCATGGATCGTGCTTCCGGGCCCGTCCGGCGCGCTCAGAAACCGTTCCGCCAACTGCGGATGGCCGCGAAAATGGCCACCTGGGAGCTGTCGACCGCGCCCCGCAGGAAGTCCCCTTGGGGGGCAGCATGTGCCTGCACAGCTTCGATCACGGCCGGTTCCGTGCAGCGCAGAAACGGGTTGGTTGCCTTTTCCTCGCCCAGTGTCGAGGGAACGGAATAACGCCCGGCGGCGCGCAGCGCGGCGACCCGCTCGACCCGCGCGCGTAGGGCCACGTTCTCGGGTTCGACGGCCACGGCGAAGCGCAGGTTGGCTTCGGTATATTCATGCGCACAATAAACCTTCGTATCGTCCGGCAGCGCCGCCAGGCGAGCCAGCGAGGCATGCATCTGCGCCGGCGTTCCCTCGAACAGGCGGCCGCAGCCGGCGCCGAACAGGGTATCGCCGCAAAAGAGCGCACCCGGAACGTAATAGGCGAGATGGCCGCGCGTATGGCCGCCAACCGGCAACACATCGACGACCTGCCCCAGCACATCGATCGTCTCGCCGCCGCTCAGGGGGTCGGTGCAGCCTGTGATAGACTCTCCAGCCGGTCCGAAGACCCTGGGCTGCCAGCGCGCGACAAGTTCTTCGACACCGCCCTGATGGTCGTCATGATGGTGGGTGATCAGGATGGTCTCGAGCTGCAGGTCCAGCGCCTCGAGCCGGGCGATTACCGGTACGGCGTCACCGGGATCGACCACGGCAGCCCGTCCGTCGCGGACTAGCAGCCAGATGTAGTTGTCCTTGAACGCGGGAATGGGCAGGATTTCAAACATGCCGGAACTATCGAGCGAAGACCGCCGGATGTCAATTCCGGGTCTCGAGCACTGGCTGGAAACAGCGCAGGGGCGCTACGTTCGCGCGTGGGAATCAGCAAGCATGGATAACGCCATTGCCGATGTCTTCGGCTTCAACGCGCTCCAGCTTGGCCTGCCGCAATGCGATTTTCTCCATGCCAGCCGGATTCCGTTGCGCCAGAAGGCCGCCGAAGCCGGCACGGCCGATGTGCTGTGCGAACTCGCTGCCCTGCCCTTCGCGTCGAACAGCACCGACCTCGTGATCCTGCCGCATGTGCTCGAATTCAGTCCGGATGCGCACCAGATCCTGCGCGAGGTCGAGCGCATCCTGATCCCGGAGGGACACTTGATCATTCTCGGCTTCAACCCGGTTTCGCTGTGGGGCTTGCGCAACCGCTTCGACCGCAGCGGCAGCTTTCCCTGGCATGGTAACTACCTCTCTCTGACACGGCTCAAGGACTGGCTGAAATTGCTCGGTTTCGAGGTCGACCGCGGCAACTCCGGCTGTCACGTTCCGCCCTGCGATCAGGACGCCTGGCTCAGGCGCTGGCACTTCATGGAACGCGCCGGCGGCCGCTGGTGGGGCTTGCCGGGCGGCGTTTATCTGTTGCATGCGATCAAGCGCGTCCACGCCATGCGCCTGATCACCCCGCAGTGGCGCAAGAACGCCGTCGGCAGCAAGGCGCTGCGGCCGATCGCCCAAAAGGAAACCCATGGCCACTGAAGAACACGTGGAAATCTTTACCGATGGCGCCTGCCGGGGCAACCCCGGCCCCGGCGGCTGGGGCGTGATCCTGCGCCTCGGCAGGCACGAAAAGGAATTGTGGGGCGGCGAGCGGGAAACGACCAACAACCGGATGGAGATGACCGCCGCCATTCGCGCGCTGGAGGCCCTGAAACGCCAGGTCGGCGGCCGTGTGTACACCGATTCGCAATATGTATTGAAGGGCATCAGCGAGTGGATCCACGGCTGGAAGCGCAATGGCTGGAAGACTTCCGCCCGGCAGCCGGTAAAGAATGCCGACCTCTGGCAGCAACTCGATACCCTGAGCCAGCCGCACAAGCTGGAATGGATCTGGGTCAAGGGCCATGCCGGCCATCCGGAAAACGAACGCGCCGATGCCCTGGCCAACCGCGGCATCGACGAACTGAACAACAAGGACGCCGCATGAGACAGATATTTCTCGATACCGAAACCACCGGCCTCGATCCGCGTCACGGCCACCGCATCATCGAAGTCGCCTGCATCGAGATGGAAAGCCGCCGCCTGACCGGCCGCCACCTGCACAAGTACATCAACCCGGAGCGCGAGATCGACGAGGGGGCGCAGGCTGTGCACGGCATCACCCTCGAATTTCTTGCCGACAAGCCGAAATTCGCCGACGTCATCGACGAGTTTCTCGATTTCATCAACGGCGCCGAACTGATCATTCACAACGCGCCGTTCGACCTCGGCTTCCTCAACGCAGAACTCGCCCGCCTCGATCGCGTGCCGGTCGAGACCCTGTGCAATGGCGTGACCGACACGCTCAAGATGGCCAGGGACCTGCACCCCGGCAAGCGGAACAGCCTCGACGCCCTGTGCGAACGTTACGAAATCGACAATTCCCAGCGCACGCTGCACGGTGCGCTGCTCGACACGGAACTGCTGTCCGAGGTTTTCCTGGCGATGACGCGCGGGCAGAATACGCTGATGATCGAACCCGATGCGACGCCCCGCTCAACCTCGGCCGGGAGCGCCCGGCAGACCGAGCGCAAGCCGCTGCTGGTACGCCGGCCAAGCGCCGAGGAACTGGCCGAACACCAGCGCGTGCTGGCGGCGATCGACAAGGAAACCAAGGGCGGCTGCCTGTGGCTGGCCG
>Ga0209507_1003326_pt1 | contig 10152 bp, 10 predicted proteins | sample AD_UKC028_MetaG_FD_184414 | JGI IMG/M metagenome (GOLD analysis project Ga0209507, IMG submission 184414) | Active sludge microbial communities of municipal wastewater-treating anaerobic digesters from USA - AD_UKC028_MetaG (SPAdes) (version 2) | ecosystem: Engineered > Bioreactor > Anaerobic >...
AGACGAGCAAGATTGGCCGCCGCCCGAAACGATCCGACAGCGCGCCCAGCACAGGTGCGCAGGCAAATTGCATCAACGCATACAGCGCCAGCAGAATGCCATAGTGGGCGGTGACGTCGTTCGAGTGAACCAGATCGCGCAGGAGGCCCGGCAGCACCGGCATAATCAGGCCGATGCCGACAGCGTCGAGCGCGACAGTGCTCAGAATTACGATCAGGGGTCTGTTGGGTTTCACGTCTGGCCTCCGGACCAGCCTCCGCTGGTCCGATTGAACGCGCGGATTCTTTATCACTGATAAGTTGGTGGACATATTATGTTTATCAGTGATAAAGTGTCAAGCATGACAAAGTTGCAGCCGAATACAGTGATCCGTGCCGCCCTGGACCTGTTGAACGAGGTCGGCGTAGACGGTCTGACGACACGCAAACTGGCGGAACGGTTGGGGGTTCAGCAGCCGGCGCTTTACTGGCACTTCAGGAACAAGCGGGCGCTGCTCGACGCACTGGCCGAAGCCATGCTGGCGGAGAATCATACGCATTCGGTGCCGAGAGCCGACGACGACTGGCGCTCATTTCTGATCGGGAATGCCCGCAGCTTCAGGCAGGCGCTGCTCGCCTACCGCGATGGCGCGCGCATCCATGCCGGCACGCGACCGGGCGCACCGCAGATGGAAACGGCCGACGCGCAGCTTCGCTTCCTCTGCGAGGCGGGTTTTTCGGCCGGGGACGCCGTCAATGCGCTGATGACAATCAGCTACTTCACTGTTGGGGCCGTGCTTGAGGAGCAGGCCGGCGACAGCGATGCCGGCGAGCGCGGCGGCACCGTTGAACAGGCTCCGCTCTCGCCGCTGTTGCGGGCCGCGATAGACGCCTTCGACGAAGCCGGTCCGGACGCAGCGTTCGAGCAGGGACTCGCGGTGATTGTCGATGGATTGGCGAAAAGGAGGCTCGTTGTCAGGAACGTTGAAGGACCGAGAAAGGGTGACGATTGATCAGGACCGCTGCCGGAGCGCAACCCACTCACTACAGCAGAGCCATGTAGACAACATCCCCTCCCCCTTTCCACCGCGTCAGACGCCCGTAGCAGCCCGCTACGGGCTTTTTCATGCCCTGCCCTAGCGTCCAAGCCTCACGGCCGCGCTCGGCCTCTCTGGCGGCCTTCTGGCGCTCCTGCTGCGGCGTCCGCTCGTGGGCCGTGGCGCGGGTCCGCGCGCCGGCCTCGTGCGCCTGGCGCTCGCGGGCGAGGTCCAGGGCGGCCGTCTTCACGTTCTGCCTTGCGCAGATGAGATAGATCTAGCGTGGACTCAAGGCTCTCGCGAATGGCTCGCGTTGGAAACTTTCATTGACACTTGAGGGGCACCGCAGGGAAATTCTCGTCCTTGCGAGAACCGGCTATGTCGTGCTGCGCATCGAGCCTGCGCCCTTGGCTTGTCTCGCCCCTCTCCGCGTCGCTACGGGGCTTCCAGCGCCTTTCCGACGCTCACCGGGCTGGTTGCCCTCGCCGCTGGGCTGGCGGCCGTCTATGGCCCTGCAAACGCGCCAGAAACGCCGTCGAAGCCGTGTGCGAGACACCGCGGCCGCCGGCGTTGTGGATACCTCGCGGAAAACTTGGCCCTCACTGGGGTTCTAAGCCGGAACCGCCGAAAATTCCGTCAGCCGATCAACGTGGCTTGTCCCGCGCCCGGTCGATGGGGTAGACCCAACAGTCACTAGCCGCCATTTCGATCACGGCAATGCCAGCCGGACGTCACGTCCAGATTGTTCCGGTCTGGATGAGGCCGACTGACGTCTCGGATGGCGGGTGGCATACAACTGCTGTGACTCCTGCAGGGGGGCAGCTGCCTGACCGGACGGCGAGCATCAGCCCATCTCACGTATTCGTCATGTCAGCTTTGACACTGCGCACGCGACGGCACCCGACCCGTTGCCGCCGTTGAGCTCTCAGGGAAGCTGTCATTCAATGCTGCCGCTCAGCCGGCCTCAAGGCGGTAGGCTGCGGCAGCCTGTTATCGCTCTGATCGGTAGATGTCATGCAGGAACGTCTCGGTGGGCGAGATTTGAGTTGTTTCGCCCGCTCGTACAGCAGAAATAACATACTCGGCTTTCTCCTCTTCAGCCTCTATGGCACGGACGCCATCAAGGACGCACAGAACGCCGAACAGCGTTGCATCTGCCGCTTCAGCCATCGCTGACTCGACCATTGTTCTTTCAGAGTCACTGAGACCGATGAACCATTTTGCAATCTGCACAAGTTCCGGCCGCGGTGTTCTTCCCGGCGGAGAACAAAAGCTTGCAATGCAGTCAGTCACGGCAGCGTCGCGGCACTCAGACTTCAGCGCTCGCACGAAAAACTCGATGTCAATCTGAGCCACAACGTTTGAAGTCACCGAACTGGCGCGGCTTTCCGCGACAGGCCCGATGGAATGACTTGTTGGGTAGTAGCAGGCCAAAGCACGAGGCAGTAACGCTCGTCACCGCTTGTTGAGCCAGCGAAGTAGGCGTGCCCGCTGTAGCTTCCGGGCGCCGTGGTTATGCGGGGGCAATCGGGAACGAAATCCGTACAACCGCAGAGAGCCGCCGTTCCCGACGGGAGCGAAAGACTGAACGCTGCTTGGTGCTCCCACGCACCTTCGGCCTCGGTTGGCTCGGAAACGAAAACCACCTCTACGTGCACATGCGCAGCGGACTCCGTATGAAAAACGACGATGTGCGGTGCAGCTCGCAGACGCCTCAACATGTCTTGCTCAGTCACCTCTTCCGGGATATTCGGCTTGATGCTCGCATCCATCAGATAGAACTGGTGATAATCCGCAAACACCTGAAATTTGTGCATGTCCTTCATGCGGCCCAACGTGCTAGCTCAGCCGACGGCAAAAAGCGCAGCTTTTTGATGGTCGGCTGGAGCGCCGGGTTATGCCGCATACCTGAGCGGATGAGCTAGACGGGAACATAGAAACCCCAGACTCCGTTGGAGAGCTCCCCTGCCGCAAACCTGACCCGTTTCCCAGAACTTTCAATTTCGTATACCCATGCTTGGTGTCGCTCGTGGTGATGGCTTGGATGCGGAACAATGATTGGCTCCTGGCTGATGCTCTGCCACTTTAGCTTCCATGGTTTGAGGCCATGCAAGGACACGCTGTCGCCTTCAACGCCAACATGTACTGGCTTCCAACCGGGAGTGAACGTATTTAGCGGCATAACGTCCGCTGCAGCAAAAGGTTACCCATTGACGGCCACATAGGGCGCCTCCCCTGACCAGAACCTGTTGAGCCCTCGCCACCGGCGCTGCGATTCCGGGCCGAGGAACGGAAAGAATGCGTCGGGGCTTGTCGTCGAGTGGCTCCAAACATTCTGAATTCCTTCGAGCACGCCGATGGTGGCGAACTCTCGAACCCAGGGCGTTCCCTCGGTGTGCAACCTTTCGATAGCAGTTCCGACAGAATTGAATGCCTCGGTCGCTCCAGCTTGAAAGCGCTCCAGCAGATGTGCGGCGAGTTCTCCCGCCGCCGGGTACAAGACGTCGTGTCCAAAAGCTTCGACGTGCCGCTTCCACTGGTCCTCGAATGACGGACAGGCGTCTAGGAGGACTTGCATGGCTTCGCTCTGGTCGATCATCGGAAGATAAGGCTAACGGTATAAATCACCGGACGGCAAATGTTCAGCTTTGTTCGACGCCTGCCCCTGCCTCGCGGCGATGAAGGTCCGCCCCAGGTCGGTGGGCAGGCGTTGGACAAAGCTGAACAGAAACTGCGCGAAACACACAATAACAATGCAGGACAAGCAGCAGTCGCCGGCTTTGCGAGGCGATGCGACCAATCTGGCAGACATCTCATAAGCATACCGCCTCGCCCGGACGACCGCTATCCGGATTGGGTGACCGGTGACCGCTTGTGGCCCAGGCTGTGTAAAAACTCTGGTTGGCAAAGGTGCCTGGCGGGGCGTTCGGTAGTAACGGAAGGTAGAGGGAAATTGGAGGTTGCGGATAGGCCGTCAGGGCGCTCGCAACGCTGCCATCAACTCCGCTACGCCCAGGAGATTCATTACCCGTTTGAGGTTGTAGGCGAGGACCTGCAAACTCATCTCTGTTCTCACCTTTTCAAGACTGCGCGTCAGGAAATGGGTTGCACCCATCCAAGCCTTGATGGTTCCGAATGGATGCTCGACCGTCTGCCGGCGAATGCGCATGCTGTCGGGCGCCAAATCCAGCCGGCGTTCCATGGCATCGAGCACCGCCTGGTGTTCCCAGCGACTGACGCGACGATAGTCACTCGGTGTGCATTGCGCCTTGATGGGGCAATGGGGACAGGCTGAACTCCAGTAACGGTTGATCATCAGACCGCCTTCAATGCGGGCGAATCGCCAGATGAGACGCTGATTGGCCGGGCAACGGTATTCATCAGCCGCGGGGTCGTAGATGAAATCAGCCTTGTCGAAACGGCCCTCTGCCTTGGCTGCCGAGGTGCTGGTTTTCGGGACGATGGCTGTAATCCCCGCTTCCTGGCAGGCCAGAATCTGCTCACCTTTGAAGTAGCCCCTGTCGGCAATCACTGTCAGATCACCGCCACCAATGGCTTCTCGTGCCTGTGTCGCCATGCCGGCCAGAAGGTCTCGATCGATACCAACGTTGGTCACCTCATGGGCAACGATCAGATGGTGCTTGGCATCCACGGCAGTTTGCACGTTGTAGCCCACGATCCCGGTGCCCCGGGTCTTCATCGAGCGGGCGTCGGGGTCGGTCAGGGACAGTTGCCCGTCGGGCGATTGCGCCAGCTGTGTTTCGATAGCCTGGAGTTGTTGCATCTGGGCTTTGAGGGCCGCAATCTTGTCATTGAGCCGTCCGGCCTTGGCTTGGGCAATCTCCGGCTCCTGCCGATCTGCAGTCTCAAGTTCGGTCAGGTAACGCTGAATGCTCGACTCGATTTCCGCCATCCGCCGCTGCAATTTGGCGCTTGTGAAATTCCGGTCACGGTTATTGACGGCCTTGAACTTGCTGCCGTCGATGGCAACCAGCGCCTCCGTAAACAAGTTGAGTTGCTGGCACAAGACCACGAATTGCCGGCAGACCTTGCGAATCGCCAAACCGTTGTCCTTGCGGAAATTGGCGATGGTCTTGTGATCGGGCATCAAGCGCCCGGTGAGCCACATCAGTTCGACGTTGCGCTGGGCTTCCCGCTCCAGCCGCCGGCTCGACGGAATGCGGTTGAGGTAGCCGTAGATATACAGCTTCAGCAGCACGGTCGGATGGTAAGCAGGCCGCCCCGTGGCCGCCGGATCAACGCCCGCGAAATCCAAGCTGCCCAACGCCAACTCATCAACAAAGACATCAACAACCCGGACCGGATTGGTGTCCGCGACGTAGTCGTCGAGCACTGCGGGGAGCAAGGTACTTTGAGTCCGGCTTTCGCCCTGGATAAAACGCTTCATTTCAGCCGCCTCATCACCAATGCCTATTGCATTGATCCCGGCAGGCCATTTTCGTTCACGTTTTTACACAGTCTGGGCCGCCTGCCGCCGACCGCGGTCTGGCTCGAAAGCAGTCTGTCAACGCGCCGTTTCATTGTTGCCATGATCATCTCTTAATCGCGCACAGGCGGCCACAGGCGGGCCGTATGAACCAGCGTCAGTATCCACACCGTTTCGCCGTCGACCTGGTACACCAGGCGATAGCTTTCGTGCGGGATCAACTCGCGGGTCCCGGGAATCTTTCCCGGCTTGCCCAGCATGGGGTGCTGGATCAACCGGGCGGCCGCGTCGCTGAAAATCTCATCCATCCGGACCGCCGCGCGCGGATTGTCGGCTGCGATGTAGTCCCACACATCGGCACGGTCTTGCTGCGCTTCGGGCGTCCAGACAACTCTCACGACTGGCTCGCCACACTGGCACGCCGTGCGGCGAATTCGGCCTCAACTTCATCGTTCGATCGCCCCATTCCAGCGCGCATTGAAGCCCGGCCGGCCTCGACCTTGCGACGCAGGAACTCGTCGTACTCGCGCGACTCGCGCTGGCGCTGAACGAACTCGCGCATCAGTTCGCGCAGCACTTGCGACGCCGGGCGATGGGCCGCCTCGGCTTCGGCCATGAACTCGGCGCGCAACTCGGGCTCCAGCTTCATCGTGAAAACAGCTTGTTTTGACATGATCGGGGGCTCCTGACACTTTATACTAACAAAGTATATACGCCGTAATTACTAAGCGCTACTCACAGAACGTTGCAAGGCGGGCCTGCGCTATGCCAAGACCTGTCGGAAAACACTTGTTTGTCGACAGATCTTCAACAGTCCTCTGCACCAAGCTCCGAGTGGTCGAAAAATTGTGCGGAAAACTCTGTCGCCAGACGCTACCATACGGAAACCTCTTTTTAATGGTTTTCCGCTTATGTTGGTAGGTTACATGCGCGTGTCGTCAGATTCCGACCGGCAGAGCACGGACTTGCAGCGCGATGCGCTGCTCGCCGCGGGCGTCGATGCGCGGCATCTGTTCGAGGATCATGCTTCCGGCGCGAAGGATGACCGCGCGGGCTTGGCGCGGGCGCTCGAATTCGTTCGCCCCGGCGACGTGTTGGTCGTGTGGAAGCTCGACCGGCTCGGCCGTTCACTGTCGCATCTGCTCGCCCTCGTGACCTCACTCAAGGACAAGCGGGTGGCGTTCCGCTCACTGACGGAGAACCTGGACACCACCACGCCATCGGGCGAGTTTCTGTTCCAGGTGTTCGGCGCGCTCGCGCAGTACGAGCGCGCCTTGATCCAGGAGCGTGTCGTTGCCGGCCTGGCTGCTGCCCGCAAACGTGGCCGGATCGGCGGCCGGCCGCAGGCAATCACCGGCGAGAAACTGGATGCCATTATCGCCGCGCTCGACGGTGGCATGTCCAAGGCGGCCGTGTGCCGCAACTTCGGCGTCAAGCGAACCACGCTGATCGAGACCCTGGCACGGGTTGGTTGGACGGGCTCTCGTGGAGCGTCATCGCGATGACGACCAAGAGCGAACGATTGACCGTCCTGTCGGACGCCGAGCAGGAAGCCCTGTACGGCCTGCCGGACTTCGACGACGCCCAGCGGCTGGAATACTTGGCGTTGACTGAAACCGAACTGGCGCTCGCCAGCAGCCGGCCTGGTCTCCATGCCCAGGTCTATTGCATCTTGCAGATCGGTTACTTCAAGGCCAAGCATGCCTTCTTCCGCTTCGATTGGAGTGAGGTCGAGCACGAATGCGCCTTCGTGCTGAGCCGCTACTTCCACGGCGAGTCCTTCGAGCACAAGCCAATCTCCAAGCACGAGCACTACACCCAGCGCGAGTGGATTGCCGATCTGTTCGGCTACCGGCCGTGGGCGGCCGAGTTCCTGCCGCAGCTCGCGCAGCAGGCCGCGCAGACCGTGCGGCGCGACGTGATGCCGGGGTTCATCGCCGCCGAGCTGATCGTCTGGCTAAACGAGCACAAGATCATCCGGCCCGGCTATACCACCCTGCAAGAGCTGGTGAGCGAAGCCCTGTCCGCCGAGCGTCGGCGGCTGGCTGGCCTGCTGTCGGAAGTGTTGGACGAATCGGCCAAGGCCGCGCTGGGTCGGCTTCTAGTGCGTAACGACACCCTGTCGCAATTGGCGGCGCTCAAGCAGGATGCCAAGGACTTTGGCTGGCGTCAGATGGCCCGCGAACGCGAAAAGCGCGCCACGCTGGAGCCGCTGCACCGGATCGCCAAGGCGCTGCTGCCCACGCTCGGCATCTCGCAGCAGAATCTGCTGTACTACGCCAGCCTGGCGAACTTCTACACCGTCCACGATCTACGCAACCTGAAGGCCGATCAGACCTACCTCTACCTGCTTTGCTATGCCTGGGTGCGCTACCGGCAGCTTTCCGACAACCTGGTCGATGCGATGGCCTACCACATGAAGCAGTTGGAGGACGAAAGCAGTGCGGGCGCAAAGCAATCCTTTGTCGCCGAGCAGGTGCGCCGTCAGCAAGACACACCGCAGGTCGGCCGCCTGCTGTCGCTTTACATCGACGACAGCGTGCCCGATCCCACGCCGTTCGGCGATGTGCGCCAGCGCGCCTACAAAATCATGCCCCGCGATACGCTGCAAACCACCGCGCAGCGCATGAGCGTGAAGCCGGTGAGCAAGCTGGCTTTGCACTGGCAGGCGGTGGACGGCCTGGCTGAGCGCATCCGCCGCCATCTTCGGCCGCTGTATGTCGCGCTCGACCTCGCTGGCACTGATCCGGGCAGCCCGTGGCTCGTGGCGCTGGCCTGGGCCAAGGACGTGTTCGCCAAACAGCAGCGCCTATCGCAACGGCCGCTCGCCGAATGTCCAGCGACCACGCTGCCGAAACGCTTGCGACCGTACCTGCTGACCTTCGATGCCGATGGCAAGCCGACGGGCCTGCATGCCGACCGCTACGAGTTCTGGCTGTACCGCCAGGTCAGGAAGCGCTTCCAGTCGGGTGAACTCTACCTCGACGACAGCTTGCAGCACCGGCATTTTTCCGACGAGCTGGTTTCGCTGGATGAGAAGGCCGCCGTGCTGGCGCAGATCGACATCCCGTTCCTGCGGCAGCCACTCGATGCCCAGCTCGATGCGCTCGCGACCGAGCTGCGCTCTCAGTGGCTGGCCTTCAACCGCGAGCTGAAGCAGGGCAAGCTGACGCACCTGGAATACGACAAGGACACGCAGAAGCTGACATGGCGCAAGCCCAAGGGCGAGAACCAGAAGGCGCGCGAGAAGGCGTTCTACGAGCAACTGCCGTTCTGCGACGTGGCCGACGTGTTCCGCTTCGTCAACGGCCAGTGCCAGTTCCTGTCGGCGCTGACGCCTTTGCAGCCGCGCTATGCGAAGAAGGTCGCCGACGCCGACAGCCTGATGGCGGTCATCATCGCGCAGGCGATGAACCACGGCAACCAGGTCATGGCACGCACCAGCGACATCCCTTACCACGTGCTGGAGAGCGCCTACCAACAGTACCTGCGCCACGCAACGCTGCACGCGGCCAACGACTGCATCAGCAACGCCATCGCCGCGCTGCCGATCTTCCCGTACTACTCGTTCGATCTCGATGCCCTGTACGGTGCCGTCGATGGTCAGAAATTCGGCGTCGAGCGGCCGACCGTGAAAGCGCGCCACTCGCGCAAATACTTTGGGCGCGGCAAGGGCGTGGTCGCCTACACGCTGCTGTGCAACCACGCGCCGCTCAACGGCTACCTGATCGGCGCGCACGATTACGAGGCCCATCACGTGTTCGACATCTGGTATCGCAACACGTCGGACATCGTGCCGACCGCGATCACCGGCGACATGCACAGCGTCAACAAGGCCAACTTCGCTATCCTGCACTGGTTCGGCCTGCGTTTCGAGCCGCGCTTCACCGACCTTGGCGATCAGTTGAAGGAACTCTACAGTGCCGACGATCCGGCGCTGTACGATCAGTGCCTGATCCGGCCGGCCGGGAGAATCGACCGCGATCTCATCGTCAGCGAGAAGCCGAACCTCGACCAGATCGTCGCCACGCTCGGACTGAAGGAGATGACGCAGGGCACGCTGATCCGCAAGCTATGCACCTACACCGCGCCGAACCCGACGCGGCGCGCGGTGTTCGAGTTCGACAAGCTCATCCGCAGCATCTACACGCTGCGCTACCTGCGCGATCCGCAACTGGAGCGCAACGTGCACCGCTCACAGAACCGCATCGAGTCCTATCACCAGCTACGCTCGACCATCGCCCAGGTCGGCGGCAAGAAGGAATTGACCGGGCGCACCGACATCGAAATTGAGATCAGCAACCAGTGCGCCAGGCTGATCGCCAACGCGGTCATCTTCTACAACTCGGCCATCCTCTCGCGGCTGCTGATGAAGTACGAGGCGAGCGGCAACGCCAAGGCGCACGCTCTCCTGACCCAGATATCGCCGGCGGCCTGGCGGCACATCCTGCTGAACGGGCATTACACCTTCCAGAGCGACGGCAAGATGATCGACCTGGATGCGCTCGTGGCGGGGCTGGAGCTGGGATGACGGAAATTTCGGCGGTTCCGGCTTAGAACCCCTGTTTCAGATCGCCATAGCGCCGGGACCTAGTAAGCCAGACATCTCCGGAGCGGAACGCATCGCGCAGATGGAACAGCACCGCGATCTCCCATAGGCGAGCGTCGCCAGCCCTCTGGGCCCGAAGGT
>Ga0209507_1003332_pt1 | contig 10142 bp, 10 predicted proteins | sample AD_UKC028_MetaG_FD_184414 | JGI IMG/M metagenome (GOLD analysis project Ga0209507, IMG submission 184414) | Active sludge microbial communities of municipal wastewater-treating anaerobic digesters from USA - AD_UKC028_MetaG (SPAdes) (version 2) | ecosystem: Engineered > Bioreactor > Anaerobic >...
CGTGGCACAAGCCCGACAGCCGCGGGCGTGATACCGTCGTGACCGATTCGCTCGGACATGCCACCCGCACGACCTACGACGCCACGTGGGGCAATACCCTGACTACAAAGGATCCAGGCGGCAATACTTTCCGGGTGCACTATGACGTAGCGGGCCGGGTCGACAGTGCCTACGCCCCGATGTCGGGAAGGACGTCCCTCACATACGGCGCCCTCAATCAGGTACTCTCCAGGCGGACACCGTATGGATACGTGACGCAGTTCCAGTACGATCCGGCGACGCTGGCGCTCGTGCGCCTTGTCGATCCCAAGAACCAGGTCTACAAGTGGCAGTACAATGCCCTCGGCCAGCTCACCGTTCAGCACGACGTGGCCGACACTTCCCGAGCCGATACACTGAAGTACGACCTCCGCGGCCTGCTGCGCGAGCGGGTGACGCGGCGGGGCGACGTGATCAGCCTGAGGTATGACTTGGTCGGCCGGCTAGCCGGCCGCTCGGCGCCAGGGATCGCGGACAGCTTCCGGTATAGCCCAACCGGCCTCTGGAGTGTGGACTCGAATGCATATGCCAAGGACTCCACCGTGGTTAACGCCGCGGGACAAGTGACGGGCTATTCACATCAGGTCCACGGCTCGACGTGGACCGGCTATCACGGCTATGACGCGTACAAGCGGTTGACGAGCGCCTCACTGACGGGTAGCTCGCCGACTTACAACGCCGGAAACGCCTACAAGTACAGCAACTCGACCGGCATGCTGGACTCGCTTTGCCTCACCTCAGGGTGCGTCAAGATCACCCGCAATGGCGACGGCCTGCCCACGACGCTGCGGTACATGCCACAGATTTCCGGCAGCGGCTGGACGATGACCCAGACCTTCTCGGCCACGCACCAGCTGATCGGCCAGGACTACCCGACAAGCCTCAACGCCTTCGACCAGACGATTAGCCGCGACTCCCTGCAACGGGTGACCGCCCTCACGCCGTCGGTCGGCACGACGATTCGGAAATTCAGCTATGACACCCTGGGCCGGCTGGTCAATGCCTGCGACAAGCCCGGCTCGGCATCGTGTGCCAACGAGTTCGGGGGGACGAGTAACGCCTACGCCTTCGATCAAGCCGGAAACCGCAACGACGGCAGTGCCGTCATCGCTCCGGGCAACCGGGTGACCAGCTTCCGCGGCTGGAGCATCGGCTACGATGTGCTCGGCAATGTGGCATCCAAGTACCAGCCGCCATATAGTTCCACTACGGCACGTGCCTATGTTTGGGACGCCCTCGGGCGCCTCATCGCCGTGACCATCGGCCCCGACACGGTGGCGAAGTTCCGGTATGACGCACGGGGACGCCGGGTACTGAAGGTGACCGGGGGTGCCACTCCCGACTCGCTCTGGTTTGTGTACAACGCCAGCGCCCAGGTGCTGGTGGACCTCGGCGGCAACGGCGCCACCAATGTGGTCCGCGCGGAGTATGGCTATCCGCCGGGGAGTGACCAGGTCATGTCGGTCCGGCAGCCGGCGACCGGGCTGACCGGGATGCTAGTCCTCGACCCCATGATCGGATCCGTGCGCGGAGTGGCAGCTTGGAATAATGGCGCGCTCATCAAGAACTATGGTACCACGCTCACCGCGGCCAACCCTTGGGGCACCACGCCGGCCGACACGGGGGCGGTGCTTCGGTTTCGTTGGGCGGGGCGAGAGTACGACCAGGAGACCGGGCTGTACTACATGCGGGCGCGGTACTATGACCCGCAGCTGGGGAAGTTTCTGGGTGAGGATCCGATTGGGGTGGAGGGGGGGCTCAACCTGTATGCGTACGCGGGGGATGATCCCGTGAATCGTGCCGACCCGTCTGGACTAGCCTACTGGTGCGAGCTGGATTGGCATCAGACCAGCGTAACCACTGAATATAGGGGCGAGACAATCACCGAGTACGGTGGTTACTGGGTGAAGACCTGCTACGACAGCGGCACGCCTGCCTCTGGCGGTGGGGGTGTCGAGGTTGCCGAGTCGGGAGGAAATAATAAGGGCAGGAAGCGCCCCACTGTCGGCGAGCGGGAGACGACAAAGACATCAACGCAGCAATGCGATGCCGCCGTCCTCGACGCCGCTTTATCCCTCACGGTCGGCCTGCTGCCCGTCGCCGGTGCCGCGATGCTGCGAGGGTCAGGCTTTGTGGTTGGGATGGTGAGCGTCTCTCGGGCCTCCGGGCACCTCGCCAGTAGCGTGCCGCTGTACGATGCGGCCCTTGTCCCCTCAGTTCTTGGTGGCTTCATGATGGCAGCGGGCGGTGCCGCTGAATATGGTGCTGCTCAGTATCGGGGTGAATTCTCGTTCTGGGACGCGATGTCGGCTGTGGCGTCGTTAACGCCCGTAGGAGCGGCGTTTGTGGCTGGCTTGAACGTCATCGATGCGATTAGCGTGTGTAGCGGACCGTGAAGGTTCAGAAACTGATAACACTCGGAGGTTGTTTCATGAAACTCGAGAGGCAAGCCAACCGACTCGGAGTTGGTTTCTGGCTTCCAGCAGCGCTTGCAAATGGCGCGTTCATTATCGCCGTCTTCGGTGCTGGGGCGTTCTTCGAGGGGGAGGAATGGGTTCGAGCACGATTTCACATGAGCACGGAGCTCTTGCTTGCATCCCTGGCGTTCACGAGCACTACGATGGGTCTCCTCGTAGGCGTGCTCAATCCATATATCGCCAAGCGATGGCACGCCAGCGTGGTGGGGACGATCGCGTGCATACCCATGACGGCCCTCCTCACGGTGGTGCGGGCACCTCAGTTCGATCTGCCCGGTTCGATATGTATCACAGTACTCGTCGCCGCACTCATAGGCGGCCTGGGTGGAGCGGCGATATTCCAGCCGTAACTTCGTCGCGCAGCCGTCCTTGACCCTCCGCCTGTGACGTGCTCGGCCGGCTCATCGCGGTGAGGATAGCCACCGACACGGTGGCCCGCTCCATGGGGAATAGTATCTGCGCCGGGGTGTGCCCTGAGGAGTGACGTCGCTGGCGGGCGTCGGTGGCCGCGAAGCCCGCGCGGCTCATTCCACTCGGAAGGGCTTCGAGCGCTGGCCATCGGGCCCCTAGGCCACGAGGACATGGAAGGTCTTGGCGGTGTCGACACCGACGTGACTCGGAAACGACCGGGCGTGGGCGTGTTTCTCATCGGGGGTCATGACCGGCTTTCAGGCAAGAGGGGAACGGGAGCCGAGTAACTGACTGCGGGCCGCTGTGCGGCGTCAAGCGGGAGTAGCTGTCTGACCTCGCCCGACGTGGAACGGCGGCGCCTGGCGGGGGTGCTCCTCCTCGATCCGATGATCGGGGGCGTGCGGGGGGTGGCGGCGTGGACCGGCGGCACGCTGAAGAAGGACTACCGGACCACGCTGGCGGCAGCCAACCCGTGGGGCACCACGCTGGCCGACACGGGGGCGGTGCTGCGGTTCCGCTGGGCGGGCCGGGAGTACCACCGAGGAGGCCGGGATCGCGGAATGCCTCCTCATACGCTAGCGGAAAGGGGCGATGAAGCCGGGAGCGGCCAGTTTGAAGCGGCTTATTGGGGCGCTGAGGGGGAGGCTGGCGAACTGGTGACTAGCGGAACCCCTGAGCCCTCGCATATTCTGACGAGCAAGGGGAGGAGCCGAGGCCTATCAGCCCCCCCTCCGCTTTGACCGATGAAGCGTCCAGAATGGAGAGTCTTCATGCAGGTAAGTGAGCTTGTCGATCTGGCCAGATTCCTGAACACATTTGTGGCGGATCAAGCCCTTATTTCCGCCTACGACCAGCTCATCGGAGCTGTCAACCGTGCGGCGCAGAATCAGAACCCGGAAGACGTGGCGCCCAAGCTTGCCAAACTCTTCGAATTGCATGACGAAGCCGCGAAGAAGGTGGTGAGCCCGGCTCAGGCTCGACTTCTTGAGGACTTTGGCGCATCGACCGTCCTCGGCGCACCAGCAGCGAAGCGTATTCGTGAAATCTTTGAAGAGCACCAAGCTCATCCACAGGGACTCACCTCGGCGCTCGAACAACTCAAGAACGATACGAACCGCATGACGTCTCGGGCTACGCAGTTCGTTACATCTCTTGAGCCCATGCTGGACGAGGTAATGCGCGACGATCTACAGGAGAATGAGGGAAGGCTTTGGCTAAACTTTGATGAAGCAGTAAGTGTAGAAACCATCGACGGGCTTGAGACTGCCGCCGAGGCTTGGAAGGAAGTGTTACACCATTTCGCGCGCATGCCTGGTGCGGTAGCGGGCGGACGACTCCTGTCTATCAGCAAACATTCCCCGCTAGAAATCGAACTGGCAGCTAGCATTCGCTTGCTGCTCCCGCTGGCTTTCGGGATTACGTGGGTTCTCAGCCGTGTCGAACAGGTGATCAACATTCGAATGGCGGCTGAAGACCTCAAGCAGAAGAAGATTAAGTCCAAGATTATTGCTGACCTCCATAAAGAGGCTGACCTCCTCCGCGACAAGATTACGAAGGAAGCGGCCGACGCCATTAAGAAGGAGTTTGACACAGATGGCGAAGCAAGAAACGCCGCGAATGAGGGCCTCAAGATCGTTCTGAAATTTATTGAGGGGGGTGGGGTCCTGGACATCGACGTCAGGAAGGAGGAGAAGACTGACGAAGATGGCGGCGAAGCGCCCGCGGACACTCCCCGACATGCTCTAAGGCAGTTGGGTGAGAGGATCCGCAAGGACATTCGGTTGCTACCCCCTCCGGCCAGCGACCCGACCTCCGAACATCCCGATGGGGATGAGCCTCAGTCCGACTCGGACAGCTAGGCTAAACTACGCCTTGCCGCGACCGTCGAAGGCCTCCGATAACATATGATACCGCTCCAGGGAAATTTCTCCTCGGGGCGGTTTCGCTTTTCGAGAGACTGACTGACACTTTGGGCGGGATATCTCTATACCCGTCAACTCGGAGTGACCACCCAGTTGATGGTTTGTAATGTTCCCGCCAGCCGTCTGTTGTCCAGACCCACGCCGGCGGACCGGAACACCTTGCCCTGCAACATGTTACACCGATCTGAGCGGCCTAGTCATTGCGGCAATTTCGGGTGGTCTGGTAAATTCACCCCCTACAACGATTCGGCGTCTCCCCTCGGCGCCTCAATAGGAGACCTCCCATGCGAAATACCCCGCGCCTCCTCGCCGCCGCCCTGCTCCTCGGCGCGGCCGGCCTCGGCGCCTGCAGCGATTCGTCGGGCCCCAGCAATGACCCCCTCACCGCCCGGAACGCCCAGTCCGTCGGCTCCGCCGCCGCCAGCACCGCCGACCTGGCCCTGGCCGCCATCCAGCCCGCCGTGCCAAGCTTCACCGGCGGGTTCCCGCTCTTCTTTGCCAACGGCCGGTCCATCGCCGGAGGCCTGACCTTCTCGCCCCCGGGCGTCATCCCTGACTGCCCCGCCGCCAGCGATCAGACCGACACCGACGGCGACGGCGTGCCGGACAACGCCACGTGGACCTTTTCCGCCGCGAACTGCACCGAGACCGACATCGAAGGCAACCGCAACGTCGTGACCGGGACCGTGGTGATCAGCGATCCCGGCCTGACCGCCGGCTACGACCTGCACCTCAACGACCTGACCGGTTCCTACTACCCGAACGGCGAGACCGCGCCACTGCTGCAGCTCGCCCTGAACGGCGACTGGGCGCTCCGCGGCACCAGCGAGTCGCTCCTCCTCGACCAGGCCTACGACTTCGCGCTGACGGTCCAGGACGAGCGGGTGACGCTCGCCAACGATCTGGACGTGAGCTTCGACGCCACCGGCGGCCCCATCGCGTGGGGCGCACCGCTCCCAGACGGGACGCTCTCCATCGCCGGCGACTGGCTGGTCGCGTCCAGCCGGGAGCGGTACCATCTGACGCTCGCCACCCTCCAGCCGCTGGTGTACGACGATGCCTGCGGCGGCTTCATCGGCGGCGTGCTGCAGGCCACCGGCGACGGCGGCGAGGTGCAGACCACCTGGACCGCCTGCGGCGTGCACACCAGCGTGTTCGTGCCGAACTGACTGACAGGGTTCCGGACGCGAGAAGGGGCGCACAGCCGTGCGCCCCTTCTGCTTCCAGGGCTCTGTTACCGCCTCACTGCCGCCCTGCCTCCCTGCCTCCCTGCCTATCCTACAACCCATCCCTTCCCGTCAACCAGCTCCCTCACCACATCTTCGCTGGTCCGGTCCGCCGCCTCGGCGGCGAAATTCGTGACCACCCGGTGCCGCAGCACCGTCATCGCCACCGAGCGCACGTCGTCCAGGTCCGCCATCGGCCGGCCCGCCAGCGCCGCCCTCGCCTTGGCCCCCAGCACCAGGTATTGCGACGCCCTCGGCCCCGCCCCCCACTCCACGTACTCCCGAATGAGCGTCGGCGCGCCCGCCTCCTTGGGCCGGGTCATCCGCGCCAGCGTCACGGCCGAACGAATCAGCTGCTTCGACACCGGGATCCGGCGCACCAGCCCCTGCAGCGCCAGTAGCTGCTGGGCGTCCAGCACCGGCTCCAGCGCCCCTGAGCGGCTCCCCGTGGTCTGCTCGACGATGGCCTCCTCCTCCGACTGGCTCGGATACCCGACCCGCAATTCGAACATGAAGCGGTCGAGCTGCGCCTCCGGCAGCGGATAGGTGCCTTCCTGCTCGATGGGGTTCTGGGTGGCCAGCACGAAGAAGGGCTCGGGAAGCGAGTAGGTCTGGCCCGCCACCGTCACCTGGTGCTCCTGCATCGCCTGCAGCAGCGCGGCCTGGGTCTTGGGCGGCGTGCGGTTGATCTCGTCGGCCAGCACCACGTTGGCGAACACCGGTCCCTTCACGAACCGGAACGCCCGCTTGCCGGTGGTCAGGTCCTCCTCGATGATCTCGGTGCCGGTGATGTCGCTCGGCATGAGGTCCGGCGTGAACTGCACCCGCTGAAAGGAAAGCGCCAGCGCCTCGGCCACCGTGTGGACCATCATCGTCTTGGCGAGGCCGGGCACGCCGATCAGGAGGGCATGTCCGCCGGCCAGGATGGCGGCCAGGATCCCCTCGACGGCCTCCTCCTGCCCGACGATGCGGCGCGCCACCTGCGCGCGGAGGCGCCCGGCGGCGGCCGCCAGCTGCTCGAGTTGTTCGACGTCGGACGGGGCGGGACGGGTGACGGTCATTTCCACTCGCGATCAGGGTCTGGTGCCGCTACGGGCGGGCGGCCGGGAAAGTTGCAGCGCTACTTGGCCGGCGCCACTGCCACCTGCGCCGCCAGGAGGACCCACCGGCCGTCCGAGGTGCGCACCCAGGTGTCGGTCCAGACCACGTGGACCAGGATGCTCCCGCCGTCCGAGCCGGTGGACATCCGGTTGGCCTCGCCGAGGTGGACGGCGGTCTGCCCGTAGACCAGCACCTTGTAGGTCGGGTCGGGCACCGGAGCGAAGGTCGTCGTGCCGCGCTGCAACTCCTTCAGGTACTTGTCCCGGTCCAGTCGGCCGCCGTCGGCCGTGGTCATCACGAAGTCCGGCGCCAGGAAGCTCTCCACCGCCGACCAGTTCCCCAGCGAAATGGCGGTGCGCCACTGCACTTCGCGGTCGTGGATCCCCTTGCTCACGGCGGCGTCGGACTGCGCCTGGACGGGAAGCGCGGCGGTCAGCAGGAAGAGGGCGGTGCGGACGGTCCGGAGCATGGATGCCTCGCGCGGGGAAGCAGGCGATTCGGTGGGACGGCTGGGGCAATCTAAGCGAGGGCGGGGCAGGGGGGCAGGATGGCGGCGGGAAAGCGGGGCCGAGGTCCTTCTGTCATTGCGAGGCCACATCGTGGCCGAAGCAATCTCGCGGGATTGCTTCGTCGGCCCCCATCGGGGCCTCATCGCAATGACAAAATGTGGGGTTTCCGGCACGTGGAAAGTTGCTTGCGCATTATTTCACAAGCGGCTAATTTCCCGCCCGATGAAGGAGCCATCGGGGTCCTCCCGGGAGTTGGGGGAGGGGTACAAGTACGTCTCCCTCGGGCTCACCTTTGCCGGCGGGATCATCCTCTTCATGGGGATGGGCTGGCTGCTCGACCGGTGGCTCGGCTGGACGCCGATCCTGACGGTGGCCGGCACTCTGTTTGGCGCGGTCATGAGCTTCCTGAACGTCTACTGGAAGCTCCAGGCGGACGAACGGAAGTACGACGCCGAGCACGACGCCGCCCGCCAGGCGAAGACGCGGGAGGGCGGGCGGTGAGACTCCTGGCTCCCGGCGTCGTCCTGACGGCGGTAGTGACCGCCCTGCTGGTCTTGGGTTTCGGGCCTCCGGCGCTGATTCCGGGCCTGGTCTTCGGCGGGCTGGCCACGCTGATCCAGTTCGTGGCAGGGGTGGCGCTCCGGCGGGCGGTGGGGAAGCCCTTCGAGCAGCTTCTCAAGGCGTGGGGCGTGGGGATGGGCCTCCGGGTGCTCGGGATGTTCCTGTTCCTCGGTGCCGTCCTGGCCGACCGGACATTGTTTCCGCCGCTCCCGACGGCGCTGGCTTATGTGGGGGTCCTGATTCCCCTGATGTTCTCGGACATACGGACGATACGATGATTGAAGGCCAGGCCCCTGACATCGGCGAGATGGTCCTCCACCACACGGCGGACGCGTGGACGATCGATCTGTACCCGATCGGCGCCATCCACCTGCCGCGCTGGGCCGACGTGCACGTCGGGACCCTCACGCTGAACCTGTCGCCCACCAAGCACGTGGTGTACCTGGCGCTGGCGGCCCTGCTCGTCTTTCTGACGATGTGGCTGGCCGGGCGCTCGCTCCGCCGGCAGCGGGCGGGGGAACAGTCGCCCAAGGGATTCGCGGCGGCCATCGAGGGAATGGTCCTCTTCGTCCGCGACGACATCGCCATCGCCAACATCGGCGAGAACGGCGCCAAGTTCGCTCCGTTCGTCATGTCGCTCTTCTTCTTCATCCTGTACTCAAACCTGCTCGGCCTCCTGCCCTGGGGCGCGTCGCCCACCGGCAACCTGGCCGTGACCGCCTCGCTGGCCATCCTCACCTTCCTGACCGTCGAAATCGGCGGGATGATCCAGCTCGGCACCAGGGGTTACCTGGGGACGATCTTCCCGCACGTGCCGGGCATGCACGGCCCCGGCGCAGTCGCCTTTTCGCTCTTCATGGCGCCGGTCGAAATCCTCGGGAAGCTGGTCAAGCCGTTCGCCCTGGCGGTCCGTCTCTTCGGCAACATGACGGCGGGTCACTTCGTGATCCTGTCGCTCTTCGGCATCATCTTCCTCTTCGGCGACATCCAGGGGTGGAACTGGGCCATCGGCGGCCTGACCGCCGTGCTGGTCGTCGGCGTGATGATGCTCGAGCTGATCGTGGCGTTCCTGCAGGCGTACGTGTTTGCGCTGTTGTCGGCCGTGTTCATCGGGATGATGCAGCACGAGCACTAAAGCGAGTTCGTCGGCCCCTGAGGGGCCTCCTCGCAATGACAGAATGTTGGACCCCGGCGCCGCGCGCTGCCGCCGCCGGGATGACAGGTAATCCGCCGAACGGCGGATGATGCGCCCGCCGGCCCCCTTGGGGAGCCGATGGCGGGCCGCCGGAAAGGGCCGCGCTGGAGACGCGGCGCCGGACCGGGTGGCGCAACGACCTGACATCTCCACTCTTTGAACAGGACCGACAAATGTTTCTCCTCAATCTCGTGCAGGACGCGGCCCCGACCGGCGCCGACATGGTCGCCGCCGCCAAGAACACCTACGCCCTCTTCGGCGCCGCCATCGGCATCGGCCTCGCCATCATTGGCGCCGGCCTCGGCCTCGGCCGCATCGGTGGCCAGGCCGCCGAGGCGATCGCCCGCCAGCCCGAAGCCGCCGGCGAGATCCGCGGCGCCGCGCTCCTGATCGCCGTGCTCCTCGAGGGCGCCACGATCATCGCGCTGGTGTTCGCCCTGCTGTTCAAGCTCATCGCGTAAGGCGGTCTCATGTATCTCGCGTTGCTCGCCTCCTCGGAGGGCGCCGCCGGGGCCCCGATGTCACCCTTCGAGGTGAATTTCGGGCTCTTCTTCTGGACCTGGATCGTGTTCGGCATGCTCTTCCTGCTGCTGAAGAAGTATGCCTGGCCCGCCATCCTGAGCATGACCGAGCAGCGCGAGGAGACCATCCGCCGCCACCTCGGCGAGGCGGAAGAGGCGCACGCCAAGGCCCAGGCGCTG
>Ga0209507_1003335_pt1 | contig 10132 bp, 16 predicted proteins | sample AD_UKC028_MetaG_FD_184414 | JGI IMG/M metagenome (GOLD analysis project Ga0209507, IMG submission 184414) | Active sludge microbial communities of municipal wastewater-treating anaerobic digesters from USA - AD_UKC028_MetaG (SPAdes) (version 2) | ecosystem: Engineered > Bioreactor > Anaerobic >...
AACCCTGGATCGACGTGGAACCCCGAGACATTGACCAAGCCCTGGGACTTCTTCCCTGTGCGGACTGAAATGAAGGCGATGGCGTCCTCGGGCACATACACGCGCTCTTCAGTAATCAGTAGCGCAAACTGGCCCGACGGTATGCAGATCTGCTCTTTCTCGGCCAAAGGAATCTTTGTCTTGTGCTCCTGAGAGGTTATGAAGGCTTCCGGGCCAAGGGCCATCTCATACGCGCTATGGGTCAATCTCTTCTCGTCAAACGGCGTGATCAGGCCATGCTGGTCTTGTTTGGTCCGTATCGTGTCCCGGCACCAGAAAGCCATCTTACGCTTCCTCCCCCAACAACACCCCGCCATGCGTAGCCGCGGCTGCCCTCGGCGGGCTAGGCATCGTCACCATCACAGGGTTTCCCGGCAGCTCGTAGTTGCTCCTGGACGATCTGCCGTAGGGCAGTTAGCGCGCGCTTCCCAGTATACCCCAAGGCTGGCTGACCAACAAACACGTTGACCCGCACGAGGTTGACCTGCATTTGTGCCGCCATGAACATCCCGAGATGACAGAGGCCCAGGTAGTTGCCATAAGCCCTGTCGAAGATGAACTCGCTTGGATAGTAGCCACTTATCGCCAAGCCGCCGGAGTCCTCGCCGAAACAGGCGCTTACCTGCTGTAAGCAGGGAAAGACAGCCAGGGCGCTGCCTGTATGGTCCTTTGCCGGGTCGAAGCAAGCAATCTGGAGGGCTGAATGCCGAGGGCGCCGATTCTTGGCCCTTGCCTTCTGCCACAGGTCGATTACGAAGTCCAGTTGATTGACCGTGTGCGCTTCGTCTCCGTCAAGGCCGCTGTATTGGAGCATCCTCTGGAAATAGGTGCCCCGCCGGTTCCTGAGGTCCAGTGCCCTCAGGCGCGGGTACATGTCGTTCAGATAGCTGTCGAAGAACTCCTGTCGTGATCGCCATGGTCTTCTCCGCCAATAATCGTGAGGGAAGATGAGGGACGCTGTCGTCCTGCAACTGAACAGCTTCTTCCCGCTAACCCCTCGGAGTGCTTCGTCCAGTGCGCTGCGAATCGGCTCGGCTTCGATCGGGCCGGCCCCGTCGAAGCCAGTTAAGGAGATTACGAGCGGTTCGTGTTTCTTGGCCGGTCGCATCATAAGGCGTAGGAAGGCCCGTCCCCAAGCATGGGAGAGGTTCTCGTCTTCGATGATCTTAGGCGCGTTCGTCGACATCAGGGTCCTCCAGGTGGCGATAGATCAACCGCCCTTCATATTCGCGTCGGGAGACCCGGACGAAGGCGGCCCATTGCGTGTCGCCACAGACAACGCGAGTCATTCCGGGAGCCACGGCTTGCGCAACGACGCCCAGGGCGTTCTCGGTCACAGCAAGCAGCTGAGAGCCTTGAATGGTGCATCCTGCTGGCAGAATGACGTGGTGCCCTACCTGGAGGTCGATGGGCACCGCCTTCCAGGTGGTGTCGGCAATCACCAAGTGCTCTGTCCCGTCCTGGTTCAGGACCTCTGCGCGGAGCGTCTTGGGAGAGCTCTTCAGCAGACCGTTCGCCTGATCAGCGGGGATCATCCCCAGCGACCAGCAGATATGGGTGATGAGCGTGGAGTAACCAACCCCGAGTTGGTTCGCCACGCGGTAGGCCTGCAGCGGAGTGATCTTGGCGGCGGTGATGCCCCTGTCTTTGAGGGTCGCCTCCACCGCTTGCTTGGGCATGAGCAAATGGGCAGAAAAGGTGTCCGCAATGTGCTCTTCCGGAGTCTGCGCGCACCCTCGTTGGGAGTCCTCAATGTACTCGTCGGCCCGAGTGCCGTGGCCGAAGACGTGGTGTCCTAGCTCATGGCCACAGTTGAATGCCTGCCTAACCGTTGGGCGAAGGGAAGATAGGAAGATCACAGGGCCTGGTTCCTTGACGTAGAGCCCCTCCAGGGTGGGGAGCTTGGCAAAATGCACCTCGACCTTGCACTTCTCGACAATATCGAACGCGCATACCGGCGACGCCCGCTCAATCCCGAGTTGGCGTCGAGTTTCCAGAGCCGCCCTCATGGCGGCAACGCTTTCCTGCCGTCGAGTCAGACTCATAATGTGTCCCTTTGCTTGAGCGTCTTGAGAACCCGGAGGACCGCATCCAGGTCCGCTTTCTTGAGATTGGCGAGTTGCCGTGCGGCCAGCTCGACTCGGGGATCATTCTTGTCCGCCGAACTCCCGGTTAGCCAAACCACGCTAACGTTGTAGATATCGGAGAACTTCGGGAGCTCTTCGGCGGAGACCTTTCGGCGCCCGGCCTCGATCTCCGAGATCGTGGGGCGGTGCATCTTGAGGATCGTCGCCACTTGGCCTTGGGAAAGCCCGGCCTGCTCCCTCGCCAAACGGAGCCTTTGGGCCAGATCGTTCTTGGACACAGAATCACGCATGGACCAACTCTCCTCGCTGCTGAGCGTATCCGCAGAGCAAATTCACGATCTCGCCCACCGTGCGAGCTCGCTTTCCATCGTCCGACACGAACGGATTGACTTCGTACGGAACAAGCACGCCAAGCCTGGCGCTGATGTCGCAGGCAAAATCTACGCCGTCCCGCGATTCCAACCCGAGGTCGACTACCGGGCGGCTGTGGGCGGAGATGGCTGGGCGCTTCCCTGCGTCGCAGTACCCGCGGATTACCTGCACAACCGTTGTCTTGATTTCTTCCTTCGTCATGCGGCCTTACCTCCAGTAAGCATATCTTACCACCTTGCGGGCAAAGGTCAAGAGCTTTCTTTCGGACAATTCCCGGAAGCTATGGATGGGACTGCTTGGAGCAGATGCCCTTCGCTGTTGGCGTTGTCCTTGACTGGCCCCTGGTTCAGGGCTACGCTTCAGCCAGGTGGAAGGAGCCATGGGCATGCAGCAACAACGTCAATTCGAGGAAGCCTGCGCGAAGCTGTGCCTTGGCTTCTTCGAAAGGTTCCCCAATAACGACCTGTGCGGCAAAGTCAGCCTGTCGCTGACATCCCTGCTTAAACTGAAAACGGACTTCCCCGGAGCGGTCGGAGGCTGGGCAGGCGGGATCGTCTATGCCGTGGGTTGCACAGCTGGCGCGGGTGTCCCGAACGTACTGAACGCCGAGCTTGAGAAGGCATTTGGCGCTACCATGAGCACGATCCGAAAGCGCGCTGGCCGAGTCAAGCAATTGCTGGGGCTGGACGCCTCACTCCCCGTAGAATACGTTGTCCCACGCAAGGAGCTAACGCTTCGGGATGAAGCGAATGCGATCTGCATTTACGCTTGCCGACACGGCCCCATTGAGCGCGTCCACGCGGCTGGCAGGATATCTGAAGCCGAGATGAAGGAAATCATGGTCTATGCTTCGACCAAGCTGGCTGAGGTAATGGCCATGAAACAACAGGCACCAGCCAAGTATGAGAAGCTCGTCCGGCACTTCCACGCGTACTGCGACAAGTGGGAGCGATGATAGGCTCACAGCGCTAAAACGTGCGCTTCACTCTTGCATGCCACCCATCTCATGCTCGGTCCAATCATCCCCGTTCCAATGCAGAATAGCTGTGCTTGTGCGAGTCAATTCATCAGGCTCTTCAAAGAAATCTGACGGAGAGCTGAATGAATGCCCAGCCAAAAGACGGCGGAGACCAGCTATATGACAATCTTTCACGGTTGGGCCGATCAGGATGACAATCAACCCGGCAAGCTCCTGGGCGTGCAAATACAGCCAGACCTGCCCGAGAGTCCTACAGAACTCCTTGTGGTTGAAGGGGACTACTTTCAACTCCATGGCTATTGCGCCAGAGAAGAGGTCGGGCTTCATCGGGGGGCCAGGGGCATCACCGTCAAGCATGCCTCGATACGGGTAGATTAGGAGTTCGCTGCCTGTCGGCTCTATCTCCAGTTGGCTCGTCGGTGCTCCTGGATCAGAAGTGACGAGCGTCGGGAGCCCGCCAGCGGCTCGCTGCTCGGTAAGCTTGGGAAGCAGGGCCTTGAGCTCTTTATGGTACACCGCTTCCCTAAACCCCAGAGTGGGCTTCCATCCCTGGATTATGGACGACTTCAGATTCTCGAAGTCCGGGGAGGTCATCTTGTTAGACCATGAGCCGTTCATCCTGGCCACCTTTCCTAGTGTGCTGCATGTACGCGCACAATCTTGAAGACGTCCAGGAGGCAGGAATATTCAGCACAGCTCATTGCGCATGGCAGTCGCAAAGGCTACGTATCCCTGTGCTTGAGGCTTCGCTGGGCCTTGAGGGCCAGGCCAAGGCAGCTGACTACGCCTTCCGCATAGGCCCATCGCGCAAGTCCGTCGCTATGGCTGGTCTGCCAAGCTCCCCTTGTCGTTGCTGACCGCGTTGAGCAACTCGGCTTCAAATAGCGCCTGGGCCCGGTTGGTGTAGGTGCGGCCGGCCTTTTTGGGGCGAATATGGTCTAACGTTTCCTGCCAGTAGGCAACGATCATTGTGTAACGGTGCGATGGTCGCACCGCAGTTGCTTCTGCCGCACGTCTGGCCACTTGATGGGCTACGCGGCAAAGGACCAGTTTCAGGAGGTTGGGATCCATGGTACAGAACGAAGGTAAGGGTGACCGGGGGCAGGGGCCCAAGTACTACGTCAACATCGAAGGCACAGAGCACCCCTGGGACAGCAACACCATCTCGGTCCCGCAGATCCGGTCCTTGGGGAGCCTGCCAGCGAACATGCCGGTGATCGAGGAGTTCACCGACGGCACGGAAAGGACCCTCGGCGAAAACGAGGTGGTCGAACTCAAGCCTGGCCACAGGTATGGCAGCAAGCCCTCCTTCAAGAGGGGCTAACATGGATGAGCGCCTGCGCAACGAGCTGGAGATGCTGAAGCAATCGTACCCCGGGGTCCAATACGATGAGCGGCAACGGCGGGTGACCATTGCCGGCTTCCCGATGCCGCCGGGATGGAATCGAGCAACGACCACGCTGGTCTTCAGCCTGCCCGTCACTTACCCGGAGACCTCGCCTGACAATTTCTACGTCGAGACGGGGCTGCGATTAGCCAGCGGAGAAAAGCCGGACAACTACACTGAGGATGGCGGTTCGCCCATTCCTGGATACGGCGTTTTCTCGTGGCACCCCAAGGGCGCATGGCGGTGCGCCACGCCCATCGAGGCGGGGGACAATTTGGTTACGTTCGTCCGGCACATCTTGTGGAGGCTGCGCGCAGGGAAATGAAACGGCAGGCAAAGATACTGATCCCCACAGCGCTGTGCTCAGACCTGCACGCGCACATCTTCCGGGGAACTACCGAACAAGGGGGCTTCCTCTTTGCCGACCTCAGCCAAGCCAAGGGGCAGGTAGTTCTGTCGGCCACCGCGTCCTACCTGGTGCCGAGGAGTGGATGGGAAAGGCAGACGGGTTACCACCTTTCGCTCCGGGACGAGGAGCGCCTCAAAGTTATGCTGATGGCTCGCGAGCGCGACTCCCACCTGGTCGAGTTTCACTCCCACCGTGGCATGGGGCCGGCTGGTTTCTCCGTCAGCGACACCGCTGGCCTGGCTGAGGTGCTGCGTTACGTGAAGTGGAAACTTCCCGGTAAGATGTACGGTGCCATCGTGTGGAGCCATATGCAGGTAGCGGGCGCAGTCTGGACCTCCCCGCCCGATGGGGTGATGCCCATTTCGGATGTGGTCCAAATCGATGTATCGGGGAACCCCAAGCCCCTCAGGTTCGCCGACAACCGGGCACTGGAAAGCTCCGTACGAGGCTGGGGCTACAGGAGGCAAAAGTGACGGACCATGACAATCGCTATGACCGGCAGAAACTGGCCTTCGGCCAGGAGGGCCATGACAAGGTCGCAGCCACGCGCGTTGCCATCGTAGGCCTCGGGGGAACCGGTTGCCATGTGGCGCAGCAGCTTGCCTACCTTGGCGTCAAGGACATCGTCTTGATTGATGACGATGTGGTCGAGGAGACCAACCTGAACCGTTTGGTCGGGGCCACCATGCAAGATGCCCTTGAACGTAGGCCCAAGGTAGAAGTGATTGGCCGACATGTCCGGGCCATCAACGAGCATGTGCAGTTGACGATGCTCAAACGCAACCTGATGACCACGGAAGCGCTGGAGCTACTTATTGCAGGCCCGGACGTTGTGTTTGGGTGCGTGGACAACGACGCTGCGCGGTTTGTCCTAAACCACCTGGCGGCAGCCTATGGGAAGCCGCTCATCGACGTAGCAAGCGAGATCATTGTCGATAGGGACGGCAAGCTCAAGGAATTCGGGGGACGGGTCATCGTTGCATTGCCCGGCACGTTCTGCCTGCTCTGCGCAGGCGAGATCGACCTTGAAGCAGCCAAGCAGGCGCTCGAGAGCCCCGAGGAACGAGCTTACCGGGAGAAGCACGGCTATGGCCTCGGCCCGCAGGCTCGCTCTCCGTCGGTCGTCTCCATGAACGGCGTGGTCTCGAGTTTGGCCGTTGGCGAGTTCATAGCCCTGGTCACCGGGCTACGTCCTCCAGAACGCATGCTCACCTATCACGGAATGCGCGGCGTAGTTACCAAGTCCAGTGACACCAAGCGCCCTGAATGCCGGATCTGCAATGATTTGGTTGGCAAGAGGGACGCTGCCGACATTATGCGCTTCGTCGACCGCTCAAAGCGCAGTCCTGGTTAGCCAGCGAGCGGCCTACTCATCGTAGGCAGTCAGCAATGTCAGAACTGTCCCGAAGCGTGGAATGCAGAATACTTCCTCCCACAGCCTGAGGGGATGACTGTACACCGCGAACCATTCAGAGGCGCAGCTCTCGGCCCCCTCAACGATGCCGCTGGGAATGCAGCTCGGCTTGGACCAGATATCGCAGCTCTTGGAGCGGGGCGGCAACGACTTCCCCTTCTTAACGTCGTATATGCCAGAACGTGCCAAGCCCTCGGAAACCCGCCCCCAGGCGACCTTTCCGGCCGTGCTAACAATGAGAGCTGCTCGCAGGGGCGTATACTGGACCGTCCGTATGGCCGCGGAAGTTAGCGAGACATCGAAGGCCGCCGCCGTACGCCCAATGTCTCGGAAATTGGGATCCGGGCACAGCTTCCAGAAGACCGATTCGGGCATGAGTAGAGCTGACGCGAAACAGTCGGCTTCACGCTCCATCTGAATGTCGGTGATGAACCCGGTCTGGGACTTATGTTCACCCCGCCCATCTCTGATGGCTTGATGATGTTCGTCCAACAGGAAGTGCGCCACCTCGTGAGCGAAGTTGAACCTTCCGCGGTATTGGTCCGGCTGATAGAAGAGGTGAAAGGTTCCGTCCCGAAACACAAGGAGACCGTCGCACTCGCCCTTCAGGTCAAGAGCCTTTGCGTAAATATCGTCCTCTGCTCGACACCAGAATCCGGGATCAACCGGCAGAGTGGTTATGTTGGCATTGCGAACATAGGAGTCGGCCTCTTTCTGAATGTCGTCCAGCCGCTCCCATGCAGGATCCTTACGCATTCTGTCCATTTCCCGTCTCGCCGTCGCGCCGTTTCCTTTTCTCGTCGATCAGGTGGTCTATCACCTTCTTGAGATCATCAGAGATGTTCGCTCCTTGCGCCTTGCGAGCCGCGTACCGGAAGCCTTGAGCATCTTCGGGTGTATTGGTCAACAAGCGCCTTGGCAATATCGAAATCTGAGGTGTGTCTTTGTCGGCCTCAGCCAGGGCAACATCAACCATCCGTTGCGCTAAGACGCGGAATCGTGCCATGTCTTCGGCACTGATTGAATGCGCAGCTTTGAAAGCGGCGATCTCTTCCGCGGTTGAAGGAAAGCCTTCGCCTTTCCGTTGAAGGGCACGAGCGCACAAGACGCAGAGGAGGGTATCGCTCCGGCTGTCGTGGCTCACGGCGTTCCTCCTTTCCCAAGGGCAGACAGGTCAACGCCCTTCTTGGACAAGCATTCTGCCATGTGCTTGCGGGCCTCGAAGATGACGTTGCGTACCGATACTGCGGAAACGTTGAAGAGCCTGCCGATTTCGGAATCGCTCGGTGGATCCTCGCAATCCTCGGCAAGGAGCTTCATATAGACTTGCTGTTTGCCCATCAAGCGCTGGATGCAATCGAAGACGGCATCCTCTGATTCCCGCGCCTCCGAAGGCGAGATACCTGCATCCAGGAGGAGCCGGTCTGTCTTCTCCCAGAATGCGTCGGAATCCGGCGGCTTGTCTTGCTTCCTTGCCTGATCGCGCAAATAGCGCTTCATGCTCAGTCTGGCGGCGCCGTAAAGGTAGCTCTCAATGGACTTCTTGATGTCGAGCATGCTCCCATCTCTTGTCCTCAGTACCATGTCGACAAGGACATTTTGGACTATGTCCTCGGCCATCCCTTTCCGGTCTCCTTGGATCTCGCGCTTCTTTAAGCTGACCTCGACAGCTGTTACCAGATGAGGCAATTCCTTTTCGACAACCGCTAGTATGGCTGCCCGTGACAGCTTCTTATTGCTGTCGCACATCTCAAGAAGGGTGGTTTCATCCTTTGTGTCCATCGACACCATCCCGACGCTCACAACCACCGTGGACATTGTATGTGTTGCCCACGAGCGCTTGTTGTTAGACCGAAAACAGGAGATGCCTACTCCTGCACGAACAACGGAACCAGAGCGGTGCCCGGAGATTGTGACTCCAGCCCCACACTCGTCAAGGCGCTTTCTGTCTATGAATGAGTACCCGTAAGTCCGTGAACTTCTGAGCCCGCCGTGCCGAACCGCATGCCCCAGATGGCCCTGAGCATCTCGGCGTCGAACAGGGCCTGGATGCGGTTGGTGTAGGTTCGGCCGACCTTTGTGGCAACCAGCACAAGCAACCCGATGCTCTGGAGATAGCTGAGGTTGGCGTAAAAGTAGACATATGAGAAGGGCTCTTCGTGCTCTTGGATGCTTAGCCGGCGGTATTCCTCGTAGACTGCCTTGACGAAGGGTTCCTGGATGTTGGCAACAGCCTTGAGAATCATCAGGTTACGGTCGCTGAGGTCGGCAAGTATGTCGGTGATGAGGTCTCGCCTGGCACGGTTGAAGAAGTCTTCAATGTCACCGGATTCTTCCAGTGCAGCGTAGTAGAGCGTCTTGATCGCCACTCTCACATCGGAGTTCGTGGCCCGGGTCGTGAGCGCCGCGATCTTGGCCATGGTCTCATCCGGCATGTCTTTGAGCCCCAGCAGAGCCCGATCTTTGAGTATCCGCATGATCTCCTGGGCGTCATAGTTGCGGAAGTGGATAAGCTCGGTCTGGAGCGATGATCGGACGCTCTCGTCCAGCGTATTGAGGAACTTTGGGTGATTGCTGAGCAGGATGGTCATGTAGTTCCTGGGCGAACGGCCAATGAGATAGAGGATGTCCTTGTTGCGGTCCTTTTCGGAGATAAGGTCCACCTCGTCGAGGATCAGCAGTAACCGGCCACTGTGGGCCTCGGTGAACCTGTGCCAGAGTTCGTCCAGGCTGCATCCCCTGGGCCTGACGCCGAGAAGGTGCGCAAGAATCTTGAAGCTCGTGTTGTGCTGGCGGCAGTTTGCGTAGAGAACCTCGGCTTGGTGCTGCTGGGCCAGGAGGCGTCCGAGGTGCTTGACTGTAAGGGTCTTGCCCGAGCCTCGGCTGCCAAAGATGAAGACATGGTTGGCGATGCCGGTACTGAGGTAGCGGAGGCAGGCATCGATGATGGGCTTGACCTCCTCACGCATGAGCGGCTGCTCCGGCATGTAGTTGAAGTCGAACACCTGAAAATCCTTGATGCGCCTTCCGGCTTGGGTTAGATGGTCAGCTCTTTGTTTGAGGTAGTCCGCGATGGTCATGGATAAACTTCACCGCACGTGTAAACCATCAGCCCCTTATAAACCTTGTGTCGAGCCGGAGCCTGCCGAAGGCCCTTTCAATCTCCTGAAGCCTGTTCTCCCACTGTTTCAGGCGGCCGATTGAGACCTCGGAGGCCTTCTTGTGCAAGGCTTGCCAGATATCCCAGGACATCCAGACGAAGGCCGCAGCCAGGTCCATAACCTGCTCACGCGTATGGTCCTGCGGCCGAAAGGTCAAGGGGTCTTGATTTTGGAATTGCCGCTTTTCTTATTGACATGTATGTGCATAGGATGTAGATACATTACATGCAGTGTTCATATACGTGGAGGGCGTGTGTTCGACTATTAAAAAAAACATAATATAT